>Ga0181520_10004748_pt1 | contig 22368 bp, 16 predicted proteins | sample PEATcosm2014_Bin_29_FD_132451 | JGI IMG/M metagenome (GOLD analysis project Ga0181520, IMG submission 132451) | Peatland microbial communities from MTU Mesocosm Facility, Houghton, MI, USA - PEATcosm2014_Bin02_30_metaG | ecosystem: Environmental > Terrestrial > Soil > Wetlands > Peat | place...
AGGCGCACTGAAATTGATCGGCTGCGTTCTTATCTTGCGTATCGCGGGCCGGATGTCTCGGGGATTTGGGCGGAGGCTGGCATTGCTATCGGAAACTGCCTGCTTCAAACCACGCCGGAGTCGCTTTATGAAGCAATGCCTGCGGGCGAGGCCGTGGGCGCCCTCCGCATCACAGCGGATGCGCGGCTGGATAATCGCGAGGAATTGATCGGCACCCTGGGGCTCAAGGATTTGCCAGCGGCATCCACGCCGGACTCACGCCTGATCCTGGAGGCTTTTCTAAAGTGGGGTGAAGATTGTCCGGCCCACCTATTGGGTGATTTTGCGTTTGCCATCTGGGATCGCCGGACGCGGACATTGTTTTGTGCGCGGGATCAGTTCGGGGTCAAACCATTCTATTATTGCGAGCCGAAGGGATGCTTTGCCTTTTGCAGTTGCGTTGACGGTCTGCTGCAATTCGAATGGGTTCCGCGCCGTTTGAACGAACAGCGGCTGGCGAGCCACCTGACCCTATTTTACGGCGATACGGCGACAACATTCTACGCCGACATCCTGCGGTTGCCCCCGGCTCATTCTCTGCGCGTGAATCAATACGGGGTCCGGCTGGCGAGATATTGGAAGCTGGATCCGGAGATCGAGACGCTCCGGGATTCGGACGGGCAGTATATTGAGGAATTCAAGTCAATTTTTCAGGAGGCGGTAAAGGCGCGGTTGCGGACCAACGGCAAACCCGGCTCGATGTTGAGCGGCGGGCTCGATTCTTCGTCCATTGCCGCCATGGCTGGTCATATGATGATGAAGAACAAGCAGGGTCCGCTGGCGACCTTTTCCGCAGTGTTTGATGAAGTGCCGAAGAGCAACGAGCGGACGTTCATCGAGGCCCTTGTTCAGAAATGCGGATTCGCACCCTCGCTTCTGGCAGCCGACCAATGTAATCCTTTTCAGGTTCCCGCAGAACTGGCCCGCACTCAGGCCGAAGTCCATATTCCCGCCAACCTCTATTTGAACTGGGGTCTTTACGGTCTGGCACAGCAGCGCGGCGTGCGCGTCATGCTGGATGGATTTGACGGCGACACCACCCTTTCTCACGGAACAGCTTATTTGGCAGAATTGGCGCGGGCCGCACGCTGGATTGAATTGGCGCGCCTGGCACCGGCCGTGGCTGCCCTAAACGGAGATTCGGCACCGGGAATGTTCTGGAATTATCTGTGGGGGGACGGATTGTGGCCGCGCCTGCCCGCCCCGGCACAAAGGGTCTATCGCGGTGTGGCCAGACGCTTGCGTTCAGTTGGCCGCGCCCATTTCGAACCTTGTTGTGTGTTGAATCAAAAATTTGTGGACCGGATTGGCATGGACAAATACCGGGAGTCGCTTCGTGACAGCGTATTGTCGCCCGTGCGGACGGAGAAGGCGGCACATTACCAGAGATTGATGCTGGGGGTCATGCCGGCCACTTTGGAGATGCTCGAACAGGCGGCGGCGCCCTTTGGTGTGGAGGTGCGTTTTCCCTTTTGGGACCGGCGGCTGGTCGAATTTTGCCTGGGGTTGCCACCGCAATTGAAAATTCGCGATGGCTGCACCCGGTGGATTATGCGCCGGTCCATGGAGGGACTGCTTCCCGCAGAAGTCCAGTGGCGTCGGGGAAAATCCAATATGGGTCATTCCTTCAAGCACTGCCTGTTCAAGCATGGCATGGATAACATGAACGAAGCCGAAGCGGCCGCCGACAAACATCTGCTGGCCTATGTCTGCCCCCGGCACTTAGATGACGCGCGCCGCCGTTTCCGCGCGAACTCTGAAGACCGGGCAACGCTATTTCTTTGGCAGGTGGCCAATCTCACACTTTGGCTGGAGCGAACCCGCTTCGCGGCTTGATCTTCCGTTCCAGTCAATGAAAATCAGTCGGAAAGGAGGTGAATCAAATGAATATCGTAAAGAAATCCTATTCCACTCCCCAATTGGCCGTGCATGGGACGGTTGCGGAACTTACGTTAAAGGGCGGAATCGCATTTATTGACACACCGATAGGCACTCCCGCTGTTGACACGACAGCCAGCGGGATTTGACGATGCGGGCGCTTCTGAACCGCTTGACGCGAATTCAAGCGGAGTGGCGGGGCCGCCCATGCCACTCCGCCCTTCCCGCGTCCGCAACATCGATTCAACTGACTCTTCGCATGCAATCAGAACTTTAAAAAAATCATGACGCCGCGAACCCTTTTTGAACTCTGGATCTCTTCGGCTCGGCACAGCAGTGCAGGCTGCAGGTCATGCTGTATGGTTTTGACGGCGACCCCGCACTTTCTGATAAAGCAGTTCGAGCGGAGGAGGCGTTGCATTGCCAAAAATTGATTTTGGGGGTCATGCCGGTCACTGTGGAGAGGCTCAAACAGACGGTGGCGGCCTTTGGTGTGGAGGTGCGTCATCCCTTTTGGGACCGGCGGTTGATCGAGTTTCTCCTCGGGCAGCCACCGCACTTCAAAACTCGTCACGGCTGCAACCGGTGGCTCATGCACCATCCACAGTGGCGTCGGGGAAAATCGAATGTGGGCCATTCCTTCAAGCACTGCCTGATCAAGCATGGCATGGGCAACATGAACGGAACCGAAGCGGCGCCAACAAAGTTTTGCTGGTCCATGTCTGCCCTCAGTACCTGGATGATGCGCACCACAGTTTTTACGCGGATTCTGGAGATCGGGCGACGCCATTTCTTTGTCAGGAGGCCAATCTTACGCTTTGGCTGGAGCGAACGCATCTAGCGGCTTGATCTTCCGTTCCAGTCAGTGAAACACAATCGGAGAGGAGGTGAATTAAATGAATACCACAAAAATATCCTACGCAGCGCCCCAATTGACCGTGCATGGTACGGTTGCGGAGCTTACACGAAAGGGCGGAGTCGCATTTCAAGACGTTCCTCAGGGCACCCCCGCGGCTCCCATTGGTCCCACTGTTGATGGCTCACATCCGTAATGATGCAGGCGCTCCCGAACCGTTTGAATCAATTCAGGCGGAGTGGCAGGCCCGGCCATGCCACTCCGCACTTTCCGCAGCGTCGTCAGCGTTTTAACCGACGTTTCGCTTGGAACCAAAAACACATTCTTTAGTTTTACGAAGTTGCCAACCGGGCGTCCCGGGCGGAAAAATGCGGGGAGGCTGGATGACGGCCACATCGGGTTGCCCAGCTTGTCAAAGGCAGGATTTCACAACACTTGGTTGTAAAATGAGATATTTTGTTTACGGACTGACCATTGAGTCAGAGATTTTGGTTTCCAGCCTGCCGCAGGGCGTTGGTGACCCGCAGGTGATCGTTCGATTGGCCCCAGTCGAGAAGCCGGCCTGTGGTGCAGACGCTCCGCGCGCGTTTGTGAGCCAACCGGGCGAGTTTCGAATTTACTGGCGTGGTGTGGGGGCTTTCTTCATCCGGCAGGGGCGTGACATTTTGGTTGAGCCGGAACCCGGCGTAGAGGAGTCTGTCGTGCAACTGTATCTCTTCGGACCGGTGCTGGCCCTCCTGCTGCACCAACGCGGATTTCTGGTGCTGCACGCCAGCGTGGTGAGCCTCGATGGAGTTGCGGTCGGCTTTTTGGGGGAAAAAGGCTGGGGCAAATCCACCATGGCGGCGACACTCAACTCCAAAGGTCACGCCTTGGTGGCGGATGACCTTCTGGTGATCACGCCGGACGAGGACGAAACGCCATTGGTTCAACCCGGCCCGCCCCATTTCAAGCTATGGCCCGAGGCGGCGGAGGCTTCGTTCGGCGACGATCCCAAAACACTGGCCCGGTTGCATTCGCAAACCGAGAAGCGGACGCGGTCGGCCCACACCGGCTGTTTGGACGAGCCACTGCCGTTGGGGTCTATTTATATACTTGAGCGGGGAATACAATTGGAATCGGTTCGGCTGCCCCCCAACGAGGCCCTGCTGGCGCTGGTGCGGCACAGCTACCTTTCTGAAATCATGAAGTCGCTCGGCGGGCTGGCTGACAATTTCCGGCAGTGTGTTCACCTTGTCCGCCGGGTTCCGGTCAGCACCCTCAAGCGACCCAAGGACCTGAATGCACTGCGGAACATTGCCTGTTTAGTGGAGGAAGAGGTTGCTTCTCATTGGACTCCGGCAGATCGCTGCGCGTTGGCTGCCACCCGATGAATATCGCCGAATCCATGCACCGAACCAAGCAGGTGGCTGCGGACCTGTCGCGGGCGGTTCAGATGGTATGGTCTGGCGCCGCCGGTTGGACCGCGCTCAGTTTTGGCTTGTCGTTCGTTCAAGCGGGGCTGCCCGTTGCCGGACTTTTTCTGTTCAAAGCGATCATCAATGCGGCGATGGCCGCCGCAAGCGGGTCTCCAACACCCGGACAGTATCACCGGCTGATCCTGCTGATCGCCGGGGCTTTGTTGGTCCAGTTGTTGTCTTCCCTTTTGGGTTCCCTGGCCCAGGTGGTGAGTGAAGCCCAGGCGGCGCAGGTCACCGAGTATATGGAGGATCTGTTGCACCGCAAGTCGGTGGAGGTGGATCTCGAGTATTATGAAACGCCGGCGTTTAAGAACACCTTCCACCGTGCGCAACAGGAAGCCCCGTACCGGCCGACCCGGATTGTCTTTGGCCTGGCGCAACTGGCGCATAGCAGCCTCTCCTTGCTGGCGATCTCTGGCGTGGTGTTGTTTTCCTTTCACTGGACCTACACTCTGATCTTCATCCTGGTCGCCCTGCCGGGATTGTGGGTGCGCCTGCATCAGGCCAGAAAAATGTTTGACTGGCAGGTTGAGCGAACGCCGGTGGAGCGTCACTTGGATTATTACAACTGGATGCTGACCGGCAGCCATCATGCCAAGGAAAACCGGCTTTTCAACCTCGGGCATGTCTTGCGAAGCCGTGCCGCAAAAATGCGCCGCGGATTGAATCAGCGGCGATTGCGGTTCACCATTCAGCGGGCTGCCGGTGAATTTCTCACGCAATCCACCGGCTCTTTGGTGATGTTCGGCGCCTTTGGCGTGCTGGCGTGCCGCACCGGATCAGGCGCCCTGTCCATCGGCGAACTGGTGATGTTTTACCAAGCGTTTCAGCGCGGGCTGGGGTTCTTTCAAGAGTTGCTGTCGGCGGTGGCCGGCCTGTATGAAAACAATCTGTTTGTGCGCAATATTTATGCCTTTCTCGATATGGACGCCGCCCTGCCCGAAACCCCTGAACCCCGTGCCGTGCCGCGCCCGATCCGTCGGGGCGTGCGTTTCGAGAACGTGCGCTTCCAATATCGCGATTCAATTCGACCGTGTCTGGAGGATGTTTCCTTGGAAATGAGGCCGGGTGAGGTGGTGGCTTTGGTTGGGGAAAACGGAGCGGGTAAATCCACGCTCATTAAGCTGCTTTGCCGGATGTATGACCCCACCGCCGGTCGCATCACGATTGACGGAACTGATCTCCGTGAATTCAACAAGGCGGAATTGCGCCAGGCGATCAGTGTTGTGTTCCAGGACTTTGTTCAATACCAGCTCCCGGCTCGCGACAACATCTGGCTGGGCAACGTCAGTCTGCCGGCGGAGACCCCGGCCATCGTCCGTTCCGCGCATGCTGCGGGAGCCGATGCCTTCCTCCGCAGGCTCGGCGCAGGTTACGACACCATGCTGGGAACTCTTTTTGAGGGCGGAGAGGAATTGAGCGTTGGCCAATGGCAGAAGATCGCGCTGGCCCGGGCGTTCCTGCGCACCTCAGAAATCATTATTTTGGACGAGCCGACCAGCGCGCTTGACCCAAAATCCGAGTTTGAGGTGTTTGAGAAATTCCGGCAACTGGCGACTGGCCGCTCGACCTTGTTGATCAGTCACCGGCTGTCCACGGTGAAGATGGCGGACCGGATTTATGTTCTGAATCACGGGCGAATTGCCGAACACGGCACGCATGAGGATCTGGTCCGGAGGGGCACGGATTACGCCGACCTCTACAACACGCAGGCGGCCAGTTATCGCTGAAGGATCATCCCATCGCGCAAGCATGGAAACCCAGGCAGATCCCGGATTATCTCATCAAGTTGAAGCGGACTTGATAAGGTTGTGTGCCGTCACGGTTACAGCAGAAGAGCGGCGGGCGAAGATCAGATCTTTGCTGGGCGAAGACTTGGACTGGGCTTACGTCTTGGAGATGAGCCGGGCCCATGGCGTTAGCTCGCTGATCTGTTTCAACTTGGAAGTCAACGCGCCCGATTTGGTTCCGCAGGAGATTCGGAAGGTGTTTAAAGCGCGCTTCAAGGTCAATGCAGACCGCAATCTTTTTCTGACACAGGAGCTGCTGCGGCTCGTCCAGGAGTTTCGGAAAAGTGGAATCGGGATGATTCCATTCAAGGGCCCGCTTTTGGCCATCACGGCATACGGCAATGTCGCGCTGCGGGAGTTCCTGGACCTGGATATTCTGGTTCAAAAAAAGGATTTGTGCCGCGCCCGGGAGCTGCTGGCCAGGCGGGACTACCTGTCTCGCGCCAGCCAGTTTACGGAGAGCTATTTAACCTCTCAACTGGGTTGCGAACATATTCGCGCCGACGGCCGGGTGGCCGTGGAACTGCACTGGTCTTTGGTTCAAAAGTGGCTTGGCTTCCATGTAAATTTGGAGGCCATCTGGGCGGCACCGCAGCAGATCATGGTCGGTCCGGTGCCGGTGCCCGTGCTGCCTGCGGATATTACAGTGCTCTATTTGTGCGCCCACGGAACCAAACATTGCTGGAATCGCTTGCTCTGGGTGGTGGACGTGGCGGAGGTCCTGCGTGCCCGGCCGGAACTGAAATGGGGGAGGCTGTTGACGCTTGCCGAAAGTTCAGGTTGCCAGCGGACGCTCTTTATTGGAATCCACCTCGCGAAAATTCTGTTGGGGGCGTCAATTCCAGAACATGTCTGGGTGAGGGTAATGCAGGACAAGTCGGCCGTGTTACTGGCCCGGAATCTTGGTGAACAGATGTTTCTCCCTCCAAATGAGGCCGCTCGCAATCGCCTGGGTTGGGGTCGGGACCGGTTCCATCTGCGCACCAAGGAACGGTGGAGTGAAAAATTCGTTTATCTGTGTCAGATGGCTCGGTTCGTCGTTCAACCCAGTGACAAAGACCGGCACTGGATTCATCTCCCTCGCCAGCTCAACTGGTTATACTTGGTTCTGCGCCCAATTCGGGTGACCTGGCAGTCGTTTCAGGCAATTCCGCATGGTCACGATGCCTACAGGCCCACAAAATAGTCGGCTGAAGTGCCGTCGGGTGGTTTGGAGATGGAAGCCAGGTTCGCTAAAAGACTCCAAGATTTTTCTGAGTAATTAATCAAATGATGTCCTCCCGAACCAAGGGCCTCGCCAAAATTTGCGTTGCCGGCCAGGTAGTGGCCGTCACCGTGGGTTTTTGGTTGTGGCTGCCATTGTCGCAGCGCACTTGGAATCTTTCAGGCCTGGGTCTGTCAAAGTACATGATTTTCAACGCCGTGCTCGTGATTGGAATCGTGGCGGCTTTCATCACCGCCACGAATAATGTTTGGTTCAGCCAGCGTTCCTTGTCAGCGTGCCAGCGGGCCGCATCACGGCAAACCGTATTTGCGGTGGGGCTGATGATCCTGTTATTGGTTGGGGAAAGGGACCAGACCATCTCCAGGATGTTCCTTTTTACGATGTTGCCGGCGCTCTACGCGATCCTCGTCCTGACGCAGCGATTTTTGCCGCCCTTTCTGCAGAGGCTGAGTTTTGGCGGCATAAGGATCCAGCGTGTGTTGCTGGCGGGAAGTGTCGGCAACGTGCCAAAACTGCATGGCTGGTTGCAAAGTAAAGAACGTCATGGCTATGCCATTGCCGGGGTGGTGTGCCATGACCGGCCGACGGGAACCTTAAACGGAATCAACATACTGGGAACATTGGATGATTTGGAAAATGTGATCGTTGATCAGGACATTACGCAGGTCATTCTGGTGGAGTTTCCCTTGTTTCAACATTTCCTGGCCCACTACACCATGGTTTGTGAGCGACATGGTGTCCGCCTAATGGTGGTGTGTGATTTCGAGCGGGCCCTCCAGCATCCGGTTACCATGTTTGAGGACGAAGGTTTGCGCTTTATTGCCTTGCGGGACGAGCCGCTTGAAGATCCGTTTGGCAGGTTTAGCAAACGGTGCCTGGACCTGATGGTGGCGTTGCCGGTGGTGTTGCTGATTCTGCCGTTTGCCACGCTGCTGGTGGCCCTGCTGCAATGGCGGCATGCCCCCGGCCCGGTGTTTTTCCGGCAGTTGCGTTCAGGGTTGCAAAATCAGCCGTTTGCCATTTACAAATTCAGGACCATGTATTTGAATAATCCCGATCGGGCGCGGCAGGCAACCCGACAAGATCCTCGCATTTACCCGGGCGGTGATTGGTTGCGGAAATTCAGCGTTGATGAACTGCCACAGTTTCTCAATGTACTTCAAGGTGAGATGAGCGTCGTGGGTCCAAGGCCACATATGTTGGAACACAACGATCAATTTGCGCAACATCTGCGGAATTATCCCGTCCGGGGAAACGTCAAACCCGGAATCACCGGTCTGGCCCAGGTGCGCGGATTCCGAGGCGAAACCAAAACCACAGCAGACCTGGTTAACCGCATTGAATGCGACATTTATTATATTGAAAACTGGTCGTTCACGATGGATTGTTGGATCATTTTGCAAACCACGGTGCAGGTGGTGTTCCCAAAACCAACGGCGTATTGAAATTTTGCAGGGATCCTCGTTCATAATAAAAAATTGCAACAATATTTTGAAACTCTGTTTTGGCATTCAATGGAGGCGGCATCACAATGTGTGGCCCCTGTGGTTGGCGTTGGCTTGGAATTTGTGTTTCGTCTCCCGGCTGAATGCCGCGACGACTGCGCTTGCGTTCACGTTGGATGAGCCGTGCAAGACCAGCGCCGGCGTTTATCAGACCAATGGCACCCTGGTGCGCACGCTTTGGAGCAAGGTGCGCTACTATGCCGCCGGAACTTATTCGACCAATTGGGACGGGCTCGATGACTACGGCAACCCGGTGCCGACGAACACGGTTTGCCAGATCAAGCTGCTCCAGCATAATACGGAATATGTCTGGGACGGGGCGATTGGCAATACTTCCGCGCATATGTCCGGTCCCGCGGTTCATACGGCCTTCTACACCATTCATGACATGACGATCTCCGGAACAAACGCCTTCTATACGACCGGGTATAATGAAGGCAAGTACGACTTTGTAAACTTTTCCACCACGGATCCCCAGACGGTTCTCTCCGCTTGGAGCGATAACCCCGGGACGTCTGATATTTTTGACCGGAATTGGGAGTACGCCGCCTCGGACAGCAATTGGGTTTACTTTGCGGCCCCGACTTCGATGAACCCGACCAATAGCACGGTCAGTAATTACAAGGGTTTCGTGATCGCGGACAAGATAGGTGCAACTTCGGCCGCAACCTACACCATCGCCACCTTCACCAATGGAGTTGGAATCACCAACAATAATTATTATTACGCGAATGGAATTTATGTGGGCACCCAGCCCGGACTCAGCGGAATTGCGGTGCAGATAAACAACAATCTGCTTGCCGTCTCCGTAGCCCCGGACAATGCAATTTATTTGTTGGACAAGCGTTCAGGCGCGACCTTGGGCGGTTTTTCCGTGGCTGATCCGGGAAGATTGAGCTTTTCCCCGGATGGCAGCCTGTGGGTTGTTTCCAGCAACAATGTCATTCAATTTGTCAACCTCACCTCGTCTCCGAGCGTGGCTACGACAATATCGGGATTTTTTCAACCATTGGCCGTCGCTGTTTCTCCCACGAATTCAAATCTCATTCTCGTGGCCGACGGGGGCGCCAGCCAGCAGATAAAGGCGTTCAACAGCGCTGGTTCAGCTCTTTGGACCTACGGCATGGCGGGGGGCTATCCAACCAACGGTCCGGCTGTAACAACCAACAAGTTCTGGTTTCTCGATGACCTTGATTATGCGGGGACCTCGTTTATATATGTGCCTGTCACCTTTCTTTGTTTCGCCCCCGATGGTTCCTTCTGGGTGGGCGATGGCGGCAACCACCGTGCCATGCATTTTTCTTCCTCCGCAAATTATCTCGGGCAGGTCATGTTTCAAATCCATTCCTATCAAACCTGCGTGGACCAGAACAACACTAACCGGGTCTTCAACCAGTTTCTCGAATTCAATGTCGATTACACAAAGCCTCTCCCCCAGGCCTGGACGTTGGTGAACAATTGGAGGGGGAATGTGGGTTCGAACAATCTCACCTGGAACGAAGGACTCTACGAAGTCACGACGTTCACCAACGGCCGGACGTACGGCCTGATATTCGGCGCATTGAATCAAGGTTACGCACAGAATTACAGCGAGCTGGTGGAGCTGGCCACCAACGGTCTCCGTTTTACCGGCATTTTCCCCCTGGCCGCCTCAACGAATCGCTGGATCTCACTGGGCGCCGATGGTTCGGTCCGGGCGGTGGCCGATGATTACGCCACATGGTATGGGGCAACCCTGGCTGGCTTTGACACGAACAACAACCCGTTGTGGAATCCGCCAACCCTTCTGGCCTCCGCGCCCAATGGGAGCAGTAATCCAGTCCCGCGTTGCTGCAGCTTTGGAAATGTGCGCACCACCATCAGCTCCAACAACATCTTGATCTCCTTCGATCAAACCCTGAACAACGGCTTCCATCTCGGCGGAGTTCAGTTGGGGGGCAGCAACTGGCTTTGGCAGGCCAGTCCGGCCGTGGCTTTGAACACCGGCAATGGAAGCTACGAAATATCCAACAGTGTTGCGTATGGCGGTAATACGTTGCAAGCGATGGATCGTAATGTCATTTTTGGCTATCATGGCGAATTTTTTCGGGGCCAGGGCCAGGCGGGTCAGTACATGCATTTTTATGATGATGGCTTGTTTGTCGGCCAATTTGGGGAATGCAGTATTGGACATTCCGCTTATGAAGGCGCCGTTCCCGCGTTCGCAGGCAATGGACAGTGTCCCAGCCTCATCAAAACGGCGACGGGGGATTATTATGTCTGGATCAATGACGAAAGCGAGCACGGTCCGCAACGCTGGCATCTGGTGAATGCCAGGAATATCCGCGAGCAAATTGGCTTCGGAACTCCCGGCAGCCCGGTCACGCTGACCAACCAGTCTTATGATTTTCCCAGCGCAGTCACAGGAGTGAATGGCGAGCAATCCTGTGAACTGTCCTGGCAACCTGTCGCAGGCGCAACCTTTTATCGGGTCTACTATTCGACCAACAACGGGGGCCCCTACAGCACGTATGCCGGCAGGGCCGGCGGCACTCATTTTACGGCCGGTCAGTTGGTCAATGGCAAAACTTATTACTTTGCCGTGACGGCCGTGGTCGCGGGCGTGGAAGGAACGGCTTCAGAGCAGGTTCCCGCATTTCCGTTTGACACGAACCAGACTGTTCTCTGCGCGGGCTCCGCGTCGGAGAGCTTGGCCAATCCGCTCATTGACGTCAGTGCCAGCGCGGTGGCTTCTGGAGCACCGAGTTTTCTGGGGACGGAATTCGATGCTGGAGTATTGAATTTGCGCGAGACGGATTATTACGGCTACGGAAATTTGGCGGATGAAAGCGTGGGAACCAAAGGCTACGTCATTTATGATTGGGGCGGCGCGGGATCAAACCTGGTGAATCTCGTTGCGCCGTTTGTGGTGTCGAATGGTTCCGGCTGGACTGCCAGCGCCTACTTGAGTCGGGAATACAAGGTTTCCAATGTGGTTGAAGCGGATTACTCCGTGAACCCGGTTGGTATTGGCACTCCCAGCGGCCTGAAGGACGGAATCCAGGCCAATCCCAGCGGCACGATCAATATTTCCGCGAATGGCACCAATTTTCATTATCTTACGGTTGTCAGTCCCGCATGGTATAATCTCTGTAAATGTTTCACCATGACGTTAACTTCAACCAACGGCACCTCCGCGAGTTATTCAGTCAATGAAACCTATGGTGCGGCGGACATTTTCCAATTTCTTTTCAAGGGAAACGTCACCCTGACCGCCAACTCCGCCACGAGCGGTGGAATGAATGCAATTGTGGGGAGCCTGTTTTTCGATGATGCCCCGCTTGGAAGTTTCACACCCCCGGCGACCCCGACTGATTTTGAGCCCCAGGGCGCTCCAAATCAATAGCGCAAAAGCCGAAAATCGCCGGGTCCGAGCAAAGTGTGGAAGAGCGCAATGATGCAAAGCGAATCGAAAGTCCGTTTTTGAATTGAAATGTCTTTTTCTTCGAGCGCCGTGGCTGGTCAGATGCTCAAGCACCGCCGCCTGATTGAGTGGACACGGTTGTTCGCGGGCTATTCGTGTGTGCAGGCGGTGGTGCAGGGACTGGGGTTTGTGGCCGGCATCATGATCGTGCGCACACTGCCCAGGGAGGATTACGCTTTGTTCATGATCGTCAACACCATCGGCCCGGTCATGAACATGTTGTCCGACAATGGCGTCACCAGCAGCTTGTCGGCGATCGGCGGGAAGTTTTGGCAGGATGATGCACGGATGGGAAGCCTGGTGCGGACGGCGATGATCCTGCGCCACCGGTTGGTGTTGTTCAGCGTTTTGGCGGTCTCTCCGTTGCTGGTCTGGATGCTTTGGCGCAATCACGCATCCCCGGCCATCGTCGCGTGGCTGGTTCCGATCACCTTGGCCGGGGTTTACTTTCAACTGAACACCGGGGTGCTGAGCGTGGTGATCAGCTTGCGACAACAGGTGGGACGGATGCAGGTGCTGGCCTTTGCCGGGGTGATGTCCCGGTTGGCACTGATCGCCATGTTTGCCGCCCTGGGTTTGCTGAACGCGCCATTAACCGTTGCGGTTGGCACTGTAGCCCTGGCGTTTCAATTTTGGCTGCTAAAAAGCTGGGTGCAACCGCAGATTGCCTGGGCGGCGCCACCCGACTCCGGACTCCGAACGGACATCGTGGCGATCATGAAACGGCAGGCTCCGCTCACCATTTACTTTTGTGTGGCCGGCCAGCTCGGGATGTGGCTGATCAGCATTTTTGGGAATGTACAGGGCGTGGCTGACGTGGGCGCACTTGGCCGCATCGGCATGATCTTCACCATCCTGATCACCACCACGTCCGCAATGGTCGTTCCGCGCTTTGCCCGTTGTCAGGACCCGGACCGACTACGGTTCCTTTATGCGCGGATTCTCCTCGGTTTTGCCACGCTCGTTGCTTTGGGCGCGTTCCTGGCTTGGCTGGCGCCAGGCCCCCTCCTCTGGTTGCTGGGATCAAAGTATTCCCAGTTGGGCGGTCTGGTTTGGCTCGCCGTGTTGTCAACCGGAATCGGCTCATTGGCGGGGCTGCTCTATTCATTAAACGTCAACAAGGGCTGGGTTCCGCCCGCCTCCCTGGTCATTCCGGCGGAAATCTTAACGCAGGTGATTTTGTGCCTGATTTTTGATGTCTCATCGGTGCGCGGTATTTTGCTCATCGGCATGCTTGGACCCATCACCCCCGGCTTGATCACCCTTGTGGTTGGCCTCCGCAAACTCAAGTCTAACACCCAAATCAATCTCGCCTGAAGCTCATGAATTCTGCTGTTTGCACGTTGTTTGAAGGCGACCACCATTACGGCGTTGGAGCCCTGGCGAACTCCCTTTATGCGCATGGTTTTCGCGGTACGATTTATGCCGGGTATCGCGGGCCACTGCCGCTGTGGGCCGCCGGGGCCATGGAATCGCACAGCTTTGCTGAATTCAGCCCGGCGGAAGGGCTGACGCTGAGGTTCGTTCCCATCATCACTCCGATTCACCTTGCCCATTACAAGCCTTATTTTATGCTGGAATTGCTGGGCAAGCATTGCCAACAGTCGCAGTCACTTTTTTATTTTGATCCCGATATTGTCGTCCGCTGCCGGTGGACATTTTTCGAGGAGTGGGTGGGTTGCGGCGTTGGGCTTTGTCAGGAAATCGTCAACGGTTACCTGCCGTCCGACCACCCGTTCCGAACGGCTTGGAAGAAACTGGCGGAGTCCATCAGTTATCCCATCCTGCGAAACCCCAGCCGTTACTACAACGCCGGCTTTGTGGCCGTGCAGGCCCGGCACAGCTCCTTTTTACAAACCTGGCACGATCTGATCGAAGCCGTCGGTCGGAGCGGCGTGCCACTCAATAAATTTACCATGCAAGACCCGACCCATCCATTTAATGGCCCTGACCAGCAGTGTCTCAACGTCGCCAGCATGGTCGCCGAAGTACCGCTCTCAACGGTTGGCCCCGAGGAAATGGATTTCACCGCGGGCGGATCGTACATGTCGCATGCGACGGGCAGCCCCAAGCCCTGGGACACCAAATTCTTGCTCTCGTCCATATTGGGACAGTCCCCGACGCGTGCTCAAAAAGCCTTCTGGAGAAACACGCAGTTCCCCATCTGCCTTTTCCCCAGGCATACCCTCTTGATCAAGCAGGCGGAGCTTAAAATGGCCTCGGTGCTCGGGCGCTTTGTGCGTCGAAGCTAAAATCGAAAAAGAGGGTCAAAAAAACCTGTTCCAGTTAAACCCATGCCCGACACACAAGCCAATAGAATACAGGAATTGGACGGCCTGCGGGCATTCGCCGTATCCCTTGTGGTGGTATATCATATGGCATGTTTTTCCGGGAGTTTGCCCCTGGGGTCTCCTGGGATGGAAGGCGTTGTATCGTGTCTTGGCGTTACGGGTGTTTGTGTGTTTTTCATCATCAGCGGCTTTATTATTACCAATTTGCTTTTGCGTGAGAAACAGGGCGTGGGACATGTTTCGTTGAAGGCGTTTTATATTCGCAGGTTCTTTCGCATCATTCCACCTTTTGCGGCCTATCTTGTGGCGCTGCTTATCATTGGCGCGTTGGGTTACATCTTCATCCCGCCCCGATACGTGTTCTGGAGCGCCCTGTTTCTGGGAGATGCAGGATTGTTTGGTTCCAGTGGGTGGTTTGTGGCCCACACCTGGAGTCTTTCTGTTGAGGAGCAGTTTTATCTTGTCTTTCCACCGTTGCTGTGTCTGGTCTGTGCGTTCCGTACGGCGCCCGCACTTGTGGCGCTTTCCTTTGCCTATTTGCTCTCGTTGACATCGCTGAATCTGGCGCATCTGCTGGCTGTAAAGTTCAATCCACATTGGCTCGGTTTGTCGGGCTTGTATAATTTCCGTTACATAATTGTCGGCTGCTTTTTGGCCCTGTACGGGGAATGCCTTGTTGCGCGCCTGGCGAACAGGCCAAAAGTCATCCCGGTTCTATTGGGCGTTTTTGTGATGGGGTCGCGACTTTGGCAAATAAATGGAAACCATGTCATTTCCTTGGTGATCAGTGCAATCGAGCCATTGATTCTGGGCCTGTTTGTCATGTGGTTCGTGAAAAATCCGTCCCGGTGCGGGGTTCTTCGATGGCCCGTCGTTCAATGGCTGGGTAAATGTTCCTATGGCATCTACCTGTGGCAACAATTATTCACCGGGGTGGCTTCAAATTACCACGGCTGGGGTCTCGCTCAATCGCCGTTGGCTGTTGTGGCCATTGTGCTGTGCGCAGGATTATCCCATTACTTGATCGAAATTCCAAGCATCCGGCTCGGACGTCGTTTCTCCCGGCGTCCAGGTGCGGCACGAGATGTTTTGGCGGATGGGGTTAAGGGCTTTGGCGCCGAGGTTCGGGCCGTCGCAAGAACACAATGAGGCGGTGGGTGGATTTGGTTTCTCATCACATAACTTTATGAATTCAACTGAGGAAATTAAAATCAGCATTGCGCTGGTCACGCGGAATCGCCCGGAATCACTGGTTAGGTGCCTGAAAAGCTGGCGGTCTCAAATTGTTCAGCCTTTTGAAATCCTCATCTCGGATGATTCGGATGATTCGATCCGGCCGGAGATTCAATCAATTGCGCGGCAATTCACGGCGCGCTGGATTCCTGGTCCGCGGCGTGGGCTTTATGCCAATCGCAACCACGTCGCCCGCCAATGTCAGGGCACTCATTTGTTTTCGGCTGATGATGACCATGAACACAGCGCTGACCTGTTGGAAAAATGTTTGGTTGCCCTTCAGGAGGATCCCAATTCCGCATGGTGTTTGGGAGAGGTTTGTTCCTGGGATGAACTTCCCAACGGGTGGGGACTGCCTGGTGAGTTGCAAATGAACGGAGCGTCGGACATGCCGGCGGACATTTCCGACACCTGGGCGTGGTCGGACGGGGCCACGCTCTGTCCCAGGGGGGTTTTTGATTCAGGACTGGATTTTTGTGAGGCATTTCGGTTTGGTGCGTCCTATCTGGAATTTGGCTGCCTGTTGCATTCGGTGGGTTGGAGGATTCGCATCTTAAGATCCACGGGTGTCATCCATCACATGGGGCAGGTTGGCAGGTCATATAATATTCCCGTTGAAGAGCGCGCCGCAACTTACTTTGCCGTCACGATGCTGGCGGTTGTTTATCAACCCGGCATAAAAAACTCAGTTCTGTTGGTGTTGTATTTTGTGAAGGAAATGATTCGTCGCCCCCGCAATTTTGCGAAGGCCTTCGCCTGGGCCCTTCGTGAAAGACGAAAACGCACCCTTTGGCTGCGGCAGTGGCTCCTGGACAACCGCCCGAAGCTTCCCAATTGTCATTCTCAAAAACTTTCACCAAATGCCGCAGGATCAGCCTGTCCACACTAAATGAGTGCCATCAACCTCCATGGCCCCGGGCTTTATGACCGGGTGCTCTTTCGCCTGCGACACGGAAGTCTCCGTGCCTTCCTCCGCACCGTCTGGTTTCAATTTTGCGGCGCCAAAATTGGAAAGCAAACCTATCTTGCAAAAACGATTATCACCTGGCCGCATCAGGTCCAGATAGGTTCACGGTGCTGTTTGGAGCCTGACATTTACTTCAAGTTTGACCGGGGCGTCTGGGGGCCCGGCCCCTCCATCATTATTGGTGATGACGTGTTCATTGGGCGGGCTTGCGAATTTAACATTACCAAGGGAATCAGGATTGGCCACAACTGTGCGATAGCTTCCGGATGCAGGTTTATTGACCACGACCATGGCCTTCAGGGTGAACTGATTCGCAAAAGCCCCGGAGTCGAGGCTGAGATCAGGATCAGAAATAATGTGTGGCTGGGCTGCAACGTCATTGTCTTGAAAGGGGTCACCATCGGTGACGACGCGGTGGTCGGTGCCGGAGCCGTGGTGACCAAAAACATCCCCGCCGGAGAAATCTGGGCGGGAGTTCCGGCCCGAAAAGTTTCCTCGCGTCCCGAGCGCGCCGCAAACCAAGAGAATTTGGCGTTGGAGGATCATGACCATCAACGCCATCATCCCCACTCTTCCACAAAACGGGCGCATGTTCAGCGTAATAACCTGTCGGACTTGGGTAAATGATTTCAGGTTAATGGCCTCCTTGGATTTCAAATTATCAATTTGTTTTTACTATGAGTGGATTTGTGTCCATTTATTTGGATGTGCTGCGCTTTCTCGCGGCCATGAGCGTGTTTTTATGGCATGCCGGGTCCGATCCCGTCTCCGTCGGGGTTTTGCCAATAATTTACTCCAATCATCTCGTGGTGATCATTTTCTTCGTGATTTCCGGTTATGTCATCGCCGCCAGCGTCGACCGGCCCGACCGGACGCTGGCAAACTATGGTGCGGACCGGTTCGCCCGGCTTTACTCGGTGGTCCTTCCTGCTCTGGTTTTAACTTACTGCCTGGACGCCTTCGGCTCGAAGATCTCGCCGGAGCTATATTCAGTGATCGATCCCCATTGGCAATGGGGCCGGCTGCTTTTGAATCTCGTCTATTGCCAGCAACTTTGGTTTCTTTGCGTGAATCCCTCGTCCAACAATCCATTTTGGTCGCTGGGCTATGAGTTCTGGTACTATGTATTGTTCGGAGTCCTGATATTCGTAAAACCAAGGCGCGCCAAAATCATTTTTTTGATCGCCATCTCGCTCTTCATCGGCCCGAAAATTCTGCTCTTGCTGCCGGCCTGGGCGGCGGGGGCGCTGGCCTTCCACGCCGGCAAAAACTGGCACTGCTCCCAGCGCCGCAGCCTGATTCTTTTTGTCGGCACCGGCTTGGCCGTGTTGGCGGTCCTGATTTCCAAGGATCAGCTTGGCTTGAACAATGGCCGGGTTGGCCTGGCCCCGCTTTATTACTCGGCCAATTTTTTTGGTGACAATATTTTTGCGGTCATCATCGCCGCCAATTTCTTTTGCTGCGCCGTCTTTTCCCGGCGCCTGGCCGGTGATTTTGAATCCCAGCGGGCCGTCAAAATGATCCGCTGGATGGCCAGCCACACGTTCTCCGTCTATCTTTATCATGTGCCGGTTCTTTTGTTTATTCGGGCCGTCACCAAATATGACCCGCATAATTTGTTCGCCGTTTTGGCGGCAATGCTGGTGACCCTGTTGATCATTGCCGGTTTGTCCAAAGCGACGGAAGAACGCTACCCGATGTTAAGGACGTATTTGCGGCGGCGGATGACAAACTTCACGGGCAAGTTTCGGCTGAGCGGCCGCATGGTGCAGGACGCGCAGCAACCACCGGTCAATGCAGGCTCATGAGGGTGGCGTTCATCTGTGGTTCACTGGCGCCGGGTCGGGATGGCGTGGGGGATTACTGCCGCAGGCTTGGCTCGGAAATGAGAAAGCTCGGGCACGACATTCTGCTCATCTCATTGAACGACCGCTGGTGCCAGGGCGAAGGCAAGGATGCGGAGGAATCCATGCCCTTGTTGCGCTGTGCGTCCGCCACTCCTTTGAAACAGCGTGTGGAAGTAGTCGGCCAGGCGCTCCAGCGTTTCCGGCCGGATTGGGTGAGTTTGCAGTTTGTTTGCTTCGGATATCATCCAAAAGGCCTGCCGTGGCGATGGAATGCAGTTTTTGCAGACTTGGGCCGCCTGGCCAGCCACCGGCATCTGATGTTGCATGAACTTTGGATTGGACCGCCGCCGCTTCGTCGCTGGCTGCTTGGTTTGGGCCAAAAATGGCTGATTCGGGATCTGGGACGGCGTTTTCGTCCCGATCTCGTCACCACGAGCATGAATTCGTATCAATACCGACTTTCGAGAATTGGAATCACCGCCCGGGTGCTTCCTCTGTTCGGGAACATCCCGCTGGCTCCCCGGAATGACGATTACATCGCCGCATTGCTTCGGGCCGCCGGAAGCCGTAGGGTCCAGGCCCCGCGCACGGCTTTTTTGAATGGCGTGTTTTTCGGCACCGTCCATCCTGATTTTGATGCTCTGGCGTTGATTGCGTGGCTCTCGGAACTCAGAAACCGGGCTGGCAAACCCATCCTCTTAAGCTTGGTGGGACGGACGGGTGCGGCGTCGAAGCGGCTGGCCGAACAGGTTGTCAGTTCGGCCCCAGATGCCATTGAAGCAATTCCGCTCGGCGAACAGTCGGAGGAGATCATCTCACAAGCGCTGCAATATGCAGACTTTGGAATCAACACCTGTTCGCCGGAACTGCTGGGCAAGAGCGGAACCCATGCTGCCATGCGGGAACACGGGCTGCCGGTGGTGCTGGCTGATGGAGCCCTTGATGCCGTTTTTTTACAAACCGACGCCCCGCCGGTCAGGCAATTTTCGACGAATGGCTCCGTGATGGCCATGATGAATCACGTGCGCCCTCAGCTTCCCGGGGCGGGAGTCACCCATACGGCGGCGGAGGTGATTCGTCTTTTTGAAACCAGAAATCTTGGAAATCATGTCGCGGCCTGAAAAGTGATGAAAATACTGGCGATTGATTCAACCGTGGGTGGCCTGGGCGACATCTGGATGCGATTGAACGCGGTCTTCTCGCTGGCCAGACTAAATCCCGGAGTCGGCATCAAATTTAGAATTCCCAAACATTTGCTGGCGGCGGCCCGCATCGCTTTTCCGGACCGCTTTGAACTCGGGACGGCCCCGCTCAAGGGGGCCTATCAGTTCAGCCATCTGGGTTTGCGTCATCTGCTTCCCAAAATCTTGCGTGGGGAGCGTTTCGCGTGTCCCTTTACCCGCATCCTGCAGACCGAGCGCAAGCACACCACCGTGAAAGATGTGGTTAATGACGGAATGTTCGCGGTGGCCAGCGCCACTCGCAGAATAAAACAACCCCCGGTTTCAAACGTCAAAACCTATCAGGGTTTTCATGAGCTTTGCATGTTTCCGGAATTGAGGACTTCCTATTCCGAATTCATCACGCAGACGAAAAGTGATGCTTTGGAAATTCAAGACCGGTTGCAGCAACATTGGCCAAAGGGCAAACAACCAAAGTTTGCCGCGCTGGTGTTTCCGGGCGGCTCCGCCCACCAAATCATGCCGCCCGCCTGGGCCAGAATGAACTTGCCCGAGGCAGCCTTCGCGTTTTTCGACGGAGACCCCTTTCAACTTGAATTTCAAGCATTGGGCCTGCAAACGCAAAGCTTCAAATCAGTGGAAGATATTCTCCTGCTTATTTCCGGCGCCAGGCGGACTTTGGCAACGGACAGTTTCCCCTCGCATGTCGCGCAAAGCTACACCGCTTCCGCCACGGTGATGCTGACCGAGCAACTGCCGCCCAGAACAATTTACCCGGCGTTTGGAGGGTCTGTCGTTCGGACAACCGCGCCCTGCGCCCCTTGCAAACATGTGGCGCGCGGTTTGTGCCATTGCGAGGCGGGACACGCGTTTTGTGTTACTTGGTCAGACCGCGCCTACACCGAAACCCTCCTCGCCAGCGTCTCGTGAATATGCCAGCCGTTGCCATCTGCATTCCGACCTACAATCAGGCCCCTTATCTCGCGCGGGCCGTGCGGAGCGCGCTCGCGCAAACCCACCCCTGCGAGGTGTGGGTTTCAGACGACTCCAGTACGGATGAAACCCCGGAGGTGATGGCCCGCTTGCTCGCCGAGTTTCCTTCCATTAAGTACGTGAGGCATGAGAAGAATCTTGGTCTGCCGGGCAATCCCCGGTGGCTTACTCAACAGCCACTGACTGAATTTATTGTCAGGTTGGATTCCGATGACGAACTTTCGCCGGGCTATGCGGAGAAATTATTGAAAGCGCTGGTGACCCATCCAACGGCGGGTTACGCCCACCCGGCAATTCAGGAGTTGGACGGGGATGGGCGGAAGAAAAAACTGCGTTTCCTGGCCCGGCCTTCGGGATTCCAAAACAGTGAAGACGGACTGCGGGCTTCTGTTTCCGGCTATCGCGTCGCGGCCAATGTCTGCATGTTCCGTCGCTCGGCCCTGGCCCAGGTCGATTATTTCCGGCCCGCAGCACAATACTGTGATGATTGGGACTTGTCCGTCCGACTGGCCGACGCGGGTTGGGGTAACGTCTACGTCAATGAAGTTCTGGCGAGTTATCGTGTTTGGGACACGCCCACAAGAATCCGGCGAAAACTGGCGGAAGTCGAAGGCAGCCGCCGGTTGATCGAGGACAGCCTTATTCCGGCCTTTGTGCGGCGTCAATGGAGCCTGGCCCCCATCAGGAAAGCGCGGCATCGGCTTGCGTTGGGACATGCCGTGTGCCTGCGGCTCAGCCAGTTTTCCGAAGCCGAGCGGGACGATTTGAAACTCGCGCTGTGCCGGTTGGATGATTCGCTGGCGCTGCGTTGGAAGTTTCGCTGGATTCGCACGCCGCTGGCCCGTTTATTTGAGATGCCATCGGTCCTGGAGGGCGCCGCCAGGGCCTGGTGCAAAGCCGCGCTCTATCGGCGCGTCCCATGATGCCAACAACACCCTTTTTACCAAACACCGTTTTGCCGGCGGGTCAGGCCATCAGCTTTCAGCCTCACCGCATTCACTTTTCCCAGAGGGTTTTGTTTGTCCACCCAACCGGAAACGCCAACGTCAGAGCCGTCCTGGTGAACTTACTCGAGGCCGGCGCCGTCAAGGAATTCCAAACCACGCTGGCCGCCTATCCGGGAAACGTCTGGGACACCCTGGGCAGGAGCCCTTGGGGGCGGGAGTTTCAGCGTCGCAAATTTGACGAGCGATTACAGCCGCTCACCGTCCAGCATCCCTTTCGGGAGCTCGGACGATTTGCCGCCGGCCGGCTGAAACTGGCTTGGTTGAAACGCCACGAGACGGGGTTCTTTTGCATTGATGCGGTTTATCAGGCGCTGGACCGCAGCGCGGCCCGGCGGTTGAGGTCCAGTCCGCAGGCTTTCACCGCGGTTTATGCCTACGAAGACGGGGCCTTGGAAACTCTCCAGGCGGCGCGGCAACTGGGCCTGAGGCGGTTTTACGATCTGCCGATTGCCTACTCCGAAACCGCGCAGCGTTTGTTGCGGGAGGAAGCCGCGCGGCTTCCAGCTTGGGAACCGACTTTGGGCGGCACGCGGGACTCCGCGGGCAAGCTGGCCCGGAAAGCGGCGGAACTGGACGCGGCGGAAGTAGTGATTTGTCCCAGCCTGTTTGTTGCGAAGTCTCTTCCCGGGCAGG
>Ga0181520_10004749_pt1 | contig 22368 bp, 18 predicted proteins | sample PEATcosm2014_Bin_29_FD_132451 | JGI IMG/M metagenome (GOLD analysis project Ga0181520, IMG submission 132451) | Peatland microbial communities from MTU Mesocosm Facility, Houghton, MI, USA - PEATcosm2014_Bin02_30_metaG | ecosystem: Environmental > Terrestrial > Soil > Wetlands > Peat | place...
GCCCCAATCAGGCCTGGGCACAAAGGTAGTGGTTCATTATCGGTTCCGGTCCGTTGACAACGGGACGGATGGGCTAGCGAGGCTGGAGGGCGACCCTCTGATGCGGTTGCGGGGAGTGCTGAAAGGTGCAATGCGGGAAGGGGCCGCCGCCTTTCTCCGTGAACTGCGACGAGACAAAGAGGACGAGCCTGTTGATGACGGGAAGAAGGTGGCATAGTGGCTCGCGTCTTCTGGGATGCAATGCTCTTTATTTATTTGATGGAAGATGATCCCGCGTTTGGAGAGCGCGTGAGTCAATTACGCGCTCGTTCATTCGAGCGCGGCGACGAGATTTGCACCAGTGCGCTAGCGTTGGGCGAGATTCTGGCGGGGATGTATCGAGATCGGACGGTGGCCGAGGCGGAGCAGGTGCGAGACGATATTGTTGCGTCGGGGGTCAAGATACTGCCGTTTGACCTGGCCGCTAGCAGCCGTTTCGGCTTGCTGAGGGCGAAATATCGAAAATCTGCTGCAGACACAATTCATTTGTCGTGTGCGGCCGCGGCGGGAGTCGATCTCTTTCTAACGGGAGACAAGGCGCTACTGAAGCTTCACGTGGACGGGATCAAGTTTATTGCCGGCATCGACACTGATCTTCTTTGAGATTTGCCGAAAAGGCCGCCCCTGAAACTTCTTGCAACCCATTCCGGTTCTGCCTGCGTATAGGCAGGATGAGAGCTTAGATGGCGATGGCAGGGGACGAGTTTCGCAGACTCATCGAAACGCACCAGCGCATGGTGTTTTCGATAGCGCTGCGCATCACCGGCGACTACGCCACCGCCGAAGAGGTAGCCCAGGATGTGTTTCTTGAATTGCACCGCAGCGGAGAGAAGCTGGCCAGCGACGACCACGTCCGCTACTGGCTGCGCCGGGTGGCGACGCACCGCGCCATCGATGCGCTGCGGAGGCAGGCCCTCCGGCCCGAAGCGGCGGCGGAGGAGTGGGTCGAGGAGCAGCGGGTCGACGAAATGTCGTTCAACAGCGTTGCCCTGCAGGCCCGGCTTGAGGATCTGCTGCGCACGCTGCCGGAGCCGATGCGGGTTGCGGTGGTGCTGCGCTACCAGGAAGAGATGATGCCGGACGAGATTGCGCGCACGCTGGGCCAGTCGGTTGCGTCGGTGAAGAGCCACCTGCACCACGGCCTGAAGCTTTTGCGGCGCAAGGCGGCGGTCACCATGAAGGAGTATGTCCGTGAATCAGCCTGAAGAGTTGAACCAGCCCGAGGATTTGAACCAGCCTGACGAGGCGTTCGCCGAACTCGAAGAGCGTCTGACGCAGGCGCTGTGCCGGGTCGACCCGCCGGAGGGGTTTGCAGACCGATTGATGGCGCGCGCTGAGCCGTCGAAGCCTGTGCCCGCGAAGGTGATCCGGATGACACCGCGGCGCGCCTGGGCAAGCGGAGCCATCGCGGCTCTGGTTTTGGTGGGTGCATTTGCCGGAGAGCAGACGCACCTGCGCCATCAGCGCGAGCGGGCGGAGCTGGCGCAACAGCAAAGGGCAGAAGCAGCGCAGCGGCAGTTTGAGGCAGGCATCCGGATTACGGACGAGACGCTGGACCACGCGCGAGCTCAACTGGCGCGAGCCGGGATCGAATTGAGGGATTGAGAGCGAGCGGGTAGGGCGGGAGTTGGAGATTGAAATTGAAAGCGAGAGGAGAACGGCGATGCGAGAAGACAAGGCGAGAATGGCGATGAAGGCTGTGGTGTTGACGCTGGCGATCGCGGCGGTTTCGGCAGCGAGGGCGCAGGCCGTGACGGAAGCGCCCGACCTCAACCAGAGACTGGCGGCGCAGCAAAGTTTGATGGCGGTGAGGATGCAGGAAGCGCAGGCGAAGATGGCCATCGCGAAGAGCCTGATGGAGGCACGACTGCAACCGATGGAAGCAAGGATGGCCGTCCAGAAGAGCCTGATGACTGCGCGGCTGGCGATGCTGGTGCCGATGGAATCGAAGATGGCCGCGAACCAGGGCCTGTTGATGGCGCGGCTGGAGCCGCTGGCACTGAAGTCGCTGGGCATGGAGATGCAGACGGGGGGCACCGTCGCGCGCGTGGGCCAGGTGAAGGATGAGCTGTTTGCCGGAACGGAGAAGTTTGAGAAGGGAGCGAGCGACTATTCGGACGTGAACCTGGACCCGAGCATGATGGGGATGATCCACGGAGGCGGGCCGGCAGGCCTGGCGAAAAAGATTCGTTTCATGGTCATCCACTCGTACGAGTATCCCAAGGAAGGGATGTACAACCCCGACGACGTGGAAGTGTACCGGAAGAAGCTCGAAGACGGGACTTGGAGCTGCTCGATCCACGTGAAGGACAAGGATGGCACGACGGACATCTGCTCGCGAGCCACGCCTGACCATGAGGGCAGCGAGATGGTGATTATCGCGGCGGAGAAGAAGGAGCTGACGTTCATCCATATGAGCGGGAATATGTCTTTGGATGAGTTGGAGCGGATGAACGCTGGGCCATCGCCGGTCAAGATACCGCCCCTGGTAGCGCCGCCGCCTCCGCCGCCGCCGGCGAAGGGACAGAAGAACGCCGAGCCGGTTGCGCCGGCACCTCCAACTACGCCGGGGCACTGAGCGGGGGGACGTGCGAACGGGAGCCGACCGACAATTAACTGAGGATGGGTAGCGCGGGCCTGGTGGCTGGTGGGTCTTCTTCCGCGAAGTGGCGGCGGATTTTCTCTGCGGTGGCGGCGCTGACCACGGCGGTGAGGGCATCCGGGTTGGCCTGGCGGATGCCGCGCACACTGCCGAAGTGCTCCAGCAGGCGCTGGCGGGTGCGGGGGCCGACACCGGGGATGGCGTCGAGTTCGGAGTCGCGGTCGCGCATCTGGCGGCGCTTGCGGTGGTAGGTGACGGCGAAGCGGTGCGATTCGTCGCGGATCATCTGGACGAGATGCAGGACTGGCGAACGGCGGTCGAGCACGACGGGATCGGACTCCTGGCCGTAAACGTAGATGACCTCTTCCTTCTTGGCGATGGACGCGAGCGCGGGCTGGTCCGGCGTGCCGGGCTGGATGCCGATTTCGGCCAGAGCCTCGGCCGCGGCATGGAGTTGGCCGAGGCCGCCGTCGATCAGGATGAGCGAGGGATACTTCGCACCGTTCTCGTTCCGCTGCTCCGCCAGGCGCTTATAGCGGCGGCCGACGACCTCGCGCATGGAGGCGAAGTCGTCGACGCCGATGACGGACTTGACCTGGAACTTGCGGTAGTCGGATTTCTTCATCGCGCCGTCCTCCCAGACAACCATGGAGGCGACGGTTTCGGCGCCCTGGATGTGGGAGATGTCGAAGCACTCGATGCGGCGGGGGAGTTCTTCGAGCGTGAGCGCGTCCTGCAGGGCTTCCTGAATGGCCTTGATACTAGGTTGGAGCACGCGGAAGCGCTGGTCGTAGGACTGCTTGGCGTTCAGGCAGACAAGGTCGACCAGCGAACGCTTGTCGCCGCGCTGCGGAGCCAGGATCTCGATGCGATGGCCGGTGCGCTCGGTGAGCAGATCGGCAAGAACGGCCCGGTCGGGAAAGTCGACGGGCACGAGGACGGTGCGCGGGATGTAGTTCTGGTCGAGATAGAGCTGCTTCAGCAGCGAGGAGAAGAAAGCGGAAGGGGAGAACGAGTTGTCCGTTGTGCGTTGTCCGTTCTCCGTGGGGTCGGTGAGGACGGAGTTTTCCACGGCGACGGGTGAATCCTCGGCGATTTCCGGGAACGAACGGGTGGGGTTGGGTTCGAGGCAGGGAAGAACTTCTTCGGTCTCGGGTTCGGCGCAGGGATCGTTCGACCCCACTCGTGACGATGGAGCTGTGACGAATGGGGCACCCGGTTCGGTAGCCAGTTCGGCGGGTTCGTTGAGGGATTCGTCGAGGAGTTCGGGCAGGTCTTCCCAGAAGAAGTCGCGGCGATCGACGATCTTGCCGCCGCGCATGTGGAAGAGGTTCACGGCGAGCATGCCGTTCTCGTAGTGGAAGCCGAAGACGTCGGCGTCCTCGTTGTCGACGGTAGCAATGCGCTGCTTATCGTGCATCTGGTGGACGGTGACGATCTGGTCGCGCAGGCGGGCGGCGAATTCGAACTGCTCCGCAGCGGCAGCCTCTTCCATGCGGGCGGTGAGGCGGGCTTCGAGTTCGCTCGGCTTGCCATCGAGGAAGAGTTGCACGTCGCGGACGGTCTGCTTATAGGCCTCCGGTGTGGTGAGGCCTTCGACGCAGGGGCCGAGGCAGCGCTTGATGTAGTACTGCAGGCAGGCGCGCGGGTGGTAGCGCGAGAGATCGACCTTGCAGCTGGGGATGAGGAAGCTGCGGTGGATGAGGTCGACCAGGCGGTAGGCCAGGTTGCCGGGGAAGTAGGGGCCGAAGTAGGCGCTGCCGTCCTTGCGCAGACGGCGGGTGACGAAGACCTTGGGGTAACGGTCGGCCAGCGTGAGCTTGATGTAGGGGTAGGTCTTGTCATCGCGCAGCAGGATGTTGAAGCGGGGCTTGCGCTGCTTGATGAGATTGTTTTCGAGCGCGAGGGCTTCGTGCTCGTTGGCGACGGTGATGTAGTCCACGTCGACCGCCTCGCGCATCAGGGAGCCGGTCTTGGCGTTCATCTGGTTGGCTTCGAGGAAGTAGGAGCGGACGCGCGCACGCAGATTCTTCGCCTTGCCAACGTAGATCACTTCGCCCTCGGCGTTCTTGTAGAGGTAACAGCCGGGTGAGGTGGGGAGGGTTCGGATTTTGGCTAGGAGATCCATGCGGCGCTGGTCTTTTAAGTTTAGTCGTGCGGCGGATGGGATGGTTAGCGAGCCAGCAAGCCGGCAGGTTGGCGGAGCAGCGTAAGTTTGACGTGGAATCGCGCAAATCTTACCCGCACAGGGCTGGGCTGCGCCTTGAGTGCCGCGGGCCGTGTTGCCGCCATGCGATTGAATTGGAATGGTTTATGCAGGAATGGCAGTATGGCTTCGGGATTGCTAGGACGGAAGTGTCAAAGCCCGGGCCAAATTGCTTTGCACAGGAGAGTTCCGACCATGACCTACGATTCAGCCCAGTTCCTTCCCAGCCTGATCTCCAAACGAGTCGTATCCCGCAGAGCCTCTGGCGCGGCAATCCTGGCGGGCGCGGTGGCGATGCTCTTGACCACTGGCTGCGCCTCCAAGAATTATGTGCGCTCGCAGACCGGGCCGCTGATCCAGCAGACGAATGACCTGGACTCCAAGACGGCACAGGACCATCGCGACATCCTGGACACGGACCAGCGCGCACAGACGGGGATTGCGCAGGCGAACGGGGCTGCGGCAACGGCCGACCAGCACGCGCAGGTGGCGGGCCAGTCGGCGGATGCGGCGCAACAGTCCGCGCAGGAGGCGGTCAACCGGGTTGACTCGCTGACCGGCGTGGTGGCCGGCCTGGACAACTACAAGCAGCTTTCGGAGGTGAGCGTCACCTTCGGATTCGACAAGAGCGTGCTGACCGCAGACGACCGCGCGCAACTGGACCAGTTGGCTGCTTCTCTGGACAAGACGCGGGGCTACCTGCTGGCATTGACCGGCGGGACGGATTCGGTGGGGGACGCGCAGTACAACTACGCGCTCAGCAATCGCCGCGCCGGCGCAGTGGTAACGTACCTTGCGTCCAAGTACAACATTCCTCCGCACAAGTTCTACTTGATCGGCATCGGCAAGGAGGATCCGGTGGCCGACAACAGCACCCGTGCGGGACGAGCGGAGAATCGCCGCGTCGAAATCAAGTTGATGTCGAACATGACCCAGACCGCGGGGAATCAGGTTTCTCCATCGGGCGGGGAATAATCCTGGGCCAAAGGCATTGTCCTTCGATGGAGTTATGACGCGCCCGGCCAGATCTGGGCGCGTCGCTTTGCGTGCCGCAGCGCGCGTCCGGGGGTAAACTAGCGGTATGGCGGAAGCGCACACGGCCTCAGCGGAACCGGCGAGAGAGCTGCGGCCGAAGGACGCGGCAGGATCCCTGGCCGAAGCAGTTGCGATTATGGCGCGGCTGCGCGGGCCGGGTGGCTGCCCGTGGGATCGCGAGCAGACCTTCGACTCGATCAAACGACATACGCTGGAAGAGACCTACGAGGTCTTCGACGCGATTGAACGCCGGGCCTGGCCCGACCTGAAGGACGAGCTGGGCGACCTGCTGCTGCAGGTGCTGTTCTACGCCCAGATGGCGGCGGAGGCGGGCTACTTTGATATAGGCGATGTTGCCGCCGGCTTGAGCGCGAAGCTGGTGCGGCGGCATCCCCATGTCTTTCCGGTGAATGGCGAGCTGACAGAGGCCGCGGATGCCAATGCCGTGCTGCGCAATTGGGAACAGATTAAGCGGGTGGAAAAGCTGGACACGGCCGGTGCGCGCGCCGCAGAAGCCGGCGCTGCATCCGGGCTCGACGACATTCCGCGCACCATGCCGGCCACGCTGGAGGCAGGGAAGCTGGGCTCGCGGGCGGCCAAGGTGGGCTTCGACTGGCCGGACGCGGAGGGAATCTTCGAGAAGCTGCAGGAGGAGATCGCGGAGCTGAAGAGTGAGTTGGCAAATGGCTCCGAAGCCGAGCAGGTGCGTGTGCAGGAAGAGTATGGCGATCTGCTATTTACAGCCGTTAACCTCGCGCGACACTTGAAGGTGGACGCGGAGTCGGCGCTGCGCTCCGCGAATGCGAAGTTCCGTGCGCGGTTCCGAGTGATGGAGGCGATTGCGGGAGGTTACGACGCGCTGGCCGCTCTCAGTCCTGCGGAGCTTGACGCACTTTGGAACCGGGCGAAACAGGTCAGCGGCGCGGCGCTGGAAGTGCCGGATGGAAGCGAGCCAGACTCCACCGGGCGGGACAGGTTGGGCGCATGAGTCAATCGGAACAGACGACCCGGACAGCTGCCCCCCCGACGCCGGCAAGCGATTCGACGCAGGTCCAGATTGCTCCGGTGACGGCGCTGGCGGACTTCGAGCGTTGCGTCGAGGTGCAGCTTGCGGTGTGGGGATACAGTGACGGCGACCTGATTCCGAAGCGAGTCTTCATCGTGGCGCAGCGCATCGGCGGCCAGGTGATTGGCGCCTTCGACCGCGATGTGCTGGTGGGCTTCGCGATGTCGCTGCCGGGTTATCGCGCAGGCAAGCCGTATCTGCACTCGCATATGCTGGCGGTGCTGCCGGAGTATCGCAATGCGGGCCTGGGCCGGAGCCTGAAACTGGCGCAGCGCGAGGATGCGCTGGCGCGCGGGTTCGACCTGATGGAGTGGACCTTCGATCCGCTGGAGATCAAGAATGCGCATCTGAATATCGTGCGGCTGGGGGCGATTGCACGGCGCTATATGCCGGATTTTTATGGGCCGTCGACCTCGCCGCTGCAGGGAGGTTTGCCCACCGACCGGCTGGTGGCCGAGTGGTGGCTGCGGTCGGACCGGGTGCGGAGAACGCTGGGCGAAGACAATTCTCGCCAGCCGATTGAATCCGCACCAGTTGTGGTGCAAGTGCCAGTTCCGGCGGCAGTTAAGGACTGGAAACAAAACCCCGACCAGCGTAAGCTGGCTGAGTCGCTCCAGACTCGCAACCGGCTCGCACTTGAATCCGCCTTTTCGCGCGGGCTGGCCATTACCGGCTACGAACGCAGCCCGCAGGGCGATGGCTGCTTTCTGCTCGGACCAGTGAGCGGGTTGGATGAAACGGGAATCCCGAATCGGAAATCGTAAATCTAACAGATACGCACGACAGGACGAAGGATTATGCTGACGATCGATGCCGTTCATTTACGCGAGATCAACATGCCGCTCGCGTTCCCGTTCGAGACCAGTTTTGGCCAGACCACGAGCAGGCGCATCCTGCTGGTCGAGATTGAGTCCGAGGGACTGACCGCGTGGGGCGAGTGCGTCGCCGGCGAGCACCCTTACTTCTCCGAAGAGAGCATCGACACCGCCTGGATCGTCACTGAGACGGAGCTGGCGCCGCGCCTGGTCGGCCAGGAGCTGCTGGGAGGGGGAAGCTGTCCGGGCCTGTTCCGGCAGGTGCGCGGAAACCGGATGGCGAAGGCAGCGCTCGAAAACGCGGTGTGGGACCTGGAAGCGCAAAAGAAGAAGCTGCCGCTGGCAGAGCTGCTGGGCGGCATGCGGAGCGTGATCCCATGCGGCGTGTCCATCGGCATTCAGCCGTCGCCCGCGGCCCTGATGGAGAAGATCGCGGAGAGTGTGGAGGCCGGCTACCAGCGCATCAAGCTGAAGTGCAAGCCGGGCTGGGACACCAAAATTTTCGAACAGGTCAGGGCGCGCTGGCCCGATATCCGGCTGAGCTGCGACGCCAACTCCGCCTATCGCGTGAAGGACATCGATCACATCGCGGAGTGGGACCAGTTCGACCTGATGATGATCGAGCAGCCCCTGTGGTACGACGATTTCTACTTTCACTCGATGCTGCAGAAGCGCATCGACACGCCGATCTGCCTGGACGAGTCCATCCGCACGCGGCGCGACGCGCTGGCTGCCATCGACATGGACTCCTGCCGGGTGATCAACATCAAGGTGGGACGCGTGGGCGGGTTCTCCGAGGCGATTGCGGTGCACAACGCGACCGCCGAGCGCGGCATTCCGGTGTGGTGCGGCGGGATGCTGGAGACCGGCATTGGGCGCGCGCACAACATCGCGCTGTCCTCGCTGGCGAACTTCTCGCTGCCGGGCGATGTGTCGGCGTCGAAGCGCTACTGGATTGAGGACATCATCGAGCCTGAAGTGACGGTCAGTTCCCAGGGGGAGATCACCGTGCCCACCGGAATCGGCTCGGGCTTCACGGTGCGGCGCGACCGCATCGAGGCGCTGACGGTGCGGCGGCAGACGGTGCGCGCGGCGGCACGGGTGATGGCGTAAGCGCGAATAGCCTGTGGACCTGCTCTGGCAGGATTTGGATCAGGCAGCAAAAAGATTGCGGCCGAGGTAGCGTCTGGATGCAGACGCCAGCCTCGGCCGCAGTGGTTTGTTGGCGACGCGTTCTAGAAGTTCAGCTTCAGGTTGAACTCCGTTGAGCGCGGTGCGAACTGGTCGTAGGTTCCGGAGCCGCGCTGCTCGCGAATGCCATCTTCGACCGCATTGTTGTTGGGACCGTTGAGGTAATTGTTGACGCTGCCGACCGCGCCACCAGCGTCTGCCGTGTTGGCCAGGACGCCGCCGAGGGCTCCGAAGTTTGACATGTTGAAGACGTTGTAGAAGGCGATGCCGGGCACCAGGCTCATTCCCTCACGCAGCTTCGTCAACTTGATCGGGTAGGACAGGTTGAGGTCGAATGCGCGCTGCGCCGAGTTCGGCAGCGGCACGGTGGGTGCGGTGGCGATCGGCTGCTGCACCGCGTTGAGCGATACCAACTGGGCCTGCGTCAGCACACCAGCGGAAACCAGCGCCTGGCCGGCCGGCGTCAACTGACCTGCATACTTCGAGTTGTAGTTGTTAATGAGCTGGTTCAGCCCCGCACCCTTGATCTGGTGCATGTAATAGCCGGGCAGCGTACCCGGCAGCAGATCGCCGTTGGTGCCGTCGCCGGTGATGTCGGTGCGGAAGATCTCACCGGGAAGGCCCTGGGTGTCATCCAATTGCAGCGACTGAGGCGGCGCGGAGAAGAAGTGCCCGATCATGCCCAAATCCACTCCGTACTTGAAGGTGATATGCCCGCCAAAGTTCAGTTCGTTGGTATGGTCCAGGTTGGAACGGCCCATGTAGTGGTTGGGGTTGTCGTTGTCCCAGGCATAGGAGTTGAAGAACTCGTCCGCCGCACCGGCCGAGTCGGTCGAGCCCGGCAGGACAGCGTTCACGACTCGCGAGAGGTTGTAGGAGATCTGGATGTTGGAGTTTTCGATTCCAGGCAGCGGATGCAGGCCCTGCTGCTTGAAGACGATCTGCAGTGCATCGTATTGCGAGCGGCCGCCGGGGAGGACAAACAGGCCCTTGCCGACGTTCGGGTTGATGCCGGGGAACGCGGCGATCTGAGTGCCGAACGCTGCCGCCGGATAGCCACCGTCGAATTGGACTCCCGAGTCGAGGCCGTTCGACGCGAAGTCGATGATGCTGGCTGCGTACGGCGGCGGCGGATTGGGGTCCGATGCCGTTGGAGTCGGAGCGCATCCGGCGGGCTTTACAGCAGCGGCGATGTTCGGCGCATTGCAGTACGCGAGCGTAGCTGCAATGGCCGACTGGGCCGAGCCGACGTTCAGGGTGCGGGCCGCGCCGACGTGGTTCACGTCGATCAACTGCGGCACCTTGCGGGTCCCGTTATGCACGTAGTCGACGCTGATGAGGGTGCCTTTGCGGATTTCCTCCTGCACGCCGCCGTTGAACTGCATGGAATACGGCGTCTGGTACGGTCCGCCGTAGATCCCGGTGGATTGCAATCCGCCGCCCGTTCCGATGTATCCGGGATTCGGTCCACCAGTGCTGGAGGCTGCCTGGAACTGCGCCTTCAACGCGGTGATCTGCGGTGCAGCCTGCGCGATCGATTCGCCGCAGATGGTTGAGATGGGAACGCCCTTGATGGAGGAGATCGCCGTTCCGTTCGGCAAGATCAGGTTCGTTCCGAAAGGTCCGCAGAGGCCCGCGTAATTGAAGAAGTTGCCGTTCGCATTCACGACCGCGCTGCGGGCGTTGGAAGTGTTGTTGAAGATGTCGCTCTCATAGAAGATGCCGGCGCCGCCGCGGATCGACAACTTGTGATTGCCGGGGCTGACGACGAATCCCAACTGAGGTCCGAAGTTTGCATAGGGCTGCTTGGTCTTGACGCCGAGGCCAGCCTGGAATTGATTGAACAGCGGCGTATTGCCCGTGCAGCCCGAGAACTGGAGTCCCGGAGCCACGCTGGAGCACAGCGGAGTGGGCAGGTCCTGGTTGGCGCGATCGGTATCGACGCTCCAGCGCAGGCCGGCGACTGCGGTCAGGTAGGAAGTGATCTTCCACGAGTCGGCGGCGTAGGCCGAACCACGGCGATCGAAGGTACCGCCTCCGGACAATCCGAAGCCGGGCTTCTCGGTGAACAGTCCGTTGCCGTTGCCCAGAATGTAATATTCCGCCGAATAGCCGTTGATTGGGTCTCCGGGGCAGGCCGCCGCATTGATCACGCCTTTGCAGCCCGGCATTGGATTCGCTACCGTGCCTCCGCCCGGAAATTCCTGCGCTGCGGAGAAATCGGTGTAGAGCGATGGGCCATAGAATTCCGCGAAGCCGCCGCCGAGGATGCGGTTGAAGGCGCCGCCGAACTTCAAGCTGTGCGAGCCGCGGGTCCAGGTGCCGTCGTAGCGGATCTGCTTGTCGGACTGGTAGGTGCCCTGCGGAGCCAGGAAGTTGGGGCCGGCATAAAAGCCATCGGCTCCGTCCAATAGGGTGACCGGCACTCCGATGAGTGTGGTCGGATTGTAGATGGAAGTCTGACCCGCGGTGCCGTCGCCCAACAGGTTATGGAACTTCTCGTAGCCGCCGCGAATGGAGTGGGTGAACTTGCCGGTCAGGAAGTCCGCTCCGCCGACAAACGCCGGCACGTTATTGCGCGAGTCATAGAGAGAGTAGAGGTTGCTGAAGTTGGAGAAAGATGAGTTGTCGTCGTAGGCGCCGCGGAAGAACAGGTGGTAGCCGTGGGGCGCGTTGTAATCCAGACGGCCGATGCTGAAGGTATCGCGGAACGGTTCGGGGATGGTCGGATACTGCTTGGTAATGGTGGCGAAGGTGGGGCTGGTGGTCGCTGACGCCAGCGCAACCTGCTTGACCCGCTCCGAATCGACGAAGAAGAAGAGCTTGTCCTTGAGGATGGGGCCGCCGACATCGCCGCCAAACTGGTTGCGCTGGAAGGGCGCCGGGTAGCCTCCGGTGACATTTGCAAAACCCGCGCGTTCATCCTGGAAGTTATAGAACACCTGCCCATGGAAGCTGTTGGTGCCGGAGCGGGTGGAGGCCAGCACCTGGCCGGTCGAAGTCACTTCGCCGGAGACGTCCTGGGTCGACCGGTTGATCTGCGATTCGTCGATCGCGCCGGTGGGCACGTTCATGATGGTGGTGCCGACGGTCTCGTCGGTGATGTCCTGCCCGTCGAGCAGGATGCGGGTGGTGCGTCCGGCGACGCCGTCGAGGGAAATGGCCGAGTAGCCGGCCTTGGTGGGATCGAAGGTCAAACCGCTCTGGAGGATCACGCCCGGCTGGAGTTGCTCGGCGTCCAGGAAGTTGCGTCCGTTGATGGGGAGAGTCTCGATCTGCTCGCGGGTGACGGTGTCGCCGACGCCGGCCTGGTCGGTGTTGACCTGCAGCGCGCTCGCAACCACTTCAACGGTGGTGTCGGAGGAGCCGACGGTCAAGCGGAAGTTGCCGCTGGTCACGGTGCCGGTCTTGACCACGGTTTTGACCGAGAGCGACTTGAAGCCGGCCACGGTGATGGTCATGGTGTAGTCGCCGGGATTGAGCGGTCCGATGCTGTAGAAGCCAGCCGTGTTGGTGGTGATGGTGCGGCTCTCGCCGGTGTCCGGGCTGGTGACCACGACGGCCGCGTTGGCTACGACTGCCCCCGAAGCGTCTGTAATTGTTCCCTGGATGGATCCGCCGTTGGAGGAGATCGCCTGTCCATGGCTCGATGTTGCCACCGCGAGCAGCAAAAGCGGCAACAGCACCATCAGTCTCGCGATGGCACTCAAGAATCCCTGGACGGGACCGCCTTTTCCGTTGGTTGGGTAGGGAACAATTGCAGAATCCATGAAAATCCTCCTGGGGAATAAAACCTGTTGTCTGGGTCGGAACTACAACTTTCTATGCAAGTGGGGTGCCAAACCGGCAGGTTGGGCCTGGGTGCCGGGAATCGGGCTGCATATGGAGCATTGAATGTCGCTTTTTGGACAAATGCCTCAATGAATACAGTTAGAACCGGCACTCACGGGTGAGGCAGATTCAAAGACTTACAGTCATGAGAATGACCGATTGTTGCAGCGAAGGTGGGGGCACGTATGTGATCTCTGTCACACAGGCGTGTGAAAACAAGGTTGCAGATATATGAAAAACTGGAGACAGATATATCTCACCGGTGACACTCGGCGGACACTGGTATCCAACGGGAGAGCAATCTCTCGGATTTGTCTCCTGGGCCGGCCGGCCAAAAGATCGCGTCTCCGCCGGCCCGATTAGCTGAGGTCAGCCCCTTTGGCTTCGGGGCCCAGGGCGGTGACGCCGGCGACGACGGCGGCAATGATCACCACCGTGCCAGAGAGTGCGACCTGCAAGGCGCCTCCGTTATGGCGGACGGCGAAGGCCTCCTGAAAAACCGCATTGCGCGACGAAAGCAGGTTGCCGAGCTGGTAGGCGAAGCCGGGCAGGATGGCGCGCACCGGGCCCGGCGACAACTCGTTGAGGTGGGCGGGGATAACTCCCCATGCGCCTTGCACCATGAACTGGATGAGGAACCCGCCGGCAGCCAACATCGCCGCGGAGTGGGACCAGGCCCACAGCGGCACCATCGGAATGGCCAGCAGCGCGGCGAACAGGATTGTCTTTCTCCGGCCGAACCTCTCGGAGAGGGCCCCGCAACTGATGCCTCCAGCCAGCGCACCCAGGTTGGCGATGGCGGCGATGAGGCCGACACGGCCTTCGCTGAGGCCGTGGTCGAGAAGAAACGTGGGGTAAAGGTCCTGGGTGCCGTGGCTGAACGAGGTGAAGGCAGCCATGAGGACAATGAGGAAGAGGAAGATCGGCAGATAGCCGAGGAGAACGCGCAACCTGGACATGAGGACTGCCGGAGTGAGACTCGGCTTCCCCTGGACGAGCCGCTCTGCCCGCGTCGTCTTCCACGCCGGCGATTCTTCGACCTTGAGGCGCATGTAGAAGGCGAGCAGGGCCGGCATCGCGCCAATCATGAACATGACGCGCCAGTTGCTGGCGAAGCCGGTGCCGTGCAGGTGCGGGAAAAGAAGGCCGAAGAGCGCGGCGGCCAGCAGGTTGCCGATGACGTAGCCTTCCTGCAGCAGGCCGGAGAAGAAGCCGCGGCCCTCGGCGGGCAGAGTCTCCATGGCGAGCGCGGCGCCCACCCCCCAAACGCCGCCCATGGCGATACCGAACAGCGCGCGGCAGACGAGAAAGCTATGCAGCGTAGGCGCGAAGGCAGAGGCCAGTTCGAAGATGGAGAAGGCCACGACGTTAACCATCAGGGTGGGGCGGCGGCCGTATTGCTCGGCCATCCAGCCGAAGAGGAAAGCGCCCAGCGGACGCATGACCAGCGTCCAGAAGATGGCTTCGGCAATCTGCTTGACGCCGACGTGGAAGGTCGCGGCGATCGCCTTAAGGCAGAAGGTAAGCAGGAAGAAGTCGAACGCGTCGAGAGTCCAGCCCAGAAAGCAGGCTGAGAAGGTGTTGCGCTGGATAGAGGTAAGGGAACGAAACCGGCCGGCAAGCGACATTGCCGCATGCTACCATCCGGGGCTGCGACGGAGAACGAGGGTTTCCGAAGGTCAGTTCAGGAAAAACCAGCGAAGGATCCGCCCCCATGCCTCGACGAGCGCGCCGGCGATATCCGGAGTTCCGACTGGAGGTTCGGAGCTCAGGTGATGCTGACTTAACCCTTCAGCCACTCCAGCCGCCGAGGGTTCCATCCGAGAACCCGCTTCGCCTTCGCATTGGAGGCCCCGCTCAGCTTTGTCGCGTAATAGACCGCGTCTTCGCCTGCAGCCGCTTTTACCTCCGCTTCGCTCATTCGCGGGGGCTCTGGAGCACCCACAAACTTTGCAAACGCCGGCAGCCATAAGGCCTGCGGCGAAGGGTCATCATCGACAAGGTTGTATACGCCCGGCTCCGCCGTGAGCGCCGCGACCGTTGCAACGGCTGCATCGTCGATATGCACAAACGACGACACGCCTTCGCCTTTGCCCACGATCGGATTCTGTTGCCGCATGACCATGTTCGCCGCTGCCTCGCCGGGGTAGTACCACGTCTTCGGCCCGTAGAAAAATCCATACCGCAGAGCTACCCCCTCAATGGCACCAGAATTGAAAAGGCGTGCTTCTAGTTCCACATACGTTCGCGCGCTCGCCGCGACACTCGGACTTGCGTTGACATCCAACGGCGACGACTCGTCCGCCAACGTTCCTTCCGCCGCCTGCAAGAAGAATCCGCTGGACTGCTGTAGATACCGCTGAACACCATTCGCGATTGCTGCGCGAAGCAAGTTTCCTCCGCCCTCAAGCCTGAGCCTTCTGTCGCCGGCAGCATACTTCGGCATGTCACCTGGCTCCCTGGGCAGTCTGGTCAATTCATCGATGACGACTTCCGCCTTGGCCTGCCGCAGCGCAGCCTCCACCTCGGCCGCGTGGAGCGCGTCCACGATCACGGCCTCGGCTCCCTGGCTCTCCAGTTGCTTCGCCCGTGCCTCGCTCGTGGTCATTCCCACTACGGAATGTCCCTGCTTCAGCAGTTCCGCAATCAACGGTTCACCGATCGCTCCGCTTGCCCCCGCAACAAATACACGCATGGTCTCCTCCTTGCCCGGCAGCCGGCTCTGAGTCCTGCCTGCTCATTCGTGGTTCACTCCCATCGTCAGCACAACGCGAAACTCTGCATCGCCGCTCATCATGCGGGCATATGCTTCGGCGGCCTTTTCCAGGGGATAGGTTTCGATCATGGCGCGCACCCCGCGCAGAGCGGCAAAGCGAAGCGCGTCGTCCGTATCCGCCGGCGTTACCCCTGCCCATCCTTCAATTGTCTTGCCGCCCCGGATGAGCTGAGTAGGAGCAAACTCGATCGGATTGCGGTCGACGCCGATCAGGAGAAGCTTGCCGTTCGGGCCCAAACCGCCAATCAGTTCGGTCATTGCCCTGGAGCTCGGCGCGGTCGCGATAATGAGTCTTGCGCCGCCTGATTTTTGCAGTTCCTCTGCTGGGTTCTTCACTTTGCTGTCGATATACACGTCAGCGCCGAGTTTGATTGCCAGCGATTCAATTTGCGAGCCGCGCCCAACCGCGGCCACCTTATAGCCAAACTTGCTGGCGAATTGAATTCCGAGGTGGCCGAGTCCGCCGATCCCTTGCACCGCGACCAGGTCGCCGGGCAGTGCGCCCGCATACCGCAGGGCGTTGAAGGTGTTACTCCCAGCGCACGCCAGCGGCGCCGCATCGACATCGCTCAGACCGTCCGGAATCGAAACCAATGCTTCGACCGGCGCCACCATGTACTCCGCATAGGCGCCGTCGTAACTGAGACCGGGATTCAGCTCATTGCGGCAGAGTCGAAAATCTCCGCGCCGGCACTCAGGGCAAGTGCCGTCATGGCCGCCATGCCAGCCCACGGCAACGCGCTGGTCTTTTCTCCATTCCGTCACTCCCGTCCCGAGCGCATCCACCACGCCGGCCACTTCATGTCCCGGAACGCGCGGATAGGGGATTCCGGGACGGCGGCCTTCGTCGATGATCGCGTCGCTGTTGCACACACCACAGGCCCGCACCTTGATGCGCACCTGGCCCGGGCCTGGATCGGGAATCGCCAGCTCAACAATTTCAAGAGCGGCTCCAGCCGCGGCCACCTGGGCGGCTTTCATGGTTGCACCTGCGACTGCTGCCGTCACACATCCTCCTCGTCTCCGGCTCGTTTGGGTTGGCGGATTTCTGACGTCTATCTATAACTCAGGAAGAAGCCCACCCTCGACCGGCGAGTCTATCGCTAGCGGAATTCGGAAAGCCCTTCCGATGTGTCACTTGAATCACGATGAACATGGCTTTCGGCGTTCGCGCCGATCTGCATCAGACGCTCGTTGACCCCTGTGACCGTACCTGCGGCGCAGCGGCGAAGCCATTGGACGTAAGTATCAATCGATACCAACGTCTCGGCCAACGCCATCGTTCAGCGGATGATTGCGAACCCGCGAGTCGGCAGCTCCAGTTGCGCGCGAACGGATTCGGGAACGGCAACCGCACTCTATCGACAAGACGGATGGGGAGATTCGCCAGGCACACGGCTGTGCGAAGACCGCGCTTACGGCCCAGCCCAAATCGCAAGGGGTACAGGTTTACGGTTCAAAGGAGATTTGCAATGACGACAAACGGCGCGACACGACGGCCGATGGTTACATCTTCGCACGCAGCGGAGTGACCTCGGCTGCCGGCGGCACCGGCATCGCGTCCGGCTCCTGCAGGTAGGACTTCAGCAACTGGTGGTGCAGGCAGTAGAGCGCAAGCTCCAGCCGGTCGGAGACGCCCAGCTTGTCATACACCTTGCGCAGGTAGTTCTTGATCACCTGCTCGGTGGTGCCGATCTGGTAGGCGATCTCTTTGTTGCGCATGCCGCGGGTGATGCAGCTGATGATGGCCAGCTCTTTCTTCGAAAGCTTGGGTTGCACGCGCGGGTTGGTCAGGGAACTGGCCTGCGAGCGGTAGGCCTCAATCACCCAGCTGATGGATTGGTTGTCGATCCAGGTTTCGCCGTCGGCAATTTTGCGCACGCATTTGATCAGCAGGTCGGGCGCGATGGAACGCGGCACCACGCCACGCACGCCGCGGCGATAGAGTTCGACGATATTGGCCTCGTCGGCCTCGACCACCTGCACGATCAGCTTGGCGTCGGGAGCGCGGCGGACCAGGTCCGGGATGGCATCGACCGTGCCGGCGATGAGCTGGCCTTCGAGGACCACCACATCGGTGGGGTAGCGTTGCAGCGCCGCATGCAGATTGGCCAGCGTCTCGGCCTGCGCCACCACGCGGATGTCGTCTTCCAGAGCAAAGACCTTCTTTATGCCCACCCGGTAGATGGTCTGGGAATCGGCGAGGATGACGCGGATCCCAGCGGTCGCGCCGGATGAATCGTGGCCGTTGCTGGAGGACTTGTCCGAATTGAATGTTAGCGTCATCGTCAACCCTTGAGAAAATATTCGTCGATCACGGCCGCCGCCATCGATTCCACTTCCGAATGTTGATGGCGAACGACGCGTCCAAAGCAATGAATGGAGACGTCGCTGGAAAAACCCATCACTTCCGACGGCATATCCATGGTGAACTCGATGCTGCTGCCAATCTTCGGCAGGGTCGCGGCCACGAACAACAGGCCGTTGGAAGAAACGTCCCGGGTGGTGGCTTCGAGCATCCCGTCTTCCGTCTTCAGATGAAGCGCAAGTCTGAGCGGGAATCGGACGGCGGTCCGGACGGCATCCCGTTGCTCAGGTTTCTGCCATGCCGTCAAGATCCCTCCTTTGAGAACCGCAGAAGCGCTCCACATTGGGGCCTTGGTTACCAAAGTTTATGCTACACGATTCATACTGCCACCCATTTTCTCAGGCTGCGATGGCACATTAGTTGCATATTGCTAAACTTTTGCGGGAAAAGGTAACCACGGCGGAAGGCGCGGGAAGACCGCCCGCCGCTGGCGAGTTCTTGCCGGATTCCGGCCGCTCGCGCGGGGCGCCGATCGCTCGGGAACGGGGTGGGGAACGGAGTCAGGGGGCGGGGTGCGCGGCCAGGAAGGCCTCGATCTCCTGCACCTCGTCCTTGGAGAGCCGGAACGTCGCGGCCGGCCACACGCCTTCCACCTGTTCCGGGCTGCGGCCGCCCACGATGGCGGCGGTGATGGCCGGGTTGGCCAGCGTCCACGCAATGGCCACCACGCCCGCGGTCACGCCGTGGCGCGCGCCGATCTGCTTCAGGAAGTCGGCGACGGCGAGGTTGCGGCTGAACAGCGGTTCCTGGTAGTTCTTGGCGTTGCGGCGGAAGTCGTCGGGCGGCAGGTTGGCGAAGCGCTCCTTGGACATGGCTCCGGTCAGCAGCCCGGAGTGCATGGGCGCGTAGTTAATGACGCCGATCATGTGGTCCAGGCAGTACGGCAGGATCTCGGCCTCAACCGCGCGGTTGAGCATCGAATAGGGCGGCTGCAGCGACGTAATGGGCGCAATCTCCAGGCAGCGCTCCATCTGCGCAGTCGAGAAGTTCGACACGCCAATGTGACGAACCTTCCCCTCGCGTTTCAGGTCGGCCATGGTGCTCCAGCCTTCTTCGATGTCCTGGTCCTCGACCGGCCAATGGATCTGGTAGAGGTCGATGCGCTCGACCTGGAGCCGCCGCAGGCTGTCCTCGACCTCGCGGCGAATCTCCAGCAGGGTGCGCTTGATTTCGCGCTTCTCGTTCCAGACCATGCCGCTCTTGGTGAAGATGAACGGCTTGACGTGAGATTCCTTCACCGCTCGCCCGACGATTTCTTCGGAGTGGCCAAGGCCATAGATGGCGGCGGTATCGATCCAGTTCACGCCCAGATCGATCGCCTTGTGAATGGCTGCGATGGAGGCGTTATCGTCCTGGGGGCCCCAGGACATCGCCCAGTTGCCGCCGCCGACAGCCCACGCGCCGAAACCGATCGGGGTGAGCCACAAATCCGAAGTGCCAAGCTGACTGATCTTCATCACGTTTCATTGCCTTTGCGGTTGCGTCTGATTCTTGGATTTCGCGGCTTACCCGCTGCGCCGCCAACGATTATCCAATACGAAGCAGATCGAGTTTATCGGCTAGCGGCTAACATCCTATCGCGTTCGCGAGCGGCGGCGCAGCTTAATTGTCCAGCGTGAACAGTCCGTTGCGCATGATCTCCTCTTCGCCATCGGCGTTGCCCAGCCAGATGCTGAAGTCGAGACCGACGACGTCGAGGTGAGTGTAGGACTTCCAGGGCGCGCCGGTGTGGGCGCCATATGGATCGCCGAAGGCAAGGTGCAGCCCGGGCAGCTTCTCGTCCTGCAGGATGTTGCCAATGACGCGCTCGACGCCGATGTTGGTGCCGATGGCGATCTCGCCCACGCGGTCGGAGTTGGCGTCGGTATGGGTGTAGGCCCAGAAGTCGCGCTCCAGCTCCTGGTTGGCGCAGTGGACGCGCGCAATGCGATTGCCTTCGATATCGATGCTGAGCGGGTTCGCGCGCAGCAGGCCATAGCGCTTGCACAGGAAGTCGCCGGCGACGCCATCCACGACGAAGACGCCGTTCACTTCCTCGGGCGCGGTGGAGCACTCACCGCCGGGCAGGTTGCCCCAGCGGCCGGGACTGAGCATGCCCGAGGTCTTGAACCAGCGATGGCCGGGCGAAAGCTGCGCATGAATGTCGGTGCCGGCGGGGGTGGTGGCGCGGATATAGGTCGCGGCGCGCACGCGATCGAGCACGGCCTGCGAGATGCGGTCGATCTCGCTGAAGTCGGCGCGCATGCCCTGGGTCATGATCTCGCCGGTGATGTTGCTCATGTTGGCGTGCTTCATGCGGCGGCGATTGACAATGTCGCTCATCTGCATGCGCGACTGAATTTCGTTGGGCTGGACTTCGACGGCGAAGATCGAAGCCTGCGAAGTCTCCATGTCGTCCAGCACCAGCGCCGGCATGGCGGCCAGCGGCCGCGGCGCCAGCGCTTCCAGCACGAACGCATTCCACGCGCAGCCGATGGCATCCAGTTCCACGGCGATGGACGCGGCGACTTGGAGGCAGGCCTCGTCGGTGATGAGGGTGACCTTTTCCGCGGGCTCGACGCGCAGGCAGGTGCTGACGGCATTGCGCGCGCCGGCCGAGTACTCCGGCGGAAACGGGACCAGGCGGAGGTCGAAGATGGGTTCGGACGCGGCCTGGGGTGTGGCGCAGGTCGAGGGCAGAGACGCCGCGGCGCTCGCCACTCCCACTCCAGCTTCAGGTCCCGATCCGGCGGGTTTTCGGTCAGCCGTGGTCTTCATGTCGTCATAGTACGTTACCGGGAGGGTTCGGTGGGGCGACGAAATGGACAGGCCGTCACTATGTCATTACCGCGCCCTTGCGCGACAATCGGATATGCCCACGATTCGCGTCGCCCAGGCTGCCGATCTCGATGCCGTGCGCACGCTGCTGCGGGAGTATGCTGCGTACCTCAACGCGTCGGTTGGCGAGGAGCATATCTGCCTGGAGAACTATGAGAAGGAGTTGATGACGCTGCCCGCGCCCTACCAGGCGCCGGAGGGCGTCCTGCTGCTGGCGCTGGTTGCGGAGGAGCTGGCGGGAGTGATTGCGCTCAAGCCGCTTGCGCCGCTGCGCTCGGCGTTGCCCGGCGAACGCGCCTGCGAGATGAAGCGGCTGTGGGTGCGGCCTCGGTTCCGCGGACTGCGCGTGGGGCGTCTGCTCTCGGAACGGCTGATCGAGGAGGCCCGTGCGCGCGGCTACACCGCCATCTATTTGGACACCATGCCGGCCAGCATGCAGGCGGCCAACCGCATTTATGCGCAGTTGGGGTTTACCCCGGTTGAGCGATACGCGGACAACCCGGTGCTGCGGCAATCCTCCGGCTGCGAAGACAACCATTCGCCCGAGGTGGTTTTCTTCCGGCTTGAGATTGGAACGGCGGCCCGCAGCGGGAATTGACCTGGCCGTTACTAGGGCATTGCCGGGTTCGTGCGATAGTCTCATATTGCCGGTATGACTGAAACGACATCTGCGGGATCGAAGGCCGTTGGCACGACGTCGAGCAGCGCCAGCCAGCCAGCCAGGCGCCGGACCCCTGCGAAAAAGGCGGTGAAGGCTGCTCCGGCGGAGAACGAAAGTCTCTTTCTGGGCCGCGATGAATCGTGGATGCTCTTCAACCAGAGGGTGCTCGAAGAGGCCGCGGACCCGAGCAATCCGTTGCTGGAGCGGGTCAAGTACCTGGCCATCACGGCCAGCAATCTGGATGAGTTCATCGAGATCCGCGTCGCCAGCCTGCTGCAGCATATTGAGGACGGCTTCAACGAGCCGCAGCGTGCGGACGAGGGTGGGCAGACTCCCAAGCAGCGGTTGGACCGGCTGGATGTGATCCTGCATGACTTTGTCGAGGCCCAGTACGCCTGCTGGAACGACAAGCTGCGGCCCGCGCTGCGTGCGCAAAACATCCATCTGCTGAACTGGCGCGATCTCGACGACCGGGCGCGCGCCTATGCGCTCAATTTCTACGAGGCGGAAGTCGATCCGCTGCTGACGCCGGTGACGGTGGACCCGTCGCATCCGTTCCCGCGGGTGCTGAACAAAGCGCTGTGCATTGCGCTGCTGCTGCGTTCCAAGCGCAGCGGCCGCTCGGGGCCGAAGCCTCCGGCGGCGCTGGGCGTGGTGACGGTGCCGCGCGCGCTGCCGCGCCTGATCCCGCTGCCTCCCAGCGCGGAGGGCCGCAGCGACTTCATCATGCTGCACAAGCTGATCGAGTCGCAGGTGGAACGGATGTTCCGCGGATACGAAGTGCTGGGGCGGGCGCCGTTCCGGGTCACGCGCAACAGCAACCTCTACCTGCAGGAGGAGGAATCGCGCAGCGGGCTCGAGAGCGTCCGGGCCGAGCTGCACAACCGGCGCAAGGGCGACGCGGTGCGCATGGAGATTGAGAACAGCGCGCCGGCGGAGATTATCGAGCGGCTGCGCACCA
>Ga0181520_10004750_pt1 | contig 22361 bp, 20 predicted proteins | sample PEATcosm2014_Bin_29_FD_132451 | JGI IMG/M metagenome (GOLD analysis project Ga0181520, IMG submission 132451) | Peatland microbial communities from MTU Mesocosm Facility, Houghton, MI, USA - PEATcosm2014_Bin02_30_metaG | ecosystem: Environmental > Terrestrial > Soil > Wetlands > Peat | place...
GCCGGCCGGCAGATCGGCGAGCTGCTCGACGCCATGACCAACCTGCAGCGAGATCAGCCTGACGCCGGCGATCGCCGCGAGCGGCGCGAAAGCGGCGAGCGGAACCGAGCGCGCCATGTCGGCTTCGGGATTCGGATTGCCCTGCCAAACGACGCCAATCTTGAACCCGTCGGCGCCAATGCGCGCCGCCCACTTGCGCGCGCGTTCGGGTTCGGCGGCGAGATAGGGGACGGCGGCCGGCACGTTGTCGAGCCGGGTGGCGAAAGCGCGCGGCAGGCTGCTGACGGCGATCTGGGCGTCGAAGCGTTCGCCGGACGGCCGCTCGGCGACGAGGCGGATTCCGGCGAGCGACGACATCAGCCGATGCAGGCGCGGCGGGCAAAGGAAAGTCGGCTCGACGCCGGCGGTCCGCATCAGCGGCAGGTAGCGGCAGAATTGGATCGTGTCGCCGAAGCCGTGATCGTTCATCACCAGCACGCGCTCGCCAGCGCGCCCGGCGCCGCGCCAGGTGGGGAAATGCGCGCCAAGAGCGTCGGCCAGGGACTTGCCTTCAAGCCAGCGCGCTTCATAGCCCTCCCAACCGCGCTCGAAATCGCCAAGCATGAGATCGATGCAGCCGCGGCCGCCGATCGCCTCGCGATTGCCGAGAGCGATTGCGGAATCGAAGGCGGCGCGCGCATCCTCTAAGCGCCCGAGCGCCTCCAGCGCCAACGCCTGGCCGTTGAACGCCGCGCCATAACCCGGCTGCGCCTCGCTCGCGGCCTCGTAGGCGGCGAGCGCCTCGTCGGCGCGATCGAGCTTCAGCAGCGCTGTGCCGAGGTTGAGCGCGGCCTCGGCGAACCGCGGCTTGAGACGCAATGCCTCGCGCGTCGCCGCGGCGGATTCCTCAAGCCGACCGAGTTTGCGCAAGGCGCCGGCGCGGCTGTTCCACAAATCGGCGTCCTTGGGCTTCAGCCCCAGCGCGGCGTCGAAGGAATCGAGCGCCTCGGCGTAACGCCCGTCCTCGAACAGGAGCTTGCCGACGTTCGACCAGGCGACGGGCAGGTCGACCTTGAAGCCGAGGGCGCGGCGATAGAATTCGAACGCGGCTTCGCGCTTGCCCGAGTCGGCGAGGATGTAGCCGCCCATGCACAAAGCCTCGGGAAAATCGGGGTTGCGACGCAGCGCCGCATCAAGGGCGGCGATCGCCTCCTGGCGCCGGCCGCTGGTCCACAACGCCACCCCGCGCGCGTAGAGCGACTCGAGGCCGCCCTCCTCGACCCGCGGGCCCGACGCCAGCGCGCTCGCAACGGAGGCGGCGCCAGCCTGCAATCTTTGTGTCACGTCGAACGCGCCCGCGCCGCCACGGCCTGTTCCGCGTCGGATTCCGCTGAGCTAAGCGCGCGACGCTTGCCTGAGACTTGCCGCGCTCAGCCGCCGAGCGACAGGCTCTGCAGGCCAGTCAGTAGCGCGCTCGAAAACAGCTCGGCGGTCGACGACCCGCCGTAACTGCTGTTGCCGCTGATGATGCCGCTCATGATCGAGGTTGCGGCGTTGAGGTTGCTCGACGTCGTCGTGCCGCTGGCGGTCACGGTCAGCGGCGACGAAGCGTCGGCGCCGCCTGGACCGTAATCGAGGGTATACTCGGCGGTGAATCGCTCGGTCAGCCGCTTCAGCTTGGTCGGGTCGGTCAAGTCCGACATCGGCATCAGCTGCGAAACGATCGACGCGTTGGTGTCGATGTTGCCGTTGGTGTTGAGCGTCACGCCGAAGATGGTCTGGAACGCCTCGAGCAGGTTCTCGTCGCCGAGCACATTGTATGACGAAGTGATGGTCGGCGCGACGCGCTGGAAATAGAGCGCCAGCTGGACGCCGACGTCCTGCTGCCCCTGCTGGCTTTCAAGCGACTGCTCAGTGTAGGCCGACTCCGTCGTTGCAACCGCGCTCGAAGTCGAGATCGAACTCGCGCCACTGCCGAGGAAATCGAACGCCTTGGCGAACTTCGCCCAATTGGGATTGCTCAGCGTGTTGGCGAGCGCCGTCGAGCTGGTGTACCCGCCTTCGAGCACCTGCGTCACCAGCGCCTTGTTGTTGACTTGGTCGCCGAGACCGTAGGCGGTGAGCGCGTAGGACAGGAGCCGGTAATTGCCAACCAGATCGCTGATCGAATTAACGTTGCCGATGTTGGCGGCGTAGTAGTCCGTCGCCGTCTTCACCGCCGGCTCGCTGGAGATCATTGACTGATAGCGCGCCAGATTGTTTTCGATCGACAGATACGTCGATGTGGTCGTAGACACAGTGTCGCCTCATCGCCCGATCGGCGCGCGCCGGCGCCGCCGCGCGTCGAGGCGCGGCGCCGCCTCGACCATGGTTGGCGCGAATTGGTTACGAAAACGTAAACGACGCCGCTTATCCGCCGGTGAGGCTGATCGGCCGATCGGAGGCGCGCGGCGTCCGCGCGTCGCTCGAGCCGAAGGCGTGGCCCTTCGGCTTGCGCGCCACACCCTGGCGGATGACGGTCACAACGTCGCGGTCGTCGTCGCTGTCGCGCAGCGCCTGGCCCAGCTCCACGGCCCCCTCGGCGCCGAGGCAAAGATACATTCGACCCGAACAGGCGATGCGGACGCGATTGCAACCGTCGCAGAAGCTGTGCGTCATCGGCGTGATGAAGCCGATGCGCCCGCCCGTCTCTTCAACCCGCCAGTAGCGCGCCGGGCCGCTGCTGCGATAGGCGGTCGGCGCTAGCGTCAGACGCTCGGCCAGCCGGGCGCGCAACGCGGCCAGCGACAGGAACCGCTGCGACCACTCGCCTTCGACGTCGCCGAGCGGCATCACCTCGATGAAGGTGAGATCGTAACCGCGGCCATGCGCCCAGCGAACCAACGACTCGGCGCTGTCCTCGGTGAGGCCTTTCTGCGCCACGGCGTTGATCTTGACCTTGAGTCCGGCGCGATCGGCGACTTCGATCCCCGCCAGCACGTCGGAGAGCGCGCCGCGCCGCGAGATCGCCGCGAACGTCGCCGCGTCAAGCGTATCCAACGAAACGTTCACCCGCTTGACGCCGCAGGCGGCGAGCTCGCCGGCGTGTTGCGCCAGTTGCGAGCCGTTGGTGGTCAGGGTCACCTCGTCGAGTTCGTTGGCCCGGAGGCGGCGCGACAGCGACTGGACCAGATTCATCACGCCGCGCCGCACCAGCGGTTCGCCGCCGGTCAGCCTGATCTTCCTCACCCCGAGGCCGATGAAGATCGCGCACAGCCGATCCAGTTCCTCGAGCCGCAGCACCTCGGCGTGCGGCAGGAAGGTCATTTTCTCCGCCATGCAGTAGACGCAGCGGAAGTTACAGCGATCGGTCACCGACAGCCGCAGGTAGCTGATCGCGCGGCCGAACGGGTCGACGAGCCGCGACGGCGCAGCCGCGGCGCCGGCCGTCGCCGCTGAGTCGTCCGCCCCAGCTGGACGAGCGTCAGAAATCAGCGCCGTCATGGACTCGCGCGCTCGCCAGCGTGACGGGTTGAGGGCATTCAGGCGACCGCCGCCGGTTGCGGCGGGCGGTTGGCGGCGAGTTCGGCGACCAACCAATCCATCCAGCCGTCGAGGCCCCGGGTCGTCTTGGCGGAGAGTTCCTTCACCCGGCCGCCGCCACGCAACCTGCCGACGGCGGCCAATGCGCGCGCCATGTCGAAGTCGTCGAGATACGGCAAAAGATCAGTTTTTGTGATCAGGACGAGGTCGGCGTTGCGGAACATCACCGGATACTTCTCCGGCTTGTCGTCGCCTTCGGTCACCGACAGCAGCACGACATTGCGATGCTGGCCGATGTCGAAGTCCGCCGGGCAGACGAGATTGCCGACATTCTCGATGAACAGAATATCGACGTCATCGAGGCTCATCTCATCGAGGGCGTCGTGGACCATCGTCGCGTCGAGGTGGCAGGCGACGCCGGTGGTGATCTGCACCGCCCTGACGCCGCGCCGGCGGATGCGCTCCGCGTCGTTCTCGGTCTCCAGATCGCCCTCGATCACAGCGATCCGAAGGCCCGGCGGCAGCGCCGCGATCGTCGCCTCCAGGAGGCTGGTCTTGCCGGCGCCCGGCGACGACATCAGATTGATCGCCAGGACGCGATGGGCGTCGAAATGCTTGCGCACGTGCGCGGCGACGCGGTCGTTGGCCGCGAGCAGATTTTCGCGCACGACGATCGTCTCGGCGCCGTGCGACCCGCAGCCGCAACTCTCGCACATCGCGTATCTCCTCTTTCTCGGCGCAAAGCGGCCGATCCGCTCACTCGAGCATCGCCTTCAAACGGTCGAGATCGGCGATCGCGATCGCCGAGGCGTCGAGCCGACGGATGGCGCGATCGCGGATCAGCTCGGCGATGATCGTCGACACCGATTGACGGGTCGCGCCGATATGCATCGCAAATTCCTCGGCGCTGGGCGGCGCGTCGAGCACGATGCCGTCCTTGCAACGACGACCGTCGCGCGCCGCCGCGTCGCACAGCGCGCGAACCAGGCGGTGTTTGACGCATCGAAAAACGATGTCCTCGGTCATCCGCGCCGATTGCCGCAACATGCGGCTGATCGCCGGCATTGCCGAGCGGGCGAGATCCGGATCGCACTGCGCCAATTCCTGGAACGACTTGCCGCTGAAGATGACAATCTCTCCGTCGCGTTTGACCTCGAACATCGAGGCCTCGTTGATCGGCAGCGCGTCGCCGGCGTCGAGGGTGAACAGCGTCAGCTCTTTGCCGTCAAACGAGGCGAAGCACCTGAGTCGACCGCTGCGCACGACAACCAGCCCTTCCTGGACAGCCTTTTCTTCGTCGGCGCCGTAAATGAGCTGACCGGCTTTGACTCGCCGGACCGTGATCAAGCGGGCGTAAGGCCCAGCCGAAATCCGATCGATGATCTGCGTCAGAGTCAGATCTTTGGGCGGCTCGACGGCGGCGGGTTGGGCGGGCGACCAGCTGCGACGCACGCGAGGCCGCGGCTGCAGGCGCGCGTAGAAGACCTCGCCTTTCTTCGTTTGCACGATGCAATCGTCCGACGAGGGATTGTGGCTGATTCCGCCTTGTTCGAAGGTGAACAACTCGTCGAAGCTGAGGGCGCTGCGCGCCGGCCAGTGAAGTCCAAGCAGAGAGATGCCGTTGCGATTGGCGCCGACGAGCCGATCGCCCTCAAAGGCGAGGCTCCCCTCGTGCGGGCTGCCGATCAGATAGGGATCGGGATGGAAGTGCATCTGTTCGCAGTTGCGGAATTGGGCGTCAAACAGCGCCCGCTCGATCTGCTCTGCGGCGCGGTTCACCAGCGCCATCGTCAGCGCCTGCGGCTCATTGGAAGCGTTGGTGAGGTCCAGCACGCCGGCGATGGCGCCGTAAGGATCGTAGATCGGCGAAGCCGAGCAACTGAGAATGCTGTGCGCTTCGAAGAAGTGCTCGCCGCCGATCACCGAGATCGATTGCCCCTCCGCCAGCGCAGCGCCGATCGCATTCGTGCCTGCGGCCTGCTCTTCCCAGACGGCGCCGGGCTGTAGCGCGACCGACGCCGCCTTTTCGGCGAATTCGCCCTGGCCGAGGCGACAGAGGACGAGCCCGTGCGGATCAGTGAGAACGACGACGGCGATGCTCGCGTCGCGACACAGCGCCTCCATCTCGCCGCGCGCCGCGCGCACCAGGATTTCATTGCGCTGTTGCGCCTCGCGCAACATCTGCTGCGACAGGAGATCGAGGCCCGGCCGCGAAGCCATGTTCAAGCCGAGCGCGAAGCTGCGCTCCCATGACCGCAAAATCGGCGCAGGAACTTCCCTACCTGGTTCGACGCCCTCGAACAGGTATTTTCGTCGCGCGGCGATCGCCGCGTCGGGCGCCAGTCGCACCGTGGAGTGCGAGGGTTGGCGACCCTCCTCCCTGGTCTCGTCTTCGGGCAAGTGAGATCTCCTCACCCGTTGTCGCGGCGCCGACCTTGCTGGGAACCGGCCTTTGCGAACCGCTCGTGTAAAATCATTGCGCGTCGGCGCCTCGCAGCATTGACATGCATCAACACTGCAAATTGCATTTTGGCAATCTTCTTGCGCCAGCGCATTTTGGCTGATTTCGTGCGCCATCGCGGATGTATCTTTCTCGATTGTCTCGATTGATCGCTCGCATAGAGACGGTTGATTTTCGCCGGATTCAGCGTCTGCGCCGACGACGAGCGTCTCGGTGGCCGCCGAAGAGGCTGGTCCGCGCGCCGGAGGTTCGTCGCGCCTCACAGGCAGTCTCCATCGATGAGGGAAACGACCGGCTCGTTCTTCCGCCACTCGATGACGTTGACGCGAGCCGGACGCTGCGCAATTCGGAACAAGTTGGCGAGCGGCGCCCCGAGCAGATGGCAGAGGATGACTCGATTGACGCCGGCGTGGCTGGCGATGGCGACGACTTGCGTCTCGTCGTCTGCGACGATGTCGCGCCAGCATGGCAGCACGCGCGCGGCGAGGTCGGCGAAGCTCTCGCCGCCGGGCGGACGGAAATTGGCGATGTCGCGCCCGCGCGCCGCATATTCGTCCGGCAGGCGCGCGGCGACTTCACGGCGCGACAGACCTTGCCATTCGCCCATATCGATCTCGCGCAGCGCCGGACGGACACGGATCGGGATCGCGGATCCGTCGGCTAACAGCTCCGCAGTCCGTCGCGACCGCGAGAGATCGCTGCAATAGATCGCATCCGGCGTGACGCGCGGGCGCAGACGCGCCGACAGCTCGCGGATTTGCGCTTCGCCGGCCGAGTTCATCGGGGCGTCGGCGGCGCCGAGGATGCGGTCTTCGGCGTCCTCAAAGACCGCGCCATGACGGATTAGCAGCGCTGTGCGCATCGCGCCGCCTCCCTTATCGCCAACTGGCGCTTGGCGCGGGGCGAAAACGCCAGCGCGTCGGCGAATGCCGCCTCGACGCGCAAGGCGCCGACCCGCAGCGCCGCGCCCACGACGGGGTCTTCGACGAGCCGCGCGCGCACGGCTTCGAGCGTCGCGGCGACGCGAAGCGGGGCCGGCGCGGCGATCGACAGCCTTAGCGTCGCCGGCGCGCCGACTTCGACGACAGCGGCGAAATCGCTCACCGCCTCGAGCGCAAACAGCGCCTCGTCGAGTTGCGGCAGCGTCAGCTCGCCGCCGCTCGCCAGCGGCGCGCCCGCGCCAACGCGACCGGCGAAGCCGTCGATCCGTTTCAGCGCCGATCCGCAGGCGCAAGGCGCCTCGATCAGTCGCGCGAGATCGCCGGTGCGGTAACGCAACAACGGCGCGCCGCGCCGCCGCAGGGTGGAGATGACGACTTCGCCGAGCGCGCCCGCCGGCGCCGGCGCGCCGCTGGCGGAGTCGACGACCTCGACCAACAGTTCGTCTTCACGCAGATGGCAGCCGCAGTGGCGGGCGCAATCGACCGCGCCGCCATAGCCCGTCTCGGTCATGCCCCAGTGACGGAAGACTTCGGCGCCCCAGGCCGCGGTCAGCGCGCGCGCGACGCTCTCGGCGACGTGATCGGAACTCAGCAGCACGGCGCGCGCGCGGATCGGCGCGCCGCCGTCGTTGGCGGCGACGCGCGCCGCTGCGAGCAGCGGAACCGGCGGCCCGGCCACGACGTCGGGCCGCTCGTCGCGCAGCCAAGCGGCAAGCGCGACCGGATCGAGCGGCGACGGCGCGACGGCCGGCGCGACGCCGAGACGGCGTAGCGCGACCGCCAGCCCGGCGGCGACGCCGCCAGGATGGCGGCCGGGAAAGGCGATCGCCGCCCGGTCGCCCGGTCGGGCGAACAGCGCCATGCCGTGGTGGAAGAAGTCGACGGTCGATTCGAGATCGTCGGCGGTGAAATGGAGCCGCTTCGGCGGACCGCTGGTGCCCGAAGTCTCGAGCGTGACGACACGCGCGATCGCGCCCTGCGACAGCGCCAGCAACGGCGGATCGTTGGCGAAGAGGTCGGCCGCCGTCGTGAACGGCAGACGCGCGAGCTCCTCGATCCTGGCGAGGGGGCCTTCCGTCCATTCGCGCCGGGCGCGGTAGAACGGACTCGCCGCGCGCGCATGGGCGATCGTTTCGTTGAGCCGCGCAAGTTGCCAAGCGGTGATCGCTTCGCGCGTCAACGGCGCCGCGAGCCCCATCTGCGCCGCCATCCAGGGATCAAGCGTCATCGCGCTCACGCGACCGCCTCGCGGACCGCGATCGGCGCGCGGTACAGCGGACGACCGTCGCGGCTGGTCAGATTGTAAGCGCAGAACGGGATCACGCGCCGATCCGGCGCGACGACGTGGATGTGGCATTGGCGCAGCCGGTCGAGGTCAAGCGTCCAGGCGTCCTGGAACGCCATGCCGGAGAGGCCGAGCGTGCGCTGCTGATCGGCGAGGAAGGCGTCGAACGCGCCAAGCCCCGCGACAGGCGCGGCGGCGCGATCGGCGCGCGTCCACTGCCCCGCCACGTAGCGCCGTTCGCGCGCGACGTCCGGACTTGGCCGCGCCGAATCGCAACACGCCGCACGCTGCGGCTCGACGGGAGCGCCACAGCAGGAAGGCTTCGCCTCCGCCGCCGGCCGCATGCGCCCGGCGGCGTCGACGACGAATCGGCCGCTGAACGAGCAATAAGGATTCTCCGCCGAACCGGGGCGGAAGTCGTCGAGACGGATCGATCCGCCACTGTGGGCGATCAGCGCCTCCATGACTTCGGGCAACGTGATGCGCGAGGCGGCGTCGGGTTCGGCCAGGCAGCGTCCGAAATAGCTGACCGGCTGGAAATGGACGGCGCGCACGGCCGGCATGTGGGCGACGGCGAAATCGACGATGGCGCCAATCTCGCCGACGTTGACGCCGGGAACCAGCGTCGGCGTCAGCACCACGCCGACGCCGGCCGCCCCGCAATTGCTGACCGCTTGCGCCTTGAGCCGCATCAGCTTGGCGCCGCGCAGTCGCCGATAAACGTCGTCGGTCACGCCGTCAAACTGCAAGAAGACGCAGTCGAGCCCCGCCTTCACCAGGGCGGCGAGGTAGGCGGGCTCACGCGCAATGCGGACGCCATTGGTGTTCAGCTGCACGAATTCGAAGCCGCGCGCCCGCACACGGGCGACGATCTCGGGCAGGTCGTCGCGCGTCGTTGGCTCGCCGCCCGACAGTTGGATGTGAACGCGCCCGCCCGCTTCGGCAAGCGTATCGAGCCAGCCGTCGATCTCATCGAGGCTGGCGTCGACGCCGTAGCGGCTCGCCGAGGCGTAGCACACTGGACAGGCGAGGTCGCAGCGCGAGGTCACCTCAAGCAGCACGCAACAGCTCTGCTGACGATGATCGGAACAGAGGCCGCAATCGTGCGGGCAGCCGCGCTCGACCGGCGTCGCGGCGACCGACGGGCGCGAATAGGCGCGCGGCGCCAGGCCCCAGCGCAGATAGGAATCGAGGCCGCGCCAGATCGGCGTCGCCACGGCGCCGTGGTCCGGGCAGGTCTTGCGCAGATAGACGACGTCGCCCTCGGCGAATCGCTCAGCGGGAATTGTCGCCAGACAGGTCGGGCACACGCTCTCGGTGGCGCCGAGATTTAGACGGCGATCGCAGCAGCCCATGAGCCTCCTCCCGCCGGTTGGCCGAGCGCCGCTTCGACTTCAGTTCCGAGCGGCCCGATGCGCGCCTCGACGGCGGCGCAGATCGCCCGCGCGCTGTCGAGCCTCCGCTGCACGCCGGCCAGCGCCGACGGATCGTTGGCGAACCGGTCGAGCGCCGGGCCGAAGCGCGTTTCTAGCGAAACGCGAGTCTCGCCCTGGATAAGCTTATCGGCAAGGTAGACGACCGCGCCTTCGTCAAGGCGACCGGCGTCGAAAGCGAGATTCATATGGCGCGCGACCGGCGCCGCGACCTCAGGAAAGCCGAACTCGCGCAGCAGCGCGGCGCCCGCCTCAGCGTGACGCCGGCGCCCCTTCGCAATGTCGTGAACGAGCGCCGCCGCGCCCGCCAGCTCTGGATCGATCGCTTCGCCCGCCGCTTGCAGTCGCCGCGCGAAGCCGGTCGCCAGGACGGCGACGGCGCGGCCGTGGCGGCGCGTCGCTTCGGGCGTCGAGGCCGCATCGAACATGGTCTCGCATTCCGCGACGTCGGGCACGCGATGGGCGGCCAGCGCCGCCGCGAGCAGGCGGTAATCGTCACGCCGATCCATATCGACCAGGCAACCCCAATCGAACACCGCGATTTCGCTCGCCGCGCCTTCGTGACGAGCGAGCAGCGCCCGCAGGCCGCCGTCGCCAACGCTATCGAGGATCTCGGCGAACAAGGCGCGACGGACGAGCGGCGGATGGCCGCGCTTGCAGCGAAATGTCGGATAGACGATCGCTGATTCGCGCGTCGCCGCAGCGCGCAGAACCCGCGCGATCGTCGACGGCCGCAACAACGGCACGTCGACCGGCGCCAGCAGGAATGCGTCGACGTCGACCGGCAGCGAGGCGACGCCTGCGCGCACGCTCGAGAACATGCCAGTGGCGAAATCCGGATTGTGCGCGCGGGTGACCCCAAGCCGCGCCAACTCAGGCGCCAGGGCCTCCGCCTCGAAGCCGGTGACCACGTGGATACGCGCCACGCCCGCGGCGCGCAGATTGGTCACGACGTGATCGACCACCGTGCGCTCGCCGAATGGCAACAACGGCTTGAACGCGCCCATGCGCGAGGAGAAGCCGGCGGCGAGAACGATCGCGGCGGTCGTTGCGGCAGGATTGCGGTCGGCGAGCTCAGCCATGCGCTAGCTCTCCTCCCACACCGCCGGGACCGGCCCGGCGACGTCGATTCTGTGCTCGGTGAGGATCTCGTTGATCTTCCGCCAGCACTCGAGGATCAAGCCGGGACAGCGCTGCTGCATCAGCTTCGGATCGAAATTGATGATCTCCTGGCAATTGACGCCGCCATACTTCTTGGCCATCGCATCGACGAACCACGCGGAGAATTGTTCGATCATCAGATCGTAGCGCGGATGCACCTGCTCGTCGTCGTTCGCCCTGCCGCCGTAGAGCCCGAGAATGCAGCAGCCGCCGGTCAGTGAGCCGCAGTTGAGGCCGCGGCCCATACCAAGCGCGAGACCGGACATCGCGCGCACCAGGTCGGGGTCGTCGCGACCCTGCGCCTCGAGCGCCAGCTTGGCGAGGATATGACCGCAGGTGTAGCCCTGCAGCAGCAGCTCGGCGATGCGGAACGACTCGTCGTCCATGTCAGCCTCCCGCCGGCGCGCGGTCGCCGGATTTGGCGGCGATCAGCAGAGCGTAGCCAAGCCGAGCCTTGCCGCCCGAACCGTTCTCCGCCGCGCAAGCGCCGCCCCACAGCCGGTCGAGCGAACCGAATGCGAAGATGAACCGCGCGGCCCAGCTCTTCAGCGCTTCCGAGCGATCCTCGAACCAATCGACCCGAAATCCCGCAGCGGCGACGTCCGCGCACAGCGCCTCGCGCGTTGCGATCCGCCCTGCCCCATCGCCCTCGCGGCGATAGACGTCGCTCAGCGCCAGCCGACCGCCGCGCCGCAGCGCGCGGCGCCATTCGGCGAGGGTCAGAGCCCGATCGACGGTCAGCGACAGACTGCATTCCGACAGCACGCCGTCGAGACTTTCGTCGGCGAACGGCAGACGCGCGGCGTCGGCGACGACGAACGGCGGCGCCTCGCCACGTGCGCCGGCGTCGCAAGGGACGACGACGTCGACGCCGATCGCCGCGACGCCCCGCTCACGCAGCAGCCGCGTTGAGGCGCCCAGGCCGCAACCGACGTCGGCGACCGTATCGCCGGCGCGGAATTCGGCGCGATCGATCAGTTCTCGCGTCAGCGCCAAGCCGCCGGGGCGCAGCGGCTCGCCGGCGCTATCGCGCAGCGCGCCGCAGCCGAACAACCCGTCTCGCGCTGGCGGCGCGCAAAGCATCACTTGTCCTCCAGCGCCTGCTCGACCTTCAGCATGCGGCCGAGGGCGAGGTCTTCAGAGACGTAGACGAAACCGCAGGATGGACAGCGCGGCAGCTCGACCGGAAAGCTCTGGCCGAGATAGGAGGCCTCGACCTTGCCCATCTCGAGCGGCACGCCGCAGGCGCCGCAGACGAGGTCCGCCAGTCCCGATGGTTTGTCGGCGTCCGACGCGGCGGTCACGATTTCGTCTCCACCTGCATGCGATGGCCCCAGGCCCGATGCAGCAGGAAGCCTTGCTCCGCCGCCTCGTACTCGGCCCAACAGGTGAATTCGCCGATCCTGAGCGTCGCGATTGAATGCCCGCTCGCCTTGTCCTTCAGCTTGCGGCCGCTCGCCTCAGCTTCGGCGATCGCGCGCGCGACGTCTTCGACCAGAATCAGCTTGCGCTCCATGTCGGCGCGCACGGCGTCGGGCACGATCAGCGCGATCTCGGGCGTCGGGTCGGCCATGTCCTCTCCCCACACTTCGCGCAACATACGCGCCTTAAGACGCGCCCTATTGTCACGGCGCAAAGAAAAGCCCGGGTCGGGCCGCGCCGCCGGATCGCCGCCATCAGGTGAGGGGAAGACGAGGTCGAGCAGATGGATCGAGCGCTTGCCGTGGCGAGCGAAATTGTCGCGGCACATTGCGCAATAAGTCAGATAATCGTCGGCGCTCTCCTCGATGCGCCGATCGACAATCTTGTCCGTGACTTCCGGATGTGCGAACGACGCCAGGCCGCCAAAACCGCAGCAAGTCGTCAGCTCGGCGCCGCCGAGTTCGCGCAGCTCGACTCCGAGCCCAGCGGCGAGGCGCCGCACGGCGCCCTGCGCGTCAATCGCGCGGCGACCCGTGCAGGGGTCGTGAATCGCAAGCGGGCCGGCGAAAGGAGACTGTGCGCCATCCGGCCAGCCGATCTCGTCGATCACGGTCCACAGCGACCGCGCCTTCATCTCGGGCAAGAATTCGCCGAGCGTCTTCACGCAGGTCGAGCAGGCGGTGACGATTTGCGGCTCGCCGAGGCTGCGCCAGGTCTCGCGTAGGCTCGCGACGACCTCGTCATGCAGCGCGCGGCGGCCGCTCCACAACGCCGGAGCGCCGCAGCAATCGACCATGAGGCCAACGCCGCCGGGGATCTTCGCGGCGAGATGGGCGTAGACGCGCTCAACGTGCCACGGCGAAGACGCTGATAGCTGGCAGCCGGGGAAGAAGGCGACGGCGCATTCGGCGCGCCCGGGCTGACGGCGGGCGAAGGCCGCCGCCTGCGAGCGGCTGTGCGCCATGTCGCGCAACGCGAAGTCGTGATGCGAAGCCGGCATGTGGCCGGTGGCGACCATGTCGCGCCGCGCCTCGAGGCACACTTCGCCCATGGCGAGATCGTTCGGGCACAGCGTGTCGCACAAGCCGCACAGCGTGCAACTGTCGATCATGCGATTGGCCTTGCGCATGCCCATGACGATGCTGACGTTGTTGTAGATGTCGCGGACATATCGCTTTGGATAGGCGCCATAGTGCTTGAGGTATTCGCACGCCTTGACGCACTCCATGCAGTGGCAGGGGAAGCAGCGCGCCGCTTCAGCCATCGCCTCGTCACGGTTGTAACCCTGGTCGAGCGCCGACGGCTCGACAGGCGGCTTGGGCTCGTGGGCGGCGACGTTCACGTAGAGGCAGGAGGCGGCGGCCCCGTCGTCAGGGCGGCTCGCCGTCAGCGACGCGCCCTGCAAGAAGCGATCGATCGAAGCCGCCGCGCGACGGCCGTCGTAGGCCGAGCCGATCGGCGAATAGACCTCGCCGGGCGCCCCATGAACGCCGCCGCCGAAGACTTTCGGGTGGCTGGTGGCGCGCGTATCAGGGTCGGCGGCGACGCGGCCCGCCACGGTTAGGCGAATGACCGAGCCGAAGTCGAGCGCCGGACCGGGGCCAAGCGCCAACAGCGCCGCGTCATGGGACTCAATCAATAGATCGAGCCCAAGCAGGCTGTCGCTCCCCACGATGCGCGATCGGCAGCGAATCTCGACCCCGAGAGTCGTCAACGCGCCGAGGTCGGCCTCGATCGCGGAAGCGGGCAAGACCTCCGCGTAATCGCTCGACAGCCGCTCCAGCGGGTGGGCGTCGGCTTCGAAGACGGTGACTCGGTGCCCTTTCATCGCGAGGTCGAAAGCGGCCGTCAGACCAGCGAGTCCGGCGCCGACAATTGCGATGCGCTTGGGCTTTCGGTTCATCTGCGCTTTGCGGCGAAGCGTGGCGTAGGCGTCGTCGACGCAGGCCCGCTCCAGTTCGGCGATGCGAATCGCGCCGCCGGCTTCCGCCCGGCGACACTTAGGTTCACACGGGTGGTCGCAAATGTGGCTGAGGATGGCGGGAAAGGGAATAAAGCGGGCGTAAGTGGCGAAGGCGGCGACAAAATCGCCGGACTTCATCTTGTCGAGCATCGTCCGGACATCGAGATGCAGAGGGCACGCCGTCGTACAGACCGGCGGCTGCTCCTCGATGCAGCGGGCTTCCCACCCTTTGACGCGTTGACCGTCCATGACTGGGACTTTCGGAAGCGGAGCGGCGTGGCCTCGTTTCGCCGCCCCTCTCCCTGTTGCGGAGCGAGCCGCCGCCTCCTTAAGAGAGCGGCGGCCCGTCCCTACGCTTCAAACGCCGTCAGACGTGTTCGGCGTGCTTGGGGGCCTGGCGCGCCTTCTTGGCGTCAAGCTCCAGCTTGATGTTGTCCGCCAGCGCCGGCACGCGGAAGATGCGCACGCCGCAGGCGTTGTAGATGGCGTTGAGGATCGCCGGATGCGGCGCCGTCAGCGGCGCTTCGCCGACGCCCGCCGCGCCGAACGGCCCGAGCGGCCGCGGCGTTTCGAGATAGAGAATCTCCATGTCGTCCGGAATGTCCTTCGGATAGGGGATGCCGCAATCTCTCAGCGTCGTGTGCAACTCGAGATCTTCGAAGTCCTCGGTCAGAGCCAATCCGACGCCCTGCGCGAGGCCGCCGTAGATCTGACCGTCGACGGTGGCCCGGTTGATGATCGTGCCCACGTCGACCGAGGTGGTGAACTTGACCACCTTCGCTTCGCCGCTCTCCATGTCGACTTCGACTTCCGGCATGAAGACTTCATACATATAGACAGGGAAGGGGTCGCCCTGGCCCGTCTCCGCGCTGCATGCCGTGCAGGCGGCCGCCACCCACTTGCCGTCGTAGGCGAGCGGGATCTTGTCGGCCACCATCTCGGCGTAGGTCCGATACGAGCCGTCCGACTTCTTCATCGCGTTCAACAGCATTTCCGCCGCCACTCGCGTCGCATTGCCGGTGAAGACGTTGGAACGGCTGCCGCCCGCCGGGCCGGAGTTCGGCAGGTTGGTGTCGTTCATCTGCAGTTTGATCTGCTCCGGCTTGATCCCGGCCGCCCGCAACACCTCATGCGCCATGGTCAGCGTCGCCAGATCGGCGCCCTGGCCATGGTCTTCCCAGGAGTTGGAGACGAGGACGCCGGTCGGCGTCAATTCGGCGCGCGCCGCCGAACTGTCAGGCCCGTCGAGACCGCAGCCGTAAATGCCCAGCGCGATGCCGACGCCGCGCTTCTTCTCCGGCGTGGAGAGTTCGGCGCAACGCTTCTTCGCTTCCAGGTACTTCGGACGCAGCATGTCGAAGAGCTGGCGAAGCACCAGCACCTCCGGCTTCTGACCGGTCGGGGTCGTCGAGGTCTCGTTGTAGAGGTTCTTGTAGCGGAACTCGAACGGATCCTCGCCCATCTTCTCGGCCAGCATGTCGATGGCGATTTCCGAGGCCAGAAACGCTTGTGGGCTGCCGTAGGCGCGGAAGGCCGAGCCCCAGGCGTGGTTCGTCGCGACCGTGCGGCCGTGGCCACGGATGTTCTCAAGGTGATACCCGGCGCCGGTGAACTGAGCTTGACGCAGGGTGACGAGATCGCCGAACTCGGAATACGGACCGTGGTCGAGCCACCAGTCCGTCTCCATCGCGGTGAGCTTGCCGTTCTTGTCGCAGGCGAGGCGGATGTTGATATTCGCCGGGCTGCGCTTGCCGGTGTAAGTGATGTTCTGGAACTGGTCGTAGACCAGCGACACCGGCTTGCCGGTGGCGAGCGTGGCGACGCCGAGCAGCGCCTCCATGGTCGGCGAGAACTTGTAGCCGAATGTTCCGCCGGTCGGGTTCTGGATCAGCCGCAGCTTCTCGGGTTCGATTCCGATGCCGGGGCAGATCATGGCGTGATGCAGATGCACGCCGATGCTCTTCGATTGGATCGTCACCACGCCGTCGTCGTCGGTGTAGGCGACGCCGCAATCGGGCTCCAGATGCAGATGCGGCTGGCGGCTGCAATAGGTGGTGATGTCGACCGACGCCGCCGCACTTTCGAACAACGGCTTGGTGTCGGCGCCCTTCGCCACGCCCTGCTCATAGTACGCGTTCGGCACGCCGGGATGGATCTCCATTGCGTCGGGGGCGAGCGCCGCGAAGCCGGACATGTAGGCCGGCAACACTTCGAGCTCGACCTTGACCTTGTCCGCCGCCGCGCGGGCGTGCTCTTCGGTGTCGGCGGCGACGATCGCAATCGCGTCGCCGAACTGGAAGATCTTATCCTTGCTGAGGATCGGACGATCCCAGCCGTCGCCCTTGTTGGTCGGGAAGGTGATCAGGCCAGTGATGGCGTTCCTGCCCTTGACGTCCTTCCAGGTGATGACCTTTTCGACGCCTTCCATCTTCTCGGCTTCGCTGGTGTCGATGCTCTTGATCAGGGCATGCGAAACCTTGGCCTGGGTGAGAGCCAGACGCAGCGTGCCCTCCGGCATGCGCAGGGCGAGATCGGCGCCGAAATCCCACGCTCCGGTGACCTTGGCGAGCGCCGAAGGCCGCTGGAAATGGGTGCCGAGGATCGAGCCGTTCTCCTTCGCCTTGGGCAGCACCTGCTCGGCCGTCTTTTCGCCGCGCATGATCGCCGCGGCGTCCATCACCGCGTCGACCAGCGGCTTATAGCCCGTGCAGCGGCAGAGGTTGCGGTTGCGGTTGAACCACGAGCGCACCTGCTCGCGCGTCGGCGACTTGTTGTTGTCGAGCAGCACTTTCGCCGACATGATGAAACCCGGCGTGCAGACGCCGCACTGGGCGCCGCCGTGCGCCATCCAGGCGAGCTGCAGGGGGTGCAGCTTTTCAGCCGTGCCAACGCCTTCGATGGTGACGATCTTGGCGCCGGGCGCGAGCTTCTCGATGGTGGTCTGACAGCTGCGGTCCGGCTTGCCGTTGACGATCACCGTACACGAGCCGCATTGACCGTCTTCACAGCAGACCTTGCAACCCGTCAGCAGCATCTGCTCGCGCAGGACGTCGGCCAGGGTGGCGGTCTTCTCGGCGACGACCCAGCGGTCGACGCCGTTCACATTCAGTAGCGTGCGCTTCATGTCGTCTCTCCTTCAGAGTTTCGACGCCCCGGCGACGGCCCGGCCGCCCTTGCCGATTGGCGAGGGCTTGATCTCCGGCGCCGCGTCACGGCCTCCCGACTTCGTTTGTGCGATTTTGCGCTCGGTCGCCGCGGCGACCTCGCGCATGTTACGCATCGCCGGACGCGCGGCGTCCGACTTGCGGATCGTGGCGACCATTTCGGCGACGACCGAAATGGCGATTTCCTCAGGCGTCACGGCGCCGATGTCCAAGCCGACGGGCGCGTGAACGCGAGCGAACTGCTCGTCGCTGACTCCATCCTGTTTCAGATTGCCGTAGACGAACTGTACTTTCCGTCGCGAGCCGATCATGCCGATGTAGGCGGCCGGCGTGTCGACTGCCCAGCGCAGGGCGCGTGCGTCCGACGCGTGCCCCCGCGTGGCGATGAAGATCAGCGAATGGCTGTTGGGCTTCAGCGCCGCCAGCGTCGCCTCGGTTTCCCCGGCGTGAATTGCGCGCGCGTCGGGAAAGCGCTCCTTGTTGGCGAACTCCGGCCGGTCGTCGATCACCTCGACCTGAATGCGCGCCAGTCTGGCCGCCTGGGCGGTGAGGCAACCGACATGACCGGCGCCGAAGAGGTAGGCGACCGGCGCCGGGCGGATCACTTCGATGAAGACGTCGAGGCTGCCGCCGCACACCATGCCGAGATCCATGCGCGGGTTCTCGTGGAGATCGAACGAGACCATTCTCGGTCTGCCGGAAGCAATCGCTTCCTTGGCCTCGCGGATCACCGCCCCTTCGCCGGCGCCGCCGCCGACAGTGCCGACGATCGAACCGTCTTCGCGCACCAGCATCTTCGCCGTCTCGTAGGACGGAATGGAACCGGTCGCGTTGACGATGACCGCCAGGGCGCAACTGCGCCCCGCGTCGCGCTCGCGTATCAACTCCTCATAAACGTCCATCGGAGTCTTCCAGTTCGAAGGTTCACGCCGCCTGCTCAAGCGGAACGCAGGCGCCCGTCTGGCAAATCTCGGCGCATTGCGGCGTATCGAAATCGCCCTTGCAGTCCTTGCATTTGTCCGCGTTGATCTTGAAGACCTTGCCCTTGTGACTGATCGCCTTGTTGGGGCATTCGCTTTCGCACGCGCCGCAACTGCTGCAGACGTCGACGAGAATCTGATGGGCCATGATTTGTCTCCTTCTCCTTGTCGCGTCGGCCTCGCGAGGTCGACGCGCGTTCAGCGTTCCGTGCAGGACACGCACGGATCAATGCTGTTCACGATGATGGCGATGTCGGCGATTTTCGCGCCGCGCAGCATGAAGCGCAGCGCATCCCAGTTGGGAAAGCTTGGCACGCGCCACTTCACCCGCTCCGGTTGGTCGGCGCCGTTGGTCTTGAGGAAATAGATGAGCTCGCCGCGCGGCGCTTCGCACTTGCCCATCGCGCGCCCGGCCGGGATGTCGGGTCGATCGGGCAGGCGCGTCGGACCATCCGGCAGATCGCGGAGGCAGTCGCGCAGCAACTGGATCGAAGCGCCGATCTCGGTGACGCGGATCATCGCCCGCGACCACACGTCGCCGTCGACGAGCGTCGGCACGTTGACCTTGAGCCGATCATAAGCGGCGTAAGGCGCGTCGACGCGCACGTCGTATTCGAGGCCACAGGCGCGGGCCACGGGACCGACGGTCGCGCAGGCGATCGCCTGCTCCTTGGTCAGGAGGCCGACTCCGCGCGATCGGCGCAGGATGGTGTGGTTGCGACGATAGGTGTCGGCGAGCGCTTCGACTTCGGGCGCAAGTTTGTCGAGCGCGGCCAAGAGATACGCCTTCATCTCGGCGTCGAGGTCGTAACGAACCCCGCCGATGCACATCGCGCCGATGTCCATGCGGTTGCCGAACAGCGTCTCCTTCACGTCCTGCATGATTTCGCGCACTTGCATGGCGTACATGAACAGGGTGTCATAGCCGGTCAGATGCGCGAGGATGCCGACGTTGAACAAATGCGAGGCGATGCGCTTGATCTCTGCAGCGACGACCCGGAGATAAGCCGCGCGCTCGGGAATCTCGAGCCCGGCGATCTGCTCGCACGCCATGACGTACGTCTCGGGATGGCTGTTGGAACAGAGCGCGCAGATCCGCTCGGTGAGCACGACATTCTGGTAGATTGAGCGCTTGGTGGTCAGATATTCGACGCCGCGGTGGACGTGGCCGGCGCGAATGTCGACTTCACGCACGGTCTCGCCTTCGATGTCGACATGGAAATACATCGGCTCTTCGAGCGCGACGTGCAGCGGCCCGACAGGAATGGTGTAGGTCTTGGCTGCGTCGATAGCGGTCATGACGCTCCTCCCTTCGCCGCCAGAACCTTGTCCCACAGCGCTTTGGTGCTGGCGGCGTTGACCAGCGTCGAGAACGGAATGAGCCGCTCGAGCACCGCGGCGTCGATCGAAGGATCGAGGAACAGGCGGCGCGGATCGGGATGATCGCGTATGACGAGCGAATAGTTCTCCATGATCTCGCGCTCCGGCCAATCGGCGGCGCGGAAAAGCGGCGTCAGCGAGGGGATCGACCCGCCGGCGGGCACGTAGGCGATCACGGTCAGGAAGTCGCCGCCGAGCAGAAAGTGGTAGTCGATTTCGTACGCCTTGCCGTCGATCGCAGTGCCGCCAAAGGTCTTGGGAACCTCTTTCTCCGGCTTGGCGGCGTCGCTCGCGCCTTCGTCGGATTCGTCTTCCTCCTCTTCGGGGACGGGAGGCTGCAGCGCCGAGACCATCGCCAGCCGTGCGCCGAGCTGGAGCAACATCTTGCCGACGGCGAGGAGATCCTCGCTGTTCGCCAGGCCGCACCATCCGGTGACAGTGCCGTGCGGCGTCGTCGTCGACGAATATTCGACCCCGCCGGGAGCGGCGGCGGCGAGCTGGGTCTGGATGTCCGCGGGCAAGCAGGTCATGGCGTCTTCCCCCGGCTCTTGAGAAACTTGTTGCGGCACTTCGGGCAGCGCGCACGCAGCGCAGCGTATTCTTCGTCCGACAGCGGCGGACGGACCTTGGCGACGTTGGGCGCGGTGTCGAGCCCTTTGCCGCCGCATTCAGCGCAAACGATCGGCGGGATCAGGCCGTGCTCGGCGAGCGCGAACGTCTCGCCTTCGAGATGGGCGAGGCTCCAGTCCGTCGTCTGTCGGATCGCCCCGGTCGGGCAATAGAACGCGCATGTGCCGCAAAAGACGCAGGTCGAATGAAAGCAGTCGAAGGTGAGGCCCGCGGGCGTGCGGGCGAAGCGGATCGCGCCCGACGGGCACAGCTTCTCGCACAGCAGACAGCCCTCGCAGCTCTTGGCGTCGAATTCGATGCGGGCGCGCAGGCGCTTGGGCGCCGGCGTGGCCGGACCAAGAGGGAATGGCTCGGTGTAGGGACCGAGTCTAAGATTGCGGGCGAAGAGAGTCAGAAAGTTCATCGCTCCGTCCTCACAACCGCTGCCGCCAAATGGCGATCGCCTTGGCGACGCCCTCGATGATCGCCGGCGGCCGCGGCGGACAGCCGGGCACATTGACGTCAACCGGGAAGTACTGATCGATCGGCGCGCAGATGGCGTAGCTCTCGCGGAAGATGCCGCCAGTGATCGGACAAACGCCGACGGCGACCGTCACCTTCGGATCCGGGATTTCGGCGAAGACGCGCTGGGCCGCGGCGAGCACATGGCGCGTCAGCGGGCCGGTGATCAGCACGATGTCGGCGTGGCGCGGGCTGCCGCAATAGACGCAACCGAGGCGCTCGACATCGTAGCGCGGAATCAGCGCGGTCGTGGCGAGCTCGACGTCGCAGCCGTTGCACGAGCCGGCGTTGATCCGGTAGAGCCACGGCGAACGCGCGGCGACGTCCTTGAGCCTGGCGATGAAGGTCACGACGCGCCTCCCGCGGAAAAGTAAGCTGCGGCGAGAAGGCTCACCAACGCAAGCGCCAGCGGCCACTTGAGGAAGAAGACGAAGGCCTGGTCGATGCGCATCCGCCCGGCGCCAACCCGGACCGCGGTGACGCCGATCAGCGCCAGCGCCAGCAGTTCGACGAGCCAGCCGACCAAGCCGACGACGCCGGTGAACGGCAGCGGTATGAACAGCGCAACGCCGAGGCCGAGCACCACGACCGCCTTGAGCGCCGACATGACCTTGAACAAGGCGAGCGGCCGGCCCGAGTACTCGAGCAGTGGGCCTTCCAGCACTTCCGTCTCGGCCTCGGGAATGTCGAACGGCACGATGCCGAGATTGGCCGGATAGAAGAAGACGAAGGCGAGGACCGCCGGCCACATCACCGGATCGAACAGCAACGCGCCGTGTTCCTGCTGGTAGGCGACGATCGCGCTGAGCGAGAAGGTCGGCCCCTCCCCCGTCGCTAGGCCGACGCGCAGCGCCACCGCAGCGACGATGAGAACGATCGGACCCTCGTAGGCGAGCATCATCGCCATCTCGCGCGAGAAGCCGATTGCGCCGTAGGGGGACCCAGACGACGAACCGGCGAGCATCAACGCCACGCCCGGCACGGCAAGCAGGTAGATCAGCACCAGCAGATCGCCGCCGATCGGACCGGGCGCGTAGACGCCGGCGATCGGCACCAGCGTCATCGCCAGCAGCATCGACGCGGCGCCGATCAGCGGCGCGCCGAAGAACACCGGTGCGCAGGCGACGTCGGGCGCCATCGTGCGCTTGAAGCCAAGCTTGACGATATCGAAGAACGGCTGGGCGAGCGGCGGTCCAACGCGGCCCTGCAGCCGCGCGGCGAAGCGGCGGTCGGCGCCCTTCAGCGCCAAGCCGAGCGCGAGTGCGAACACGCCGCCGGGAAAGACGAGCGCTGCGACCACAATCGGGAATTGGCTGGTCATCATCGCCCCCTCATGCCTCCTCGTGTTTGGCCGCGCGCTCCGGCGCGAACAGAGCGCGGCGCAAAACCGCGTCCGGCGTTTCGTAAAGTCTGGCCGTGCTCGGCCGCATGTCCTCGGCGGCGACGTCGACGACGCCGCACAGGTGAACGTTGCTGCGCACGACCTCGGCGCCGCGCCCCATCCGCAGCCACGGCAGCAGCAGGATGGCGAACATCGCC
>Ga0181520_10004752_pt1 | contig 22360 bp, 22 predicted proteins | sample PEATcosm2014_Bin_29_FD_132451 | JGI IMG/M metagenome (GOLD analysis project Ga0181520, IMG submission 132451) | Peatland microbial communities from MTU Mesocosm Facility, Houghton, MI, USA - PEATcosm2014_Bin02_30_metaG | ecosystem: Environmental > Terrestrial > Soil > Wetlands > Peat | place...
ACGCCGTTCGCGGCCCCAAGGGTTTTTGGGAACAGTGCGAATCCCTGCGCACGATGATGCACTACGCTGCGCTGCGCGGCCGCAAGGACCTGTGGCCGGCGTTCGACAAATCTCTGGATTTCGCCAGGAAGAACCTGATCGACCCGGAATACGGCGGCTGGTATAACTCCTACGACCCGAAGACTCCCCGGCAGCGGACCAACAAGGGTGGCGTCTGGCAGGCGGGCTACCACGTCTGCGGGATGTATCGCGAGGCCCTGCGCCTGGCTGGCCCCGCGCGCTAACTGGAACGCCGGCATAAATAGGTGTATCCTTCATGGAGGCCGGGACGCGAGCCAGTAATTCCCGGCCAAGGAGAAGCGCCTCTATGTCAACCAGACGATCCTTCCTGATTGGTTCCTCGCTCACCGCCGCCGCGTCACGGTCCGCCGTGGGCGCCAATGAGAAGATCCGAGTGGGTTTCATCGGCGCCGGCACGCGTGGCAGCTATATGGCGACCGTCGCGGAGAAGAACGAGGATTGCCAGATCCTCGCCATGTGCGACGTCTACAAGAAGACGCTCGATGCGGCCGTGGGCAAGCTGAAGGTGAGCAAGCCCGATATCTACGGAGATTACCGCCGCGTCCTGGACCGCAAGGACCTCGACGCCATATACATCGCCACGCCGGACCACTGGCACTCCCCCATGATCGTCGAGGCCACCCAGGCCGGCAAGGACGTTTATTGCGAAAAGCCGCTCTCCAACAGTATTGAAGCCGCCGTGAAAGCGGTGGACGCGGTCAAGAAGTACAACCGCGTGGCGCAGATCGGGTTGCAGCAGCGCAGTTGGGACCACTTCCAGAGATGCGCGGAGCTGGTGCAGAGCGGCATGTTCGGAACCATCTTCCACTGCCAGTTGCACTGGTCGGGCAGTTACACGCGCGCCGCCGAGGCGCCCACGCCGGTTCCCGAGGGCCTCGACTGGGAGATGTTCCAGGGTCCCGCGCCGCGTCACCCCTTCTCCCCGAATCGCCTGTTCTGGCGCTCCTTCTACGATTACGGCGGGGGCATTATCACCGACCAGGGCGTGCACGTCGCCGACGTGGTGTGCTGGTATATGAAGAACCGCGTGCCGATCAGCGTGTCCGCGGAGGCGCAGTACTCCCTGGTGCTGCCTCCCAACCCCGAATGCCCGCCGGATTCGGTCCAGATCGCCTGCAAGTACGACAAGTACCTGATGACGTTCACCAACGCCTACTTCCCTCAGACGGATTACGCCGCCGACCAGGGCAATTACTTCTATGGGAGCAAGGGCGCATTGCACGTGAACCGCCAGAGCTATACCTATCGGGTGATGCCCGGCCGGGGCCTGGCAATGCCCAGCCGGGACGAGCCCCGCGGCGGAACGCCGCCCGCGCCGGCGTTCGAGCCAGTCAACGAGAAGTTCGCCTACGTGGGCGGCCCCTCCGATTCGGCCCACATTCGCAACTGGCTGGACTGCATCAAGTCCCGCGAGACGCCCAGGACCGGCGTCGAAACCGGCTTCTACTCCACGCTGCCGTTGCTGATGGCATTGCTCGCCATCCGTAACGATAAGACGTACGTTTGGGACGACCAGAACAGGGTAGCCAAAGCCTGAAGCGGGTTCATGGGGCAGGCCCGGATGGCCCGCCCCATGATTGGCTTACACTTCGATTCCGGCCTTGCGCATGACTGCCCGAGTAGTGTCGTATCCCAATTTGGCGGCCTCTTCCGCCGGCATATCCCGCGGAATGCGCCCGAGGGGTTCCGGACTCACTCCGTCCTCGTACCCGATCTCCTTGAGCGCCCTGAAGAACCCCACCAAGTCGATCACGCCTTCTCCCGGCATCAGGCGCGCGTTGTCCCGCACGTCTTCCGGCGGCATCTTGGCCGCGTCCGAGACGTGGATGGTGACGATGCGGGCCTTTCCCGCCTTGTGGATGTCCTCGATGGTCGCTCCGGAGTGGTGCCAGTGCCAGGCGTCCAGCAGCAGCCCGTAGTTCGGCCCGCAGTCCTTGGCAAAGGCCAAACACTCGTTCATCTGGGTGGCAAACGAGGGCAGCCGCGAGCGGAATTGCAATGGTCCCAGGAACTCGAGCCCGCAGCGCACGTTGTATTTGGCGAGCACGGCCCCGGCGGTCTGAAAGCGTCCCACCAGCGTCTTGCGGTATTCCTCCACCGACTGGCCCGCCGGCGGCGCGCTCCACGAAGTGTCGACCATTCGCGCGCAACCCATCGCCACGGCGAACTTCAATTGATCTTCCAGCCCTTCCATGCCTCTTTTGAAGGTATCCTCGTCACGCGCCGGGTTTACCGGAAAGCCACTGTACGCCGGCCGAAGTTTCAACTCCGCAAGCAGGGCCTTGGTGGCATCGAGGCCCTCCTTCATCGCGCCGTTCAGATTGACGTCCACGCCCCCATACCCCGCTTTTGCCGCCAGGCGCGCAAAATCCGGCCACTGCGCCCGGCCGGTTACGAGCGAGCTGTTGAGCGAGATATACATGCCGGTCGCGGCGCCCGCGGCGCCGTTGGCCAGTCCCAGCGCCGCGCCCGCGCCGGCCGCCGTTCGCAGGAATTCTCTTCGGTTCATAATCGCCTCCGGCGCGGGGCGGGCCCTCGCCGCGGACCTGTCCCGCCGCCCCATTAAGCCTAACTCCGAACACCCGTCCGTGTCCCGGCCCACAATCGGATTTCCCTGTCCTCGATGGAACGGCTGGCCGAGGACGAGCGCTTTTCGATTGCCCCGATCGGCTGGACGGGAGTTCGCCGGGGGTGCGGTTCCTCAGCAAATCTCGTAGTGCTTCAGGATGTCGATCCAAAGATTCTGCGATTTCAGGATCAGCTCGGCCACCTCGCGCACCGCGCCGGCGCCTCCGCGGGCTTGCGTGATGTAGTGCGCGGCGGCCTTCACTTCGGGGCGCGCGTTGGCGGGCGCTATGGCCAGGCCGACCCGCCGCATGATTACCACGTCGGTGAGATCGTCGCCCATGTAGGCCACCGCGCCGGGGTCTAACTTCGCCTTGGCGAGGATCTCCTCCAGAATGGGGATCTTCTCGATGTGGCCCTGGTAGACGTAGGTCATCGAGCACTGGCGCGCCCGCTCTTCGGTGGCCGGCGATTCGCGGCCGCTGATAACGCCGGTCTGGATCTTTTTCCAGCTCAGCCACTGCAAAGCGATGCCGTCCTGCGTGTCGAAGCCCTTGGTCTCGGCCATAAGGCCTTGGGGATCGGGAACGTTGTACAGCTTCCCGTCGGTGAGGACGCCGTCCACGTCCATCAGCAGGAGCCTGGTCTTCGATGCGAGCGATTCGATGTCCACGGTTAGTTGAACCACTCCGTATGGAATTGCCGGCCGCGCGGCTGGTCCACGCGCTCGTACTTATGCGCGCCGAAATAATCGCGCTGGCCCTGCAGGAGATTTTGCGGCAACCGCTCGGAACGGTAGCTGTCGATGTAACCGAGCGAGGCGCACAGGCCCAGGGCGGGAATGCCCAGCCCCAGGGCCACCGCGGCGGCCGAGCGCAGCCTGCCGCTCAACTGGTTGACCAAGGGGGCGAACTCGGGCGCGGTCATGAGGTTCACCAGGCCGGGATCGCGCGTGAAAGCGCCGCGCATGCGGTCCAGGACGCGGGCGCGGATGATGCAGCCTCCGCGCCAGATTTTCGCGATCTCGTCGAAATGCAGATCGTAGCCGTACTCCCTGGATGCTTCGCGCAGCAGCGAAAAACCCTGCGCATAGGCCGTAAACGTGGCCAGTTGCAGGGCATCGCCCACGATATCCACCAGGCCTTCCCGGTCGCCGTGGAACTCCTTGCTCGGTCCCTGGAGGACTTGCGACGCAGCCACACGCTCGTCCTTGACCGCCGAGAGGATGCGCCCCTCCAACGCGGCGTTGATGGTGGGGATGGCTACGCCCAGGTCCAACGCGTTCTGCGAAGTCCATTTGCCGGTGCCCTTCTGCCCGGCGCGGTCCAGGATAACGTCCACCAGCGGCTGGCCGGTTTCGGAATCCGTCTTGGCGAGGACCGCGGCCGTGATCTCCAGCAGGTAGGAGTTCCTCTCGGTCTCGTTCCACTGCGCGAAGATGCGCGACATTTCGGCGGCGCCCATGCCCAGGCCGCCCTTCAACAGGTCGTAGGCCTCGCAGATGAGTTGCATGATGGCGTACTCGATGCCGTTGTGCACCATCTTGACGTAGTGGCCCGCGCCGCCTTTTCCGATATAACCGCAGCAGGGCTGGCCATCCACCTTGGCGGCGATGGCGTCCAGGATGGGTTCCACCAGCCGGTAGGCCGCTTCCTGGCCGCCGGGCATAAGGGCCGGCCCGAGCAGCGCGCCTTCCTCGCCGCCGCTCACGCCCATGCCGATGTAGCGCACGCCGGCGGCTTCGAGTTCCTTGCCCCGGCGGTCGGTGTCGGGGAAGAAGGAATTGCCGCCGTCGAGCAATATGTCGTCCGGTTTGAGATGCGGCGCGATGTCGTGAATCACGGCGTCCACGGGCTTGCCGGCGGGCACCATGACCAGGATCCGGCGCGGGACTTCGAGCGAATCCGCCAGTTCCGCCAGCGAGGCGGCGGTGGTCATTCGGCGCCCGGCGAATTTGGCCGCGGCGGCCCGGTTCTTGTCGGGATCGAGATCGAACCCGGCCACGGAAAAGCCCTTGCTCGCCATGTTCAAGGCGAGATTCTGGCCCATTACTCCCAAACCGACAATGCCAATGTCATAGCGCGTCATCTGCGTCCCTCCGAATAGCGTGTGTGGATGCCTAAAGAATTACGATAACCCATCCATGTGGGGCCGGGCCTTTGGGCCCGACCCCGCCGCGACGTACTACCCTGGTATGTGCTCCCCAATATGTCGTTGCAACGGGTTCGCCCGTGGTGGTCGCGCTGTAAACCCACTGTCCATTACCTGACCGAAACCGAAGCTCACGTCTACGCCCTGGCCATCGCCGCCAGCGTGCTGCTCGCCTTCTTTCCGTTTTGCCTGGTGATGATCGGGTTTTTCCGGAACGTGCTGCACTGGCCGGCCGCCGAGGAAGCCATGTATCTGGCCATCGGGGACCTCTTCGGCGGCCGTTGGGGCGCCGGAGCAGGCCGTTCGGCCGGCCGGTTCATCGAGGACAACCTGCGCGCCTGGTTCGGGATGAACAAGGTTCAGGCGACCTCCATGTTCCTGCTCCTGTTCACCGCCAACGGCATATTCGAGCCGCTCGAAGTGGCGCTCAACCGCGCCTGGGGAGTCACCCGGAACCGCAGCTATTTGAAGAACCAGATCGTCAGCCTGGGGTTGATCTTCGCCTGCGGAGTCCTGGCCCTGATCTCGCTCATGTTTACGGCCATGAACACGCAGTGGATCTCGGCTTCCTCCGGCTTCATCGGGCAGATCGCCGGCTGGCTCGGCAGCCTGTTCTTCAAGCTGGCGGCCTTGCCGGTTTCCATATTCGCGCTGTTTCTGGTGTATTGGCTGCTGCCCAACCGCCAGATCGATCCGCGGCGGATTGCGCCGGTGGCCATCCTCGTCGGCTTCTGCCTGGAAGCGCTCAAATACGTCTACCTTTGGGTGTACCCGTTGCTGCGGGCCAAGCTGGAGCGCGAGTACTCGGCTTTTCAATATTCCGTGACCCTTGTCCTGTGGAGCTTCATGGGCGCCCTTATCGTGCTGGCCGGCGCGCACTGGACCGCCAACCACGACAAGCAGGATCCGCTGTCGTAACTGAGAAGAAGCGCCCCGGCGTTGGCAGACGACGAAAAACGATCGTCCGCCCCACAACGCGTTATGCTGAAGGCGTGGCGGCGCACGGCGCCGTCCAGGGTTTTCGATGAAGTATGGGGGAGTGGCTGCGCGGATGGGCCTGGCGGGCTTGGTCGCCTGCGCGGCTCTCCACGCCCAGGCCCTGGTGGCGGGCCGCGCGGTGGACGAAACCGGCGCCGGAGTGGGGGGCGCGCGCATCGAGTTCCGCGAATCCGGCGCGGCTCCCGCGACGGCCTCGTCCGATCCGGCCGGCAATTTCAGTTTCGTTCTTCCGCACGAGGGCGAATATGCCATCCGCGCCGAGCGCCCCGGCTTTTTCGTCTACCAGACCGCCGCCCAGCGGTTCGCCGCCGGCCCGAACCAGCTCACCATCACGCTCAATCACCTTCAGGAATACTCCGAGCGCGTGGATGTGACCTATTCGCCTCCCGTAATCGATCCACAGCAGACCTCGGACCGCAAGGAGCTCGACAACGCCGAAATCCAGGCTGTTCCGTTTCCCGCGCCGCAGGACTATCGCAACGGCCTGCAACTGATGAACGGGGTGGTGATGGACAACGCCGGCAGCCCGCACGTGAACGGCGCCGCCATCCGGCAGACCGGCTATACCCTGGACGGCTTCAACCTATCCGATCCGGTCACCGGGGGCCTCGAAGCGCGGCTCAATATAGACACCATTCAGACCATCGAGCTCCAGACCAGCCGTTTCTCGGCGGACAACGGGCGAGGGGCCGCCGGGGTCCTCAATCTGCAAACCAAAATGGGCGACGACCTGTGGCGCTTCGTGGGGACCAACTTTATTCCCGGCGTCTCCTTCGACGGCGGCGCGCACATCGACAAGTGGACTCCGCGCCTGGAATTCTCCGGACCGTTGAAGCGCCGCCGGGCCTGGTTCCATAACGGGTTCGACGCGTTTTACAGCGCCGACGTGGTGCGCGGCCTCCCGCCGGGCCAGAACCTCACGCGGGGCATCACCGCCAGCGACATGAGCCGTTTCCAGGTGAACCTCACGCCCGCCAACATTCTGACCGGCAGCTTTCTGGCCAACGTGGCCCGCGATACCCGCAACGGCCTGAGCATCCTCAACCCGGTGGAAGCCACCAACACGCACCGCCAGACCCTCTTCGTTTCCACCGTCCGCGACCAGCAGTACCTCAATGGCGCCCTCCTCGAGATCGGCTTCGCGGACACCCGCACGGCCGTGCGCGACCAGCCGCAGGGCGACGAACTCTTTGAGATCACGCCCTTCGGCAACCGCGGCAACTACTTCGTCGAGACAGACCGCCATGCGTACCGGCAGCAGTGGATCGCCGACGTGTTCCTGCCCACGTACCATTGGCGCGGCGAACACCAGTTCAAGTTCGGAATCGACCTCGAGCGCGAGGCTTTTCACCAGATGACTCTGCGGCATCCCTACGAAGTGCTCCGCGACGATGGTTCGGTGGCGCGCTACGTGACTTTTGCCGGCGGGCCGTTTCAGGCGCACAAGAACTTCGAAGGAGCGGCCTACATTCAGGACCACTGGGAGCCACGCAAGGGTTTTACGCTGGAGGCCGGCCTGCGCGCGGAATGGAACGAGATTGTCCGCGAGGCGGAGCTGGCGCCGCGCATCGGCGCCGTCTGGGTCCCGCGCAAACTCGGGATTAAGTTCTCCGCCGGTTGGGGCACGTTCTACGATGCCATCGGCCTGAGCCTGGTGTCCAGCCAGCAGGACCAGGTCAGCTACGCCACCTTTTACCCGACGGACGGCGCCCCTATCGGGCCCATCGAGACTATCTTTCAGGTTAATGAGCGGGGCCTTAAAGCGCCGCGCTTCCGGACCGCCAGCGTGGCCGCCGAACGCAAGCTGCCGTTCGATACCTACTTCAAAGCCGAGTACGTGCGGCGCACCGGAGACCGCGGGCTCACCTTCGCCGCCGCGCCCGATTCGGTCGCCCCGCCGGGGGCCGACGTTTATGAGCTGGGCAACAGCCGCCGCGACCGGTACGATGCCGTGGATTTGACTCTGCGCCACACTTTCGCGAAACAGTTCGAGTGGTTCGCCGGCTACACCCGCTCGCGCGCGTACACCAGTTCGGCCGTCGATTACGGCCTGGAAAGCCCCATTTTTGCCCCCCAGGCTCCCGGACCGGTGGCCTGGGACGCGCCCAATCGCTTCCATATGTGGGGATGGGTTCCCCTGCCCAACCGGCGGCTCCCCGAGCGGCTTCGCTTCATCACGCGGAACACCACGGCGGCGTATCTGATGGAGTACCACACGGGATTTCCCTTCGACGTATTGGACGAGCAAAGCGACCTGATAGGCGCTCCGGGCTCCCTGCGCCTGCCGAGTTACTTCGACATTAACTTGCACTTCGAACGTAAGTTTCATCTCCTTCACCATCTGTGGGCGTGGCGTTGCGGTTATAACAATGTCACCAGTCACCTCAATCCCAACACCGTGAATAATGTCATGGGAACGCCCGCCTTTCTGACCTATGGCGGAGGACAGGTTCGCGCGTTCAGTGTCCGCCTGCGGCTGCTGGGTCGCAAGTGAGCGCGGAATCCGAGACCGCGGCGCCAACCTCTCCCGGACGGGGCGCTCTCTGGGCCGGGCTCGCCCGCATGTTATTGAGCCGCGACCGTCAGGGAGCGGTCGAGGCGTAACCCCGCCAGCCTGCTCCGCGCCCTTCCAGGTGAGCTACGATTATTACAGTTATGCCTTCGCCTCCCGTCCCGCCGGCGTTCCAGCAATTGGAATCGCGGGAGTTTTCCTTTTTCCCGGCCATTGTCGGAATCGAACACAATCTTTGGAGGTTCCAGCAGGCCAACTGGTCGGAGGTGCTGGTGGCGAACTGTAAGACCGGGTCGGAGATCTGGATATCCCGCCGCTACATCGGAGAAGCCAGCACGGAGGAGCCCATCGCCATCGTCGGGCTCACCAGGGAGTTCGAATATAAGGGCGGCATGCTCTGTCCCTACCACAAGCGCGTACTGAAAATGCCCCCTGCGATGGCCTCTGGCTCGGAAGCTCCGGAAGCCGACGACCCGGACGCCCGCCGGGCATCGAGACGCGTCCGCCTGGAGCCCAGCGATGTGGGAGTTCTCAAACTGATCGCCGTGGCTGTTGGTTGCGCGATGCTGCTCTACGTGGTGGGGGTGAACTTCCAGCGAATCAAGGAATGGCGTCCCCGTCGCGTGGTCTACACGGTAAAGGACCAGGGCTTCCTGGAACTGACGCCCCGCGACGACCGCTTCGAGATCGTTCAGAAGCTCGGCGAGCCGGGCCGGGACCATTCCCAGGAAGTAGGCACGATTTTCTATGAGTCTCTGGCCTATCCCGATCGCCGCTATACGGTGATCCTCATGGGATCGGACGTCAGAAGCCTCGCGTACGTCGGCACGATGGACGATAACTGGAGGCCAGTGCATTTCATCTCGCTGCGCTCCGGGGCAACCACGGAATCCTTGCTGCGGGTTCTCCCGAAGTTCTAGTGGAGCGGAAATGAAAGCCATACTCTTGGTTGCAGTCGTTTGGTCTCTGTTCATCGGCGCCGGTCCTCTGCTGTCCGCCGAAGATCCGCTGGCCTGTGTAGAGGAGCTAACCATGCCTCACTACAATTTCGCAATGACTGGCGAAATCCCTGCCACGGTAGGCGTATCGGTTGCCATCGGACCCGGTGGCAGAGCGGAATCTATCAAACTCAGCCCGGCGGATACTCCGCTCCGGTTTGAACTCCTGGACGACTTCGGGCCCAGGACACGCTACTCCGGAAGCTGCCAGGGCAAGACGATCGTTTTCGTTGTGCGTTATCTTGTTGAGGGCGAACGAACTGACTTTCCGATCGCCGAGGTTAGGTATCGCCCGCCGAACGAAATAGTTGTGGTGTGCCGACCCATGAAGCCCGGGCTGAACTGAGACGTTCTTCTTGGGGAACCCAGGACGATCCCGACGGCCGGTGGGGGCGCGTTTCATGCCCGAGATTGGGGGCCTTGTGGGACAGACGATCGGTTTCTGTCGTCTGTTGGGATGGGCCTTCGGCCCGCGGAATTTCATGAAAATCCGAGCAGTGGGCAGGCGGAACCGCCTGCCCCACCGGGCCTCTGCCTCCATTGGTGGGGCAGGCGGTTTCGCCTGCCCGCCGTGGGTCTCACGTGCTTTTGTCACCGCTCCCTGACGGTCGCGGCTCGTTAGTAGTGTGGCGAGCCGCGACCGTCAGGGAGCGGTTGGAATAGTGGTCGCATGGCAGGCCCAAGGCGCTTTTTCGACCCTGTCAACGCCGGGGTTTGGCGGCAAAGGCCTTCCGTTGTAGACTGTGGGGTGAAACTTCTCCGTCACCTGCTCTGGGCCGCCGTGGCCATTGGGGCCGGCTTGTGTCTGGCCGTCATCGCCATCCACCGCGGCGAGCGCATAAACAGCGTCTGGCTGGCGCTGGCCGCGGTCTGCTCCTACGCGGTGGCGTATCGCTTCTACGGCAAGTTCCTGGCCGCTCGCGTGCTGGTCTTGAACGACCAGCGCGCCACGCCCGCCGAGCGCCTGCGCAACGGCCACGATTTCGAGCCCACCAATAAATGGATTCTCTTCGGCCATCACTTCGCCGCCATCGCCGGACCGGGGCCGCTGGTGGGGCCGGTGTTGGCGGCCCAGTTCGGATACCTGCCGGGAACCTTGTGGATCATCGCCGGCGCGGCGCTGGGAGGCTCGGTTCAGGATTTCATCATCCTGTTCTCCTCCATGCGCCGCGACGGCAAATCCTTGGGCCAGATGGCGCGCGAGGAAATCGGCAAGACCGGCGGCATGGCTGCCCTGTTCACCGTGCTGCTCATCATGATCGTCATGCTGGCGGTGATGGCTCTGGTAGTTGTGAACGCCCTCAAAGGCAGCCCCTGGGGAACATTCACCATTGCGGCCACCATGCCCATCGCCGTTTTTATGGGTCTCTACCTGCGCTACTGGCGCCACGGCAAGGTACTGGAATGCTCGGGCCTGGGGTTCGGATTGGTGGTGGCCGCAATTCTTTGCGGACGATGGGTGGCGCAGTCTCCGGAGCTTGCTCCGGTTTTTACGCTGAGCGCCATCGCCCTGGCCGCCGCCATTATAGTCTACGGCTTCCTGGCGAGCGCCCTCCCGGTGTGGCTGCTGCTCGCCCCCCGCGATTACCTCAGCACCTTCGTGAAGCTGGGCGTGATGATGATGCTGGGGGTGGGAATCCTGTTCGTCCGCCCGGAGCTGCAACTTCCGGCCTTCACGCGTTTTGTCGACGGCTCCGGGCCAATCTTCGCGGGCAAAATCTTCCCCTTCTGCTTCATCACCATCGCCTGTGGCGCCGTCTCCGGGTTTCACTCCCTGATCGCCTCCGGCACTACGCCGAAGATGATCGCTAAGGAATCCCACGCCTACCCGGTGGGTTACGGCGCCATGCTGCTCGAAGGCTTCGTGGCCATCATGGCCATGATCGCGGCCTGCGTGCTTCAACCGGGCGTGTATTTCGCGGTCAACGCGCCGGCCGGGGTGGTGGGAGCGTCCCCAGCCGCCGCCGTTTCCACAATCTCCTCCTGGGGATTCCCGGTAAGCGTGACCGATATGTCGAGCCTGGCCGCGGATGTCGGCGAAAAATCCCTTTTCGCCCGCACCGGCGGAGCGCCATCCCTCGCCCTGGGGATGGCCCATATCTTCGCGCGCAGCGGTGGGGGCAGGGCCATGATCGGCTTCTGGTATCACTTCGCCATCATGTTCGAGGCGCTGTTCATCCTGACCATCATCGATGCCGGGACACGCGTGGGCCGCTTCATGCTTCAGGATCTGCTCGGCCATGCCTGGAAGCCCGCGGGCCGTACAAGCTGGATGCCGGGCGTGGTGGCGTCGAGCGCCGCCATCGTGGCCGCCTGGGGGTGCTTTCTGATTCAGGGCGTGAGAGACCCGTTGGGCGGCATCAACTCGCTGTGGCCGCTGTTCGGCATCGCAAACCAATTGCTGGCCGCCATCGCGCTTTGTGTAGCTACCACCATCCTGCTCAAAATGCACCGTCTGAAGTACCTGTGGATCACCTGCCTTCCGCTCGCCTGGCTGGTGGCCGTCACCTTCACCGCGGCCTGGCAAAAGATCTTCTCTCCCGTGCCCGCCATCGGATTCCTGGCGCAGGCCGCCAGGCTGGAAGCGGCCCTGCGCGCGGGCACGGCGGCCGATGCGGCCACCGCCCGCACACTCATCTTCAACGCCCGCCTGGACGCCGCGGTGTGCGGCCTCCTTCTGGCGCTGGTCGCCGCGATCCTGATCGATTCCGTGCGGGTCTGGGCAGGCATTCTCCGGGGCGTGCGCGAGGCCCAAGTCCACGAAGCCCCCTTCGTCGCGTCGCAGCTTCGGGCGGAGGAGCTATGAACCGCCTCCGGCGCCTGGCGGCATTGGCGGCCGCTGTGCTGCGCGAACTGGCCGATGAAAGCGCCTACCAGCGCCACCTGCGGCAATGCGGCGCCCCGGATTCGGCAGAGGAGTGGCGGCGCTTCTGGGAACAGCGGCTGAGCGCCCGTTTTACCCGCCCCAAGTGCTGTTGAGCCATCTTCCCGAGCTTCGCTCGGGTTGACAGGCGGAAGCGCCTGTCCCACCTGGCCTGAGCGGATTGGGGGACAGGCGCTTTCGCCTGTCAATCCACACGATTGTGAGAATTCCTCCGCGATAGGGCCACTATCTTACTTACAGTCGCCTGAAAGGCCTATCTGCAACCATGATTCGCACTGCGTTCTTCGCGCTGAGCGCCCTAGTCCTCGTGCTTCCATCCGCCGCCGGCGAGCCCAGCTTCAAAACCCAATACGTGGGCGGCACCGTCCCCGGCATCCCTCTGAAATCCGATGCCGTCATTTACCTGGCCGGGGCGGATTCGTTGCGTCTGGACTGCGGCAAGAGCGCGCTTGCCATTCCCTACCAGAAAATCGAAACTCTCGAGTACGGCCAATCGGTGAGCCGCCGTTACGCCGCCGCCGTTTTGATTTCACCTATCCTGCTACTCAGCAAATCCCGCCAGCACTTCGTCACGGTGGGTTATCTCGATTCCCAGGAGAACCAGCAGGCGCTGGTACTGCGCGTGGGTAAGGGCGACATCCGCTCCCTGCTGGCCGCACTGGAGGCCCGCACCGGACGCCGCGTCGAATACCAGGACGAAGAAGCTCGCAAGAGCCGTCATTAAGGGGGGCGCACAATGATTTGGCTGGCCATTCTCGGATTGGTCTGGAACGCATCCGCAGCCACGGATGTAAGCGCGGCCCTGGCTCCCGCGCAAGTCGAGGAGATTGGTCTTCGTCAACTCCTTTCCATCGCGCGAGTCTATGTCGATCGCCTTACGGGCGGCGAAACCGCGGCCCAGTTCCGGGATATTCTGATCAGCTCCCTGGAAGGATCCAAGCTATTCATTCTGACGGAGAACCAGGATCGCGCCGACGTCATTTTGCGCGGCGCGGCGGAGGACCTGGTGTTCACGGATGTGCACACCGCGTCGGACAGCATAAACGCCCGCGCCAACGTGTCCACCGGCCGAACCACGAACGCCTCGCGCGGCCCATCCGCCGGGATCGGCGTCGGCGAAAGCGAATCGGACCACTCCACCGAGCGCCGGCACGAGGCCATCGCCGCCGTGCGTCTGGTGAACAAGGAGGGCGACGTAATCTGGTCCACCACCCAGGAGAGCCTGGGCGCCAGGTTCCGCGGGGCCAGCGCCGACGTAGCCGACAAAATCACGGCCAGGCTCAAGGAAGATTACGACAAGGCGCGCAAGCTGGGAAAGGATCCCGCTGGACGGCGGTAGCCGCCGGCGCGCGGTTGGTCAGACCATATTGTCTGCTATCGTGAGAATCATGAAGGAGCGGGTACTGAGCGCCTCCGAGTTCAAAGCCAAGTGCCTCGCCTGCCTCGGCGAGATTGAACAATATGGCGAGGCCATCACCATCACCAGGCGAGGTCGCGCCGTGGCGGTGCTCGGCCCGGCAAAGCGCTCCGCCTGGAAGTCGCCCCGCGACAGTTGGGCGCGCAAGGGCCGAATCTTGGGCGACATCGTGAACGGGGATATGTCCGCCCTGTGGGAAGTCGCCGGAGAGAGATAGGAGCCGCCGCCTGCTGCCGCGTTTGCTGTTGGACACGCACGTCCTGATTCGATGGCTGTTCGAAGCCAGCAAGCTCTCCCGGTCGCAGTTGCGCGCGCTGGAATCGGCAGTCCGGCGGGGCGAGCCTGTAGCTCTCAGCGCGATTAGCCTCTTGGAGATTGCGGTTCTTGCAAGCCGAGAAAGGCCGGCATCGAAGGCGCCCTTGGATGAACTCTTCCAGGATTTGAACTCCAACCCGGCTTTTCGCGTTCTTCCTCTGACTTATGAAGTAGCCCTGGATGTCGCCTTACTGAGTGTTCTGCGAGACCCCGCCGACCGGGCAATCGCCGCTACAGCTCGCGTCCATCAGCGCATCATCGAGTCCAAGCTTGTTCAGGTAGTCGAATAGCCGGGCCGTTGTGGCTGAGATTGGAATAGGGTAAAGGCGGGAATCAAACGGGCGCCCCTGCAAGCTGAAAGCATGGCCCGTCATCCGCTTATCTTAGTAAGTCCTCTAGCTGGATCTTAGCGTCGGTCTTTTCGTCCCAGTATTTGACGATCACCGGCGTATACACCGAGATACCCCAGTCCTTACCCACGCCGTTGGTGATAGCGCGAGTCCCGGCCACTACCACCGCCTCTTCCGGAATCACCAGAGGCTCTTCGCCCGTGGCGCGGTGCACTACGCCGCGCACCAGGTCGTAGACCGGCGTCGAACGGTTGAGGATGGTCCCGGTTCCCAGTACCGCGCGGCGTTTTACTACCGTGCCCTCGTAGACGCCGCAATTGCCGCCCACCAGGACTTCGTCTTCCACAATCACCGGCATTGCCCCGATGGGCTCCAGCACTCCGCCAATCTGGCTGGCCGCCGAGATGTGGCAGTTGCGCCCCACCTGCGCGCAGCTTCCCACCAGGGCGTGCGAATCCACCATGGTTCCGTCGCCCACCCACGCGCCCACGTTGATATACATGGGCGGTATGCAGGTGACTCCCTTGCCCACGTAGCAGCCGTCGCGGATGGAAGAACCGCCGGGCACGATGCGCACCCCGCTCCGGGCGGTGAAGCGCTTCACCGGGTAAGTCGACTTATCGAAGAATGGCTGGCGGGCAACGTCGATCGACATATCCACGATGCCGCCCATGCGAAAGCCCAGCAGAATGCCCTTCTTGACCCACGGATTCACTCGCCACCCGGTGGGCGCGCCGGCGCAAGGCTCGGCCGCGCGCACCACGCCTGTGTTCAGAGCCCGGCGGAATTCCTCGAACAGCCGAAAATCGGCCTCGGAGTAGCTGGGCGGCTTCTCGTCGTAGAGACGCTCGATTTCAGTTTGCAAGCGGCGCCTTCTCCAGCAGGCCGGCGGATTCCAGAACCTTTTCGATCTTCGCCAGGCTGGCTGCGCCTGGCGGAACCAGGGGCAGACGATAAACCGGTTCGAGCAGACCCATGAGTCCCATGGCCGCTTTGACGGGAATGGGGTTGGACTCCACGAAGTTCACGTTCATCAACGGCAGGTAGCGCTTTTGGATGGCGCGGGCGGTTTCAAAGTCGCCCCGCAGGCACGCCTGCGCCAGGCGGCTCATCTCGCCCGGTATCTCGTTACCCACCGTGGATATCACTCCGCGCCCGCCCAGGGCGATTACCGCAATGGTCACCGAGTCGTCGCCAGAGAGAACGTTGAAGGCCGGAGGAACGTCGTTTAGAATGGTGGCGATCTGCGCCACGTTGCCCGAGGCCTCCTTGACGCCCACAATGCTCCCGATCCGCGCCAGGCGCGCCAGCGTGGCCGGCTCCACGTTGATGCCCGTGCGGCCTTGCACGCTGTACACCACGATGGGAATCTCGACGGCCTCCGAAATCGCTTTGTAATGCTGGTAAATGCCTTCCTGGGTCGGCTTGTTGTAATAGGGCGTAACGGAGAGAATGCCATCCGCCCCCAGGCGCTCCAGCTCGCGCGCCAGCTCGATCACTTCGCGGGTGTTGTAACCGCCCGCCCCGCCCAACACCGGAACCTTCCCTTGGGCTTCTTCAATGGCGATCTCGACCACGCGCAGATGTTCGGCCCGCGTCAGCGTGGGGCTCTCCCCGGTGGTCCCGCAAGGAACCAGGAAATCGACGCCCGCCTCGATCTGACGGCGGACCAGCTTGCGCAGCGTCGCCTCGTCGAGCGAAAGATCGCGCTGGAACGGCGTAACCAGCGCAGTGCCGCAACCCGTAAACATGTACCACCTCCAAGAAGCTATCGGCTTTCAGCTATCGGCTATCAGCCGCGGCGGCTTGGCTGAAAGCTGATAGCTGAAGGCTGACAGCTATCCAAACACTATCTCGCCGAACTCGTGAAAACCCTTCTTGCCCACCACCCACTGCGCGGCCTGGAGCGCGCCGCGGGCGAATCCTTCCCGGCTGCGCGCGGTGTGGCGCAGCACAATCGTATCGGCCGCCGAATCGAAACCGACTTCATGCGTTCCGGGATGCGCGCCGGCGCGGTTCGAAGCGGCGTCGATCCGCCTCCCGTAGCCGGCCTTCTTCATCTCCTCCACCAGCTTCAGTAGGGTACCAGACGGCGCGTCCTTTTTGGTCGCGTGGTGAATTTCCCAGGCCCAGGCGCCATATTCGGGCTGGCCGGCCAGCAAACGCGCGGCCTCGGACACCAGCCGGAAGAAGGCGTTCACGCCCACCGAGTAATTCGGGCTCCATACCAGCCCCACGCCGCCCGTCTCCACCGCCCGGCGCACCGCATCGGCATGTTCCATCCATCCGGTGGTTCCGAGAACGATATTCACGCCCAGCGCGGCCAGACCCTCGACATTGCGCGGCACGGCGGCGGGAATTGAGAAGTCGATAGCCACATCCACGCCCCGAAAACTCTCCGCCGTGAGTCCTTCGAAGTTGGCGTTATTGAATTCGTCCAGCTTGAGCGCCACGGCGAAGCCGTACTCGGGGGCCAGTTGCTCGATCAACCGGCCCATCTTGCCGTAGCCGACGATTGCCAGTTTCCGGTCAGTCATGCTCCCCTCCGCTGCGCTCGAACACCGCCGGGTCGAGGTCCGTGAAGAACTCCTTGTGCAGCGCGGCCACGGCTTGGGAAAGATCGGCGTCCCGCGCGACGAAGCCGAGATTGAGCAGCGACGCGCCCTGCGAGATCATCCGGATATTGATTCCGTCGAGGGCGTTGAACACGCGCCGCGCCACCCCCGGCGTGTGACGGATGTTCTCGCCCACCAGGCACACGATGGCCTGCTCGGGCTCCGTGCCGGCTTCGGAGAACTGGCGCAGCTCCGCTAAGATCGCGTCCAGATTTTGGCGGTTGTCGATGGTCAGCGATACGCTCACCTCCGAGGTGGCCACCATGTCCACCGGCGTTTCGAAACGATCGAACACTTCGAAAATGCGCCGCAGGAAGCCATGCGCCATCAACATGCGCGTGGAGTGAATGTTCACTAGCGAGATCTTGCGCTTGCAGGCGATCGATTTCACCGGATTGAGGCAGGCGATGGCGCCCCCCACAATGCGCGTCCCCGAAACCTCCGGCCGCCGCGAGTTCAGGATCAGCACCGGGATGTCGCGCTCCATGGCGGGAACCACGGTGGCCGGGTGCAGAACCTTGGCGCCGAAATAAGCCAGCTCGGCGGCCTCGGCGAACGATATCACCTTGACGCGGTGGCCGCCCGGCAGGATGGTGGGGTCGGCGGTCAGCATGCCGTCCACATCGGTCCAGATCTCGATCTCCTCGGCTCCGATTCCGGCCCCCACGATGGCGGCCGTGTAATCCGAGCCGCCCCGGCCGAGCGTCGTGGTGACCCCTTCGAGCGTCGCGCCGATGAAGCCACCCATCACCACCACCGCGTCGCGGGCCAGCGCTGGAATCGTCTCCGCCAGCCGCCGGTCGGTCTCCTGGAAATTCGGGGCGGCCTGGGTGTGCCGGTTATCCGTGATCAGAATGTCGCGCGAATCGAGGTGTACGGCCTTCAGGCCGAAGTGGCGGAATGCGAGGGTAACGATGTAGCTCGACAGGCGCTCACCGTAAGAAGAGATGGCGTCGATGGAGCGCGGCGTCAGTTCGCCCAGCACGGCCAGGCCCTTCACCAACTCGGTCAGCTCCTGAAAGTGCTCGTCGAGGAACCGGTCCAGCTCCACGCGCTCCGCGAGCGCAGCCACCTGGCGCGCCTCGCGCGAGTGGAAATCGCGCAGATCGTGCAGTTGCGGAATGTACTCGTTGCGCTTGCCGGCGATGGCCGCCGCGGCGATGGCCAGCAGCTTGTTGGTGGTTTTGCCCATGGCGGAGACCACCACCACCGGCCGGCGTTCCTGGCGCGCCTTCACGATGCCGGCCACGCGCTCTATGGCGGACGCCGATTCCACCGACGTGCCGCCGAATTTCATCACGATCATCGGTCGAGCATCCCTTCCGAATGCATCAGCTCGGCGTTCAGCACCGCCGCCCCGGCGGCCCCGCGCACGGTGTTGTGGCCCAGCGCCACGAATTTGTAATCGAGCGCCGGACATGCGCGCAGCCTGCCTACGAAGGTTGCCATGCCGCGCTCGCATTCCGCGTCCTTGCGTGGCTGCGGCCGGTTGGCCTCTTCCCGGTAGATCACCGGACGCGGCGGCGCGCTAGGAAGCTTGCGCTGCTGCGGCACGCTGGTAAACGCGTCGAAAGCGCGGCGGAGATCGGCCTGCGACGGCTTGGAGGAGAATTCCACCGAGACCGTCACCGTGTGCCCGTCCACCACCGGAACCCGGTTGCAGTGCGCGCTCACCCTGGCGGGCAGCGGCTCGATGTGGTCGCCGCGGAATACGCCCAGGATCTTCTGCGTCTCCTGCTGCATCTTTTCCTCTTCGCCCCCGATGAACGGAATCACGTTGCCGGTAATGTCCATGGAAGCCACGCCCGGGTATCCCGCCCCCGAAATGGCTTGCATGGTGGTGGCGATCACGCGCGTGATGCCGAAGGGCTTCAATGGCGCCAAGCCCATGGTCAGCACCACCGTGGAGCAGTTGGGGTTGGTGACAATTTGTCCCTTCCATCCGCGCGCTCGCTGTTGGCCGGCCACCAGCCCCAGGTGATCGGGGTTGATTTCCGGCACCAGCAGCGGCACGTCCCGCTCCATCCGGTAGTTCCGGGAATTGGAAACCACCACGTGGCCCGCTTGGGCGAAGGCGCGCTCGATTTCGGTGGCGACGGAGGCGTCCGTGGCCGAAAACACCAGGTGCGGGGCGTTGCCGGGCTTGCACTCCTCCACGGTCAGGTCCGCCACGGTATCGGGCGTGATTCCGCCCAGACGCCATTCGCAAGCTTCCTTGTATTTCTTGCCCGCGGAGCGATCGCTGGCCCCGAGCCACTTCAGATCGAACCACGGGTGGCCCTGGAGGAATTTCACGAAATGCTGCCCCACCATGCCGGTGGCGCCGAGGATGCCTACTTCGATTCGCGTTTGCATAATTCCCTTGCGATACGTTGATAGATTTCGACTGCGTCGAGCAACTCTTGCCGGGCCACGCGCTCCTGGGGAGTGTGGGCCATGTGAATGGATCCGGGGCCGATCAGGAACGGCTCGCCCCATTGGCCGGCGAAGGCTGGAATATCGGTAGTGTACGCCACCACCGTGGTCGCGATGCCGCCCACCGAATTGAGGCGGCTGGCGGGGATCTCGAGAATTTCGCGCAACTCCGCGCGCCCCGCCGCGGCGCGCTCCATGGCGCGCTTGATTTCGGCCGAATCGCCCACCAGCCTGATGAGAATCTCCGCCCGCGCTTCGTCGGCGATAACATTGGGAGCGTGTCCGCCGGAGATCGTGCCGATGTTGAGCGTGCTCGCGCCGAGAACCGCATCCACGGGCAGCGGAATGCGCTCCATCTCCCACAGCGCCTCGATCAGCTTGTGGATGGCCGAATCGCCCAGCTCGGGGTACGCCGAATGCGCCATCTTGCCCGGGGCCACTATTTCGTAGCGCAACGCCCCTTTGGCGCCGAGCGCCAGCTTGTTTTCCGTGGGCTCGCCGTTCACCAAATAGTGCGAGCCGCGCGGGGTGGTGGCCGCGTGGTACGCGCCGGCGCTGTTGCGCTCTTCCCCCACCACGAACAGCAGCCCGAAGCCGCTCTCTCCGCCGGCGAGCAACCCTTCGGCGGCCTTGATCATGCAGGCGATGATGCCCTTGGCGTCGCACGCGCCGCGGCCCCACAGGTACTCGCCGTCGTCGCTCGAAGGGAAGAAGGGGGGCACGGTGTCCATGTGGCTCGAAAACGTCACCACCGGCCGTTCCCCCCACTGCGCGAACACGTTGAAACGGCCGGCGGCCACGTCCATGCGCTCCACGCACCCGCCGGTGCGCGCCGCCAGGGCGGAGAGATATTCGTGCAGGAAGAGCCCGACCCGCTCTTCACTCCCCGTGATCGATTCGATATCCACCAGCGCGCGCGTGATGTCGAAAACGTCCATAAAAGCTCATTGGGGAATGGAGACGAAGGAGAAAGAAAAGTACCCGGCCAACCGGCGTGTTTTCATTCCCGATAGCGCTCCACCCGCCTGAGTAACGAGTGACAGTGAGCAGGTTTTATCCTGGCTCCCCAACCGGAAGGACCTGAGCTCTCCCTCCCGGCTTCGGCGAAGATACCGCGTACCCCTTTCACCGGGCCTCCGAAGCGCAATCGGAAAAGCGACCCGGCTACTAATGGCCTTCGCACCTCTACCGCGAAATCCCAGGATAGCGGAGGGGGGAAAGCAAGTCAAATCGAATGAGATCGCCTGATGGAAAACCTGGAGAGCCGGAGGTTACCAGACCACCGGCACGGGGTAGCGTGCGATCTGCTTGTCCGGAGTCAGGATTGTCAGGCCGTGGACGATCGCCTGGCAGATCAACATGCGATCAAAGGGATCGTTGTGCACTGGAGGCAGTTTCCGCACTTGCAGCACGGCCTCTTCCGTGAGCTTCAAACTGGCGATCCCGTTGGCCTTCCGGCGCGAGGGAACGTACTGGTCCGCGGGCTCCGGCAGAGTCAACCGCCGGACTCCCTGCTTCAGCGCGATTTCCCACGCCGACAGGACGCTCAGGTACAGTTCGTTCTCCGTATCCGCGCAGATCTGGCGAACACGCAGCGGCAGGTTTTCGAAATCCCCATTCAGCCACAGGAAGGCGCAGGTATCGAGCAGCAGCTTCATTCGTCCGTGTTCTCGCCCGTGAAATAGCGCAAAATGTCGTCCGGCAGAGGTTCGAAGAACTCCGGCGGGACTTCGAGCTTACCCTGGTCGATCCCGAACTGGCGTGGCGGCCGGGCTGCGCGGATGGGCCGTACTTCCGCTATCGGCCGGTTGTGGCGGCACAGAATGATGGTCTCGCCCGCCTCCACACGGTCGAGATACCGCGAGAGGTGCGTCTTGGCCTCCTGTACATTGACCATGGTCATACAACCATTATACCGGTCAGAATTCTGACCAGCAAACCGGTCAGTACGCCAAACCCTCTGCGCTATCCCCTCAGCTTCCGCACCAGCATCGGCTTGCGGTCCCTGGCCGCGGGCACGAACATGTCTTTCGCCGTCAGGCCCAGGGTTTTCGCCGTTTCGAGGCAGAACCCCAAATCCGCGGGCGCGCGGCCGCCGCTGTTGGAGCCGAAGGAGAACCTCACGCCCTCCTCTTTCGCCATTTTAAGGAACGGCATCCTCGGCAGCCTCATGCCGCAGTCGATCTCGCAAGCCGTGCCGGTGCGCTTCAGGGCGTCGATCACCGTCTTCATGCGCTCGGGGGTCCAGAGCGCGTCGTAGCTGGCATTGAACTTCCCTGGAATCCAGGTGGGATGGGCGAAGATATCGAGTGGCTCGCGCTCCAGGATCTCGACGATCCAATCCACGTAAGTCTTCATGAACGCCTGGGCGTCGTTGCCGGGGTCGTACCCGCGCAGCCAGGCCTTGGTACGCTTGCCGGCGGCGTCGCGCACGGTCATCGAATCGGAAAGCACGTAATCGAGCTGCGCGAACACCTGTTTGGAAAAACACGGCATCCAGTCGATCCACTCGGCCTGCACACCCTTGTAGACGGGCTTGCCATCGAGCTTGGCGATCCAAGCCTGCAACTCGGCGTCGTTCGAAAGGACCGTCGGGTAGTCGTTCTCTTTCGTGCCCGCATGCTCCGCGATGCCGTACTTCACGCCGCGCTCGAGCGACGCGGCCACCGCGTCGTCCAGGCTCATGGTGTTGAGATGAACGTGGTAATCGACAATCGGAAAACCCAGCCCGGAATCCGGCGCCGGCTGACGCTGGGAACCGGCGCGCGAAGCCGCGGCCAGCGCCGCGCCCGTCCCCAACAGAAACTCGCGTCTCGATCGGCTCATAGCCCCGAACTGTAGCACGGGGCGCGGCGACGAAATCAGACTGAGTCAGTACCTGGGTGCGCGACAAGGAAGTGGGGTCAAGCCTTCGGGCTTGCCGCCGGCCTTCTGGCCGGCGTCTCGCTCCGGCGCGAGGAACGCCGGCCCAATGGCCGGCGGCAAGGTGTGCCCAGCATGGGCAGAGTCTTGTTGGATGAAAGGAGCCAATCGGAGCCGATGACGGCAACCGTAGCCG
>Ga0181520_10004753_pt1 | contig 22357 bp, 22 predicted proteins | sample PEATcosm2014_Bin_29_FD_132451 | JGI IMG/M metagenome (GOLD analysis project Ga0181520, IMG submission 132451) | Peatland microbial communities from MTU Mesocosm Facility, Houghton, MI, USA - PEATcosm2014_Bin02_30_metaG | ecosystem: Environmental > Terrestrial > Soil > Wetlands > Peat | place...
CCAACCAAGCAAGATTCTGCCAGTGGTCGCTCCGATTCATCCAGCGCAATTCAATCCAGGAAACACGATCAAAATGGAACAAGGTACTGTGAAGTGGTTTAATGACGCGAAGGGCTTCGGCTTTATTTCGCGCCAGAACGGCGAAGATGTTTTTGTGCACTACTCTGCAATCAACTCTAGTGGTTTCAAGAGCCTGCAGGAAGGTCAAGCCGTGCAGTTCAACGTGGTGAAGGGGCCCAAGGGATGGCAGGCTGCCGACGTGCAGCCGCTCTAACCTCCAGGCCGGATTCCGGCAGAATCTAGCAAACACACGCGAGGGCTGGGAGAAATCCCTGGCCCTTGTGTGTTTTGTGGACAGATTGGCTCGGGTAGCTGTGTCGAACCCAGCCCGACGACATGGCGTTTGCAAAGCGCCATGTGAATCTCGAAGAGAGCCTCTCTGTGCTTCGAGCGATTGTTCGATGAAATTCAGTGTGTTCCCGCCATTCTCCTGCCCAGGAACAACCATTCCCCGTCTCGAACCAAGACTCGCTCAATTCCCTTCCCCACTCCCTTCTTGACTCCCGCAGACGCCGCCTTCCTCGACGCGACCGGCCTGCGGCGACTATTCTGTTGTGTTGCCGCACGTTTTTTCTTTCCGGCAAAAAAACAACGGGACCCCAATCACAATGAGCACGCAGACGATAGCCGTACACTTGCCCGATGGCGCCATTCGCAATGTGCCTGCCGGGACAACGCCTCTCGAAATCGCCAATTCCATCTCGCCGCGCCTTGCCGCAGCCGCCGTGGTGGCGCGTCTGACCCCACTGAGCGGAACCAAAAAGCAGGACGCTGGCGGCGGCGCGGCTGAGCAGCCTTCAGAGGCGGCCATGTATGCCACTCAGGACGGGAATGCGGCGCGACTGGTTGACCTGACAGCGCCGTTGACCGCGGATACGCGCCTGGAGCTGATTACCGAAAAGGATCCCGAGGCGCTGATGGTGGTGCGCCACTCTGCCGCGCACGTGCTGGCTACTGCGGTCCTTGAGCTCTTTCCTGAAACCAAACTCGGCCATGGACCGGCCACCGACGCGGGCTTCTTCTATGACTTTTATCGCGAAACCCCCTTCACGCCCGAGGACCTGGCGGCCATCGAGGCCAAGATGCGCGAAGTGGTGGCACGCGATGAAAAGTTTGTCCGCGAGCACGAGCCGCGCGAACAGGCGCTGGCCGAGTTCGACCGCGACGGCGACTTCATGAAGACCCACTTCGTGACCAAATTCACCGAGCCGGGCGCCGAGGTCAGCTTCTATCGCAACGGCAAGTTTGTGGACTTTTGCCGCGGCCCCCATGTGCCCTCCACCGGTCGCGTCAAGGCATTCAAGGTTCTCTCGCTGGCTGGCGCGTACTGGCTGGGCGACGAGAAGAATCCCCAGTTGCAGCGTATTTACGGGACGGCATTCTTTTCACAAAAAGCTCTGGATGAGCACTTTGCGCGCCTGGAAGAGGCGGCCAAGCGCGACCATCGCCTGCTGGGCAAACAACTGGATCTCTTCAGCATCCAGGAACTGGCTGGAGCGGGGCTGATCTTCTGGCATCCCAGGGGCGCCATGATTCGCAAAGTCATGGAAGACTGGATGCGCGAGGAATGCCTGCGTCGCGGCTATTTGCTGGTCTACACGCCACATGTGGCCCGCGTGAATTTGTGGCAGACCTCGGGCCACGAGGGCTTCTACGCACAAAACATGTTCACGCCCATGGAACTGGACGATGCGAACTATCGCATGAAGCCGATGAACTGTCCGTTCCATATCCTGATTTATAAGAACTCGCCCAAGAGTTACCGCGACCTGCCGGCGCGCTACGCGGAGCTGGGCAACGTCTACCGCTATGAGCGCTCGGGGACCATGCACGGCCTGCTGCGCGTGCGCGGCTTTACGCAGGACGACGCGCACATCTTCTGCACTCCGGGCCAGATCGAGGACGAGGTGGTGGCCTGCATCGACTTTGCCGAGGCGGTGCTTAAAACCTTCGGCTTCAACGAGTTCAAGGTCGAGCTTTCGACCTGGGACCCCAACGATCGGGCCCACTACGCCGGCTCCGACGAGAACTGGGCGCTTGCCGAGCGGTCCTTGCGGACGGCTCTCGAACGGAAGGGAATCGAATACAAGACGATCCCCGGCGAAGCTGCCTTCTACGGGCCCAAGATCGACATCAAGCTGGTGGATGTACTGGGTCGGCTATGGCAGCTTTCCACGGTGCAATTCGACTTCAACCTGCCTGCGCGCTTCGAGCTTGAATACGTGGGCGAGGACGGCGAGCGCCATCAGCCGGTCATGGTTCACCGCGCCCTGTTCGGCTCAGTGGAACGCTTCTTCGGAGTGCTGATCGAGCACTACGCCGGGGCCTTCCCGCTGTGGCTGGCACCGGTGCAGGCGGGCCTGGTGCCCATCAGCGAGCGGCATCATGCCTATGCCAAGAAGGTCGAGGCCGAACTCAAGGCCGCGGGCCTGCGCGTTGAGATCGACGACCGGAACGAGAAGATGAACGGCAAAATCCGCGACTTCGCCAACCAGAAGACGCCATACATTCTGGTCTTCGGCGACAAGGAAGAAGCCGCCGGAACCGTCAGTGTGCGCACCCGCGGCAAAGGCGACCAGGGCTCGATGCCACTGGCTGAGTTCATCGCCAAAGCCAAGGCACTGATTGGTTCCCAGTCCACGGAACTGTAACGAGAAGCCAAGTTAGAGTGAAAGACGGCAACCATAGGCCAGCCCCCACAGCGAGGCTGGCCTATGAGCATTTGCTTTACGCGTTGATCGCCATGCCGTCGACGGCCGCGTAGGCATCCAGCAGCGACTCGGCCAGCGTGGGATGGGCGTGGATGGTAAACATCATCTCTTCCACCGTGCCTTCCAATTCCAGCACCGCGACTGCTTCAGCGATCAGCTCCGTGGCCTGCGGGCCGAGGATGTGAACACCCAGAATCTCGCCATATTTCGCATCGGCGACGATCTTCACAAAGCCGTCGTGACTGCCGATAATGGTGGCTTTTGAGTTGCCCGCGAAGGGGAACTTGCCTACCTTCACCTCGTATCCCTTTTCCTTCGCCTGGGCTTCAGTCAAGCCGACCGACCCGATCTGCGGCTCGGTATAGGTGCAGCCCGGGATGCGGTCGCGGCGCACCGGACGGAATGCGCGGCCTGCAATTTTGGTGACGGCAACAATGCCGCTCATGGCGCCAACATGAGCCAGTTGCGGCAGTCCGGCCACAATGTCGCCGATGGCGAAGACGCCCGGTTCAGAGGTTTCCTGGGCCTCATCCACCTTGATGAAGCCGCGGTCGAGCTCGATGCGGGTCTTTTCCACGCCAACGTTATCCGTCCGCGGCGAGCGGCCCACGGCTACCAGCACCTTTTCGGCTTCTTTCTCCTGGGTCTTGCCGTTTGCGCCTGTCCAGACAACCTTTACGCCGGTCTCGGTCTTTTCGATTGTTTCGACTTTGGCGCTGGTGTTCACGTCAATGCCGCGCTTTTTGAAGAGCCGGGTCAGTTCTTTCGAAATTTCCTCGTCTTCGACGGGAACTACGCGCGGCAGGAACTCGACGATGGTGACCTCCGTGCCGAAACTGCGAAAGATAGAGCTGAACTCCATGCCCACCGCGCCCGCGCCGATCACGACGAGCGACTTGGGCGGCTGACTGATGGAGAGGATCTCAATGTTGGTGAGGATGCGGTCGTCCGGCACAAGGCCGAAGATGGTCTTGGCGTCAGACCCGGTGGCCAGAATGACGTTTTTCGCCTTCACCTTGCTGGATTCCCCGTCGGCGCCGACAGAAACCTCAACGGTGTGCACACCGTCCTGCGCAGGGCCGGTCAGCCGCCCGTAGCCAGGGATGACGGTGACCTTGTGCTTGCGCATCAGGAATTCCAGGCCCTTGGTGTGCTTCGTGATGATGGCATCCTTCCGCTTCTGCACCGCGTCCCAGTCGAGCGCGGGCGTTCCGATGCCGCTTATGCCGTATTCGGCCGCGTGCTTCAGGTGGTCCCAGATTTCGGCGTTGAACAACAGAGCCTTGGTGGGGATGCAGCCCACGTGCAGGCAGGTGCCACCCAGTTTGTCAGTCTTCTCAATCAGCGCCACCTTCAGTCCAAGCTGCGCTCCGCGAATGGCCGCCGTGTAGCCGGCCGGTCCGCTGCCAATAATCGCCACGTCGTAAATCGTCTCTGCCAAGAGGACTCCGTTCCGGGGCGCTCCGTCTGTGAAAGCACCGCCTCACTATCGCCTAGTTTAAACGGCCACCGCGCTGACCGCCGGCAGCGTGTAGTTGCTATGGCTTGGTTGATCCGGTCCGCTTGCGTAGGCCGGTCACCGCGAACTGTCCGGGCCAAGCAGGTGAATTTCCTGAAGGGTCCACCAGTATCCGCTGCCTTCGGGATTCGATTTAAATTTTGTGCCCAAATAGCCATTGGTAAAATTTGCGGAATAGGATAGCCATGCTACTCTGCCGTCTTTGCTTATGAATTTCGACGGGATATTGACAAAATATCCCTGTTCGCCAAAGTCTTTCATATAAGTTACGAGCTTCCATGGACCGGTAATATTGCTGGATTCGAGAATATAGGTACTAAACTTCGAAATCGTATTTCCCCCGTCGGTGACCACCATGAGATATTTCTTCAGCGGAGCGTCATAAGTCATGGTGACGGAACCCATGTTATTGTCCCACTTGAGAAGGGGCTTTATCAGGGAAAAGTCATGAGTCCAGATCGCCTTGCCACTGCGGTCATGGCCGGCGAAAAACTCATACTTCGACGTGTCGTCAATGTTGCGCGGACTGGGTTTGACGCGAGCGAGATAAATTTCGTCGCCGGTAATCCAACTCAGGTCGGCATCGCGGGGATTAGGATCGGGCTCGGAAGAGCCGTGCGCCACCAGATACGCTTTGCCGTCCGGCGAGTACTGCATATCCTGACCGAAATCGACAACGTGCGGAGCGCCCATCTTTACCTTGCCGCCGAAGTGATCCGGTTCGGGAAACAGCGGATGAGCGGGCGTATGACTGGTTTGGCGCCATGTCTTTCCGTAATCGGTTGAGTACCGGAAACCAACGAATGGACCGAGTACGTCCCAATTCAGATGTTTGCCCGGGGTTTCGTGCAGACAGTAAGTCCCGTAATACCACACACCGCGGTAGACCAGGTTCCCGGAGGGATAGCGCCCTTCATACGGGGCCGGACTGGACGCGTAAGTGGATGCATCCAGAATCTCAAGATGCATCGGGTCATTACCGAGAATTGTGGCGTATCCGGTATTCGCTGTCGCCCCGCCAGAGCCTGCTTTTACGCCGTTCACTTCTCCATCCGTCCATGGCGAATAGAGGTTCCCATTTGCCGCCCAGGATGGATACCAGGTATCGGCATGGCCGTATTGCGCGCGCCTCCCAGTAAACGCGATTCCCGTCAGCTCACTCGACGCAGCAAATGGAATGCCCGCCGGCGGCTGCGAAGGCCACACTTTGAGAACCGCATTCTGAGGATTGTCTGCGGCTACCTGAGCCGAAGCTACGTTTGGGCCATGCAGCGCCACGGCGGAGATAAGCACCAGAACCCGGCAAGCGCGCAATACACGATTATTCATATCAAGAATGTTCCTCGGACGAGAAAATGGCACCAGAAAACAGCTCCCGCATAGTAATAAGTCCCTCGGGAGCCTGTAAAGCCCGTCTCTCGAACGCTCATGGTTCCCGAACTGGCTCTTGACCGGCCGCAAGCAACAATTCAGCCGCCGTGTGCAAAGTTTCCTGCTCGTCGCCAAAGCTCTCGATCCAATGCACCTCCGGCTCGCGCCGGAACCAGGTCAACTGCCGCTTGGCATAGTTGCGATGGCCTTGCTGGGCCGCCTCGATTGCAGCCTTGACGCTTAAGGACCCCTCGAGCGCAGCAAGCGCCTGACGGTAGCCCAATGAGTCCAGCGCTTTCACCCGTCCATAGCGTTGAAGCAGTCCACGCGTCTCCTCGATCAGGCCGGAGGAAAACATGGCGGCAGCACGGCGGTTCAGGCGATCGTAAAGCTGCTGCCGTGGAGGGTTGAGCCCGATGCGCAGCAGCCGGAAGCCGGTGAGCGGGTCGCGGGCCAGCACTTGAGACATGGGCTTGCGCGCGGCAAGGCAGACTTCAATGGCCCGAATCAGCTTGGGCGTGTCGTTCGCGTGAATACGCGCGGCGGAAGCCGGGTCAAGCCGGCCAAGCAGCCGGTGCAACCAGCCTTCAGCGTGCGCCGGGCGGCTTCGCGCAAGGCTGCGATCAACACTGCGCTGCAGGCGCGCACGCAGTTCGAGTTGCCTGGCAGGACCGGCGAAGAGCCCTTCCGTCAAAGCCCGCAGATAAAGCCCCGTTCCCCCCGTCACGATGGGGAGCATGCCGCGCGCGGAGATGTCTCGCAGCGCCGCCCGGGCCTGTCTGCTGTACTCGCCCGCGGTAAAGGGCTGGTCGGGGTTGGCCACGTCGATGAGGTGGTGGGGCAGCCGCGCCCGCTCCTCGCAAGTTGGCTTGGCCGTGCCCAGTTCCATGCCGCGATAGACCGCGACCGAGTCGCAACTGACGATTTCGCCGCCGAAGTGCTCGCCCAGCGCGAGCGAAAGCGCTGTTTTGCCGCTGCCCGTTGGGCCCAGCAGCAGTACAGCCAGCGGATCAAGTTGTGAGGGAACTGCGCTCACGGACGCCACCATCCGGGCGGAAAGATCCAGTTCGGATTGGTGTGCACGAGCCACCACGCAAAGGTTGCCGCGGCCACCAGCAGCAGGCCAAAGACCTGGTTACGGCGGAAAACTCGCTGTTGCTCCTCCCGGCGCACTTTCTCAGCCATCCGCTGAAAGTGGGGTTTGATGCGAGTTTGCACCATGGCTCAGCCCTCCCGCTGATCTATGTCCGGCATACCAGACACCACGCATCAGTATAGGGGACCAGCAGTTATGCCCATTTTTGTTCCCGGTTTGACTTCCCAACCCCCGGTTGCCGAGGATAGCCTGTTGGAGCTTCGCGAATGTCGGGGCGATTGGGGACGTGCGAATGAAAGTGTTGATCCTGGGTTCGGGAGGCCGTGAACACGCGCTGGCCTGGGCGGTAAAGCGGAGTGAGCGGGTGACGGAGGTTGTGTGCGCTCCGGGCAACGGCGGCATCGCCCAGATTGCGCGCTGCATTCCGGTGGACCTGAAGAACCTTGATGCCATGCTGCGCGTGGCCGAGGCCGAGCAGCCGGGCCTGACCATCGTGGGGCCGGAACTGGCGCTCTCGCTGGGCATTGTGGATGCGTTGCAGGAGCGCGGCCTGCGCGTCTTCGGTCCCAGCCGTGCCGCGGCCATGCTGGAGAGCAGCAAGGGTTTCGCCAAGCGATTCTTGCAGAGACACAACATTCCCACGGCGAACTATGCCCTTTGCAGCACCGCGGCCGAGCTGGAGAAAGCCATCGACATCTTCCATCCGCCCATCGTGGTGAAGGGCGACGGGTTGCATGCCGGCAAGGGTGTGGTGATCTGTTCGTCGCGCCGCACCGCCATTGAGGCCGCCCAGGGCCTGCTCAGCGGAAAGCTGCTGGGCGAGACCGAGCAGCAGGTGGTGATTGAGGAGTTCCTCGAAGGCGACGAGATCAGTTTCCTGTGCCTGACCGACGGCAAACACGTAACGCCTCTGGCCCCGGCCCAGGACCACAAGCGCATCGGCGAGGGCGACACCGGTCCCAACACCGGAGGCATGGGCGTCTATTCCACCGATGCGATGCTCGATGCCGGCATGAAGGATTGGATTCTGCGCCACATTGCGGAGCCAACCGTGCGCGGCATGGCCGAAGAGGATACTCCCTTCATCGGCGTGCTTTATGTAGGGTTGATGATGACCGCGCGCGGGCCCCAGGTGCTGGAGTTTAACGCCCGGTTCGGCGATCCCGAGACCCAGGCCATCCTGCTGCGGCTGGAGAGCGACCTGGTGGAGGCGCTGGAGGCCTGCATCGACGGCCGGCTGTCTGAGACCGAGCTGCGCTGGACTCCGGGCGCGTCAGCCTGCGTGGTGGCCAGTTCCTCCGGCTATCCCGGCAGTTATGAAACGGGCTTCCCCATTACCGGCCTCGACGCCGCAGCCCATATTCCAGGCGTGCAGATCTTTCACTCCGGCTCAGCCCAGGTTGGGACACAATTGGTGACGGGCGGCGGCCGCGTTCTGGGCGTGACCGCCGTCGCGCCTTCGCTCGAAGAGGCTCTTGCCCGCGCTTATGAAGCTATGGCGGAGATTCACTTCAAAGGAATCTACTATCGCCATGACATCGGCCACCGCGCCCTGAGGAGGAAACCATGACACCTGCCATCACCCTTGAGGAACTTCTGGCGTGGAACCAGCAGTCCTCCAACTTCTGGAAAGACCATCTTGACGCCAACCCTGCCCTGCTGGAGTTACCCTGCGGCATTAGCGGAACCGCAAACGTACAGGAGTTCGTCCGCCATATCTGGGGAGTGGAACTGGTGTGGGGCCAGCGCATCGCGGGCCTGCCTGTGACGGACAGGAAAGACATGCCCGCCGGCCCTCTGGACGCGCTGTTTGACCTGCACCTGACGGCCGTCAAGATTTTCCGCTCGCTGCTGGACGACCCGGCGCAAAACTGGAATGAGGCGATGGCACTGGATTTTCCCTGGCTGCCACCGGAGTCGAGACACTCTTCCCGGCGGAAGGTGACCGCTCACGCGCTCTTCCACAGCCAGCGCCACTGGGCGCAACTGGCTACGCTGGTCCGCGCAGCCGGATTCCCATCCGGATTCAAAGGGGACCTGATCTTCTGCTCGGGCCTGGCATAGGTCTGGAGCCGGTGGCGGCTTCGGATGCTGCCTATGAAAGCGGCGGGCCGGGAATACTGGACGGCTCAATGACTCGACGCGCGTGGGGAGCGATCGAGCCGAAAGAAAGAATCGCGACAGGCCGCCCCCGATCCTGTTCAGGGTGCCCGGCGGCTTCCACTCACATTCCTGGGAAGCCGCCGTGGGCGGCACATGTCGCGATTGTTTTGAAACTAGTCCTGCTCTTTGCGAGCCTTTTTACGATTCCGCTTGCGCGCTAAAGCCGCCTTTACGCGTTTCTTCTCACCGGGCTTCAGGTAGTAGGAGTGACGCTTGACTTCCTTGATGATGTCCTCCTGCTGTACCTTCCGCTTGAACCGGCGCAGCGCATTTTCGAGCGGCTCGCCTTCTTGTATGCGAACCTCTGCCAAAAAATCCCACCTCCAAACCTGCCAACGGGGCCTCTTCAGGATACTGCAAATGCGCAGATTTTGGTAATCGTTCGCCATCCGGCCTCTTGAGTCTTTGCACCGGCTCGCGGGCCGTTTCGGGTGAATGACCCGCAAATTCCCCGTTTCGACGCACCGGACGGCTTCTCTTTTACACTTTGAATGGGGTCCACCAAGCCCCGTGGGAGGTTGGACCAGGATGATTCGCAGCTACCAGGGGCGGCTGCCCCAGATTCCCGCCAGTTGCTACGTTGACATCTCCGCGCAGGTGATCGGCGACGTAACGCTCGGCGAGCGCTCCTCGGTTTGGATGAACGCCGTGCTGCGCGGCGATGTGAACTCCATCTGCGTGGGCACCAATTCGAACGTGCAGGACTGCGCCGTGCTCCACGGGCAGCGGTCCCTCTATCCCGTGATTGTGGGCGACTGGGTGACCATTGGCCACAACGCCACGGTCCACGGCTGCGTGGTGGAGGACGCGGTACTGATCGGCATGGGCGTCACCCTTCTCAACGACTGCCGCATCGGCGAAGGCTCCATCATCGCCGCCGGCGCCGTGATGCCGGAGCACACCATCGTCCCACCCAGAACGCTCTGGGCCGGCGTTCCCGCCAAGCTCCGGCGCGAATTGGACGACAAGGACCACGCCCTCATCCTCGAATATGCCCAGAACTACCTGGACTACGTGGAGATCTATCTGAACGGCGGACTGGAACCCACAAAATGACCGGGCAAAAAGCCGTGGACTACTTCGTAGTGGACGTGGAAACCGCCAATCAGGCGCGGCATAGCATTTGCCAGATCGGAATCGCGTTTTTTGCGGGCGGGAAGATGGTGGACGGCTGGGAAAGCCTTGTCAACCCGCACGACGAATTCCTTGCGTTCAACGTTGCCCTGCACGGCATTGGGCCGGGGACGGTTGCTCATGCTCCATCGTGGCGCGACATATGCCCTAAGGTCCGGTCCTTGCTGTCAGGAGCGGCGGTGGCAAGCCACACGGATTTCGATCGCGCGGCCCTCTCCGGCGCGTGCATCCATGCCGGCGTTCCGAATGTGCCTTACGCCAAGTGGATCGATACCTGTTGGCTGGCCCGTTTCGCATGGCCGCACTTGCCCAACCACAAGCTGCCCACGCTGGCCCAAACCTTCCGGATCGTCTATAAAGCCCACGACGCGCTGGAAGATGCCAGGGTGGCCGGAGAGATTTTAGCTTTGGCATTGAAAGAGCGCCAAATGACCATCGGCGAACTTCTGGCTTCTTCCGGCAATACCATCACCGGGTTTCCAAAATCCCCATTTCCCGCCCGTGCGTAGGGTTTGCGGTGTTTCAGAACAGGAATTTCCAAGTTCCCTGTGTGTCTCTCCGTGGTAGTTCCTATTCGGTAACTAATTGATTCTAAGTATATTATATTCTTCTCCCCGCTTTCATAGCGAACAAAACGCGAATGATAGGGGGGGAGGGGGGGGTACGGACCGGTTACATCCCTGACAGATTGGCGCAGACCGGGCGAAGCGCAACTTCATGTTTCATTGTGCGCGGCGGGAGGGTAATGATCTGCAACCACCTGGGGTGGGGTATCTTGGCTCTTGGCCCGGAGATGAAGGGAACCAGCGATGAGATGCGCGTCTGGACCAATCACACTCCGGGAGCGGTAACCAAATTCCCGGCATCCTCACCGCTGAAAGAAGTAGTGTTCATCGTTGAATCCGGAGAATGGCGAGTCGACGAAGTGACCTTTCGGTAACGGACGGACGGTGCTTTCACCCTGATGATCCCAACGGCCATTTAGACTAAAGAGGTTATGACCACATTGAAAGCTGTTCGCGGGACGCGCGACCTTTTGCCGTCGGAAACGGCGCTTTGGAACCGGATCGAGGCTACCGCCCGCGCGGTCTTTGCCCGCTACAACTTCGGCGAGATTCGCACTCCCGTCTTCGAGGACACGGCGCTGTTTGCGCGCGGCGTGGGCGAGGAGACCGACATCGTCTCGAAAGAGATGTACACCTGGGAGGACCGCGCGCGGGCGCAGTCAGAGAAGACGCAGACGCTGACGCTGAGGCCGGAAAATACCGCCGGCGTGGTGCGCGCCTACATCGAGCACCAGTTGGGCGAGAGCGGGCAGTTGCAGAAGCTCTACTACATTGGCCCGCAGTTCCGGCGCGAGCGGCCACAGAAGGGCCGCTACCGGCAGTTCTCGCAGATTGGCGCGGAGGTGATTGGTCCGCCGTCGGCGGGCAGCGAGAGTCCGCTGCGCGACGCCGAAGTGCTGGAGATGCTGGCTACACTGCTGGACGAACTGGGCATCACGGGCTGGACCCTGGAACTGAACTCCGTTGGCTCGTCTGCCGACCGCGCGCGCTATAACGACACCCTTCGCGCGGCTCTCGTTCCAGTGGTTGGGCAGATGTGCGTGGATTGCCAGCGGCGCGCGGTCACCAATCCGCTGCGGGTGCTGGACTGCAAGGTTCCCGCGGACCAGCCGATTATCGACACGCTGCCGGTGATTGCCGATTCGCTGGACGAGGCGTCGCAGGCGCACTTTGCCGCGGTGACGGCGGCACTGGACGCAGCGGGCGTGCCTTACACGCGCAATCACCGGCTGGTGCGCGGACTGGACTACTACACGCGGACCACCTTCGAGTTCACACACGGTGGGTTGGGAGCGCAAAATGCGCTTTTGGGCGGCGGACGCTACGACGGGTTGAGCGAGGCCATCGGCGGACCGAAGGCGCCGGGCATCGGCTTTGCCATGGGCGAGGACCGGCTGGTGCTCACGCTCCAGACACTAGAAACGGCCCGACCGCAGTTGGCTGACGCGTATATCGCGCCGCTGGGCGAGGAAGTGAACGCCGCCGCGTTGGCCCTGGCCCGCGAATTGCGCCGCGCCGGCCTGCGCATCGAGCTGGGCGAAGGCAGTTTTCGCCTGAAAAAGTCCTTTGAAGCGGCCGACAAGACGGCTCGACGGATCGTCATCCTGGGCGAAGACGAACTGCAATCCGGTATCCTAACAGTGAAGGACTTCGCCACCGGCATACAAACCAAGGTTCCTCGCGTGGAGTTGGCGGTTTTTCTTACTCAATGACCGGTCGCTGTTTTGTGAGGTTTGTGGTATCCCAGACACCCAGGGTTTGCGGCTTTCGATCTTAGCCGCAAAAAACGAATGGGCGGCAAGGATGGGATACGCGACCATTTTCAAAAAACCAGCAAGCGAGTAGAAGGATAGGGTAGTGCTCGATTTTCTAGGAAGCCTCGAACGAACGCATCTTTGCGGCGACTTACGCGCCGCCAATGCAGGCCAGCAAGTGGTTCTGATGGGTTGGGTCAACCGCCGCCGCGATCACGGCAACCTGATCTTCCTGGATTTGCGCGACCGCTCCGGCATTGCGCAGATTGTGCTGGACAAGGAACTGACCCCCGAGGGCCACGCCAAAGGCGAGCAAATCCGGCCGGAGTATGTGGTGGCCGCGGTGGGCAAGGTGCGCCTGCGCGATGCCGACGCCATCAACCCCAAGATGCCGACCGGCGAGATCGAGATCGAGGCCACCGAACTGCTGGTCTTGAATGACACGCGCCTGGCGCCGTTTTCGCCTTCGGACGAAGCCATCCAGAACGAAGAAGTCCGCCTCAAGTACCGTTACGTGGACTTGCGCCGCGTGGAAATGCAACGCAACTTCAGGCTGCGCCACGAGATTACGCTGGCCATCCGCGAGAGCCTCAGCCAGCAGGGCTTTCTGGAGATCGAGACGCCTATCCTGACCAAAAGCACACCCGAGGGGGCGCGCGATTTTCTGGTGCCCAGCCGGGTGCATCCGGGCGAATTTTATGCGCTGCCGCAGTCGCCGCAGATCTTCAAGCAGATTCTGATGATCTCCGGCTTCGACCGCTATTTCCAGATCGCCCGCTGCTTCCGCGATGAGGACCTGCGGGCCGATCGCCAGCTTGAGTTCACGCAGGTGGACCTGGAGATGAGCTTTCCACACCAGGAGACGGTGTTTGCCGTGGCGGAAAAGTTTCTTGCCGCCGGTTTTGCCGCCGCCGGAGTCACGCTGGCGACGCCGTTTCCGCGCATTACTTACGATGATTCAATGCGGCAGTATGGCAGCGACAAGCCGGACCTGCGCCTGCCCGGGCTGACCGATGTGCGCCCGGCATTTACTGACGCCGCTTTGGCCACGCTGCAAATCGATCCGGCGCTGCCGGTCGTGGCCTTGCGCATCCCCAAGGTGGGCGAGTTGAGCCGCAAGGAGCGCGAGGACAACCATCCACTCTTTGATTTGAAAAAGGGCGCCAAGTTCATTGACGACTTCAAGCGGCTGGCCAAGGGCTTTCCTGAAGCGGCGGCCAAGGCGCGCGAGCTGGCCGGAGCAGCGGAGGGCGACTTCGTCATCATCGTGGCAGGCGACCCGGCCCACCCGGTGAAAGCGAGCGACACCAAGTTCGAAGGCAGACTCTCAGAGCGCGAGATCAATGTCTACTCCGCAGCCGGGAACTTCCGCACCGAACTGGCGAAAAAGTACGCAGACCGCCATGGAGCCTTCGGCGTGACCGAGCGCGCAGTGCAGGAAGCCGACCCACAAAGTGGGAAGATTGTCGATGGCGCCGCAGCCTTCCATCCCATTTGGATCGTCGATTTCCCCATGTTCGAATACGATCTGGTCACCGCGACCTGGATGCCCGCGCACCATCCCTTTACCGCGCCACACGAGGCGGACATGGCCAACCTGGTCAGCGATCCGGCCTCAGTCCGCGCCAACTGCTATGACCTGGCCATGAACGGGCTGGAGCTTGGATCCGGCTCGATTCGTATTCATCGCAAGGACGTGCAGCAGCAGATCTTCCAGTCGCTCGGCATCAGCGATGAGGAGGCTCGCGCCCGCTTTGGTTTCTTCCTGGACGCGCTGGAATACGGCACACCGCCCCACGGCGGCATCGCGCTCGGTCTCGACCGCATTGTGATGCTGCTGACCGGCGCACCCAGCCTGCGCGAGGTCATCGCCTTCCCGAAGACGGCAAAGGCTATCGATCTGATGGCAGAGGCGCCGACCACGGTGACTGCACAGCAGTTGAAGGAACTGCATATTCGCGTGGCGCTGAAGAGCTGAATTCTTTCTGTGGCTGCGATGAGAAGCTGGAGCAAACGGGTGGGGGAGACTACTCCGTGTCGGAATCGGACGCGTTTTCTCCCTCGCCCTCGACGGAGATGCGCAGGGAGTGGAGGAAGTGGAGATCGTTCTGGGTGAACGGCAGGTCGCCGCCGCCCCCCTCGGCGTGTTCGGCTTCCTTGGCAGCGACCTCGTTCAGGCCGATGGTGGCTTCGAGCATCAGCAGCACATCGAACCCGTACTTGCGGATATCCTGCACCACCCCGGCGATCTGCTCGCTCTCAATGACCGACTCATGGATGGCCTCGCCCAGTTGCTGAATCAGTTCGCGCAGACGGGATGTCACGGTTCCTCCAGGAGCAGCGGCCAGCGCAAGGAAAAGGCGCGGGTTGCGGCGTAGCGATTCATTTACCTTACTTCCATCGCAGTTTGAGAGCAAATGGGAAAATGCAGCAAACCGTGAAGCGGCACAGCAAGGATCGCTGCTACCATCATAAACGGAATGAAACCTCACTCGGTGGGACGTACTCTGGGAATCGGCCTGCGGGTTGCCGGGCGCATTGTCGGCCAGCACGTTGCCGCCAGCGCAGAAGCCGCTGCCCGCGCACCTGTTCGCCAGCCAATTGTCGATAATGCCGCCCAAAGGCGGGCTGCCGGTCAGGCCGCCGGCCAGGTGACCAGGGGCGTGGCACGCGGGATAGGCGGTTTTCTAAGACCCTTCAGCCGCGTAGGCGGCATCCTGTGGCTCGAAGTCACCGGCGTCTTTTTCTTCCTCTTTGTCATCGTATTCGGCCGCTTTGCCTGGATTACCCGCTTGAGCTATGCCCAGGGCCCCGACCACCTGAGATTTCTTGTGTACGCGGGCGCCACCCTGGTCTTCCTGTATTTGACCGTGAGTTCGTTCTGGCGGGCGCGGCGAAGGTGAGCGCCCAGATGACCGCAGCGGCGCCAAAGCGTTGAGTCTTGTGTTCGACCGGCTCATACCGGCCGCGGAGGAGTCTTGCGGGTCAGGTGCCAGACAGCGAGACCCAGAGCCATTACTCCCAATGCATATGCCAATACAGCGTGTGACCCTGTGTGGCTTTTCCAGCCCTGAAAAAATGCCACACCAGCGGCCAGCAACATCAGGAACCCCCGAAAATGATTCATGCTCGCAACCCTACCTTGTCTCATCTGCAGTTTCCTCACCGTTTCAGAAATCCTTTCTCATCCTATCCTTCGAGCGGTCGGTTTGACCCCGCCGCCATAGCGTCCCTATCGTGAAGAGAGTAACGCAAGGCTGCTGAAAGGAGTCCCTGTGACAATGCCCGTTACACCCACCGCCCCCGTGCTCAAGAAAACCGCTCTCAACGCCACGCACCGTGCGCTGAAAGCCAAGATGGTGGACTTTGGCGGGTGGGATATGCCGGTCGATTATCCGTGCTTTATACCCCAGCGACAAGGACCTGTCGCCGGGAGCCCTGGCTCCGGTGGCGGGCTGATTGCCGAACACCTGGCCGTGCGTACCGGTGTGGGGTTGTTCGACGTGAGCCACATGGGCGAGATCCAGTTCCGGGGTCCCGGCGCGCTGGCAGCCGTGCAGCACATTACCATGAACGACGCCTCGCGGCTGAAGGACGGCCAGGCCCACTACTCCGCCCTGCTGACGCCGGAAGGCACGTTTGTGGACGACATACTGGTCCACCGGCTCAGCGAGAACGACTATCTGCTGGTGGTGAACGCCGGCACCACCGAAAAGGACTACGCCTGGATTCGGAGGCAGGTGGGTAGCTGGCCCGGAATCCACATCAGCGATTATTCCAGCTTCTACTCGCAACTGGCCCTGCAGGGACCGCGCGCGCTGGAAACCCTGCAAAAGCTCACCAAGGTGGATTTAGCCGGAATCAAGAATTACTGGTTCACCTGGGGCACGGTGGCCGGCATTCCCAATGTGATGATTGCGCGCACGGGCTACTCCGGCGAGGACGGCTTTGAAGTCTACCTGCCCGCGGACGAGCCGACCACGGTGAAGATGTGGGACGCGCTGATGGCGGCTGGAGAAGAGTTCGGCATCCGGCCTTGCGGGCTGGGCGCGCGAAACACGCTGCGTCTGGAGGCGGGAATGAGCCTCTACGGGCACGAAATCTCAGAGCAAATCAACGTGTGGGAAGCTGGCCTGGAGCGCTGGCTCAAGCTCGACAAAGGCGCGTTCCTTGGGCGCGAAGCCCTGGTGGCCGTGCAGGCAGCGGGCGGACCGAAGAGGAAGATTGTGGCTCTGGAGATGGTGGAGCGCGGGATTGGCCGCGACGGATACCCTGTGCTTTCACTCCATGGAGAAGAGATTGGCCGGATCACCTCCGGCTCGCCTGCGCCGTTTCTCAAGACCAACATCGCCATGGCTCTGGTGCCGGCTGAAACTGCGGCCTCCGGTGACGATGTGCTGGTGCAGGTGAGAGCCAATCGAGTGCGGGCGAAGCAGGTTCCGCTACCGTTTTACAAGCGGGCGAAACAGTAGGGCTACGTGGGCAACGCCCGGTTCTCACCGTTTCACGGGATCCCATGCTCTGTGATTCCGTGGAATCGTAGCTCGTGGTCTCCCGCCCTTCCGCGATAAAACTGCGGAAGAATCGGGCACCCGGCTGCTCAAGTTTCTTGATACGGCGGTCGCGGCCGGTTTCTTGAAGGCCAAGAACCGGGCGCTGCTGCGCGTGGCTGGAAATGCGAAAGATGCGGTGGGGATGGTGGTTGGCGGTTGAGGGGCACCGAGCCTCAAGGGCTTGGCCTCTGGTCTCCGCAACTCTACGAGTTCACTCCGCGGGGAGAGCATATTGTCATCTCTGCAAGTGCACCCAAGGAGAAATGGAAATTTACGGTTGGTCTCAATAAAGAAGGGCGATGCCTGCTCAGAAAAAACGGCGAGAAATTCGAGCAATGGCAGGTCCGCAAGATGGCACTCGAAGGGTTGATCTTCAATTCATAACCGATAGCCGTTCTATAATCCTCACCCCTGACAAACCTTTGGCATTCTTTCATCACTCACTGGACGAATTGGGCAATTCCGTTTGCAACTTGGGTTCTTGGCACAGTGACTGGCGCGACGTTCAAGTGGTTCTACCCAAGCCGCAAGGAATGGAAGGAGGAGAGAGTTGAGAAGAGGGAGAGGAACCTTGATTTGGATGTGCTGCGGTTTCTTGGCGACCACCGACTTTGGAATTTAGCCGGTATTGCTGAAGGCGTTTCGGCAGACCACGAGGATGTAATCACGTGTCTGGATCGCCTTGAGATACGGGGGCGCATTCGGAGTGACAGCGGCACTCATGACATTCCAGCGCGGCAGTATTGGATTTTGGATCGGTAAGCCTGCCCTTTGACTGCCTCTCTTTCTGTGCCATGATGAGGCCGCGTGCCACAGATCGTACAGCTGCAAGTCGAGCCACATGCCCGGCTCGGTCCCGAAAGCATCGGCCAGCCGCAGCGCCATCGCTGCCATAAACGATGCTGGTCCGTTCAAAAGACGCGAATGCGTTGACCGCGCCACGGCAGCTTCTTTGCCGCCACCCCAACCTGTACAGTGCCGAGGTATTCGCGAAAAATTTCGCCCGGATGCGCCGGGTTGTACATTGTCATCGCCATGCCCATTCTCCGTATCAGGGCTAGTTCGGCGCGCCAGCCGTCTCTTCGGCGGCGAAGGTGCATTCGCGGCACTGGCAGACGCGGCGGAGATATTCCCAAGAGTAGATGCCGCCGGAGTGGCCGTCGAGCCAGTTGAACTGGATGGCGTAGCGGCCCACGGCATGAGCGCTGGCTGGCTTGGGCGGCGGCGTGTACATGGGCAGGACGGCGGTGGGCTTGGGTTTGGGCTGGCCGGGCTTGCGGCCTTCCAGCTTGCGCTCTTCGTTGCAGGTGGCGCAGGGGCAGGCATCGCGCAGCCAGGCAAACGTCCAGGCGCTGTGATGGCCGTCAACCCAGTCGATCTCCATGCCCTTGCCTTCGCTCAGCAGAACGCGAACCTTCTCCGGGGTAACGGCGATGCGGGGGAGTGGGCGGTCGGCCTCGCTCTCGCGGGCCTCACGTTCCTTGTCGACAAAGCGGATGCCTTCGTGGCTCATGGATACAGTTTACAGGGGTCGGGAATCTGGGATTAGAGAACAGGGACCAGGAAACAGTTGCCTGCGCGGAAAGCTGCTCCCTGTTCTCTGTCTTCAGGGATTGCTGAAGAAGAACCAGGCAGCCATGGAAAAGCCGATGAAGATAACCAGTCCGCGAAGCACCGCTTGCGGAACCATGCGGGCGAAACGAGCCGAGGTGTAGCCGCCGATGGCGCAGGTGACCATGGCCAGCAGACAGTAGCGCCACACGACCTGCCCGTTGAACACGAAGACGAGGAAGGCGATGCCGTTGGCCATGGTGGTGGAGATGACTTTGAGGGCGTTGATCTCGTTCAGATCCTGGAAGCCGAAGAGGGAGAGCAGAGTGATCAGCAGAAAGCCGGCGCCCGCGCCGAAGTAGCCGATATAAAAGCAGACGAAGATGGTGGAAACGAAGATCAGCATCCGGCGGGGCGCGTGGCTGGCGACGAAGGACGCTCTTCGGCGCTTGAGCCAGTTTGCCACGGGTCCGCTGAGGGCAAAAATGGTGGCGGCCACGAGCAGCAGCCAGGGAACCAGGTGCAGAAAGGTCATCTGCGGCGTGTTGAGCAGGACCACGGCCCCGGCTGCTCCACCCAGCAGGCCGGCGAGGCTCATGGGCAGCGCGAGACGCAGATTCTTGCGGATATCGTCGCGGTAGGCGGCGATAGAGGTGAGCTGCCCGGGCCACAGAGCCACAGTGTTGGTGGCGTTGGCTTGGACGGGCAGCATTTTCATACCCAGCATGGCTGGAAAAAGCAGAAAAGAGCCGCCCCCGGCCACGGCGTTGAGCACCCCGGCCAGAAAGGCAGCCACGGTGAGCCAGAGCCAGCGCCAGTCTATAGAAGGGGGAAGGCTGGAGAGGTGAATCATTCACTTTATTGTAGAGGGCCGGCTGAATGGGCGGGCGGCGAGGGTACCGTTCCATGCGGGAGACAACGCGCCGCCAAAGCGCGCTGGAGCAGGGGTTCAAGAGCGCGCGTAAGCTGCAGCAGTTGTCAATCCCCGAAAAGCGGCTGTCAACTTTGGCCAGGACAACCCCACGGTGCTGATCTGACCCGGCTGACCGCTGATGAGCAATCGACCACCCGGCACCCGTCTCAACTTTTTGCGCCCGTCCAGGGCATTCCGAACGGGAGGAAGTACAAGAGGGGAAGAATCTTGTTGAAAAATAATACACTTAGAAATAAGGCGAAATCTTAGTATAAATCGCTCATATTATATGAATCGTTTGTGCTACTATTACGTCAGATTTGTTGAGTGGCTAGGACTCATGCTCCCGGCCCCGTCAATTCTGAGTTCATATGGAGGAACACACCTATGGCAATTACTCGTTGGGACCCGTTCCGGGAAGTCGTAACACTGCAGAACCGCGTCAACTCTCTTTTTCGCGATTTGAACTTGAATGAAGGAGAGGATCCGATTTCGGCTGCCAGCTTTGTGCCGGCGGTCGATATCTATGAAGATGCGCAGAAGGTCGTTATCAAGCTGGAGGTTCCGGGAATCGATCAGAAGGATCTGGACATCCGTGTGGAGAACCACACGCTGACGGTGAAAGGCGAGCGCAAGTTCGAGGCCGAGGAGAAGGAACAGAACTTCCATCGCATCGAGCGCCGTTACGGAAGCTTCTTCCGTGCATTCACGCTGCCTTCGACCGTGGACACAGAGCACGTGGCGGCGACCTGCCACGCGGGGGTGCTGAAGCTGGAACTGACCAAAAAGCCGGAAGCGCAACCCAAGCAGATCAAGATCAACGTGGAAGAGCCGCAGTTAACTTCTGCCCGGTAAATGCAGCTTTGGCTGCCAGCTTGCAGCCTCCAACTTTGTTTGGCCGGTTGCGGCTGGGGATTGGATGCGCCGGAAGGGGATGAAAGATCTACCTTTCCGGCGCTGTCTTTTGTGGAACGATTGAGAGAATAACAAATCTTTCTGAATGAAAGCTGGATTCTTGCGACTAGCAGGACCAAGCTAGAGGCTGAAAGTTATAGCGATTAGGAGCTAAACACGATGGCGATTCGTTGGGAAAAACTGACCGTCAAGTCGCAGCAGGCGATGGGACTGGCACAGACGCGGGCCGCTGAACTGGGCAACCCCGAGGTGCAGCCGGTACACCTGTTGCTGGCGCTCATCGAGGACCGGGAGGGCGTGATTCCGGCAGTGCTTGAAAAGATTGGCGTGCCCACCGAACGGCTGGAGCACGAACTGCACCAGATCGAGGAGAAACTGCCTCGTGTGGCCGGTGCAGCGAGCCAGCCGGGCCTGAGCCAGGCGCTGAACAAGGCATTGGAGCAGGCTTTCCGCGAGGCCGCAAACTTCAAGGACGAGTACGTCTCGACCGAGCACCTTTTGCTGGGCGTGGCGCATTTGAAGGGCGATGCGGCGCGCGAAGCTTTGGCGGCGGCGGGCGCCACGCATGAGGCTATTCTGAAGGCGCTGACCGCGGTGCGCGGATCGCAGCGGGTGACGGACCAGAATCCCGAGGGCAAGTTCCAGGCGCTGGAAAAGTATGCCAAGGACCTGACGGAACTGGCGCGGCGGGGCAAGCTGGACCCGGTGATCGGGCGTGACGAGGAGATTCGGCGCGTCATCCAGGTATTGAGCCGGCGCACCAAGAACAACCCTTGCCTGATTGGCGAACCGGGCGTGGGGAAAACCGCCATCGTGGAGGGACTTGCGCGCCGCATTGTTTCAGGCGACGTGCCGGAGAGTTTGCGCGACAAGCGGGTAATCGCGCTGGATTTGGGTTCAATGTTGGCAGGCGCCAAGTATCGCGGCGAGTTCGAGGATCGGCTCAAGGCGGTGCTGAAAGAGATTGAGGAATCGAACGGCCAGATCGTGCTGTTCATCGACGAACTGCACACACTGGTGGGTGCAGGCGCGGCCGAGGGCGCCATCGATGCCAGCAATATGCTGAAGCCGGCGCTGGCGCGCGGCGAGCTGCGGGCCATCGGCGCAACCACGCTGAACGAATACCGCAAGTACATCGAGAAAGACAAGGCGCTGGAGCGGCGATTCCAAATCGTCTATGTTGGCGAGCCCAACGTGGAAGACACGATCGCCATTCTGCGCGGGCTGAAAGAAAGGTATGAGGCGCACCACAATGTGCGCATCAAGGACGCGGCGATTGTGGCCGCGGCGACGCTTTCGCATCGCTATATCAGCGACAGATTCCTGCCCGACAAGGCAATTGATCTGGTGGATGAGGCCGCGGCTTCGCTGGCGATTCAGATTGGCTCGGTGCCGACGGAGATTGACCAACTGGAGCGCGAGGCAACGTCTTTGGAGATTGAGCGCGCCGCCCTGAAGCGCGAGACCGATGCGAACAGCATCGAGCGGCGGGATGCGGTGGAGCGTGAGGTGGCGCAGTTACGCGAGAAGATCACGGCGCTTCGGGCGCGCTGGACGAAAGAGCGCGAGGCGATCAGCCGCGTGAGCGAGATCAAGAAGCGGATCGAGGCCTTGCGCTTCGAGGCTGAGGAGCAGACGCGTAAGGGCATGCTCGATCGCGCCGCGCAAATCCAGTATGGCGAGTTGCCCAAGCTCGAAGCCGAACTGAAGAGGTTGAGCTCGGCGCAGGATGGCAACGCCGGTGTTGCGCGGATGCTGAAGGAAGAGGTCGATGAAGAGGACATCGCCAAGATCGTAAGCAAGTGGACGGGGATTCCTGTTTCGCGGATGCTTGAGGGCGAAGTCAAGAAACTCGTCGAGATGGAACAGCGTCTGCGTGAGCGGGTTGTCGGGCAGGATGCGGCGCTGACCGTGGTGGCAAATGCGATTCGGCGGTCACGGGCAGGGCTGAGCGATCCGCGACGGCCGATTGGGTCGTTCATTTTCCTTGGGCCGACCGGCGTGGGCAAGACGGAGACGGCGCGGGCGCTGGCCGAGTTTCTGTTTGATGA
>Ga0181520_10004754_pt1 | contig 22350 bp, 21 predicted proteins | sample PEATcosm2014_Bin_29_FD_132451 | JGI IMG/M metagenome (GOLD analysis project Ga0181520, IMG submission 132451) | Peatland microbial communities from MTU Mesocosm Facility, Houghton, MI, USA - PEATcosm2014_Bin02_30_metaG | ecosystem: Environmental > Terrestrial > Soil > Wetlands > Peat | place...
CGTGCTTCGGGTAGAAAACGAAGTGCATCGTCGGCCATTCCGTGGCAAAAGCGATCGATGCACGAATCCTACCCTCCTACCGGGGATGGCGCAATAGGGGTTGGGAAGCTATACTGTTACGTTAGTTCGCCGAGGCTCAACGGAGCGGGGGTAGGCCCCGCCGCTTCATAATTGATGGGATCTTCCCAGCCTTTGCCGGCTGGTTCGCCCAGGACTTGGAACTCAAACGGGCTTGCTTGAGCCCGCGTTAACTCAACGATGTCGGTCTTGCGGCTTACGGCCCGATACCAACGCAACAAGCGGTTCGTGCGGCGCAGGAGCTGCTCTGCATCGCGAACCCGAAGGCGTTGCTTTTCGTCGGCATCGTCGGTTTCAGCATGATCGAATTCGGCTTGGACAACCGTTCTTGCAACGGCAGCCGCGAGCGATGGAGGGTTCTCCACTCGAATGAGCTCAAGCAGTGGTCCGACGCGATAGCTCTCCGCTCGTAGCCGGAGAGCATAGGGGAGCTTGACCGAAACCGCAAGACGTGGCATGGTTCGGTGAGCGCTCCACTTATGAGAGGATCAGATGAAGGCGCCCCTCGAAACCCTTCTGGCGAGCATAAGCCGATAGATCGCTCATATAACGATCGGTGACCCCGTCGGCGTCCAGTCCGGTCGGAAACGAGACATGGGCTTCCAGCCGATCTCCCAAGCGAAACAGGTCGGCGCGGACCTGCCCGTGGGGTTCACTAAAAAATGTCCCCTGATAATCGCCGAAGAAGTGTCCAACTTCAGCCTCCAGGGTCGCATCGTTTTGAAACGGCATTTGGAATCTCGCAATTCAAGGCACGATATACTCCAGTATAGGGGCCTCCTCCCCTTAATGCAAGAACGGGCGAGTAACGAGGAGTAACACCGTAATACGCGGCGCAAGAAAGAGACATCTTCACGGACTCTTTGGCGCTGCCGGTTCTTCCTGCCGGCCGAAGAGCCAGCCGGTTGCCCGCCGCCACAGCCGGCCCACGTCGTCCCACAGCGAATAAGCTACCGGCGTGACCAGCAAAGTCAAGAGGAGTGAGAGGGCCTGGCCGCCGAGCACCACTTTGGCCAAACTGGAGCGCGAGGCAGCCCCCGGCCCGCGGCCCAAAGCGATCGGAACCATGGCCGCGATCAGCATCACCGTGGTCATCAAGATCGGCCGCAAGCGGGTATGGTTGGCTTCCAGAATGGCTTCGTCGCGCAGCAGGCCCCGCGCGCGAAGCACATTGGTATAGTCCACCTGCAAGATGCCGTTCTTCTTCACGATGCCGAAGAGCATGAACAGGCCGAACATGGCGTAAATGTCCAGGTTCGTGCGGAGCAGGACCAGCGACAGGATGGCAAATGGCAGCGTCAGCGGCAGGGCCAGCAAAATGGTGATCGGGTGGATGAAGCTCTCGAACTGCGCGGCCAGCACCATGTACATGAACAAGAAGCTGGCCAGGAAACCGATCAGGAAGGCGTTGTTCGACTCGCCGAGCACCTTCGCCTTGCCGACAAACTCCCAGCGGTAGTCGGCCGGCAGGTTGATGCTGTTGACGAACTGCGACATCTCGCTGACCGTGTCGCCGAGGGCCTTGCCGGTCTCCAAATTGGCCGTCACGACGACCTGCCGCTGCAGGCCGAAGCGGTCGATGGTGGCGGGCCCCTTGGCCGACTCCAGGCTGGCCAGGCTGCTCAACTGGACCAGGCCGGCCTTCGGCGCGGGGATCATGAGCCGGCGAATCTGCTCCTGGTTCTCGCGGAAGGGGAGTTCCGCGCGGAGCCAAACGTCGTATTGCTCGTCGGTCTCCTTGTATTTCGAGACCGGCTCGCCGCCCACCAGCACATTGAGCGTGGTGGCGATGATCTGGACGGGAATGCCCAGGTCGGAGGCCCGTTCGCGGTCGATTTTCACCCGCAGCTCGGGTTTCCGCATCGACAGGCTGTTGTCGACGTCGACGTAGGCCGGCCGCCCTTCGTAGCGCTGCTGCTTCATCCAGCCCATGATCTGCTCGGAGTACTGCTGGAGCTTGTCCAGGTTGGGACCGCGGAGGCAGAATTCGATCATCGCTTCGCGCACGCCCGCCCCGGCAAACAACGAGACATCCTGCACGGCCACGCGCAGGTCGGGATACTCCTTCATGATTTGCCGGGCGTCGCTTTGGATGTCGAACTGCGTGAAGTATTGCTGGTTGTTCTCCTGGCGGCCGGCAAAGGCATTGCTCCAAAACGCCCGTTCGTACCAGTACCGCTGCCGCTTCTTCAGATCCATCAGACGCACGTAGATCGTGCCGGCGGTCACGTCGCCCTGGCCGCGGGTGATCCGTCCGGTCGTATCGCCGATGGTGCTGAAGACGTCGGTGACGCCCCGCAGCCCCCCCAGCCGGCGTTCGATCTCGGTGAACAACTGCGAGGCGCGCTCGAGCGTATAGCCTTCGGGCATGATGATCGCCACCTCGAACTCGCTCTGGTCGTCGCGGGGAACGAAATCGAAGCCCACGATGCGGAACAGCCCGACGGTGGCGGGGATCAACCCCAGGCAGCACAAAACGATCACCCAGCGGTGGCGGAGCGACCAGCCGAGAATCCAGCCGTAGAAGCCGTCGACCGCCCGCCACACGAAGTTGGCCTTGCTCCCCTTGTCGCCGGGCTTCATCCGCAAAAACTGCGAGCAGAGCATGGGCGTCATGGTGAACGAGACGCACAGGCTCATGAAAATGGCGAACGCCACCGTGGCCCCGAAGCTGCTGAAGAACAGGCCCACCCGGCCGCTCATGAACACCACCGGCAGAAAGATCACCAACAGCGACATGGTCGTAGCCATCACCGCCAGGGCAATTTCGCGGGTGGCCGTGGAGGCCGCCTCGCGGGCCGGCCGCCCATACTCCTCCATGTGCCGGAAGATGTTCTCGTGGATCACCACCGCGTCGTCGATCACGATGCCGATGGCCAGTATGAGCCCCAGCATGGTCATGTTGTTCAGGGTGTAGCCCTGAAAATACATGAAGGCGAAGGCCGTCACGATCGATGCCGGGATGGCCGTGCTGGCGATGAGCGTCGTGCGCCAGTCGCGAATGAACAAGAGAATCGTCGAGGCAACCAACAGCGCGGCGATCACCAAGTGGAATTTCACCTCCTCGATCGAGCCGACGATGAACCGCGACTGATCGCGAACGGTGAACGTCTCGATGTCGGCGGGCAGCACGCCGCGGAGCTGTTCCAGCCGGCGAGTGACCTTCGCCACCACTTCCACCGTGTTGGCCCCCGACTGTTTCTGCACGATCAGGCTGACGGCGGCCTTGCCGTTGAGCCGGGCCATCCCGCGCGGCTCCTCGAACGAGTCCTCGACGTGACCGATGTCCTTGATCCGCACAAGATAGCCGTTCTGGTTGGCCACGATCAGCTCGCGGAAGCCGGCCGCGTTTTCGATGCGGCCCATGGTCCGCAACACCAGCTCCCGGTTGCCCTGATCGACGCGCCCGCCGGGAACCTCCAGGTTCTGGCCGATCAAAGCCTGGCGGACGTCCTCGATCGAGAGATGATAGGCCGTCAGCTTGTCGGCGTTCACGTACACGTTGACCGCCCGCACCCGGCCGCCCACCAAAATCACCGCCCCCACGCCGGGCAGACTCTCGAGGTCTTCCTTGATGCGTTTGCGGGCGATCTCCGTGATTTCCTGCATCGGCCGCCGCCCCGCCACGGCAATCGTCGTCACCGGCATGGCGTTCAGATCGAACTTGTCGATGATCGGCGTATCCATACCGACGGGCAATTGCGACAGGATGGTGGAAATCTTGTCGCGGACCTCCTGCGCCGCCACGTCGCGGTTCTTCTCCAAGAGGAACTGCACGGTAATCAGCGAAATCCCCTCCCTGGTCTGCGAGCGAAGCTCGTCGATGCCGGAAACCGTGTTGATGATCTGCTCCAGCGGCTTGGTGACGCTGGTTTCCATCTCGTCGACGCTGGCCCCTTTCAACGTCGTGGTCACCACCACCACGGGCAGCTCGACGTTCGGCAACAGGTCCACGCCCAGCCGGCTATAGCCGATCATGCCCAGCACGATCGGCGCCGAAACCAGCATGACCGTGAAGACCGGCCGTTTGATGCAAATGTCCCAGATGGTCATGCGAAAGGAGGAGGGGTCAGGGACCGGGATGAGGGTTCAGGGGTCAGGTCAGGAGATTGAAAGACAATCGATACGAAGTCCAGTTCACCACGCGCCATAGTAGCCCGCTTGCGGTTTCGCACGCTATCGATACTCGCTGACCGCCTGGGCACTCGCGTCCGCCTGATGAACCGTGACGAGCGTTCCTTCGGCCAGATTGTTGTGCCCGCTGGTGATGACCTGGCTGCCGGCCGGCAAATTGCCCGACACCTCGACCCAGCCGCGGCCGCTGACGCCGGGGGTCACCAGCACCGCATGGGCGGCGCCTTTTTCCACCACGAAGACTTTCGTCACGCCCACCATGGTCAGCAGCGCCTCGACCGGCACGGTCTTTCCTTGCGGGTCGACCCGCGTCAGGATGGCAGCCTTGGCAAACCCGCCGGCCTTCAGCTCCCGCGACTTGTTGGGCACCAGGGCCTCGATCTCGAACGTGCGGCTGAGGCGATCCACCATGGGGCAGACGCGGGCCACGGTGCCCTCGAACGTCCGATCTGCATAGGCCTCGACTTGCAGTTGCACGCCCAGGCCGACTTTCACCTCGCCCACGTACCGCTCCGGCACGGCCGCCTGAAACTTCAACGTCTGGTCGATCACGAGTTTGAAGATGCCGCTGGTCGTGCCGCGGCGGGCCATCTCGCCCTCGGAAACCATCCGCTGCGCCACCGAGTATTCCGCCTTCCCGCGTTGGTCGTCCGGCATGGTCGTGGGAACCGGCACCACGACCCGCGCGTCCTTCAGGTGTTTGAGGGCCGTCTGCAACAGGGCGTATTTGTGCCGGGCCATCGCCAACACGGCCTGGGCGTCCAGCACCATCTGCTGCATGTTGGCCACGGCCACCCGGTAGTCGGTCTCGGTCTGATCCAATTCCTCCTGCGGGATGATCCTTCGCTCGTGAAGCTGCCGCGTGCGGGCCAGTTTGCGCGCGGCATTGCGCTCGACGTTCTGCGCGCGGATCACCGAGGGAAGCTGGTTCACGTCGAAAGCGCCGCTGGGCAACTCCGCCACGCCCACCTTGGCCAACTCCGACTCCAACGCCCTCCGCGCTTCCTCGACGGCCAGCCGGTAGTCCGTCGGATCGATGTCCGCGAGCACGTCGCCCACGTGGACCACGTCGCCCAGATCGTGGTAGACCTTGACTATGCGGCCGTCGACTTCGGGCGTAACCAGCACTTCTTCCTGACCGCAGAACGTTCCGACGACGTCCACCGAACGCTGAAGGGGACGGAACGTAACCGGGGCAACCGTCACCGAGACGGCCGGCCGGCGTTCCGGCTGCGGGGCCGGGGCGGGCGGTTTTGCCGCCGTGGGCCGGTCGCCGCGGCCGCCGTGGTTGATGGCCCCGGCGGTGCCCAGGGCCGCTCCCACCGCGGCAACGCCGGCGAAAATCAGGCAACCTCTCTTCCACCCGCTCATTCCACCCGCTCCTTGCGCTGCCGCTGACGTTCGGCGTCGCTCAGCACGCCGTTCAGGGCAATGTCCAAGATGTTTTGCGCCTGCTCGCGCGGCGACCGCCGCCGACCGGCGAAGTAGTTGGTGAACATCGTGCCGTACATGAGATCGCCGAGCACGTCGGTGATGCGGCCGACCGGAATATCGCGGACCCGTCCTTCGGCGATCAGCGCGCGGAAGCTGTCTTGCCACCGCCCTTCATTCGCGTCGCGATGCTCGAAGTAGGTGGGCTTTTTGCGGTCCTTGAATTGCGCCCGTTCCTGGATCAGCAACTCGACCAGCTCCGGCTGCTCGGCGAAGAACTCCAAATACGCTTCAATGGCCCGGCCCGTGCCTACGAACGGATCGTCGATGCCGGCGACACGTTCGTCGACGGCCGCCATCAGGCGTTTCATGACCCGATCGGCGGCGGCGAGAAACAGCTCCCGTTTGGTGGGGAAATAGCGATAGATGGTTCCCTTGCCGACCTTGAGCATGTCGGCGATGGCCTGGGTGGCGGCATCGGAGTAGCCGTGCTTGGCGAAGAGCTTGCCCGCCGCATCGAGGATTTCCTCGCGGCGGCGGGCGCGAATTTCTTCGCTGATCGGGCGACCCGGCTTACGGGCGGTTTTGGTCGACATGGGCAGGCCCCGGGGGTTTCATGACGGACCGGTCAGTCAATTAAATATACCCTTTCCCGTCCGAGCTGGCAATAGCGCCCGGCAATCCGTCTCGGCTCTCCGGCGCTACCCGCCGCCGTTGCACCCCGAGCCGGTTGTCTCTTTGCCGCTACCGGTTACAATCGCCAGGATCCGACGTTCGGGGGAGCTGGGCAACGATGAAAGCGGAAACGGCAAAGACCTGATACCGAGACGGGAGGAGGAGACCATGACCGCCACCCCCCATTCAGCCACACCACTTCCCCATCATTCTTACGACGCGATGCTGGTGGTGTCTTTCGGTGGTCCCGAAGGGCCGGACGACGTGCTGCCGTTTCTGGAAAACGTCGTCCGCGGCAAAAATGTCCCCCCCGCGCGACTGCGGCAAGCCGCCGAGCGTTACGCGTTGTTCGATGGCCATAGTCCGATCAACGACCAAAACCGCGCACTGCTGGCGGCCTTGGTCGCGGAGCTAAACGCCCAGCAACTGGCGCTGCCGGTCTATTGGGGCAATCGCAATTGGCATCCGCTGCTGCCCGACACGGTTCGGCAGATGGCCGACGACGGCGTGCATCGCACCCTGGCCCTGGTCACCTCGGCGTTCGGCTCCTACCCGAGCTGCCGGCAGTATCTCGAAGACATCGAGCGGGCACGGCAGGAAGTGGGGACCGAGGCGCCGGCGATCGACAAGTTGCGGCTGTTTTACAACCATCCCGGCTTCATCGAGGCGATGGCCGACCGGGTGATTGCCGCGCTGGGCCAGCTTCCCGCCGAGCGCCGGGCGGCGGCCGAGTTGATCTATACGGCGCACAGCCTTCCGGCGGCCATGGCCCGGCACGCCCCCTACGAACATCAATTGCGCGAGGCCTGCCGGCTGGTGACGGAGCGGGCGGCGCCGCTTGCGGCTTCGCAGCCGACGCCGAATTCCCCCCGCTGGCAACTTGTTTTTCAGAGTCGCAGCGGGCCGCCAGAGCAGCCGTGGCTCGCGCCGGACATCCGCGACCGCTTGGGGGAAATGGGCGGCGTCGCCCGCGACGTCGTCATCGTTCCCATCGGATTCCTGGCGGAAAATATCGAGGTGATCTATGACCTCGACGTCGAAGTCCGGGAGCTGTGTGACGAATTGGGGATCAACATGGTGCGGGCGGCGGTCGTAGGCAGCCATCCCCGCTTTGTGCAAATGGTGCGCGAACTGATTTTGGAACGCCTCGATCCGTCCCGCGAGCGGCTTTCGCTCGGCGCCGAGGGGCCTTGGCCTGACCCGTGTCCCGCTGGCTGCTGCCTGGAGCCCGGCTGACGCCTTTCGCGGAAGAATGCAGAGAGTATCCTTAACCTGTTGAGCGAAATGAAGTTTAGTGTAAGAAAGGAAAAAGGGGAAAGGGGAAAAGGGAAAGACGGACGGAAAGCAAAGGACGCAATTCCCTGACCTTACGGCCTAAATCGTCTTCTTCCCTTTTTTCCATTTTCCCCTTTTTCCTCCTTACACAAACGCAACCGTCTCTAACCGCTTCCTCCTATTGCACCGATGAACTATCGCCCTCTCGCTGATACCGGCATTCAGGTTTCCGAGATCGCCCTGGGCTGCTGGCCGATCGCCGGCATGACCAGCCCCGGCGTCAACGACGCCGACAGCATTGCGACGATCCGCGCCTGCTTCGATTTGGGCATCAACCTGCTCGATACGGCGCATATGTATGGCCGCACCGGCGAAAGCGAACGGCTGATCGCCCGGGCACTGGGCAGCCGGCGGCAGGAAATGGTGATCGCCACCAAGTGCGGGCTGGTTTGTAGTCCCGAGGGCAGGCCGATCCATGACGGCCGGCCGGCCACGCTGCGGCGGCAATGCGAAGAGAGCCTCAAGCGGCTCGGCACCGATCACGTGGAATTGCTCTATCTCCACGCGCCGGATAAGGACGTCCCGGTATCGGAATCGGCCGGCGGCCTGCGGCGGTTGCTGAAGGAGGGGAAGACCTGGGCGGTGGGGGCATCGAACGTCACGCTGGCACAGCTCGAGGAGTTCGCGGCCGCGTGCCCGCTGGCGGCCTTTCAGCCCCCGTACAACATGCTCATGCGGCAGATCGAAGCCGACGCGCTGCCCTGGTGCCGCGAGCACGGCGTGGCCGTGTTGGTCTATTGGCCGTTGTTGAAGGGTCTGCTGGCCGGCAAGATCCGCCGCGACTATGTGTTTGGTCTGGATGACAGCCGGCACAAATACCCCATGTTCCTCGGCGAAGAGCGGCAGAAGAATCACGACCTGGTCGACCGGCTTGCCGTAATCGCTCGAGCCGCGGGCCACACTGTGGCCGAACTGGTCGTGAATTGGACCATTCATCAGCCGGGCATTACCGTGGCACTGTGCGGCGCCCGGCGGCCCGAGCAGATTTGCGAGTGCGCCGGTGGCAGCGGCTGGCAGCTTACGCCGGCCCAGTGCGCGGAAATTGACCAAGCACTTCGCGAGCGCGGAGTGGCCGATGTGCGGTTGCCGGTGTGAGAGGAAAGGGGGAAGGCGCCCGAGTATAAGAGGTTTCCCCTTACCCCTTCCGCCTTCCCCCTTTTGCTCCGCTCCCCTCATCTTTACCCAACCGATTTCGTCCTTCGATCTTTACGCCGCTTCGCTGTTCGACAGGGTCATTTTCCTTGCCGCACGGTGAGGATGGTGTATGGTTTTTACGTAGGCCCAAGTTCCAATAAAACGTAGGGGAAACAAATGCCCAGGTCCGCGGCCACGATCTTCGGATTGGCGTTGGCCGCAATCTCGATCGGGTTCAACACAGTGCGATATCCGCTGGTGTGGGAAATGATTGGTCCCGCACGAGCAGGCGAGAAAGTGCTGTCGTCGGCGCCATCCGCGCTGGCGGAACCCGCGAGTCATCCGCCAACGCCGCCGCCACGTGCCGCACCGCCACCACGTCCCGCTCTCCCGCCACGGAAGGCCGAGCCGATTGCCGTCAAGCCGGCGCCCGTGGTGGCCCAGAAGTCCGTGGCGAAGAAACCGCAGCCCGCCGCACCCGGCCCGGAAAGTGGCCGGGCGGCGGCTGACAAAAAGCCGGCGGCCAGCCCGAAAGTGGCTGCCGCCGAGCCGAAGCCTCAGAAACGGCTAGTGCCGGTTACGCAAGTGAGTCGGTCCAATGCGCCGGCCGACGCCGCGACCGTTGGCACCGTGATCCGCCGCCTGCCGCCGGTCGAGCCAGTCGACCCCAATGCGACGAATGGCAACGCCGCGCCGACGCCGGACGGCTCAATTCCCGTCTATCCGACGACGGGAATTGAGTAGCGGCGGCCGGGGGCCGCGCTACACGTTGGTCTCGGCGGCTTGACGTTCGACCACGTTGCGAACGCTGAGCAGGGCGCTCCGCATGTTGAGGCACACTTGGCGCACGGCCTCGGGCCGGGGGATGCCGGCCAGCCGGAGCACCTCGACGCCGCCGCGGCGGAGCACCAGGTCGCCCGCATGGAGCCACGCTTGGCCGGGCAGGACGTCGATGTCGACGGTGTCAAAATCTTCGAAGCCGATCCAGCGCTGATCGACGGCCATCAGGCCCTTGCGGATGATGATCCGCCGGTTGGTCAGCATATAGCGGCGGCAGCCATACGGCGTCAGTTGCCAGAAGTAGACCAGCAGGCTGAGCGGAAGCGTTGCGACGGCCAACAGTTTGCCGAGGGTAAAGAGCTCGCCCCACCCAAGCCGGATGGCCGCCAGCCGGCCCACGAGCCGGCCCAACGCCGTGGCGCCGATGGTGGGCCAGACAATCTTGCAGGGGACTTCGGTGAGTTCGGCCGGCGTGACGCCGGCAATGGGAGTATTCATAGAGGCAAAAAGCTAGCGGAAAGCATTAATCTTTTCTAGCGTATCACGTCAGCCGACGAGCGTCCAGGTCGGCCGAAACGCCGGGCGTTCCCCCCCGTTTAGCCGCCGCGTCCACGCGGCGTGGGCAGCGAGTTCAGCCGTTTTGGCCAGCGCGCCGAATAGGCTGTCCGTCGGCGTCGCAAGCGGCCGCCGAAATGTCGCATTTCTTGCCGCGGCCGTGATGGCCGCCGCGCGAAAACGCCCCAACTTGTGCCGGCCGCCCGGCGTTCTGTAGAATAGCGGTGTGTGCTCGCCGCACTGCTGCGTGTCGCAAATCGGGTTTACGCCCATGTGCCAATCGCCCCTCAACCCGCCGCTCGAAGGCGCGCTCGTCCAGAGCATTACGCTGGTGGACCGCCTCACCCGAACGGTTCCCGGCACGTATCGGGTGGGCAGTCTTCCCGGCCACCTGCTGCACTTGGTCGTCGCCGGCGAGGTCTGCCAGGAGGTCAACGGCCACACCCAGCAGTTGAGGCCGGGAACGGCCGTGTGGTACTACGAGGACGAGGTGGTAACGGGGCGAATCCTGCAAGTGCCGTGGACCTTCTACACGGTCAACTTTCAAGCGCTGCGGCTAGTGCCGCCCCCCTGCCCCCAGCGAGCCTGGCCCGTCGGTCCCCAGGCCGTGCGCTGCTTCGAAGCCTTGCTTGAGGACTGGCGCGACACGACCGTCTTGCCGATGGTGCGCCACCTGCGGGTCTTCTCGCGGCTGATGCAGTTGCTCGTCGAGGTGCTGCCGGCGGGCGTTTGCCGCCATCGGGCCGACGCCGCCACGCAGTTGTGGTGGGAAATCGAGGGCCGGCTGCGCGAGGACCTCAGCCAACCGGTCAACCTGGAACGGCTGCAAACGTTGGGCCGGCGGAGCCTGCGGTCGATTCTTCGCGGCTGTCGCGCGGCAACCGGCACCTCGCCCATGAAACGCGTGAAGGAGATGCGCTTGAGTTACGCCCGCGGGCTGGTGCTCCATTCGCGGCTGTCGATGACCGAGATTGCGTTGCGGGTGGGCTATGGCCGCGTGCAGGAGATGTCGCGCGATTATCACCGCCAATTCGGACTGACGCCGGGGGCCGATCGCCGTGCCGGCCCCGACTACGATCGGCCCCGGGCGGTACGGTAAAACAATTGATGGTCGGAGAATCGGTGCCGTTTGGCGGCCGACGGCACGTCGGTCACACCGTTCGAGTGCATCGAGCACCGTTTAGCCGGCGAGCTTGCTCGCCGCGTTGTCCGCGTCAGTCTGCGTGCCGCGCGGCGTGCAAGCACGCCGGCTAAACAGGGTACATGGTTTCGTGCCGGTTGCGTCGTTCATCGTCGTGACTTCTGCTCAAAATACGTGCTGTACTTCTCCCATAACCGGCGCGAGACGCCCAGGCTGTCGCCTGTGGGAATGCTCGGATAAGCTCCGCTACGGTGCGTCCACGCAACTTCCCAATCGCGCAGCGCGTTTTCGTTGGCCACCGCATCCAACGCTTTGCCCTCTGCGAGCGAAGCGTCCAACCGCTCCAAAAACATCTGCCAGCGGGGCAAATAGAAACCTACCAGCATGCCCGACCATTGCTTGGCGGCGTACTCGTGCAAGAACGAATCGCGGGGGCCCCAGAGTGTGATGATATTTCGGGCGTTCCAGCGGTAAAGTTGCCGCTCGGCGTCGTTGGTCGCCCAGTGCTCGGCGTCGGCAAGCCAGCGGCCCAGCAACAGCTCCTCGCGCGTGGCCAACAGCTCGTCCAGGTCGCGCATGAGTTGCAGGAAGCGGGCGCCCGCCGCGGCGAGCGCACGGCGATCCTTGTGCCGATATGCAGCCATGATGTCGTCACGCAGGCGGAAGGCCAGATTGCCCAGCACCTGCCGGTTCACGTGGACCAGGTCGAACCGATAGGTGTCAATCGGTCCCAGTTCATCGGCACAGCCGAGCAGCTTGTGCCAGGCCTGCGCCAGGCGGGCGTTGTCATATGGCGGCGGGTTCGCCATGATCGCGTTCGGATTCCGTTCCAACGCGGGACGATCGCAGATGGGATTGCCGGTATAGCCGGGCGAGTGGTAGGCCGTCTCCAACAAGAGCTGCCACGCCTCTCGGGCGGCGGCCGAGCGGCTGCCGTAGCGGCCGGCGACGAAATCGTCGAGCCAGCTTCGCAGTTCCGGAACTTCGCTCCGCCAAGCCATCTCGCCCAGCAGATCGTTGACCACCGCGTTGTAACCCAGGGCCTCGTTGACCAGGCCGACGCCTGCCAACCGGCCCCGACGCGGACTGGTCATGGCCTCGTGGAGATTGGCGGCGATTTGCGGCAGTCCGCCGTGCAGGCCGACGTTGCCGCCGTAATCCTGGACTACCGCCCAGATCCATGGCTTGCCGTAAAAGGCCTCGGTCTTGTTCCAAACAGGGCTATTCTCGCAGGCCAGATCCAACAGCACCATGCGATCATCGGGCACCGCCCCGAAGAACGCCTTTCCTTGCGGCCGCTTCCAGAAATCGGGCGCATTGACGAAAATCCACCCCTGCATGACCCACGTCGCCTGCGGATCGCCGGCCCGCATCGCCTCGTACACCGCCTTGCCCATGGCGGCCAGGAACTTCGGATCGCTGCTCGGCGGCGGCATCTCGATGAACGTGTCCGAGGCATACAGGTGATCGGTGCCGAACTGCCGGGTTTGCTCCTCGACGAAGAGCTTGCCGATGCGGGCAAAGAGCGGGTCTTGCGGGTTGAGAAAGTGGGTGGGCGGGAACTCGCACCACGACGGCAGCCGCTCCAGCTTCGCCTGCGGAAAGATCTTCGCCAGCGCCGCCGGCACGTGGCCGGTGAAGCCTTGCAGCAGGGGCTTCATGCCCAGCTCGCGCTCCCGTGCGACGATCTTCTTTTCCAGTTCCAGATGACGGTCGATCCAGCTCATGGGGAGCGGACCGCCCCAACCATCGATACAGCCCATCCAACCGAAGGGCAGATAGCCGGGGCCGACGAAAAACTTGCGGATTTGTTCATCGCCGAGCCCCAGGCCGCGATAGACCTTGTACCAAACGGCCTCTTGGCCCGTCACCGAAAGCGGCACGTTGATGCCGTGCAGGGCCATCCAATCGATCAGCCGCTCCCACTGCGGCCAGTCGTACCAGGCCAGGCTGTAGCTGAAGGCGCAGAAGTTCAGATAATAGCGATACGGGAAGCTACTGGCGCGGCGAATTTTCTCTGGCACCGCGGGCAGCGGATCGGGCATTCGCAGTTGATTGCCCCACAGCGATACGTGGCAGCGGCAGTAGTGCGTCAGGTACCAGTTCCAGCCGGAGGCAATGGCCACGCCGCTGGAACCGCGAACGACGATCTTTCCATCGCGGCTCTCGATCTCGAAGACGTCGCGGCCATTTTCGGCGGGGATGGTTTCCAGGAGAAACAGGTCAGCCTTTTCTGGTGCGAGCCGCTCTAAAATGCCTCGCGCTGCCGTAGAAGGATCGGCGGTTGCGGCCACGGCCATCATCTGCGAGGTAAAGATCAGTGCCATCGCAGCGGTCGTCCACGTCCATCGAATCAGTACGGTGCGCATGGTGCGGGCCTTTCTGGCTATTGTGCATCACGTTGAAAAATATGGTCCCCTCTCCAAAAAAGAGGGGGGGAGACACGATGGAGCCAATATATCCGCTTGCCGGACAGTTGCAGCGCAATCTGGATCGGAAATGTCGCAGTTCTTACCGCGGCAGATATAAAGCCGCGATGGGTGATTGTGCCCGATGGGAATCGCAACCTTAGCGGTCGGGACGCTCCGGGACGAGATAGGTGGGGGCGTCGCCCAGAACAATGGCCAGACCGTTTGCGTCGGCCACCCGCGGCGGCAGAGTTTGGCCCGTATGCGCCGTGGCCATATATCGGCCCGCCGGAGTCGGGATGACGATGGTATGGGGTGAGTCGGCCGTCCAGGCCGCCCAGCGAACGTCGCGGCCCTTGTCGCGGACGAACTTCATGACGAAATCGTGCCGATCGCCCATTTTGAGCTGCTCCTGAAAACGATAGCCGCCGAGCAGACGGACCAGCGTCTGCGCCGCCAGGTATGCGGGTTTCGGCTCGTAGACGGGCGTTTTGCCGGCCAGGTACTCGTGATGGACCGCGCCGAAGTGATGTTCCGGTTCCTTCGGGTCGCGCCCGTCATCGTGCCAGTCGTACCAGATCGAGAGCGGCACTCCGTTGGCCAAATTCGTCAAGAACTCGCGCGGCAGCATTTTTCCCTGCCCGGTCTCATCAACGTGTTTCCACGCGGAGGTGTAGCCCCATTCGCCGGAAATGATCGGGATGTGTTTCCCTTTCGGGGCATAGCGGTCGATCAGCTTGCGGATGCGGACGTAGTCGAAGGCCACCGTTTCCGGATTTCCGTGCCGATAGGGATGCACGGAGACAGCGACCCAATACTGCAACAATCCGGCTTTGAAACATTCTTCGAGGAAGGGGACCGGCATTTCGGAACTGGCCGGGCCGATGTAGAGCTCGCGCGGCTCGGCTTCGTGCACTGCCTTGCCGACCGCCAGCGCCAGCTTGGCGTACTGCTTCACGTCCGGCTTCGGTTTCCAGAAACCGATGTTTGGCTCGTTGTACATCTCCCACAGGACGCCGCGGTTGCGGAAATGCCGTGCGGCGGCCGCGGCCCAGCGGGCGAACGCAGCCCGTCCCTCGTCGCTGGCCGGCGACAGCCCGCCGTCATAGTGCCGGTTGGAGTAATCGAAAATCAGCACGGCGCGGATCTTGTGGGCGTCGAGCGCGGCCAGCAATCGATCGTAAGGCGAGAAATCGTAGCGGCCCTTCTTAGGCTCGGTGGCATCCCAGCCGAAATCCATGCGAACCCAACGGAAACCGCCCTGGGCTAGCATCTCCATTTCGCCCGGCCGAGGGTCGGTGAAATGGATGTTGACGCCCAGCCCGTCGGGCACGACCGGACTGGGCAATTCGGCCGCGCCGGCCCGTGCCCAGGAACCCATCAGCAGACAACTCGCCAGCAGACAGGCAATCTTTCGCGTCTTCATGGGCAAGGTTCTCCGTAGTGCGGGGCGGCATCGATGATGCCGAAACATGGTGGCAGGAATTGCGGGGCGGGGCCGACAAGCCATCGCAACAAAGCGGTTAGCACAACGTTTGTTTAACCTAGCGGGAGGTGGCCCCGAATTCAAGCGGTCGGTCGGAGGGGCAGCGGGGCGCTTGGGGGTTGACATTTACCCCCTCCTTGGTACCATCGAGACGTCGGGAAACGCAGCCCAAGCCCGAACTTTTCACCATTGAAGGAGCCCTGCGATGACAGCCTGCTCGATCCTTCTGCCTTGCTTGCTTCCTCTGCTCGGCGGTTTTGGACTACCGCTCAGTGTGCCACCTTTGCCGGACACGCCGCTCCTCAGCAACATCGCTCCCGAGCAATGCATGTTCTACTTGTCATCCGCCGGCATGGCGACGCCGGACGCCCAGAGTCCCAATCAAACCGAGCAACTGTTGGCCGAGCCGGAGCTAAGAAAGATCGAGGCCGCCATCGAAACGGCCATCACGGCGCATTTCGGCAGCGCCGCAAACGCCAGAAGTCTGCCGCCGGGAATGTCGCCCGAAGAAGTTGTCGAGGTCGTCAAGCTGTTGCTTACGCGGCCGATGGCGTTTTATATCTCCGACGTGCAACAGAACGCCACCGGACGGCCGACGCTTCGCGGGGCGGGGATAATCCACTGCGGCGAAGCCCTTGAGCGGGTCAAGGCCAAGCTGGAACAGGCCACCCAAGCCCTGCCGCCGCAAATGGTCGAGACGATCGAGATCGGCGGGACGAAATGGCAGAGCATCAAGCCGCAGCCGGGGGTTAGCTTCGTGTGGGGCTTCAAGCGGGCCTATTTGCTGCTCGCCTTCGGCGAGGACGAAATGCAGGCGATGATTCGCCGCGCCGGCGGCAACCTGCCCGCCTGGCTCGCCAAGATCCACCAGGACCTGCCCGTGCAGCGCGTGTCGAGCATCGCTTACGTGAACGTGAAGGCCATCCGGGAGGCGTTCCTGGCGAAAGCCCCGCCGCAGGCCGCCATGGTGCTGGCGGCCCTCGGCCTCGACAACGTCGACGCCGTCTGCTCGGTGACGGGCCTGAACGAGAAGGCGTGCCTGCAGCGGACCCTCGTGTCGCTCGACGGCGAGCCGCGGGGAGTGATGCGCTTCGCCTCGGTTGACCTGCTCTCGGCCGCGGACCTGGCGTCCGTGCCGGCCGATGCCGTTTCGGCCGTGGCGGGCAAAATCGATCCGCTCGGCCTCTTCGATGCATATTTCGAGATGCTGGGAAAGACCGATCCCGGCACCGCCGACAAGCTCCGGCGCGGCATCACGAAAACGGAGCTCGAGACGGGGCTGAAGCTGCGCAACGACGTCCTGAAGCCGCTGGGCGACAGCTTCGCGGCGTTTGCCACGCCCGGTCCGATGGGCATCCCCAGCGTGACCGCCGTGCTCAAGCTCAAAGACCCGGCCCAGGCGGCCCTAACCTATACGAGGGTGATCGGATTGCTGCAAATGGCGGCCAGCATGCCCAACGAGCGGCCGAACATGCCCAAATTCGTCAGGCGAGACGTTGCCGGCAAGACGATTTGCACCGTCACCACCAAGGGCACCGTATCGTTCTGCGTCACCGAAAAAGAGTTGATCCTGGCGGCCTCGTCCCAAGACGTGGAAGCCTATCTCACCCGCACCGCTCCGCCGAAGTCGTTGGGCCAGGTGTCCGAGATTGCCGCCGCGCTGCAAGGCGAAGCCGGGCCGACGGCCCTGTTGTATTGCGACCTGCCGCAAGTCTTCGACCGGGTCTATCCGATGCTGCCCATGGGCGCCATGATGTTGCAGCAGAAGGGAATCAACCTGGACCTTTCGCTGCTGCCGCCGGCCCAAGTGATCCGCCGGCACCTGACGCCGATCGTGGCCACCGTGCGGCGAACGAAGGCGGGCATCGAAATCGCCGAGCAATATCCGGCGCCCGGCTTCAGCATCATCTCCAACGCGCCGATGTTGACCGCCTTGCTGCTGCCGGCGGTGCAAGCCGGGCGCGGGGCGGCGCGGGGGGCGCAGTCCCAGAATAACCTGAGGCAAATCGGGCTGGCGTTGCTCAATCACCACCAGGCCCGCGGGAGCTTCCCGCCGGCCTACACGACCGGCAAGGACGGCAAGCCGCTGTTGAGTTGGCGCGTTCACATCCTGCCCTACCTGGACCAGGACGCGCTCTACAAGCAGTTCCATCTCGATGAGCCGTGGGACAGCGAGCACAACAAGGCGCTCGTGGCCCAAATGCCGGCGACCTATAAGCACCCCGCTAGCGCGGTTTCCGGCGAAGGGAAGACCAACTACCTTACGGTGCGGGGCGAAAAGACCGTCTTTCCGGGCGAGAAATGCATCGGCTTAGCCGAAATCCGGGACGGCTCGTCCAATACGATCATGACGGTCGAGGTTGCGGACGAGAGCGCCGTCGTATGGACCAAGCCCGACGATTTCCAGTATGACGAGAAGAACCCGCTCAAGGGCCTGGGCGGCTTATCGCCCGATGGCTTCAACGCCGGCTTTGCCGACGGCTCGGTGCGATTCTTGTCCTTGTCGATCGATCCGAAGACGCTCACCGCGCTATTTACGCGCAATGGTGGAGAAGCGGTTGATCCGAACATGCTGAACCGATAGCTGCCGGGGCTCATCAAGGCTTCAGGGGGATAGTCCCATTGGAGTTATTTCTCCACCGGACGAGTCATCCCCGCCCTGGCCGCGACATGAGGGCCTTTTCGTTTGGCTGGCCGCTCTTTTCCGCACACCTTGGGAACTCGAAGGCAGGGGGCACCAACTGATCCTTAAGAGCTGTCTCCTTGCGAAGGGGGGAACCGAGATATAGAATACCCCGCTTGACTACAGTCCCTCAAAGGAGCCTCCCATGCCCAATATCGCCGCCGTACTGAAAGAAGAAATCCGCCGTCTGGCCAAGAAAGAAGTCAAAGCCCAGGTGGGCGGCACCCGACAAGCCGTGGCCCGATATCGCAGCGAGATCGCGAAAATGAAGCGGATCTTGGGACAGCAGGAACGGGAGATCAAACTGCTCAGGAAGCAAACCCGACAACAAGACCAACCCCAGGCCGAAGAGGAGCCGCTGGAGAGCGTTCGTTTTTCAGCCCGATCGGTGAAAGCCCAGCGCAACCGATTGGGGTTGTCGGCGGCCGACTACGGGAAACTCGTCGGCGTGAGCGGTTTGACGGTCTACAATTGGGAACATGGCACCTCCCGGCCGCGCAAGGCCCAACTCGCCGCCCTGGTTGCCGTTCGCGGCATCGGCAAGAAAGAGGCCTGGAAGCAACTAGCGGACTTGACGCCGAAGAAAAAGAGAAAAGGGTAGCTCAAGAGAAGACAATGCTCAACGATGGCGAAAAAGGAGTTGTGATTCAACGAGACAAGGCCACATCGGCCGCATGATCGAACGCCTCGGGTTGCAACACATGCAGCAGCAATTGGGCGTCGCTTAGCTCCGAACGTGCTAAGCTTGTCGTGGGGGGAAGCAGGAGAACCAAAAATGCCGGAACCGAAGATCGCGGGAATGCACTCCTTCAAGATGCTACTGGAAACGGGCGAGCATTGGTGGTGTGCCTGCGGCGAGTCCAAGTCCCAGCCTTTTTGCGACGGATCGCATCAAGGCACGTCGTTTACGCCGGTGAAGATCGTCGTTGACGAACCGACGCAAGTATCCCTCTGTGCTTGCAAGCGCACGCAAACGCCCCCCTATTGCGACGGCACCCACAAGCGGCTGGCGAGATCATAGAAAAGCCCCGCTCATCGGAGGACGAACGGGGCGTTCTCGGACGGCATCCTTCCGTCCGATCCGTGAAGAATACCAGTAATTCAGAGAAGGTCAATCACCTTTTTGCGGCGGCAACGGCTGGTGGGGACGAACTCCGTATTTGCGTTGCCGCGCCCGCCCGTGGGGGCAACCACCGAAAGTGACCAGCAGTTCAATGGTCTGCACGAAGCGGGCCAGACGGTTGCCCGCTCGGGCCCTGGTGCAGATCGGGCATTTCTTCTCGCAAAAGTCGGGATCGCCCATGGAGGGTCCTCAGCCTGATGGTTTTCCTGGCACTACCGCCCGCGTGATTTCCGCCGAAAGCGATCTTCCGTGCGCAGGATACACCGTCTGGGTCCCTTCGTCCAGCGGGAGCCTCCAACGCCTTGAATGAAGGCGGGGTGTCAATTCCGACGATTACACCTGCCAGCCGAAGCGGCCGATCACCCCTTCTTCAGACAAAGGGGCTTGTCGTATCTGTCGAAAAAGGTCTTTCGCCTCGTCCGGGCCGAGAATGCCTTCCGGCTCACAGGTGTAATCGGAGGTTGCCCTGACGAAGGGGCTGTGGAAGGTAATTTGGCCCTGCCGGGCCGACTCGCGATACAGCGTCACTGGAAATCGGAAGCTCATCATGATGATCCCTCCTGTCACGTGCCGCAGCGGGGCGGCAAAAACGCCGGAGAGAAAGGCCTTTCCCGTCGTGTTTGTCTTCTCTTTATACTACGGCCCTCAGTCGCTCGCAGTTCTGCGGCAGCGCCAGCAGCGGACTGTCCCGATTTTCGCGGCCTGGTAAACGTTGCGGCGTGAATCGGCTTTGCCGCCGCGAAAATGGGACTGTCCCCCTGGCGCCGCATGGTGGATTGCTTTTCCAAAGGGAAAGTGCTATCAGTGGTGGAGTCTCCAAGGCCAATCCCTGGCAGCGAGAAGGAGGGCATGCGGATGGTCAGCGATTCCCTTCCAGCGACCGATAAGCCGTTGCCAATCGCACGCCATCGGGGCATGCACATCTTCCTGTGGCTGCTGGTTGCCGGCGTGGCCCTCTTCGTTCTCGCCGCCCCTTGGCTCCTGAACGAATCCGTCTGGGACGGCCACTTTCCCCTTACGCTCGACGTTCGTTCCCAGTCGGGCAAAGCGATCGAGGCCTTGGCTTATGCGACGTTCTTCAAGCGGGAGCAGGCCGATGGGGCAGCCAAGCGCATCGCGGGGCAACCCGAGGACGTGCGTTTCCGCCCCGCCGCCCGGCATGATGGTCGATTCGTTGCCGACGTCGGCTGCTCGGGAAGGACTTGGATCTTCGACATTGAGACAAGGTACACGGAATTTCGCTACATCGTCTGCCGCGTCACCTACGGCGACGGCAAGGAGGTCCGGCGCATGGCCGAGGTGCCCGCGGGGCGCGGGCCTCGATCGCTGTCCATCAAGGTTCCTTGAGCCCTATTTTGGCACCCAGCCGTGAGGCAAAATGGCGGTGTACCGGAAAGGAGAATGGTGATGGCCCCGACAGTGCTGAAACGACTTGTCGTGTGTGCGGCAGTTGCCGCGGGGATGCTCGGCGCCTCTGGCTGCGCGAAGCGGCCGGAACATGACGCCAAGGCGGCCGAACTACGCAGGCAAACCGAAAAGTCGGCACAAGCCGAGAAACAGGCGTTGCAGCTCCAGAAGGATCTCGATGCCACCAAAAGCGAAATCAAGAAGGCCGGCCAGGCCAACGATGATCTGGAAGCCAAGATCAGGACGCTGGAACAGAACGACGCCGGCTTGAAGGATCAACTGAGCACACTGGAACAGAAAAATCGCACGCTTGTGGCCAACGTCGAGGAGAAGACGTTGCAACTCCAGAAGGACCTGGCTGCCGCCCGGAACGAGGTCAAGAAAGCCGAACAGGCGCAGAAGGACACGGAAGCCAAGATCAAAACGCTGGAGCAGGAAAATGCCGACCTGAAGAGTCGCGGGACGAAGCGTGTTGCCGGGGCTCGGGAAAACCTTTCGGGAGCCTGGGAGATTACCTATCGGCAAAACGTGCTGGCCGTCAAACTGGAAGGCATGGGGAGCAACAATTACCGGTTGGCGCCGCCCAACCTTGGGTTCAGCGGGATCTACCTATTTGACGGGGCCGCCCTGTCCCTGGTTGGCGAAAATCCTGCTCATCTGGACTTGGCTTGGTCTCTGAGACAAGCGGGGCTATTCGAGATGAAAACGGGACCCTATGCCGGTGCCACGATGAGGAGACAGGTCGCTAAATGATCTCGCGGGATGCTGGGAAAAGGGAGACCGTCCCCTTGTTCCCCTCCCGCCTCACTTCGCCCGCAGGTCGCGGAGGACCGCCAGATCGTCGACCGTGAAGGCACAGGAAAAATGGTAACCGGCGCCGACCTTGACGGGACGCAGGCTCGGCAGTTCCAAATAAGGGTGATCGAAAAACCGCAGCGAAGCCTCGCCCTGCCAAATCGGAGAAACGTGAACGTCACGGGACTTCAGTTGCACCAACTCGTGAATTGCCGGAAGATCGTGCCGCCCGACAACCAGTTCGGGAAAATAGCGCACATTGACCGCGCGGGCAAAGCTAGGCGTGGGAAGCTGGGACGTCTCTTCTCGCAGCGTGATCGTTGCTTCCAGCAGGCGGTGATCCTTGACCGCCAGCGTCGCTCCGAACTTGCCGCCCGGGCCCACGACGGGCGTTGCTTTGGAAGGCAGCGGATAGCTTCGGGTGATCCAGATCGAACCGAGCTGTTTCGGCCAGCCCTGAACCAATCCCCGCACCAGCGAAACATCCTGGTCCACCCAGATCAAGGGGCAGTAAGCACACGGACTCCCTTCGAAGCTGGCTGACAACAGAAGGATCGTCTCGCGGTATTGGCTGCGAACCGGATCCAGGTACTCTTCCCCCGTTTCGCTGGCGTATTGCCAGTCGGCGAAATACGCCGCACACTGCGGAGAGTGGAACTCCAGGCCGGGCGGAAGAAACGAGGCCACCGCTTCGGGATCGGCTTCGTACTGCACGGCCAGGCAGTTGCCCACATAGTGCCACGGCGGCGGCGGGACCAGGCTGGAAGTGCCTTTCGGGGTGCGGGGGAGCGTGTAGCCTTGAAGCATGGGGTTCGCCTTTCACGAGCGGGCCGGCATCACAGTACGAGTTGGGGATCGTCTTCGTAAGCCGATCCCATGTGGCATAGCTGGTTCATTCGTCGCAAGAGTCCCATCGTGTCGTCTCCCTTTCGCTTATGCCAACGCTTTCCGCTTCTCCTCGATGAACCGGACGTGGTGCGGGATGTGAGCAGTGCTTCGTTCGACCAGTGCAGCCAGTGTCAGGGGGCCGACTTCCGAATGGATGCCCCGGCGTTGGAAATCTGTAACAGTATAGCTTCCCAACCCCTATTGCGCCATCCCCGGTAGGAGGGTAGGATTCGTGCATCGATCGCTTTTGCCACGGAATGGCCGACGATGCACTTCGTTTTCTACCCGAAGCACGAG
>Ga0181520_10004755_pt1 | contig 22350 bp, 15 predicted proteins | sample PEATcosm2014_Bin_29_FD_132451 | JGI IMG/M metagenome (GOLD analysis project Ga0181520, IMG submission 132451) | Peatland microbial communities from MTU Mesocosm Facility, Houghton, MI, USA - PEATcosm2014_Bin02_30_metaG | ecosystem: Environmental > Terrestrial > Soil > Wetlands > Peat | place...
GCCTACTTCGGGGCCATGCATCGGCTTGCCATCGGCGATGAGGATCTGGGAACGGACGAGGTCGAGGCCGGTGATGACTTCGGTGACAGTGTGCTCGACCTGGATGCGCGGGTTCATCTCGATGAAGAACCACTCATTCGTATCGAGGTCGTAAAGGAATTCCACGGTGCCGGCGTTGTCATATTTGATTTCGTGGCAGAGGCGGACGGCGGCCTCGCACAATTCCGCGCGGATGCGGCGGTCAATGTTCACGCTGGGGGCGATTTCAATGACCTTCTGATGGCGGCGCTGGACGGAGCAGTCGCGCTCGTGCAGATGGACGACGCGGCCGTGCTGGTCGCCGAGGATCTGGACCTCGATGTGTTTGGCGCGGGGAATGTAGCGTTCGAGGAAGACGGCGGGATTGCCAAAGGCGCGGCCGGCCTCGCCGCGGGCCTCGTCCAGCAGGGCGGCGAGATCGGCGGGTTTATGGACGACGCGCATGCCGCGGCCGCCGCCGCCAAAGGCGGCCTTGATGATGAGCGGGAAGCCGATTTGCTTGGCCACCTTCAGGGCTTCGTCACGGTCGTCAATGGCCGATTCGGTGCCGGGCAGGACAGGCACGCCGACTTTTTGCGCGAGCGCGCGGGCGGCGGTCTTATCGCCCATCATGCGCAGAAGCTCGACGCGCGGGCCGACGAAAGTGATGCCGGCATCCTGGCAAGCTTGGGCAAAATCGGGATTCTCGGACAGGAAGCCGTATCCGGGATGGATGAAGTCCACGCCCTTTTCCTTGGCCAGCGCGACAATGCCGGGGATGTCGAGATAGGCGCCGACAGGGCCCTTGCCTTCGCCCACGACGTAGGCTTCATCGGCCTTGAAGCGGTGGATGGCCAGGCGATCTTCGGCGGCGTAGATGGCGATGGTGCGCAAGCCGAGTTCGGTGGCGGCGCGGAAGACGCGGATGGCGATTTCGCTGCGATTGGCGACGAGCAGTTTTCTTTGTTTATCAGGATTAGCGATAGAATCCATAAGCGTCTGGGCATACGACAGCAGAATCCGCGCGGAAACGCAATGCCGATTCGGGAATCAGGGCGCCGTTGCAACACAACCATCGAAGCGGGAAGAGAATCCAGTTAAACGCGGAGGCGCCGAGGCGGGGGGTGATGTGGCTGGCCGCGAGTCGGGGAGCGATGGGGAGTGGATTGGGGATTGAGCGGCTCGGTTCGCATCGTGCCGGAGAGCGCCGGATGGGGACTCTTGGGAGAGATAAATTCCGGTTGGATTGGGTTGGAGAACAAAGGTTGGAAAAGTTGGATTTTCCGGGAGTTTTTGAGGTGGCCGTATCTCGTGAGCACGGCTGTCAGTTGCGGTGTGGTGGCGGAAACGGGGGAATTTGAGATGGCGGCGAACGCCGGGGCGCCGCTACGGGGGGCGGACGCGTAGAGCGGTGCGGACGGCGGGGAGGGTGGCCCATTGGGCAAATTGAGACAGCAAGTCGGCGCGCGAAGGTTTCTCAGGGGCTTCGCGGTCGAAGTCCTGTTGCTCGAAATCCAGTTCCAATAGGGCGCTGCAGTGGTCGGCGTGGCGTAGGCGGTTGATGGGACGAGTCAAAAGAAGCCGCAAGAAACTTCCCGCAACTCCGCCCTTTAACGGTTTTCCAACCGTCTAATTCGAATCGGTCTTTACAACCTTCCTGGCCTTTGTTTGTATTGGCGGTATTCAGAATAGTGACTGTTCCCTCAGCGTCTGTCCAAGTTCCTTTGGCTGAGGCCGATGGTCCAGTCAGACGTTTGGCAGCATTTAACAAATACGAACGATGTTTTCGTTTCACAGATTTTACGCACTGCTATCGCCGCGGTTTCGCGAGCGCAGATTTCAATGGTTCACCGATGTCATTTCCGCCCCTCCGCAATCCACAATCCTTGACGTCGGCGGTTACCCTTGGTGCTGGAAGGATGCCACGCGTCCGTACAAGATTACCTTGCTCAATCCTCACGTGCTTCAAGGCTTATCCGATCAATATGGGGATCAATTTGAGTTTGTGATCGGCGATGGCTGTAAGCTGGGATATTCAGACCGAAGTTTTGACGTCGTTTACTCCAACAGTGTGATTGAGCATGTCGGCACTTACGAGCGGCAGCAAGCATTCGCAGCCGAGGCCCGACGCGTTGGCCGCGCCCTATGGATACAGACACCGGCGCGCTCTTTTTTCATCGAGCCACACCTGCTGACGCCGTTTATTCATTTTCTTCCCCGTTCGCTCCAGTCGCATTTATTGCGCTATTGCACGGTGTGGGGTCTGATGACCAAGCCAAGTCCAGACAAAGTAAAAGCTTTTCTCGCCGAGGTTCGGTTGTTGACCTACTCCGAGATGCAGAAACTTTTCCCTGACTGTGAGATTCATCGCGAGAGATTCTGGGGGTTGACCAAAAGCTATATTGCCGTCCGCAAAAGCGCCGGACAGGCGAGCTATCCTACCGAATGACCTCCGGGATCTCCCACACAACCCAACCCTCTGCGTCAAGCGCCTCTTTACCATGTTCCCAGGACCCCGTCAGACGGCGAATAATCTCGCCATTTTGTTTGGCTAATGGCAGGTTGCGCCCATGATTCGCTTGACCAGATGCTTCTCTGTGGCGGCGGGGGCGCTGCTCCTGGGCTTCTCCATTTCGGCGGCCCCCGTGACGAACACCTTCGGCTTCACCGGTCCCGAAATCTTCCCTATTGACCAGCAAATTGACCTGCTCCACGTGGCCGACCTGGACGGCGACGGCCTCAACGACATCGTCGTGGCCAACAACCTCCGCTCCAAAATCAACCTCCTCTACAATCAAACCGGCAAGACCAACCGCGCCGACACCGTGCCCGCCCGCCGGCTCGAAATCAACGAACTGCCCCCCGATTCCCGCTTCCGCATTGATTCCATCCCCGTGGACGAGCGCATCGCCGCGATGATCGTCACTGATTTGAACGGCGACGGCCGGCCGGACCTCGCCTATTTTGGCGACGGCAAGGACCTCGAGGTGCGCTATAATCTAGGCACCAACGGCTGGAGTGAGCCCAAGCGCTGGCATCTGGACGACGGCCGCCTGGACGCCAATGCGCTTGTCAGCGGCGACCTGAACGGCGACGGCCTCACCGATCTCGCCCTGCTCGGCGACAACGGCGCGGTTTATTACCTGGCCCAGCAAAGGGACCACACCTTCGCCGAACCGCAGAAAATCCCCTATTCCGGCACGCCCAAGGCCATTGATATCGTGGACGTGGACGGCGACGGCAAGGACGATTTGGTTTTTGTGGACTTCGACAGCTCGGCGCCCGTGCGCGTGCGCCTGCAAAACGCCAGCGGCCAGCTCGGCCCGGAATTCTACTTCAACGGCCAGCCCGTCCGCTCCTTCTGGCTCGATAACCTCGCCGGCGACCACACCAATTATCTCATCACCATCATCCAGGCCACCGGCCGCGCCGAAATCTCCCAGTTCACCCACAAGCCGGCCGACACCCTCTCGGGCGCCTTCAAAAGCGGCCAGTTCCAAATCCTGCCCCTCAACAAAACCGACGCCCCCGACCGCGGCGTCCTGTGGGCGGACGTGGATGGCGACGGCCGCCCCGACCTGATCGTGGCCGAGCCCGAAAACGGGAAGATTTCCGTCAGCCTTCAGCGCCCGGACGGCACCATGGCACCGTTCAAAACCTTTCCCTGTCTGGCCGGCGTCTCCCAAGTGGCCGTGGCGGATTGGAACCAGGACGGCCATCCCAGCCTGTTTCTCCTGAGCCGCGACGAAAACTCCGTGGCTGTCACGCAATTCGATAAAAACGGCCGCCTGCCGTTTCCCACGCCGCTGCCGCTGGAGGGCAAACCGCTCGTCATGGCCACCGGCAGCCTCAAGCAGGGCGGCAAGCCCGTGCTCGCCGTGATTGTGGACAAAGACGGCGCCCGCTCGCTCGTCATCCGCTCCGCTGACGGCAAAACCACCACCCAAAAATTGAGCGACAATTTCAAATCCAATCCCACCACCCTCGCCATGCAGGACGTCAACCAGGACGGCCTGGCGGATTTCGTGGCGCTCATCCCTTACGAAAAAATCAAGGTGCTGTTGCAGAAGAAGGACGGCAAATTTGACGAGCTGGACGTGGATCCCCCGGGCGGGCCCATGGAACAGCCCTGGGTGGCCGCAGCCGATGTGGATGGCGACGGCAAACCCGAAGTGCTCCTGCCCCAGAAAAACTTCGTGCGCGCCGTGGTGCTCGAGCCCCAGCCCCGGACCGACGGTTCCACCAACGTGGACTGGGGATTCCGCGTGAAGGACCAGATCAACGGCTCGGCCAGCGACTCGCGGATTGTCAGCGTGGCCGCCGTCCCCAACGGCAAAAGCGCCGTGCCCTCGCTGTTCCTCCTTGATGCCGAGCACAAGCAGTTGACCCTCTCCGAACGCGACACCAACGGCGTCTGGCAGGTGGTCAAAAACCTCGACCTGCCCGTGACCGGCCTGGCCAACCTGAAGAGCGTCACGCTGGGCGGCCCCGCCGTGGCCTTCACCGGCCAGAACTCCGTGGCCTGGCTCGCGCTCCAGGGCGAGGTCTGGGGCCTCACCAAGCTCGATGATTACGACACCCCCATCCGCGACGGCTATCTGAACGACGTCATCGCCGGCGACCTCGACGGCAGCGGCCGCAAGCAGCTCGTCTTCATGGAAACCGCCAAGAACTACCTGGACCTGGTTTACTTCAACAAGAACCGCAAGCTCGTGCCTGGCGACCGCTGGCAGGTGTTTGAGCAGCACACCTTCCGCGGCGCCCAAAACGGCATGCCCGAGCCGCGCGAATGCGCCGTGGCCGATGTCACCGGCGACAAGAAAAACGATCTCATCGTGCTCGTTCACGACCGCATCCTCGTTTATCCCCAGGAGTGAGCGGCCCGGACGCCGCCGGCCCTGCCTGGATTGCAGCCGGCCCGGTGCAATTGAAACGCGCCGGGCCGCGCCGCCTTTGCCGCCCGCCCCGCAAGCACCGGGCGCCCGCCCCGCCGATTTTCGCCCAAGAAGTTTTGACAGTGGTGGATAGTCGTGTTATAAACGCTAATAACGTGCTGTCAGCTCAGGTGATGGCGCGGTTTGTCAGAAGTATTCAGAACATCAGAAATATCCCGTTGGTTAACCTGTGATGACGTTGGGCCAATGAAATTCATGGGCATGGATCTCTCGGACGCCCCGGGGCAATACCTGCGGGCGGGCGGGTTTCTCGTCTCGCTGATGAGCGTGTGGATGCTCGTCGGCCTCTTCGCTTACCTCAACCGCTACACCAAGCGCGACTATTTCACCGCCTGGACCGCTGCCTGGCTCTTCTATTCGTTGTGGCTCACGCTGGGACTCAGGTACCCCAACGCCGTGCCCGGAACCGTGCCGTTCAAACTTCAGCAATGCTGCGCCGCCATCTCGTCCGTCTTCCTGCTGTGGGGCAGCCTCCGCTTCCTGAAAATGTCCTTCCGCCAGACGCTGCTGGGCCTGTTCATGCTCTTCCTGGTGGTCTGGACCTTCGCCAGCCAGTATATCATTTCCGATTCCCTCAACGCCGGCGCCCGGCGCCTCGAAACCGAGCTCCCCGTCTTCATCCTGCTTGGTTTGAGCAGCGTCTTTGCCGGCGTTTGCTTCTTCCGCCTGCGCAAAAAAATGCCCTTCGTCGGCGCCGGCATGCTGGCCATCGGGTTCTTTCTCTGGGGCCTTTACCTTGGCGCTTATCCCTTGTCTGAGCAGGACGCCAATATTTATAGCGCCGGCTTCTTCCTGGCCGCCGTGCTCCAGCTCTTCATCGCCGTCAGCATGATCGTCCTCGTCCTCGAGGAAATCCGCTACGCCAGCGAAAAAGTCCTGGCGGAAGTCGCCACCGTGCGCTCGGAGAAAGAGGCCCTCCAGTTGAAGATCATCACCACCGAGGAACAATGCCGCAGCCTCTACGACAAGGCCCGCGTCACCGAGGGTCTGCAAGAGGCCTATGACGAATTGCGGCAGACCCAGGAAACCGTCGTGCAGCAGGAACGCCTGCGCGCCCTCGGCCAGATGGCCAGCGGCGTCGCCCACGATATCAACAACTCGCTCACCCCCGTCGTCGCCTATACGGAAATCCTCCTGGATTCCGAGCCTCATCTGCCCGAGACCGTCCGGCATTACCTCGAGATCATCAAACAATCCGGCGAGGACGTCGCCCAAATCGTCGCCCGCATGCGCGAGTTTTACCGCCGCCGCACCGGTTCCGAGGCTTTGACCGAGGTGGACATCAACCAGACGATCCGGGAGGTCATCGAGCTGACCCGCCCCCGCTGGCGCGACATCTCCCAGCGCGAAGGCATTTCCATTCAATTTCACCAGGAACTCGCCGAAACCTTGCCCCGGCTCGTGGGCAACCCCTCCGAATTGCGCGAGGCGCTCATCAACCTCGTCTTTAACGCCGTGGACGCCCTCCCGCGAGGGGGCGTGATTACGTTTGTGACCCGGGTCAGCGCCGGCCGCAAAGACGGCGCCCGCGAGCAGCAATTGCAGATCGAAGTAAAGGATAACGGCATCGGCATGGATGCCAAAACCCGCCAGCATTGCCTGGAGCCGTTCTTTTCCACCAAAGCGCTCCGCGGCGGCAGCGGCCTTGGCCTGGCAATGGTTTACGGCATGATGCAGCGCCACGACGGGGTGATTGATATCGAAAGCGCGCCCAGCCAGGGCACCTGCATCCGCCTCACCTTTCCCCTCCGCCCCAAACCCGCCCCGGACGGCCGCGACTCCGGCTTGGCGGTGCCAACCGTTCGTTCCCTTCGCGTCCTGTGCATTGATGATGACCCGCTGATCCGCCAGCTCCTCAACGACTGCCTCGTCCGTTTCCATCACCAGGTAACCACCGCCTCCGGCGGCGATGAGGCGGTGAAACTTTTTCAGTCGGCCCGGCAAAACGGCCGGCCGTTCGACATCGTCGTCACCGACCTTGGCATGCCCAGGATGGATGGCCATCAATTGGCGCGGGCGATCAAGGCGGAATCGCCCGGCACCCCGGTCATCATGATGACCGGTTGGGGGGCGATGATGAAGGCGGACGGCGAAAGCGCGCCGGAAGTGGATGCCCTTATCGGCAAGCCGCCCCAGCTCCAGGAACTCAACAACCTCTTGCTCCGGCTCGTGCCCCTCGCGCCGGCGACGGATCCCGCCCCGCCGTTCAGTTCAATTGGGGCGGCCGCGGCGCAAACGCCTTGAAGGTGATGCCCTCGGCGTTCGCACTGCCGGCAAAGGTCGAGAGATAGAAATACTTGGAAACCCCGTCGTAATCGGGCAGCAGCGAAAAATCCACCCAATCCCGGACTGCGGCCGGAAACAGCTTCATCATGGTGTCCGCGGCGGTCGTGTTCTTCAGCACTTTAAACGTCAGCCGCATGGTCTCGCGCTGGTTTTCGTATCCAAACACTCCGCCGCCCGCCCCACCCAGGCGCTGCAGGGCACTCACCAGGCCGGGATTCTCCCGCAGGGTCTGGTTCTTGCCATCGGCGTTCCGCAGAAACTCCTCCAAAATCGCGCTGTCCGTGCTCAGCGCCAGATAGCCGCCGCTGTTCGCGGCGTAGAGCGAGCGGGGTTGCACCGGTCCGCCGGCCGTGACGGCCGCCGGCTTGAGGCCGATGCTGTGGATTTTGCGGCCCAGAAAATCCCGGGGCGCCGCGTCGCTATCCTGCGGATTGCTGATCGCCGCAATGGTCTTGATCGCGTTGATCGTCGCCTCCGGATTGGCCACCGCAATGAGAAACAGGGTGGGGGGATTGCCCAGCTCCGCCAGCGAGTCGCCGGCGATCGGTTTCTGGTAGCTGATGATATCGTCGCCCAGGTTGCCAAAGAGGTCGTTGCGAATGTCAAAGCCGGGATTCTTCTGCTGGCCCAGCGAATTGGCGATGTTGAGGACGGCGTTCAAGCTGGCCTGGCCGTTGGGCGAAACGCTGGTGACCATCTTTTGGAGCTCGGCCCACGTCTGCTTGCCATCCAGCCGGAACCGCGAAAACTTCACCGCGTCCGCCGGCACAAACGCCGGCACGCTCGCGTCCTTGGGCCCGATCGCCAGGATCTTCAGCAGCCCCGTGCGGTCCGCCTCCGGCGCGCTCAGGTGCAGCGTCAGCAATGAGCCTTCCCGCGTCTCGCGCAGGGCAAAGCTCGCCGACTTCATCCCCGTGAGCCCCAGCGTGCCCAGAATCTTCGCCGTCGAAAGACTGGCCAGCGCCGCCGGCGAGTCCGCGCCGCCGGCGTCGGACGGCGCCTGCGTTACCAGGTCGAAAAACCCCTTCGCATTGAACCAGCCGTAATACTCGGGATTGTCCCGCAATTGCGAAAGCTTGTCCGCGGCGAACGCCGGGTTCTCCGCGATGGCCGGCGCGCTGCCGCCCGTCAGATGGGCCGCCACCGACTCCACCACCTTCGACGAATTCCCCGCCACCAGCAGCGATTGATATTGCGCCAGGTAAATCTCGCCCGGCTTGAGCGGCTTCGCCGGATTCGATTCCGAGTCCGTCGCCCGCGCCTTCTTCGGAAAAATGCCCGCGAAATCATTGCTGCTCAACGGCACCACCGTGAAGCTCAACCCGTGAATCTGCTCGGTCCGCAGCGCGCGGCCGGCATCCGTCCACTTCTTGACGAGCGCCGCCAAGTTCGTCTTCAGCACATCGCTCTTGTTCTTGGTGTCCAGCAGCAGCAGCAGCCCCGGGGGAATATTGTCGTGCCCGTTCGATCCGTTTACGGTCACCGCCAGCGTCAACTGGCCCTGCGGCAAGTCGGTGAAATCCGTCGCCTTCACCCCCAGATCGCGCTCCAGCGGGGCGATGAACTGCTCGTTCCAACCGGCCACGAACTTGTCATGGAACGGTTTCATCGCCGGGTCGTCCCAAAACAGCCAGCCGGGCGAGCTCTTGGCCGTCACCCGCGCGGCCGCACAGTCGGGTACGGCGAAAAACGCCAGCGTGTCCGCGGGCAGGAGATTCTCCGCCGGCGGAATGGCCGCCGGGAGCAGCGGCGCGGCGAGAAACACCGTGGCCGCCGCAAGACGCAATAGTTTTGTCATCATGCTTAAGTTATTTCAGGAATTCCCCGGGATGGCCATGAATTTATTTGGCCTCCACCTTCTGCCTGGTCCGGCTCGGCGGTTCTAGATAGCGGAATGGATTGTTCGGATTGTCCGTCGAATAGGCAAACGCATCCCGGTGATCCAGAAAACTCTTCACCAGTTCCACCGGAATCGCAAAACCCAGCCCCTCGCCGAACGTGATCTTCATGTTCGTCACCCCCACCACTTCGCCCGCGAGGTTGAACAGCGGCCCGCCGCTGTTGCCCGGATTGATCTGCGTGCTCGTCTGCAAATAAAGCTCCCCCTCGAGCTGCCGCGTCTTGGTGCTCAAAATGCCCTGCGTCACCGTCCGTTCGAGCCCCAGCGGGCTGCCGATGGCGAATACGCCGTCCCCCACGTTCAGCGCGTCCGCGCTGCCCAGCGTCACCGGTTGGAACTTCGGCGCGCCCTTGTCCTCAATCTGCAACAGCGCCAAGTCATGAAATTTGTTGATCGCCACGATCTTCACCTGCTTGTAGGTCTCCCGGTCCAACTGGCCGTCCCGCTGGTGATACACTTCCACCGAAATCTCGGTTTCACCCTCGATCACGTGAAAATTGGTGATCAGATAGCCGTCCTCGTTGATGAAAAAGCCCGACCCCAGGCCGCCCGGCGTCTTGACCTGCACCACGGCCTGCCCGATCTGCTTCACCAGCGAGCTCACGTCCCGCGCCGGCGAAACTTTCGTGGCGGCCGAGTAAAACTGCCCGCTCGCGACCGCGACCGCCACCGCGGCGCTCCCGCCGGAGGCGGATTTGGTCACGCCCGTGATCGCGCTGCGCGGAATCACCAGCGCCGTGTAGCCCACGTCCACCACCAGGGAATCGGATTTCTCGGCGAGGATTTTGCCGGTGATGGCCGACGCGTCCTTGAGCTGGACGGTGTCGGCGGACACCAGCGGCGCGCCGCAGGCGAGCAGGGCCGCCAGCACGAGATTTTGCTTGAACGACATTAGCTGCAAAATAAACCAGAGCCTTTGATTTGACAAGCAACCATGCCGCGCAAAGTTCATCCCCGGGAAGCGTTCCCCCGCTCCCCTCCGCGACCGGCCAAGGGGGGCTTTCCAAACGGGCGCTCTTCCGGCAGAATTCCCTCCAGTGATAAACACGCAAGAACAACTGGCTGCCTTTTTGCCGGTGATCCGATCCGCCGCGTGGCTCGCGCTCGATACCGAAGCTGACAGCCTCCACGCCTACCCCGAAAAAGTCTGCCTCATCCAAATCAGCACCACCGAAGGCGACCGTCTGGTGGATCCCCTGGCCGGCATTGACCTCACCCCCTTTCTCGACACCCTCGCCACCCGCGAACTCATCTTCCACGCCGCCGACTATGATTTGCGCCTGCTGCGGAAACATCATGAGTTCACCCCTGCGGTCATTTTCGACACCATGCTGGCCGCCCGGTTGCTGGGGGAGCGGCAGTTTGGCCTCGGCAGCCTCGTGGAAAAATTCCTGGGCGTAAAGCTGGACAAAGGCTCGCAGAAAGCCGACTGGGCCCAGCGTCCCCTCACCCCCAAGATGGAGGCCTACGCCCGGAATGACACCCATTACCTCAAGCCGCTGGAAACCCGCCTGAAGGCGGAACTTTGCACCAAGGGCCGCCTGGCCTGGCACCAGGAGAGCTGCGCCCGCCTCATTGTCGAATGTTCCCGCCCCGTCGTGGTGGATCCAGACAGCGTCTGGCGCATCAAGGGCAGCACCTTTCTGGACCCGGGCGCCCTGGCCGTGCTCCGCGAACTCTGGCACTGGCGCGAGCGCGAGGCCCTCGCCGCCAACCGCCCGCCCTTCTTTGTGCTCGCCCACGAAAAACTCGTGGAAATCTCCGCCGCCGTGGCGGAGCGCCAGCCCGTGGACCATTTGATTCCCCTCCGCATGCATCCGCGCCGCAAGGAAACCCTGTTCGCCGCCATCCGGGCCGCGCAGGCCCTGCCCCCGGACCAATTCCCCGAGAAAATCCGGCTCCGGTCCCGCCGCCCCACCGAGGCCGAATTCCGCCGCTTCCGCGAAATTGAACGCCGCCGCGACCACCAGGCCCATCAACTCGGCATTGACCCCACCTTGATCGCCCCCAAATCCGTCTTGGGCGACCTCGCCCGCGATTGGGACCAATTCGCGCCCCAGTTGATGGACTGGCAGCGCGAATTGTTGAAATGAACTAATCCCCGCCGTTGCGGGAACCCGGCCTCCCCGCCGCCTACCGCACGACTTCGAACGCAAAGCCCTTCAGGTATTCCGTCTCCGGAATCATCGGGATGATCGGGTGGTCCGGTCCTTGGGCGTATGTGGCCACCCGGCGCAGGATCTTGCGCGTGTCATAGGCCGCGGACAGCACCGAATCCAAAAACAGGTCCGCCCCCACGTGATGCGAGCAGCAGAACGTGGCCAGCGTGCCGCCCGGCTTGAGCAGCTTGAGCGCGCGCAGTTGAATCTCCTTGTAGCCCCGCAGCGCGTCCGGCACCGACGCCCGGTTGCGCGTGAACGACGGCGGATCGAGAATGATCAGGTCAAACCGCGGGATCACGTGTTCGTGCGGCTTCACCGCCGTGTTCGCCTTCAGCCAGTCGAACACGTTCACCGTCTCGAAGACGCATTTTTCCGCCACGCCGTTCGTGGCCGCGTTCCGCTGCGCCGCCGCAATCGCCTCGGCGCTCTGGTCCAGCAACGTCACGTGCGCCGCGCCCGCGCGCGCCGCGTGCAGCCCGAACCCGCCCAGAAAACTGAAGCAGTCCAGCACCTGGCCGCCGGCGGCGTACCGCGCCACGGCCTCGTAATTCGCCTGCTGGTCCAGGTACATCCCCGTCTTGTGGCCGGCCGCCAGGTCGGTCTCAAATTTCAACCCGTTCAGCGTCACCGTCACCCGCTCCACCGGCTCGCCGGCCAGGTTCCCGTTCATCTCCGCCAAGCCCTCGAATTTGCGCGACGCCACGTCGCTCCGCTCCAGGATGGCCCGCGGCGAAAAAATCTTTTGCAGCGCCGCCACCACCAGGTCCTTGCGCCGGTCCATCCCCAGCGCCGAGATCTGCACCACCAGCACGTCCTCGTACTTGTCCACGATCAGCCCGCTCAAAAAATCGCTTTCCGCATTCACCACCCGGAACGAGGTCGCCGCCGGCAAATGGCGCCGCCGGACCGCCAGTGCCGTGCGGATGCGCTCCTCGAAGAATTTCTCATCCACCGTCACGCGCTCCGGCGCCAATATCCGCACGTTGATCTTCGATTTCGAATTGTACAGTCCGCACCCCAGGAACCGCTGCCGGTGGTCCTTCACCTGCACCAGGTCGCCGTCCGCCGCCGGCCCCGTGAGCCGGAGGATTTCCCCGTGATAAATCCAGGGGTGACCCGCAACAATCCGGTCGGCTTCTCCGGGCTTAAGAATGACAGTGGCAAGCGTTTCCATAGTTGATAAACAATCAGTTGACCAGTTTCGCAGGCCGGAACGGGACCGAAAAGCAAATAATCAAAATATTAGCTTGAAATCCACCGCGAACGGGCGGATAAAATAAGCATAAGACCATATGAAGACGAACTATCCAATTTCTTCTATCCTGACGGAGAAGACCTCCGCCCTGTGGAGCATCGCCCCGGAGGCGACGGTGTTCGAGGCCATCAAGTTGATGGCGGAAAAGAATATCGGCTCGTTGCTCGTCATGTCCGGCGGCCGCCTGGCGGGCCTGTTCACCGAACGCGATTATACCCGCAAGATCGCCCTGCAAGGCAAAACCTCCAAAGACACCCGCGTCTGGGAGATCATCCCGCGGGAAGTGGTGACGGTCACCCCCGACGATTCCGTGGAGGAGTGTATGCGTTTGATGACCGAAAAGCGCGTGCGCCATGTCCCGGTGGTGGAGGGCACCAACGTCGTGGGCCTCGTGTCCATCGGCGACTTGGTGAATTGGATCATTTCCACGCAAAACGCCCACATCGAGCAGATGGAGCAATATATTTCCGGCAGCGTCCCCCTGTGAGAGGCTTCCCGGCGGCCGCGGCGCGCCCGGGCCATCCACGCTGGCAGGAAGCAACCCTATCCCAAACTCGCGCCGGGGCAGGGACAGCTTGTCCCCGGTTTTGCGGCGACGAGCCGGCGCCGCCCCGTTAAATGAGCATCCTCTGCTCTTCCCGGCAGCCGTAGCGGGCCGCCCTCAGCCCACCTCGACCAACTTGGCCGCCTCGGCCGGGACGTCGCCGAATTGCCCCTTCACCCGCAGCACCACGTTCTCCACTGACAGCCCGTATTTCCGCCGCAATTCGTCCTGGGTCGAGGCGTGCTCGATGAACTGGTCCGGCCACCCGATGCGAATGACCGGCGTCGTGACGTTCTTGTCGCTGAACAATTCCAGCACCGCCGAGCCGTAGCCGCCCATCAGGACATGGTCCTCGAGGGTCACCACCAAGTCCGCCTCGTGGCCGTAGGTCTCGTGCGCCGGCGCGTCCAGCGGCTTGGTGAACCGCGGATTGATCACCGCGCAATCATACCCCTCGGCCGCCAGTTGCACGGCGGCTTTGCGGGCGATGGCATTCATCGGCCCGAGCCCGAACAGCGCCACCTTGCGCCGCTTGTTGTTGGCAAACGTCTGCACAATCTGCGCCCGGCCCACCTCCAGCACCTGCGGTTCGGCCTTCACCGGCACCCCCTCCGCGACCCCCCGCGGATAGCGGATGAACGCCGGATGGTCCAGCGTCGTCGCCGTGGCCATCATGTCCGCCAGCTCATCCTCGTTCGCCGGCGCCATCGCCACCACGTTCGGCAGGCAACGCAGATAGGCAATGTCAAACAGGCCGTGGTGCGTCGGCCCGTCGTTGGCCGACAATCCCGCCCGGTCCATGCAGAAAATCACCGGCAAATCCTGGAGGCACACGTCGTGATGCAGACAATCGTAGGCGCGCTGCAAAAACGTGGAATAGATCGCCACCACCGGCCGGTAACCCATCGTCGCCATGCCCGCCGCGAAAATCACCGCGTGCTCCTCCGCGATGCCCACGTCGAAATACCGGTCCGGCATCGCCTTCTCCAGGTGTTTCATGCCCGTGCCCATGGGCATGGCCGCCGTGATGCCCACGATGTTCGTGTGCTTCTGGCAAAGCTTCACCACCGTCTGCCCCATCACGTCCTGGTACAGCGGCGGCGTGCCCGGCTTCGCCGCCGGCGTTTCCCCGGTCAGCGCATTGTAGGGCCCCAGCCCGTGGAACTTCTCCGGCTGCTTCAGCGCGGCCGGATAACCCTTTCCCTTTTGCGTCAAAATGTGGATGACAATCGGATGGTCGCACTGCTTCGCAAATTCCAGCGTATTGATGAGCAGTTGCAAATTGTGGCCGTCAATCGGGCCCAGGTAGCGAATCCCCATTTCCTCGAAGAAGACCGGCGAACCGTACCCGCCGCGGCCGTCGGCATCCTCCCGCGGCACCGGCTGCAAACCCACGCCCGTCAGCGCGCCCTTGAACCCGCCCTCCGCGCGATGCGCCAGCTTCAGCGCAATGTCCCCCTTCGGCAGCCGGCGCACAAAATTCTCAAAATCCTTCGAGATCTGGTTGTACCGCGGATTGGTGATCAGCTTGTTCAGGTATCCCGAAAACGCCCCCACGTTCTTGGCAATGCTCCACTCGTTGTCGTTGAGGATGCCGATGAATTTCTTCGTCGTGTGCGAGATGTTGTTGATCGCCTCGAACGAAATCCCGTTCGTCAGCGCCGCGTCGCCAAAAACGCACACGATGTTCTCGTGGGTCCCGCGCTTGTCCCGGGCCGCCGCCATCCCCAGCGCCGCCGACAGCGCCGTGCCCGCGTGCCCCGCCCCAAACGCGTCGTGCTCGCTTTCCGAGCGCAGCGCAAAGCCGTTCAGGCCGTTGGTTTGCCGGATGGTGCGAAACCGGCTTTTCCGCCCCGTGAGCATTTTGTGGACATACACCTGGTGGCTCACGTCCCACACAAACTTGTCCGTGGGCGTGTTGAAAACCTTGTGCAGCGCTATCGTCAGTTCCACCACGCCCAGGTTCGGGCCCAGGTGCCCGCCACCCTTGGCCAGCCCCTCGATGAGTTCGGTGCGGATTTCGCCGGCCAGTTCCTGTAGTTGCGGCACCGTGAGCTTTTTCACATGCTCCGGCGCATCCACCATGTCCAAGTAACGACTCATAAATTATTCCCGCCGGCCACCGCCAACGTTTTGCGTCCCCGCTGCCATCGGGTCCGCTTCATTCTTCCGCCAAGTCCGCCGGCTTGAGCTTCAGTTCCCCCGCCGCGGTCTTTTCCAGTTGTTGAATCTTCAATTCCGCCTCGGCGAGCTTCTCCTGGCAGATTTTCACCAGTTTCGCCCCTTCCGCATATTTCGCCATCAACGTCTCCAGCGGCAAATCATCCCCCTCCATCGCTTCCACGACGGCCTCCAGCTTCTCCAGCGCCTCCTCAAAAGGCGGCTCTTTTGCGGGGCCATTCTGCCCTGCGCTTTTGACATGGTTCGGCACGGCTGAATGTTAACAAATGTCCAAGGTTCGTCCAGTGCACTTTATCATCAGTATAATAAATTCCCCAATGCCGCTTCAGGCCAGTTCACGCCGCTGGTTCCACCCGGCTGAGCACCCGCCCCTTCGCCAGCCGCGTCTGCAGTTTTTGTCCCGGCGCCACCTCCGCGGCGTCCCGCAACACCTTCCCGGTCGCCCCGTCCAGGGTGATCGAGTAGCCGCGCGCCAGCACCTGCTCCGGACCCAGCGCGTGCAGGCGTTTTTCCAGTTGCCGCAACGCCTCGCGGCGCGGCGGCAGCCGGTGGGACGGCTGGGCCCGCAAAAACCGGCCCGCCAGGTTCTCCAGCACCACCCCCCGCGTCCGGGCCGCGTGCTTCAAATTGCGCAGAAGCCCCGCTTGCAGGTCGTCCAGCCGTTGATACGATTCATCCAGCCGCCGGCGCGGATGCAGCCGCCCCAGGCGCGCCGCGCCCGCCGCCGCGCCCTCCAGCTTCCGGTCCAGCATCCGCCGGGCGAGTTGCCCCAGCCGCAGCGGCGCCCCCAGCACAAATTCGCGGCAGGCAAACACGCCCTCCGTGAGGATCTCCGCCGCCGCGCTCGGCGTGGCCGCGCGCAGGTCGGCCACGAAATCCGCAATCGTAAAATCAATTTCATGCCCCACCGCCGACACCACCGGCAGGCCGGATTCAAAAATCGCCCGGGCCACGATCTCCTCGTTGAACGCCCACAGGTCCTCCAGCGACCCGCCGCCGCGCGTCACCAAAATCAAATCGGGCGCCCCCGTGCCGGCGCCCGCGCCCCATTCATTCAACAGCCGGATCGCCCCCGCAATCTCGGCCGCGGCGCCCTCGCCCTGCACCCGGCAGGGCGCCAGGATGATTTCCAGCGCCGGATTCCGCCGCTGGATCACGTGCAGCACGTCGCGAATTGCCGCCCCCGTCGGCGACGTCACCAGCCCGATGCGCTGCGGACAGCGGGGCAAGGGACGCTTGCGCCCGGCGGCGAACAGGCCTTCCGCCGCGAGCTTCTGCTTCAATTTTTCAAAGGCCGCCTGCAGCGCCCCCAGGCCCTGCAGTTCCACCGCGCGCACGATCAGTTGATACTGCCCGCGCGCTTCATAGACCGTCACGTCGCCCTGCAGCAGCACCTTCTGCCCGTCCGCCAGCAGTTCCCGCTGCGCCGTGGGCGTGCCCCGGAACAGCACGCAGCTCAACTGCGCCGCCGCGTCCTTCAGCGTGAAATACCTGTGCCCGGAACTCTGCGCCCGCAAGTTTGTGATCTCCCCGCTCACCCATACCATTCCCACCTTGCTTTCCAGCAGCCGCTTGATGTCCGCCGTCAGCTCCCAAACGGACAACACCTTGCGCGTCTCCGCCGGCGGGAATAATTCGCCGAAATCCCATTGCGATGTGGCTGGCTTGCTCATGTGTCCCGTATTGTAGGCTGCCGGCGCCGTGGTCGCCAATATTTACTCCCCGCTGTTCCGGCCGGTTTCATTCCGGCTCCTGCAGCGCCGGCGGCGGCGCCACTTGTTCCGCCAGCGCCGTCACCGCCGCTGTCACGCCCGCCACCAGCGCATTGACGCGCACCTCCAGCGGAAAATCCGACGGCGCCTCCAGCGTGTAGCCTTGGCGCGCCTGGTGCCGGATGTGGTAAAACGCTTCCGGCCAGTCCGGCCGGTCTGCGGGCAAAATCACCGGCCGGATGATTCCCCCCCGCGCCGGCCGGTCCTCGATGGTCTCCGACGGATCCACCGGGCACACCGCCGCCACCGCTTGAATCATTTTTCCCGCGAACGAAGGCCGCTGCTCCGGATTCGTCTCGTACAGGTAAAAGCCGCGCGATTCCCAGTCCTCGTGCAGGCACAGATAAAGGTCGAATCGCGGCTGCCGTTCCAGCCAGGCGATGTGGCTGCGCGTCTCCGCGGATTTCGGGTTGCGATAATCCCGGTTCAGGTCAATGCCGTCGGCGTTGGTGCGCCGGTTGAGCGTGAAGCCCGGCGGATTCAGGCAGGGCAGCAGGAAAATCTCGACGTTGTCCGGCCAGCGGTCTTCCGTGATCAATTTCAGCGCCGCCAGCGGCCCGGCCGGTTCGTCGCCGTGAATGCCCGCGGAAATATGCACCCGCTTGCGGTTTGCTTCCGTGCGGTGGCCGCGATGCAGCGCCACCCAGTCGAAACCGCCCTGGGAATGGAAAATCTCCGAAGTCCAGCCGTGCCGGCCCGCCGCGGCCCCGATCCGGCGCAGCACGGCCCGGATATCAATCGTCTCCCCGTAATAGCCGTCCACATTTTTGCCGAGTTTCTGCACGCGGAGAATTTCCCGCAATCCGCCCGGGACGCAAGGGAATATTTTTCGATCGTCGGTCAGTTCAGCCGGGTGCCGCGGGTGACGCTCGAAGCCAATGGCTCGTAGACCTCCTCAATCGTGTCCGGATCCCTTGACTCCCCGGCCAACATCCAACCCCTTTCCATCTTGGCCGCGGCCCAAACTTATACCAAAACTGACCAACTCAACGCCGATTTCCCCGCCATCCTCAGCGCCAACGGCGCGTATTCGTACCAGCCTGGGGCAACGCCCCGGGTATCGTGACCGCAAACATCGCAAGGGCTGAAGGCCCGTTCCAATACACGCGCGGCGTTCAACGTCAAATCCCGACCGGTCCGAACGATGGACCGCGCCGTTGGCGCTGATGGGTATTGTTACGGTAACATGGGGCGTTGCCCATGCTGGTATGAGCCGGGCCTTTGGCCCACCGATACGCCATGCCACAATCCTCCCCGCCGGACTTTGCGCTTTGAAACCGCCCCGTTGCCGCGTATAAAGTCCGCGTGTCACATACGGTCCTGCCAGCCATCAACGCCGCCACCCGGCTCTGCGCGGTCTTTGGCTCGCCCATCAAGCACTCCGCCTCGCCGGCCATGCACAACGCCGCCTTCGCCGCGCTGGGCCTCAACTGGCGGTATGTCGCTTGCGAAGTGGACCCCCAAAATCTCCGCCCCGCCATCGCCGGCGCCCAGGCCATGGGCTTCGCCGGTCTCAATCTCACCGTGCCCCACAAACGCCTCGCCCTGGAGCTGGTGGACGTTCTCGATCCCTCGGCCAAAACCTGGGGCGCCGTCAACACCATCCGCTTCGGCCCGCCCGGCGCCACCGGCTTCAACACGGACGCCGACGCCATCATCACCGCCCTGCGTGAGGATTTGCAGCTCGCGTTGCCCGGGGCCCGCGTGCTGCTGCTCGGCGCCGGCGGGGCCGGCCGCACCGCCGCCTTGAAGCTCGCCTCCGAGCGCGTCGCCGAACTCTTCCTTGTCAACCGCACCCAAAGCAAGGCCGACGCCCTCGCCGACGAAATCCGCCGCCAGTTTCCCGCCGTCAAAGTGTCCACCGCGTATCCGCCGGACGACGTGGACCTGCTCCTCAATGCCACGTCCCTCGGCCTGCAACCGGGCGAGGCCTCGCCGCTGGACGCCACCCGCTTCGCCCTCCGCCAGGCGCGCGCCGTTTACGACATGATCTATCGCCCGGCCGAGACGCCCCTCCTCCGGGCCGCCCGGGCCGCCGGTTGCCGCACGGCCAACGGCTTGGGGATGCTGCTCTACCAGGGTGCCGCCGCCTTTGAAATCTGGACGGGCCAGGCCGCGCCCGTGGACGTCATGCGCCGCGCCCTGACGGAAAACATCTACGGCCCGGCCCAATGATCAGCCTCCTCTTCGACAACGTCTTCAACCCCCATAACTGGGCGGTCGTGCCGTTCCATTTCTGGTCGCTCGTCTTCTTCGCCTTCGGCGCCATCGTCGGCAGCTTCCTCAACGTCTGCATCTACCGCATGCCGCTCGATCTCAGCATCGTCTCGCCGCCTTCCCATTGCCCGCATTGCAAATATGCCATCCCCTTTTACCTGAACATTCCGCTGGTCACCTGGCTCATGTTGCGCGGCCGCTGCCGCAACTGCGGCGCGCCCATCTCCCCCCGCTATTTCGTCGTCGAATTGCTCACCGGCCTCACCTTCTTGGGCTGCTGGCTGGCGTTCGGCGCCCAACCCGCCGGCCCCTGGCTCGCCCTGGTCTATTGCCTCTTCCTCTCCGGCCTCATTGTCGCCACCTTCATTGATTTCGAGCATTTCATCATTCCCGATGAAATCACCCTGGGCGGCGCCGCCGCCGGCTTCGTGATCTCCTTCTTCCTGCCCCCCCTCCACGGCGTCCATTCCAACGGCCAGGCCATGTTGCAAAGCGCCCTCGGCATGGCCGCCGGCGCCGGCGTCGTCTATGCCGTGCTCCGCGGCGGAAAACTCCTCTTCGGCCGCCACCGGCTCAAGCTCCCCTCCGAGGCCACCATCGTTTTCACCGAAACCGCCCTCTGCCTGCCGGACAAGGAAATCCCCTACGACGACCTCTTCTACCGCCCGTCCGACACCATCGTCTTCCGCGCCCGGAACCTCGAACTGGTGGACCGCGGCTATGCCAGCGCCACCGTCCGCCTCTCCCCCACCCGGCTGCAAATTGACGACGAGGTCATCCCGCCCGAATCGGTGGCCCACCTGGAGGCCGTCTGCTCCGAAATCGTCCTGCCCCGCGAAGCCATGGGGCTCGGCGACGTCAAATTCATGGCCGCGATTGGCTCGTTCCTGGGCTGGCAGGCGGTGATCTTCACGCTGTTGATTGCCTCCCTGGTGGGCGCCCTCTATGGCGGCGTCATGGTCTGGCTGCGCAAACGCGAGTGGTCTGGCCGGATCTATTTCGGACCTTTTCTGGCCGTCGCCGCCACCCTCTGGGTTTTTGCCGGCCACCGGCTCGTGAATTGGTACCTCCAGTTCTCCGATCAGATCCTCACCCACATGATGACCCACTGAGCCGTCCCCGCACGGTTCTTCACCGCACAGGAACGCGCTTCCCCGCTCTATTCTCCCCCCGCCTTCTCAGGCGCACTGGCGGCGCGCCGGGCGGCGGCTATTGGACGTCCACCGGGGCGCCCTTATCGGCCAGCAGGCGCTCGAGGTCGGGGTTGCGCGGCTGGCCGGCGGCGATGGCTTTTTGGTAATGCCAGCGCGCCAGCAACGGCATGGGCGGGGTTTGGTTCAAGTAAACCACGGCCAGGTTGTTGTGGGCCGGCGCGTATAACGGATTGATTTGGATGGCCTTGCGCAAGGCCGTCTCCGCCTGCACGCGCAAGCCCTTGTGGCTGAGGGTCACGCCAAGGTAGTTTTGGATTTCCGGATTGTTCGGGTCCAGCTTGGCGGCGCGGCTCAGGGCGTCGAGGGCGTCATCGTATTTGGCCTGCTGGTATTTCAGGTAGCCGAGGGTGGAAAGATTGTAGGGGTCATCCGGGGTCTGGGCGACGGCGGCGACGATATGTTTTTCGGCCAGGGCGAGCTTGTTTTCCTGCAACTCGATGGTGGCGAGGTTGGCCAGGACGAGGCCGTTGTTTTGGTCGCGCTCAAGGATTTTTTCGTAATCGGCCTCGGCGGCGTCATATTCGTGATTGGAAAAATGGCGTTGGGCGGAGGCGACGAGCTCGGCGGTGCCGCTGGGCAGCTCGCGGATGGAATGGGCGCCGCCGGGCTGGGGCGGGTTCTGGCGGAACAGGGCGAGTTCCTCGGGGGCATAGGGCACGGGCTTGGCCTCGGCCACGGCCAGCCGGGCGCGGAGGGTCTGCATCTCGTTGGTCAGGGCGGCCATTTGCGCGTCCACCTTGCGGGGATTCTTTTTGCCGGCGCCGGCGAGCTGGCGGGAAAGCTCATCGCGCTGCTCGGTGAGGTCCCGGATGCGCCCCTCGTTGTTGGCGGCGCGGAGTTGTTCCACCTCCGCGGACAATTGCTTGACGCGGTTTTCGAGGGCGCCTTTTTCCAGCGTCACGACGGTGACGGTGGTTTGGAGCGAGGCAATCTGGGTGTCGGCGGCCTTGAGTTTGGCGGCGAGCTCGCCGGCGGCGGTGGCGTTGTTGGCCGCGAATTGCAGGGCGGACAACTGCGTCTTGAGACGGTCATTTTCGCTGCGCAGGAGGTCGAGCGACGCGGTGTCCGGGCTGGCGGTGCGGCTGAGGTTGCGCTGCAGGGCCGTGTTTTCGGCCATCAATTTCTCGGCGCGCGAATGTTCGGCGGTGTATTTATCGAGGGCGTCGGAAAGCTGGCGATGGAGGGCGGAGACGGTGTTGGTGTTCTTGTCCAGGGCGGTGGTGACCTTCAGCAGGTCGTTTTCCTTCATGAGCGACCGGATTTGTTCCTGGGCGCGGGCGAGTTCGCCGGAGTCAATGGCGGCAGGCTGGGCGGAGAGGGCTTCCTTGAGCTTGGCCTGCAAGGTCTGGTTCTCGGTCTGGACGGATTGCAACTGGACGCGGAGATTCTGCTCCGCGGCGGACACCTGGGGCACCGGCGCGGCCGGCGGGTTGGCGGCCGGGGCGGCGGGCGCGGCGGCGGCGGCCGAAGCGATGCGCGATTGCATGATGGCGATCTTGTTCGCCAAGTCGCCCAGCCGGTAATTGATGATGGCGGGGTTCCAATCGGGATAAATCTTCTGGAATTGTTGCAGTTGGGACTGGGCGTCCAGGAGGCTGGCCAAGGCTTGGCGGGGCTCGCCGGTATCGGCGAGGCTCTCGGCCTGCTGCACGGCGCCGTAAATCGCAATATACTTCTCGTCAGGCTCTTGCTGCGCCCGCGTGGCGGGGACAAGACCGACCAGAAAAACCGTTGCCACGAGAAGAAATTTCATGCGAAGAGGATGCCAGAGGATTTTATTTTGGCAATCACCACGAATGGGGCACAACGGAAGAGGATTGAGGATTGAGGATGGCAAATAACGCCC
>Ga0181520_10004756_pt1 | contig 22350 bp, 11 predicted proteins | sample PEATcosm2014_Bin_29_FD_132451 | JGI IMG/M metagenome (GOLD analysis project Ga0181520, IMG submission 132451) | Peatland microbial communities from MTU Mesocosm Facility, Houghton, MI, USA - PEATcosm2014_Bin02_30_metaG | ecosystem: Environmental > Terrestrial > Soil > Wetlands > Peat | place...
CCGGCCGGGTTGCCGGTTCCTACGATGCGGGGCAGGGCGCCGACCCCGTACGCTCCCAGCCGAATAGGTTTACCTGCGGCTCCAGAGCCCTTGGGCCAGAGCATGCCGGCGCACACTGTGCCGCGTTTCAAAAGCAAGGTATCGCCGGGCGCAAACGAGTGGCTGTTGACGACGTCCAGCGTCTTCCACGCCGACTGCGGCGACAAGCCGCCATTGCTGTCGTTGCCCCCGTCACAGTTGAGGTAGTAAACCCTTTGCGCTGAAGCTGAAGCACATGCCCCAGCAAAGCAAAGCAGAGCGATTCTGATGAAACATTTCATGAATCTCGTCCACGCCAGGCGCGATTAGCTCCCGGCTCAGTGTATTCGTGCTGTCTTTGCAGGTGTCTCCCATGCGCCGGCATGCCCAGAGCATGGGCGCCTCGCGGGAAGATGCAAAGTGGATTTGCCTCTCAGGCGGCCGGACTGAAACCCAGGCCGCCTGATGAGCGTCGGAGGAAATCACCACTGGAAGCGTGCGCCGAACTGTCCTTGACGCGGTGTGCCGGTGCTTGAAGTCACGTAGCCGAACTGATTGCTGGTGATGTTGGTATTCGGGTTGCTGAAGTAGTGCCGGTTCAGCAGGTTGTAGAACTCGACTCGGATCGAAAGTTTGTACTTCCCTTCTGAGCCGAATGAGGTGTACTTCAAGAGCGCGGCATCTTCGTCGGCATACCCAAATCCGCGCAGAGCGCTCATCCTCTCCGGCCCGGTTCCAAGCGTGCCATATGCCGGCTGGGTGAAATTGGTCCCGTCGAAGTATTGATCCCCAGCAGGCGCCGGTGTCGATCCGGACGGCGGAGCAAAGTTGCCGAAGTGAAACTTCCTACCGAAATTTCCCTTTAAGTTCACATTGGGATAGACAGCCGCCCACTGATAGTAGGGATTGTTGGCGAAGATGGCGAGGGGCTGTCCGCTGTTGTAGTGAAGGAGGGTTGTGGCGTCCCAGCCGCCGATGAACTTGTCGGCCATATTGCTACTGGCCAGATATTTCCGCCCATGACCGAAGGGCAAGGAATACGTAACATATCCCTTGAGAACGTTGCGTGTATCGCCGGTCTGGGGGAGCGCGGCCTCCTGGCTCAATTTGCTGAAATCCTGGAAGGCGCCGGTGGTCCAGCTTTCCGAGAAGTTGTTTCCGGTATCACCGATCGAGCGCGCGAGCGTGTAGCTCATGTCGAAGGTGAAACCGGCGCCGGTGCGCCGAGTCCCTTCAATTTGCAGGCCGTCGTAGTTGGTCTGGCCAAGGTGGGTGCCGACGAAGTAGAGCGTGACATACTGCGACGCAAGTTGCGGAAACTGGTTAATGGCCTGCAATGCGTAGCCACCAAATCCGGTATACGGAAGTGGCACTCCCGACTTGGCGGCGGAGGCGGCGTCAGATACCCAGTTCCATTCGTTGCCGCTGTTCCATAGAGCCAGTTCCGTAGCGGCGCTGGGCTCAGTGGTGGCCAGATTGCCGTCGTGCAGGCGTCGGCCCCGATTGCCTACGTAGTTCACGCTCAACCGGGTGTCCTTGGTGATGGCATACTCCACGCCGGCGTTGTATTGATGCACATACCCCTGGCTCAGCGAGTTCGGATCGATGGCAGCCTCCCAATAGCCATTGGCCGCGGCGGTTTCAGTGACATGCGGGTCCTTCACACCCGGCACGAGTTTGCCGGGATAGCCGCCGTCCCAGTTGAATGCAGGTGTGAAATTGCTGTTCTTCGGGACGGAATTCGATCCCTGGAACCCAGCCAGCGTGTTGTACGGTACAGCGCCCCATGTATCGGTGCCAATGGGTACATAGGCAAGACCATAGGAAGCCCGAGCCACGATGCGGTTATTGATTTTGTAGGCAAATCCCACGTGCGGTCCGAACTGCCGATAGTCCGGGCTGCCTTCAAAGCTCGTGGAGCCGTTGTTGGCGTACTGATCCACACCCTTGATACCCCAAGCAGAATCCGTAGCGTTTGTGTTGAACGCCGTCCACCGGCCTTGCCGTTCCGTCAAGGGGGTGGTGATATCCCAGCGAAGCCCGAGGTTCAAAGTCAGCTTAGGATTCACGCGGTAGTCGTCCTGGAAATACATACCGAGCTCGTCGCGGCGGCTGTGAGACCACACGCTGACTGCCTCACTGGCGAGCTGAACAGCTCCAAGTTCGAAACTCGCAAAGGCGAAGCCGACGTTGCTGGCATAGGCCGCCGTGGGCGCGCCGGTTTGGGAGGGATCGAACGCGAAGGTCAGTGTGCCATTGGAGGGTTCGTCACCTAGGATCTGGTGCCAGAACTCTCCACCCATCTTGAAAGTATGACGGCCATGCACCCAGCTCACGGTGTCGTTGTAGATATATGTCGCACCGATGTAGTGGCCGCTCCATTGGTTGCCGATATTAGACTCACCGATGCCATTGACGCTGCTATTGAACCGAATGACCGGGAAGTTGGAAGCACCCGTTTCGGCAAAGCCCAATGTCGGCGGGTAGTCGGTACCGATTGCCGGAACGCTTCCGTTCCAGTAGCGGTTATAGGCAAGGCTGAGCACGTTCAGAAGATTGGGCGTGAAGGTGTGCGAATCGTTGACGTGGTAAGAGTAGCTGCGAACAATCTGCAAGCGATTGTTGGCCAGCGGGCCGCCATCCGTGCTGCCCGGCTGCCACGGGGAGGTATTGTCGACCAGCAGGCGGGGGGTGAGTACGTGGATGTAATCGCCAGAGATATGGTTTTTCGTTGAGAAGTTGTGATCCAGGCGAAAGGTGTACTGATGGTGGGTCTGCGAGGGCGAGTTTCCAGCGGTGGTCAATTCGTTCTGCACGACGGACGTGTTTGCTGGCACGTAATCCTTCTCGTAGATGGCCATGATCTGCTGCGAAACCTTGCTAAGCCGGGCGGTGGGGATTTTGTTCTCAGGGAAAACATTTCCGGTCGTGGGATCGAAGATGGAGCCCTTATAGATGGTGTTGCCGGCGCCATCTGTTCCCAGGACGGAGTTGCCGCCCCCGGTGATGAGGGCGCTGAAATCGCCATTCAGGAATGAGGTAGTGGGTACCGTGGGCCCCAGGCCGCCCGAAGTGAAGTCGGCCTGCTGGAATTTCTCGAAGGCGCCGAAGATGAACGTCTTGTTTCTGCCGTTATAGAGTTTGGGGATCCAGATCGGGCCGCCGCCGCTGAAACCCCAATCCCAGAAGCGGGCCTTGGGCTTGGCAGTTTGCTGCGGGTTGTACCAGGCATTAGCGTCGAGGAATTCGTTATGCCCGTATCCAAAGGCGCTCCCGTGGAAAACGTTGGTGCCCGACTTGATCGTGAACATCTCGACGCCGCCGGTGGTGCTGGCATTGTCCGCCTCTAGGCCGCTGGTCTGGACGTTGACTTCCTGAACCGCTTCCATACTCGGGCCAGTCTCGCCCTGATCGCCGGTAATCGTGGAGGTCAGTGAAACGCCGTCAATCTTTACGTCCTTAGTGAAAGACTGCGTGCCGTTGATGTCCGCCGTATACCAGTTGCCTTCCACGCCGGGCATCGTGGCAAACGCGAAGTTTTCTACGTTGCGGCCACCGCTCACGCTCATGGGCAAATCGGTGAGTGTGACCCCCTTGATATCGGAGGCCACATCCGAAGTCTCCGTCTCAACCACCGGAGCATCGTCTGTGACAGTCACCACCTCGCTCGTCGATCCGACTGCGAGAGTTATATTCACCTCGGCAACCTGCGCCACCGAAATAGTGATGCCCTTGCGCTCCAATTCGCGAAATCCCTGCTTTGATACCTTGAGAGAATACCGCCCCATGGGCAGATTCAGGATGGAGTAAGAGCCGAGGGAGTTGGTGGTGGCGATTGCGGCGACGCCCGTATCCACGTTTGTTGCCGTCACCGTCACATCCGGGATTACAGCTCCGGATTGATCCTTGATTGTGCCGTTAATTGTTCCGCGGTCGACCTGTGCAAACAGGAACGCCGGGAGACTGAACAACAGCAATAAGCTCGCCATCAGTAGTGCACGCCAGAAACTTCTCTTGTTCATAAAGTCACCTCAAAGGTCAACTGGCCAAAGCCATTCATACCTGCATTGAGTTCTGTTACGGCTGACACCGAAGCGATTGCTGCTTTCGGATCATCCACCGTCCCACGGATCGCGTTTTCTTGCGCCGGCGGCCTGGTAATGGCGTTCAAGACGTCCAGTCCGTTGTTCGAAACGGCGCGTAAAGGAGAGAAAACCGCCCTGCACTTGCATGGTTCGGCTTGAATCCTTGCGCAGGGCATAAAAGTTCCCATCTTTACCGGCATCGTGATTTGATCGATCACAAGCTCACTCACTTTACAGGAAAAGGTTTTCTCAAGACATTCAAGCCAAATTCACAGCATCGGTTCAAAGTGAACTTGGCGACTCACATTAGACTATTTAATTGAGAAAACCTTTTCTACGAGACACTATAGGACTATTATTTCTCCCTTGTCAAGTGGTTTTTGCCCATCTCCAGTTAGATAATGCGCACTTTGGTCCAATGCGCGCTTGCTTTCCAAATCTGATGCGCAAGTATCAGTTATGCAATCATTTATCTCCTCACGTCGCGGCGGCTTGATCCGCGAACCGCAAGAACCTCTCCAGGCTTGCTGTCGGCCTTACTTCGGACGCCTTCCATCTCAAGGAACAAACTCCCCAGTAAGGCCCTCCAGTTCCCGGTAGAATTAATGTCCTTTTTCTGGACCAGCCGGCTCGTTTTCCTCGACTATCGCAAGGTCCCAGGGCCCCAAAGTCAGCTCCGCTCCGTTCGCCACGTGCTGGCTGTCTAGCAGGTTAGTCCCGGTGCCATACGAATATGGGACCTTCATTTCCGCTCCGGAGTAGTTGAAGTAATAGTGGATGCGCCTGCCGAGACGATTGACTCCATGCTGAACGTGGACGTGGCCCGGCAACTCCTGGTCAGGGCCGGTCAAACCAATCCGCTCGAGTTCCGCCTTGAGCACCGCGGTTTGCAGCTCAGCGGAGAGATATGTTCCCTCGTACAGCAACGTCCCCGCTCCAAACTCATTCCTGGTGATCGCAGGCCATTTCCCAAAGAACGGGTGGTCGTAGAACGCAACCGGCTTGGCGTGTTCTGGCATCAGAAGCTCCGCCCAGTATTCGACCTGGTTCCCGGTGCCCGCATGGAACGGGTCTCCCTTGAGGGCCAGAGGATGTTCAAGGTTGGAGAACTCCTGATAGTTGAAGCCTGCTGCCTCACGCAACGGGCCGGGGGCGCGCACCCAGCGCACGGCGGAGTTCTCGTTGGCGAATCCGCTCTTGAAGGTCATCACGACGTGACCGCCGTTCTTTACATAGTCAGAGATTCGTTCCAGCAGAGCGTCATCGGCGATATAGAGTGCAGGGACAATGAGCAGCTTATAGCCGGAAAAGTCCTTGGTTTCGGGAAAGACAAAGTCCGTGCCGATGTTCAGGTCGTAGAGACTTCTGTGCAGCTGTTGGACCAGCGAAGCGTAATCGGCAGTTGGTCCGGCGCCACTCCATTCCGGCCCGGCAGAGGTGAAGGGCATGCAAGTGATCGCATTGAGCGAATCGCGGCTCCACAGGATGGCCACCTGGTTATGAATCTTGAGGCCTGCCAGGTGGGGCCCGATCTTCTCAAGTTCGTGTGCAGTGCGGCTTACCTCGGCATAGGCACGGTTGGGTTCCAGATCGTGCGACAGCACTCCCTTCCAGTAGGTCTCCTGGTTGGCGGCGATCGATGCCCAGTGCCAGTACTCGACCATGTTGGCGCCGTTCGAGAGATGCGTATACACATCCTCGCGCATCTGTCCGTCGTAGGGCGGGAACTGAAAGGCGGAGCTCCAGCCGATGGTCTGCGCGTTGGTCTCAGTGATCAGGAAATTCGAGTGCTTGAGCGAACGCGTGAAATCTTCCTGTATCGACTGCGTTGAGCCGTCAAAGTGGTCCTGCGTTCCGTGATAGACATTGTCGGCCGGAATATCGAGAAACGAGGCAATGGCGTTTTCGTTCACATCCCGGTGCATCATGCCGCCATAGTCTGTTGTAACGAACTGCCGTGGCGAGGCACATTCGCGAACCAGTGCTGACTGCCATCGCAGAAAATCCGTAACCCGCATCTGGCTCCAGCGCGTCCACTCCAGCTTGTAGCCGGTGCTCTGCGCACCGTCGCGCGTGGGCAGGTCCTCCCAGGTGTGAATGTTTTCGCCCCAGTAATTCAGGAACCACGCCTTGCTCAGCGCTTCAGGCGTAACGAATTTCTTTTCGAGATAGTGCTGGAAGCCTGTGAACACGTCAGGATTGGCGGCTTCGTAGCTGCTGGTTTCGTTGTCGAGCTGCCAGCCGATGACAGTGGGATTGTCCTTGTAGTGGGCCACAATGTTGCGGATCAGCCGCTCGGCATAGAAGCGATATGCCGGGGAGTCGGTGTCCATGTTCTGGCGCATTCCGTAGGTATTCTGAAGCGGCGGCCCGCCGTACTTTCCATCATTCATGCGTTGCGCGAGAATCTCAGGATGCTCATGCGCCATCCACGCGGGAATGGAATACGTTGGGGTGCCCAGAATCACTTTGATTCCGGCCTTGCTCATCGCATCCACAACGCGGTCCATCCATGCATATTCGAATTGACCGTCCGCGGGCTCCCACAGGCTCCAGGTGGACTCGCCCATACGCACCACATTCAGGCCCGCGGCCTTGATCATGGTCACGTCCTTCTCCAACTGTGCAGCCTGGTCTCCGGGCATGTACTCGTTGTAGTAGGCGGCGCCATAAAGCACAGTAGGAAAGTCGAGATCAGGACCTGCAGCTGGCGCCGGGCTAATCGCCTTGAGCGATTGTGCTCCGACCGCCGCGTTTCCTAATAAGGCAGCCAAAGCCAGTTGGAGAAGTCCTATTACTGCGCCATTCAAAATCTTCTTGCTCGTCCTCATGTTTCAACTTCCTTTCCTTGAATTGCTCTTCGATGCGGTGAACTACTCTGACAATCCTGTTCAACTCTCAGCCAAATGATCCTGAAGCTAATGACTTAACGGTCCTATGCGATCCTCGACAATTGCAGAACCCAAGCCCCCGGGCGCCTGCACCGGCTGATGTTGCGCTGAAGGAACCAATGCCGCAACCAGGCTCTGGGCGTACCAGCGCGAGAGGTAATCGTCGGGATGCAGAGGGTCGTTCAGGCAGTCCTTCGGCGCCTTGGCCGCAAACACCGCTCCGCTGATGGTTGTAAAGTCCACCAGTTGCACACCCGGCCCGACCAGCGCTCTCAATTCCAATTCATATTGACCCACCAGATCCCAGTAGCCGCCCTTGCTGCTGTAAGCAGGATCGAAGCGCATGGTGGAAACCAACAGGAACTCAGCCCTCGGGTCGACCGATCGCACGCTCTCAATCAGCGCGGAAATGTTGCTGGCGAAGGCATCAGCCTGAATCCTCCAGAAGTCGTTCTGGCCGAAAGCAACTACAACCAGATCCGGGTCGAGTGACGCTACCATTCGCTGGGCCATCGACTTGGCCCACTTTGAATCGGCGCCGCTCTGCGACGAGTTGTAGAGCGTGATGGCTTGATCGTTCCAGGTTTTCCCCAGTTCCTCGCTGAAGAGTTCGATCCACGGCGGCTGGAATGGGGGAATCTTCAGTATCCGGCTCGAGCCGATTCCAAACGTGATGCTATCGCCAAAGGCAACGATCTTGAGAGGTTCGTGCGCTGAGAGCTTCCGAATGGTGTTGGGCAGCTCATTCCCCACATAAGCTTGCGCCGGACCAGTCCATAAATCACTGTGTTCATAGGTGACCAGGATTTGCTTTCCACCCACCACATTCCATTTCAGATCGCCCTTGAGGAAGTCCTCCTGGTTCAACTGTGTCATCCGTGAGCCGGGAGTACAGATCATCGTTCGACCCACAACCGAAAAATCGGCGTTTTCTATGTATTGGTTAGTGGAACCGTAATCCATCACCGAAAGGATTCGACTCGGATGGAACATCAGTGTGCCTGTGGCCGGCTTTCCATCGTGCGACACCATCAGCACTGCCTCGTCTATGACCTTGTTCCCTTGCCAGATCGGCCTCATTGCCTCGGAAAGGTTCTCCTTGGTCTTCAGCGAGGGGTCGTTTTCCTCGTAAACACCCAACGATATCCCATCGGCACAGACATAACCGGGCATGCTGTCCTTCGAAATCACGATCTCCACGCCCGCTGTTAGCGGATGCGGCTTCAGGTAGTCCCGGATCTCATCCGGTTTCTCCCCTCGCTTCATATCCGCGCTGGAATCCACATGCATCAGTTCCCGGCCGTTGTTGTCAAGAAGCCGGATGGTCAGTTCTCCGGCACCTGCCGGCTCCGAATGCAGAAGGGCAGAGAGATTCAGGTGGTTATTGCTTCCCACCTGGATGTACTGCGAGATCGAGCCCGCCCCAGGGCCAATGCAAACTGATCTCTTGCCTTCAAGCGGGCGCCCAGTCTCAAGGGCCACTTCCCCGCTCGTCGTCCAAGCCGCCAGGCCGCTTTCAAAGTCGCCATTCACGCTGATGATTAGGGCTGGCGGTCCAGCCAGGGCCATGTGCTGCGACAACAGCGGGAAGAGAAAAGTCGCAAAGCAGATCTTCAGTTGTTTCGTGGTGATTCGCACTCTAACTCCCCTCTGTATATAGCCCTTGAAAATCTATCTGAATGGAACCTCAGCTCCATTCCTGAACGAATTGTTCACCGCTAGCCGTCTCCAAGCAGGCGGAATGGGGAAAGGTTGTCCCATAGCGGTCCACAGAGATTTCACCTTCACAGCGACTCCAAACGACCGTGAGATCGACCATGAATTAAAGTGAGAAAACCTTTTCCTGAAAACTTAGCTCTCCTTCCGCTACTTGTCAAGTACCGAGTAGTAATTGCTGGGAATTACGACCTGGTTGATGTGCGCACAACTGAAACGAGTACAGACGCGCATCTCCGCGGGCTACCACCAAATGAGATTGAGAGCCACACACGCGGTCAGCAGGAGAACACTCCAGATGGCGAGCATTGGCGTAGGCAGGAGCGTACGGGCGACGCCAGCACTGTAAACCGTCCCCGGATGTTCGTGAACGGGTAAGGTAATGCCCGGTCCTCTCGATCCCAGGCAAATCAGGATCGCGACAGTGAAGCTGAGGATTGCGATATAGAAATTTGCGCTCATCTGACTGCCGAAATGAACCCCTCCGAAACGCGCGCAGGCTTGTAGGCCGATACCCGCCAGCACCCCAAGCAGGATTCCGGCGAACGCACCTTGCTCCCTGCTTCGCCTGCTGAACATACCCGCCAGTACGACCGCCAGGAGCGGTGCGTAGAAAAGCGAAAGTACAAGTTGCAGAAACTCCATCAGGTCGCGGAAGTATATTGTGAAGTACGCCGCTAGCTCTGCCAGAACAAAACAGGCAACGACAGCCCAGCGTCCCATCCTAACGTAGTGCTGCTCCGATCGATTGCGGCAGACGCGGGTCCGGTAGATCTCTTGCGTCCAAGCGGCAGCAAAGCCTGAAACATTTCCAGCAAACCCCGCCATGAGACTCGCAATCAGCGCGGCTATGCCCAGCCCCAGCAGGGTCGGACCGTAAACCAGCGACAGCAGCGCAGGTATGGTTTCATCGTGCGGCACCGCATGTGCCCCCTGCAACAAGGCAGGAGCGGCAACGCCGGGCAATACGACAACGAGTGCGATCACCAACTTTCCAAATCCGGCCAGAATCGGAACCTTGCGCGCGTCTTCTACGCTCCGTGCAGTGAGCGCTCGTTGAATAACCACAAAATCTGTGCACCAATACGAAAAGCTGATCATGAATCCAAGACCCAGAATCACGCCCACGCGATCCAGCGTCGCATGCGGCGCGAACACTGGCAGTTGCTGCCATAAGCGCCATCTTTCCGGTCGTTGAGCAAAGGTCGCCGGGCTGAAATGGAACGTCATGATGAGTAAAGGTACGAGTCCTGCGATCATGACGAAGAGCTGGAAGACAGACGTATAAATCGTTGCGCGAATTCCACCTAGCAGCACATATGTCAGCACAACCAGAGCCGAAGCCAGTGATCCCAGCAGCAAGTCGAATCCGAGGATCACATGCAGCACATGAGACATGGCATAGAGCGCCGCTCCTGCCAGGCATGCCGTTCCAACCATGGAGATGCAGGCATTTAGAAGCCGCACGCTGGGACCAAACCGCATATCAAGGTACTCGGGCAAGCTGCGGGCTCCGGTGCGCATATAGATCGGCAGGGCGACGATCGCGAAGAAGATCATGCCCGGAATGCCGCCGATCCAGTAGAAGTGCAGCGCCTGCACCCCATACTGAGAGGCCACCGCACTCATCCCGATGACTTCGATCGAACCGCAGTTATATGCAAGAAACGAAAGCGTGGCTACCCAGGTGGGCAACGAGCCGGAGGCATTCAGGTAATCGTTCGAACTTGCCGCCCGCCGGCGAGACACCAAGCTGAACAGAAGGGTGCCGGCGAGGTAGAGCGGAATGAACGCCATCCCCCATGGGCTCAAAACTTCAAGCTTCATGCTCTGCCTCGCAATCGAATTCTACCCTTCCAACCAGCCGGAACTCGTCGCAAAGGAATCCCAATTAAGCCGCTTCTACAGAGCTGCTCACAAGTAGCAAGGCCCACTTGAATACAATCCAGCCTCGGCAGTTGTATGCGTCAAGCGACAATCTCAAGAAACTCCCGCGAGCAAATTGCCGTTGACAGTAACTGAGATCGCCCGATTGGAATACCCAGATTGAACGATCGGTCCCGGCTCATGTCAAATACGTCCGCTTCAGGGCACCTTCGACGCGCTCATAGCCCCATCTCACTGGGAGTCGCGTGCTCTGACGGGTTGCCATCAAGCATATCTACCAGGCCGGCGATGGGTTTGGTTGTGGACCTGTGAACGGAGAGCAGCATGGTTTCTGCACCGGCTGAAACTCTGTAAACTCGACCCTCGTTCCATCCGGATCATGTATGTCCAATTGCCATTTTCCATCTGCGCCAAGCAATGGCGGCCGGTCTTGTGTTGTGGGTACCCAGTCTTTTTGCTTCAGCCTCTTTCCCAGATCGGTTACGCTCACCACTCCCGGCGCGAAGTGGTTTGCGCTAGCGAGTTGCTCGCGAGAGGGGGTGGCCGGCAGATTGAACATATACTCCACCCAGTCGGACCCGTCCGGGACCTGCATCATCACCCAATCCGTGCTGTCTGGGCTCGAACCGCCCTGCCAGTACTGATGGAATCCCAGCAGCCCTTTGTAGAAGCGATCAAGTGCCGCCCGATCGTGGGCCACAAACCCCGCATGAATGATATGCGTGCTTAATCTCGCGGACGCAGGCATCGTCTCTTTCGGCGCATGCGTGCCTTCCTGGGTAAACTCAATCTTGTTTCCTTCCGGATCCTTCACATCGAAGAACCTGTTTCCATCTCGGTCCACGGTCAAGGTTGGCGGAACGGCAACCCCATTTGCCCCGAGGAACCTGCGCAACTGTTCTGCGTGACTGGTCGAAAATCCGATGCTCTCAAAACGGTTTGCTAATCCTTTGCTCGGAGGTGGCAGCAACTCGATGTATTGCACGTGATTTGCATAGAATCGAACGCCGGATTCCGCTGCGCCTGAGGGCACCTGCTCCCAACCGAGCAAACTGCTGTAGAACTCCTGCGATTTGTTGAGGTCGTCCGCATAAAGCGTCATATGTGAAAGACCAGTGATGGCAGGCCGTGTTGCCTTTGCCTCCTGCCCGAAAACCACGCCGTGAAAGATCAATACACAAGACAGAACAAAAGAACGATACATAGATTGCCTTTCTGGTTCCGGAGAACGCCGATCAATTGAGTTCCTGGCGCAACGCAGAAAATTGTACTCTGCTCGACGGATGTTTTATTCGTAAATGTTGAGGCTTTGCAAGTTGATCGGGCCATTGCCAAGACTCCTGGCCTTCAGTGAATGCTGCTTTCCATTGAGATTGAGCACCCTGAACACAGACACACCAGAGAGAGCTGGGAAGTTCTTTGTCCCAAGAGAAACAGTTGCCGGTTGCCGGTTATCCACAATGATCTCGACATCGCCGAACCCGGCGGCCTTGCGGGCAATGTACTCGATGCCACTGCCTTCGAATGAGAGGCTGATCGATGCATCCGCTGCATCGCCCGTCAAGACATCATCGCCTCTGTTTGCAGCGGAAGTAGGCTCCGACCAATGGCCTTTTCGCGTGATTTTTGGATCGTTGTAATTGATCGACCGGGCCGAAGGAAGGACCGTCGAGTGCAGGAGAACCGGAATGCACCATGCCTTATAAATTCCCGACGGCTCGTCTTCAAACTGACAGCCAGAGGTGAAGAGAATAACTCTCGTCCCATCACCTTCTTCTTTCTGGAACTTCGGACACAGCGCCGGCCCATACATATTGCTGCCTGCCGCAAGGAATCGATCACTGAACGAGCTCAGCAGCGCCCATGGACCCCATGGATGCCCAGCCTGATAGAAGTCGTACTTCATTTCATCGGGCTGAAACCATTTATGCAGTGTCCTGGGGTTGTACCACGAGATGAGCAGGTAGGCCCCCAAGGCTGGAATGAATGTAATGGGTCCCTGACCGCAATGCGCCGGTGACCTCAGAATCGGCTGGGCGTCCGCCCACTGAGAGGACCATGCGTGGTCCGAGAGGCCATTACCGCCTTTGAAGTACTCCCAGCGAGAAGCATCCAACTTGGGAAGTTCCCGCCGCGGAACACGCCCGAGAATGAGCGAATCGCCGTCATTCCAAAAACCATTTGTCGAAACTGTATAGACGTACTCATTGGATCGATCGATGCTGAGGCTTCCACCATTCTTTCCGAAATGCACGAAGAATGGCGCACCAAAGGAAGGGCCGGGCCACATGGGCCTGGCGTAATTGTCTGCCGCCGAACGTACCCAGGTCCGACCACGATCCTCCGATTTGATGAGACTCGCATTGAACGCTGTCTGCCGCATGAGAGGGTCATGACTCTCATTTCCATAAACATTGCGTGCAACGAACGCATAGAAGATGCCATCTATACATTCCTGGCCGCACGCCTTCCATGTTGCGTTGTCGGGCTCATGCTGGTTCGCAGGACCGTACTCGTCCATCGAATTTACCTGGAACCCGTGGAGTTCTTCGATGCTGCCTCCATCAAAGCGATTAAAGGCGAGATTCTTCGGCGCTTTCCCGAATCCTCTGCCATCACAATTGAAGGAGTAGAGGCCGTCATCGTCAGCCCAAAATGGGTCCCAGGTATCTCCGTTCGAATCATCCCATTTATGAATATGGTTCAAATCCAGTTCCATCTGCGCTATAGCTATAGGATGCTTTCTTGTCTCGCCGGGCAGTGCATAGATTGGGCGGCTGCTTGCCAAGCCGGTTGTTGACACAAAAAGACTGGCGCCACGGATAAAGGCGCGCCTATTCATGTTCAGGTCAGTCTTCTCTATCTTCTTCATTGCTGTTCCTTCTCCAATCGTTCAGACTCTATCCGGTTCTGCAAACAAAACCTCATGCGGACCGGTGGACCAAGAAGCTTGCGAATTCGAGCCGGCGAGATGTCATCCGGAGCGAGCGCCCCACCTCAAACGCAGAGTCTAAAATTCTTGTTTGCATACTGCTACCTGCAAAGCCGAGTCTCTTAGTTCAACACCACAACCATTCAACTCATATCCAGGATCAATTCAGCTTTGCCACCGGCGCTCACTGAGCCCGTGGCACGCATTGCTGGTCTTCCAAACCGTGTCGTCCCTCTCAGCTCAACACCAACCAGGCCACTGGTCTTAGCTCGTGCAGACATGAACTTCTCCGGCAAAGTGATTTCCAGTGTTGCCTTGTATTCGATCGTGTTCTTGTTCACTATCGAAGTCGAGCAAGCTGAGCGCGCAAAGTGTTGATCGAAGTCAAAAAGTGCCGGGCCAAGCCGGCAATCATCCCATTGAACCGCTGGCCACGGCGTAAAGGGCCGGAAGCTTACCTTACGCGCTGGAATGTCCGTCAGGATGCCGAGAATATTGGTGAGAAACACCGCCGTGTACACGGCCGCGGCGTAGCCGCATTTGCTGGTGTCGGCTGGATGGCCGCGCCGCTCGACCATCCTCGGATCCGCGCAGGGGTAGAGATAGGGCCACCACCAGAGGGAGCCATCCAGGTCGACAAGCTTGCGCAACCCCGCAAGATTCGCAGCCAGTTCATGCTCGTCGCTCGCGGCAATCAGCTTGGCGATTTGCCCCGGCATTGTGGTGCCGTTGCCAAAGGTCTTCGAGTCCCACCAAATGCCATCTACCTCCGGCGCATACAGCGGGTTGTCGTCCGTGAAGGCCAATTTTGCATGGCGCATTAGTGCGGGTTCGTCGGCTTCACAAAATCCAAAGAACGCCGCCATCGTTGTGAATGTTTCTTCGCCGTCATGTCCATGCACAAGGCTCCCATCGCGGTTGGCGCCCTGATAAAAGCGCGGGCCGATCAGACTGGGACCGATGCAGAGCTTGTACAAGTCGGCGCGGATGCGGTCCGCAATCGATTGCCACTGGCTCTGCAGATCGCCGCGCCGATACACCTCCCCGGCGATCCGGGCCGAGCTTTGAAAGCCAAGCCAAGCCAGAATATTGGCGCCCGTGTTGTAGTCGCCGGGTGTGGGCCCATCCCACAGCATCTTCGAGGGGAAAAGATAGGCATCGCCGGTGCGCGTAGCCAATATGTCAGCCAGCGTTTCCTCAGCATAGGCCAGGAAGCCAGCGTTTTCCTTAGAGTCCTCCGCATCCCCAGTCATGCGATAGTAGAGGCCGGCCCACGGCAGCAACCCCAGTGAGTTGGTCAGAGAGTAGGAAACATCGGAGTATGGCGGCTGCCCTTCAGGTCTCTTCTTGAAATCCTTGACGGTGTGCAGGCCGTGGCCCGGAATCTCCGGCTGAAAGTATGCGAGCGAGAAGGTTGCCCCACTCGGGCCGCCGTCGAAGATCTCCCCCCCGTCAGACATCATCGTGGCGCTGCGATCTTCCTCAACCTGGCGGCGGAGAGAATCCGCGTAGTATTCGCCGCCCTCAATTCCAAGCGTGCCGTAGCGTTGCGCATTCGCCCTCCATGTCCGGTTGAGCCATTCGAGAGCGCTCAAGCCCTGAACCACGGAAGCCGTCTGCCTCACTCTGTTCGCGCAGCTGTCGAGCAGCAGTGCAAAGCTGAAGTGGCGCGTCTCCCCGGCTGCAATCTCCAGGGCAACGGCAGGGGGTTGCCCAGACCATTCCGTACCCTGGAGACATACCATCGCCTCGTAGCCAGGCAGAATCGGCAGTGGATGTTCGGTAAACCGAGGGTGAGGGCTCTCGGCGGGGTTCGCGATCCACGCGGCAGTTGCCGGCCCGCTCGCGTCTTCGAGCGCGGGCGTCAGCAGCGCGCCCTTCCACCTTTCCTGAGATGGGTTGCGTACCTGCATCACAACGACAATCGCGCGCGGGTTCTGTGCGATGTTGCTTCCGCCGTCGGGCGCGAATGCGAACGATGATTGTAGCCGAAGTGGAACTCATTCAGCATGGATGAACTGAAGGTATGCGTCCACCCCGCCGTGACGCTGTTGTCCGGATTGGTCGAATAGCCAGCTGAGTCGATCCAGCCGACCGTACTCCATGGATAACGCTCGTGCTGATAGTGAAAGACCCCGAAGATGTGATCCTTTTGCCCCAGGAACCAGTCGCCCCGGGGGTTAAAGCGGTTCACTTCGGTTCCGTGATCGTAGAGGCCATTCCAAAGGTTACCTCCGATCACGCTCGATGGTCCGCCATTGCCCTTTGGGTAGATGGCTTCAAGCGCCTTCGCAATGGAGCCTACGGGAACCTGATTGCCGAGAATCGGAGTGCCTGCCAAGCCCGCCGTCGGATAATTCGCCGGATAGTGCAACTGCTGCGCGCTGTTGTTGCAGATCCCGGCATTGAAGCCAGCCGTGCATAGCGCGGATAGGTCTCCGCTCTTGAACGCATCAGTGGGAACGATGTTTCCTGTGATGGTTGAGGTAGTCGTGGCCCGCACACCCTGATAATCGATAAAAAAGAACACCTTGTTCTTAATCACAGGGCCACCGATTGTTCCGCCGAATTCGTCGAAGTGATAGGGTTGAATGGGGATGCCGGCCCTATTGCTGAAGTAGCTGTTGGCATTCAGCTTGCTCGTTTGGTAAAACTCATATGCCGACCCGTGAAACTTGTTGGTGCCGCTCTTTGTGGTCATCGAAATGACGCCGCCACTCACCTTGCCGTATTCCGCAGAGAAATTGTTCGTCTGAACTCGAAGCTCCTGGATCGAATCCACCGAGGGAGTTACGGCGGGGCCGCCAAAGGTCGGCTGTTGGGTGCTTGTCCCGTCCACAAGATAGTCGTCCATCCGAGGCCGTCCGCCATTCAGCCGTGCGTTGTCCAGGGCATAGCCACCCTCACCCGTCTGCTGGGTAACGCCCGCGGAGAGTGAAACTAAATTAAATGCGCTTCTGCCGGCGCCGCCAGCCACAGGCAACTGGCCAAGTTGGCGTTCGTCCATTGTTTGACTTAAAGAGGACTCCTGGGTTTGCAGCATCGCACTCTCGGAGGTCACCGTCACCGTTTCCGTTGCCGAGCCAACCTCAAGTTTCAGGCTGACCTTCGGATTGGCATCAACCCTAAGGACAATATCGTTCTGGACTGCATTCTTGAAGCCCTTTGCACTGGCCTCAACACGATATATTCCTGGATTAAGACTCGGGACGCTGTATTCACCGGCGTTGTTGGTGGTGAGCATCACCTTCACGTTCGTTGCAACATTAGTGACACTAACGTTTGCACCCGGGATGATCGCTCCGGTTGGATCTGTGACGGCCCCGCTGATCGTGCCGAAGAGGCCCTGCGCTGCGAGCGGCCGGGTCCCCAGGATTCCGATCGCCAGCAGAATGGTCATCACTGCGTAGAGTGCGTTTCTGAGTCTCATCCTATCCTCCAAACGTTTGCTTCATTGCGTTGTTCAACCGAGTCCCGGAAAACGATTTCCCAACATTCGTGAGACTTCCCTCGCAAACACATTTAGCTGTCTGTGCTGAGAAAAGCTTTTCAGGCAGACACTATAGGTTAGCTCTTTGCAGTTGTCAAGACCCTGGCAAAGACTTTCTGGAGGAATTCCAAGGCTGAGTATCTTTGATCTTGCGGAAAATCCTCGTAAGGTGCTTGACAACCGCGGAATATCCGCCTCGCTTGTCTTCGGGAAAAAGTTCTCTCTGTTCAGCGACTGAGCGCATAGTCAAGGGTGGTATGTGCGAGCTAGAGAAATCGTTTTCTTCATCGATTGAACCGAGGAATACTAGCGGCAACGGGAATTAGAGCCCCGGATGCGGACACTCGGATGCAGTTGGAAACCGGATGGCGCCGCAACAAGAAGGCAAGAGCCCGCAACACCAACATTCTTGGGCGCCCGGCATTGAACGCCCGTGACATGTTCAACTTCAGCGTCCTGGATCCGGGCGGCACAATGATTTTGTTTCAACGATCCGCACATCGATAACAAAACGAGAGAGAGAGTGTGCAAAGTTGTGGGGTGGGTTAATCTCTGGGAATGAGATGGACAATCAAGCTGGTAGTTGAGGTGGTTCCAGGTAGCCCCGTCGAACACGAGGTGGGCATGATCGAGCGGACGGAGGAGATCTCTCCAGCTACCGTGGGATTGACGATCGCTGAGGGCAAAGCGCTGCTTGCAAGCCTGCAGGAACAAATCGTGACCGCGCAGGTTCAACAACATGTTTCCAGCATCAAGTCTTGCCCGCGATGCGGCAATGCGTTTCGCACGAAGGGCTATTACCAGTCCACTCTGCGTTCTGTGTACGGCAACGTTGGCATGCGTATCCGACGGCTGAGAGAATGCCCCTGCTCTGGATCGCAGGCGCGCAGCTTCTCAACGCTGTTCACGAACAAGAGCCCCATCACGCCCGAGTTGCGGTATCTCACGGCCAAGATGGCTGCTCTGTTGCCATTTCGAAAGGCCGCTGATCTCCTCGGCGAGTTTCTGCCTTTGTCTGCGCAGGCAACTGCCAGCACCGTGCGCAACCGGACGATGAAAGTGGGCAGGCGTCTTCAGAAGTCGGCAGAAGTCCTCGTTACTACTACACCGAACGAACCCTGCAAAGAATTGGTAGTCGGCTTCGATGGTGGGTACGTCAGAAATCGACACCAGAGGCCGGAACGAAACTTTGAGGTCGTTGCCGGCAAGGCGTTGGATCGCAACGGGCAGGCCACACGCTTTGCTTTCGTGCGGAACGGAGGTTCCGAGGCGGCGAGCGCGGTCGGTCTTGCGTTACGGCAGTGCGGAGTCAACGAAACCACTTCGGTCACAGTTCTTACCGATGGCGATGCCGGTTTGCGGGCCATTCACCAGCAAGTTGCGCCATATGCTGAACATGTACTGGATTGGTTCCACATCGCGATGAGATTTACGAATCTCCAACAGGTCGCGAAAGGCATAAACGCTGTTGTGGATGGTGGGACTCGCAGCCATGCGCTGGCTGAGATCGACCGCGCGAAGTGGCGTCTTTGGAATGGCCTCGCCGAGCGGGGAATCGTCGGTCTGGTGCATCTTGGGCAATGGGCGCAGGCGCCGTGTTTCGATCACATCCCCGCCTTGAATAAACTGGCGCACACGCTTTTGGAGACGATTCGCTATCTGGAATTGAACGCCGATTCCGAGCCCGATTACGGTAAGCGTTACCGTGCCGGACAACGGATCTCAACCGGGTTCGTCGAGTCCGCGGTCAATGAGATTGTCGCGAAACGGATGGTGAAGAAACAACAGATGCGATGGAACCGGTACACCGTCCAGAGCTTTCGCGACGTTCGCATTCAGGTGCTCAATAGCACTTTGGAAGACGCATTCCGTCATTGGCACAAAGGCTTTCGGCCCGTCGAGAACCAAACCCAACTGGCTCTCTCTGCATGAACACCCCACAACTTTGCACACTCTCCAGGAGGCCCGTCTTCTGAGCCGAAGCACCGGCGCAAGCATAACAAGAGGTTCTACCGTGAACGGTGCTGAAGCCCATTCTTTCCAGGAGCTTGGCAACGACCCGAGATGGCAACTCGTCGAACGTATTGTTGCGACTGAACCATTCCGAAAATCCGCTCGCTCTTGCGACCTGCTTCGGTACCTGGCGGAACGAGCCATTCTGAATCAGTCGCATGACCTGAGCGAAACGAAGCTGGGGCACGCCGTCTTCGGCAGAGCACTCGACTACTCGCCGACCGAAGACAGCACGGTTCGGGTACACGTCAGACAAGTTCGCCTTAAACTTCACGAATACTTCGATGGAGATGGCCGGAACGAAGCGTGGATCGTTGAGATTCCCAAGGGCAGCTATTTCGCAGTCTTTCGCTCGAGGAATGCTAAGCCCGCCGGCGAGGCAAAAACTAGTCTTCGGCCGCTCGCAAGCACTCTCCCTTGGATCCTCTCGGCGGTGCTGTTGCTCACCACTTTGGCTGCGTGGTTTAGCCGCGTGCCGCGTCCTCAGCCCCAAGTTCCTCCGTGGCCTCTTTCAGCGCTTTTCTACAATGGGGACCAACCTGTTCAGGTAGTGGTCGCGGATATCAATTATGGCCTTTTGAGCCTGATGAGCGGCCGACAGGCTTCACTTCAGGAATACCTGAGCCCCACCTATCGAAGCGGACAGGAACTCAAGCCTGGTCACGAGACCGCCAGCGAGCAGAAAGTACGAAGTTATCTGTCGGGCTCGGTACTCACATCATATGCAGATCTTGTTGTCGTGAGTTCGTTGCTGCGCATGAACGGCCCCGGGCGTGACCGGCTGATAATTCGTCCAGCAAAGAGTCTACTGCCACGCGATATGGAGGAGGGTAGGCGGCCTTTTCTCATGCGTAGATTTCATCGTCCACACCTGCCTCCGGCTCGTGGTGAAGATCGTGCAACCTGAGAAAGTTTCTGAATTCGCTCGGGGAGACATTTCTGCCTTCCTTTGATACGAGTGATGCTTCTATGACCTTTCGAAGGTCCCTCGGCAGGTGGTCGGTCTCTCGTGGCTGTTTCTCTTGCGCCTCTCTGAGCCATGAGCGGATGATCCATTCCGGAGCACAACCTGGCGCGACAACGTAGGAATAAGAGGATATCGGAATTTGGTAGAAGCTCACTTTGGCGGTGAGCATAGCGGAGAACAATTGGTTAGCCATCACAGGAGCCTTCGCCGACGGGAGGAACCCGTGGCGTGCGGACTCATAGCAAAGCAACCAATGCTCGCGGTCCAGATCTGCGTTTTTCATCCTTTTCGCAAGTGAGCGGCGATCAAAGCTTCCCGCCAGCAGTCGTTTGCGCTGCATATGCAACGCCAGTAACGCAACGAGGTCGTTTTCCACTTCTTTAAGTTTTGCGGACGCGTCTTCCTCGAGAGAAATACTGTTGTCCAAGCAGAACGCAAGCGCCCACATCAGATCGTGCGTGCCCCGCTTGGCAGACTTCATAACCAATTTGCTGAAGGTGTTCCCGAACAATTTGGTGTTGATGTCAAACCCATTTATTTTCCAGTATGAGAGGAGCGAGAGAGCCTTCTGGCTGGATCCTGGTTCGCACAAAAGCGCTTGGGTGATGGCGCTCTCTGCGACGAGTCCCGCGCGCTTGCTAGGGCGCGGAAGTTTGTAAAGCACCCCGAGCGTAAACGCCAAAACCGGAGCATTAGGAAACTCTGTCCTTAGTCGAAATGCGATGTCGAAATACTTAATCATCTCCCTCTCTTTGTTGAGACCGCTCTGGGATGCGGAGATGAGGGTACCCTGCCACTCTTCTTGGCTTGGGCTTGGAAGCCGCAGGATTTCAGTTTTCCGAGGATTGAGTCTTAGCCGGAACTTCGCTAATTCGGTCTCCAGTTGCTCTCTGAAGGCCAGCGCCTCACCCTCAGTGGAACAAGAGTACTCGTAATCGTCGAACCAACGATAGCAACGATCTTTTTCGACTTTGAGCGTCTTGTCCACTGCAGCCAACACAATCTCAGCAAGTAGAAAGGAAAGATCATTACCGATCGGGATACCTTGACTAAACTTCTTGTCTAGGTCCATAAGGTTTTGGTCCACCCGCTTACCGAGCAACTTGATGTCTTTCCAGTACTTCTTCTGGCGCATTTTTGGATCAATGGCCCAGCCAACTGCGTGGGTGTAGAGGGAGGGGTAAAAGTGACTAACGTCAGTACGGAGGAGATAGGCGGAAGAGGCTCGCGCCAGAGCCTTGTCCCGCGCAAGGTTACCCGGCAGAGTGGCCGGTCGGATTGCCCTCGCATTTGTTGTGCCATAGCTCGGCGAACTACTCGCGAATGGAGACCCGCCTGCTAGTCGAAGGAGACGCTTGAAGTTTGAGGAGCAGAGGCTCGTTAGCCGTGCGAAATGGTAGGGATGGGGAATCTTAAAATCGCGGCTTTCGTCTCCGGTCCGAGCAACTTTAAACTCACAACACTCCGTATACATGTCGGCGGGCTTGTACTGCTCGATGGCTTTTCTTCCAATTGCTGATGTCGCGAAGTCGGCAAACGAGAGAGTGTTGAAAGCTGGGGGTAGCTCTTTCGGAAAGTACCCCCTGCTCAGGATCGTCTTGTTAATGCCATTGCTCATTAAATGCGGGGCCGCCGTTTCTCCTGAATCTAACTTCGGAGTTCATCGTAAACCAACCACTCCATCAAATGCGTTGAGTTCATCGATGCGCCCAGCTTCTCGGAGCACGAAGTGGTGCGTCCATATCCGAATTCTCGGACGTGAAGGGGCAACGATATTCACCAAACAGGACTGCTTGGCGAATTAACAGTCGCCGAAAACCTAAAGCGCCCATCTGTGATCATCAGCCAAACGAATTCCGGCCCTATCGGATTGGTCCTCGAAAACGCCCATGCAGTCGCCACTCGGATCGGCAAGACATCGGCTCGTACCAATCCTAAATGCAGCAGAGGCCCCCGCCAGCGGGAGCCTCTGCTTGTCCAAGAATGCGTTATCCAACCTAGGCAATGAGGGTCGAAGTCCGAACTTGTACCTTTTTGTACCTTGATGTCACATGCCAGATCGGACCTAAGTCCTTTGGAATCTGGCGGGGACGACGGGGCTCGAACCCGCGACCTCTGCCGTGACAGTGAATCGACAACTCGTAACTTATTGATAACAGGGGCAATGGATGGCCACTCTTAGCGCCCTGAGGCACACATGGTAATCGTTATTGTGTCCTTAACGTTCCCATGGTTTTGACCGTCATTTAACAGGCTACCTTTGCCCATACGCGGCAGAGGTCGTCCGTTTTCCAACCTCTTCCGTTGGATTGCAGAGGTCTGGAACAGTTTTTCTCCCTCGACCATTTCGC
>Ga0181520_10004757_pt1 | contig 22348 bp, 17 predicted proteins | sample PEATcosm2014_Bin_29_FD_132451 | JGI IMG/M metagenome (GOLD analysis project Ga0181520, IMG submission 132451) | Peatland microbial communities from MTU Mesocosm Facility, Houghton, MI, USA - PEATcosm2014_Bin02_30_metaG | ecosystem: Environmental > Terrestrial > Soil > Wetlands > Peat | place...
AGCATCGGTCGCAATCCACGAATCTGTTCGGCATCCATGCCTGGTCCTCCTTGACGGGGCGAGATGCCAGTTTCGCAGTTTTACCCAAACAATGCAATATCAACTTAGCGCTGTAGTACTAAGGCGGAGGCCATGTCGTGGGCAACGAAACGACGTCCGAATCGGCCAGGCAGTGGCATATCGTTAGTCGCTGGCACGAATATGAAGGCGAGGCGCGGGCGAACCTGCTCCGCATCGCGGGGATCGGCGTTTTTTACGTCATTGAGTTGCTCAACTACCACGGCTTGCGACTCGGCCCGATCGAAATCCCGGCCATCGTCTCCAAGCCGTTGCATCAGGTCATTACCGGGCTGGCGCTGGCCTGGGCGCTGACGGGCATGGCCGTACTGCTGTGCCAGAAGCACCAGATTTTCCCCGCCGGGCTGATCGGCGTCGCGAAGCGGTCCGTCGCGGCGACGGCGGAAGGGGTTCCCCTCAGCCGGCAGCAGAAGATCGGCGTTTTCTTCCGCTGGGTCGGTGTCACGGGCATCGTGCTGACGATTATCACGGTGGTTGTCGTAGTGGTTATTTTTGTGGGCTTGCTCATCATGTGTTCCAACACGAACTTCCATTGATTTTCGGCCATGAGCACTCCATCAGATCCGCAGCCCCGATTCACCGAGACGTACCAGTCCCCGTCCCCGCCTCCGCCGTTTCAATTCGGCATTTCATCGATGCTGCTGATCACCACGCTGGCTGCCGTGGTCATGAGCGTAAGCGTGATGGCGCCGGGCATCGGCATCGCGCTGGCCGTCGTCGCCACGCCGGCCCTGGTGCGGACCTATATGCTCACTCGCCACAGGCGCGACAGCGACAAGCCCGTCGCGGCGGGGGAGAAGATTGTGCTCTTCATGATGTGCCTGGGAATCGCCACGCTCATTGCCCTGGCCGCGGGGGCGGCGTTCTTTGTCACGTGTTTCTTCGGTTTCGGGGTTACCTCCGCTGGCATAGGCAAGGGCAGTCTCGATGCGGGCGTGACGATTGGCGTTATCCTGGGGACAATTGCCGGGCTGGTCGTATTGATTGTGCTCCTGGTCAAATGGCTTAGGCGGCCAGCCAAGAAAATAGAAGTACCCAAGAGCCTGGACGTCACTACCTGGCTGGACACGCCGCCTGAGGGCGATCCATGAACTGGACCTACGCAGCCATCATGTTGGCGGCCTGGGCGACGGCGTTTGGCCTTTTGCTCCTGACGCGACAACCGTTGGGCGTCGATCGTCGCGGGTTGGCCGCGATCGCCTTGGGCGCGTTCTGCGGCGGCATGATCGGGGCCAAGCTGCCCTTCGTGCTGGCCGACTGGCCGGGCTTCCTCAGTGGCAGGGCCTGGTTCGACGACGGCAAGACGATCGTTTCCGGCCTGCTGGGCGGCTACTTCGGGGCGATGGTCACCGAGTGGGCGCTGGGCATCCAGGGCCTGGCCTGCGATGTGTTGGCCGCTCCGCTGGCAGCGGGCATCGGCATCGGACGGCTGGCTTGCTTTCACGCCGGCTGCTGTTACGGCACTCCCACTTCGCTGCCCTGGGGCGTGAATTTCGGCGACGGCCAATTGCGGCATCCTACACAGCTCTACGAATCGGCCTTCCATCTGCTGGCGGCAGTCGTGCTTGTTCAACTTCAGCGACGGCAGATGTTCCGCGGGCAGTTGATTCGCGTCTATTTCGTGGCCTACTTCATCTTTCGGTTCGCCACGGAATTCATCCGTCCCGAGCCGCGGATCTATTTCGGGCTGACCGGCTACCAGGTGGCGACGCTGGTGTTGGCCCCGTTCTTCGCCTTGTGGTGCTGTCCCGGGGCGCGGCCGCAGTGGTTTCGCCTGCGGCGGAGGCCGCCGCGGAAGTTCCACGACAAAGGGCCGGGCGACCATCTGCTGAAACCGACCCGCACGCTTTGCCCCAAGTGCCTGAAACCGGCGGCGGGGGCGACCTTCGAACGCGGCGGCCAGGTGTACCTGCGGCACCAATGCGCAGAACACGGCACGATCGACGCCCTGGTCTGTTCCCAGCGGCGGCACTACTACCTGCGCGACGAAGTGCCGCACCCGCCGCCGGCGGCGGACAAGTGTTGCAGCCCCGCGCCGGGCCATCCGTCATGTATCGGCCTGGTCGAGATAACGCGTGCCTGCAATTTGTGCTGCCCGGTCTGCTATGCCCAAAGTCCCGGCGGCGAACATCGCGAGGCGGCCTCCGTCCTGGCCGACGTGGAGGCCTTTCTTGCGGCGCGGGGACCCTTGGACGTGTTGCAACTCAGCGGCGGTGAGCCGCTGTTGCACCCGCAATTGCTGGAGATCATCGACAAGTGCCGGCAGTTGCCAATCCAGTACGTCATGATCAACACCAACGGCCGGGAACTGGTCCGCGACCCCGCCTTGGCCGCGGAGCTTGCCCGGCGGAAACCGCGGCTGGAGTTGAACTTGCAGCTCGACGGATTGGACGCGGCCAGCCATGTGGCCCTGCGGGGCGCCGACCTCGTGGCCGAAAAACACGCCGCGCTGGCCCGCGTGACCGAGCACGAGTTGCCCACGACGCTGGTCTGTACGGTCGTGCAAGGTGTGAACGATAGCGAACTGGGGCCGCTGGTGCGGCTTGGGCTGCAATCGCCCATTATCCGCGGCATTACCTTTCAGCCGGCCACGTGGGTTGGCCGCTTCCAGCCGGAAATCGATCCCATGCAGCGGACCACGCTGGCCGATGTCGTCCGCCTGCTGGTGCAACAGAGCGGCGGACTCCTGGCCGCGGAGGATTTCAACCCGCTGCCATGTTCCGATCCGAATTGCTGCAGCTTTACCTACGTGGCGCGACGGAAGCCGATGATACCGCTGACGCGGATCGTGAAGTACGAAGACCATGTCGAGCAGTTGGCCGACCGGATCGCTTTCGACATGGGGCATGCCAGGCAGTGTTGCGGCGGCAACTGGAACATGGCCGATTTCTTCCGCATCGTCATCAAGCCTTTCATGGACGCCTATTCTTACGATCAGGACCGCATCGACGAATGCTGCGTACACGTTATCGACCAGGGTGGCCGGGCCGTGTCGTTTTGCCAGTTCAACACGCTGGAGCGGCGATAAGAGCGTCCGGAAGAAATGACGAAGTGCTGCGTTGTGGAGGGTCGCTGGGGCATAGCGCGTAGGGTGGGACCAGTAAACCGGGGCTCTGCTGGGCCTGCGGTCGCGGTCCATCGTTTTTCGGCGGTTGATCCACGAATCGGAGGTTGTCAGGTTTGCGCAGACCCACCAAAGCTCTTTTGTTTCGGGTCATGACGCACGGGCGTTTACGCCCGTTGGTCGCCGCAGGCGGTAGTAGGCCCGGCATTTATGCCGGGTTTGCGGCAGGCTACAATCGGCGTTTGTTGAGTTATGTTTCCCGTTGTCAGGCCCGTTTACGGGCCTCCTTTCCCCAGGAACCTGCCATGAGTCGAAACTACTATTCCGAAATCAATCTGCACTTTACGTGGCACTACAAGGACAGTTCGCCTATGCTCACTCCCCAGATCGAGTCGGTGACGCATCGAATCATCAAGGAACGCCTGATCAAGACCCCCGATGTTTTCGTCCATGAGATCGGCGGGACGGATACCCACGTCCACGTGGCCGTTACGATTCCGCCGACCCTGACCATCAGCATCTTCGTTGGCCAAGTCAAAGGCGCGTCGTCGCACGACGTGAATCAGCATTTCGCAATGCGAGGGAAGGTACTTGAATGGCAGGCTGGCTACGGTGTGGTGAGTTTTGGAACGAAGGATTTGCCCTGGGTGACGCAGTACATTAAGAACCAGCGCGACCATCACGCAAGCGAGAAGATTTTCGATCGACTCGAACGAATAACGGAAATGGAGACCGTTGTCCTGGCCGGGAACCCCGTAAACGGGGTTGACATGGCGTTGCAACGGGACAGCAATTCCGCGCCCTTCGGTTAACCCGGCATGAATGCCGGGCCTACTACCGGCTGAAGCCGAGAACGGGCGTAAACGCCCGTGCGTCGCGTGCTGTCCCGGAACACAAATGACGCAAACAGAACATATAATCTCCCTCACGTCATCCACCCTTTGCACAGGCCAGTCCCACCCTACAGCTGCGCGCAAGCCTCCGGGAATCACGCGAAGCTATTTAGCTTGGCCCCCATCCTCTTTCTTCCTTGCCTTCCCCATCAGGCCCGCGGATGAAACTTGCGGTGAACGGCCTTCAACCGCGTCGGATCGACGTGGGTGTAGATCTGTGTCGTGGCAATGCTGGCGTGGCCCAGCATCTCTTGTACCTGCCGCAGGTCAGCGCCGCCGGCAAGCATGTGCGTGGCAAAACTGTGCCGCATTGTGTGCGGACCGATCTCCGGCGGCGCGCCCGCGCGAATGGCATAGCGTTTCATCAACTCCCAGATCCGCTCGCGCCGCAGGCGGCGGCCGCGATACGAGAGCAAGACCCACTGCGGCGGCGGCGAAACATGCGCCGCCAGCGGGCCGCGCTCGTGTTCCAAATACGCCCGCACGGCCGCCGCGGCTCTTGCCCCCAACGGCACCATCCGCTGCTTGTCGCCCTTGCCGCGGCAAATACAGTAGCCTTCTTCCAAATGCATGTCCGGCAGTTTCAGGTTCGAGAGCTCCGATGCCCGGCAACCGGTTGCGTACAACAGTTCCAATAGTGTCCGGTCCCGCCGCCAGCAGGGATCGCCGGGCTTGGGCGTCTCAAAAAGGCGGTTGACCTGAGCGATCGATAGGACCTTCGGCACGCGCTCCCACAATTTCTGGCTGCCCAGCAGTTCCGCCTGGCTCTCTACCAAGACGCCTTCGAGTTGCAGGTAGCGGAAAAAGACCCGCAACGAGGCGATATGCCGGGCGATGCTCGTAGGACTGAGCTTTCGCTCGTGCAGCCAGTTGACGTAATCGGCCAGTTCGCGTATGGTCAGGGCCGGAATCGTGCGGGCCCGCAGCCATTGGAAAAACCGTGCCGTATCGCGACGGTAGGCGGCAATCGTGTTTTCGGCCAGATGACATTCGCCTGCGACATAGGCAATGAACGATTCCAGATACGATGTCGAGATCGTTACCGGTGATGGAGGACGGGGACGCAGCGGTTTCTTGGGAACGATGGCCATGATTGAAAGATTCGACCCGGGAAAGGCGAAATCTTCACGGGGAGCATGCGAATAAAGCGCTCGTACGACCGACTTCCGGCGAAAATACCGCAATTTCCGAAAGCAACCGGCATTACGCCGGCATGGAAGATCGTCACACCAACCCGAAACGCAAGCGAAGACTCCTCGCTTGCGCTTCGGGTTGGTATTTGTTGCCGGGCCAATACTTCGAGCACGGTCCCTTCTCAGAAACCCTAATTGTGGCACGCCATTGACATAAGTCATTCTAATGTTAACATTGAAGGATGTACGTCCATTGCGACCCAAGAACTAAAAGTCGTTCCATGATGCGTAGCGCCCCAACGGCACAAGGCTTATACGATCCCCAATTCGAGCACGACGCCTGCGGTATCGGCGCCGTAGTAGACATTTCGGGCACGAAGAGCCACAAGATTGTCGAGCACGCCAAGCAGATTCTTTTGAATTTGCAACACCGGGGCGCTTCGGGGGCCGACGAATCGACGGGCGACGGGGCGGGGATCCTCATGCAGATCCCGCACGCGTTTTTCGCGGCGGCGGCCGACCAACTGAAGTTCGAATTGCCGCTCGCCGGGCATTACGGCGCCGGCAGCCTTTTCTTGCCCCACGACGCGGCGGTCCGCGGCACGTGCGAGGAGGTGCTTGCCCAATCGCTGGAAAGCGAGGGCCTACAAGTGCTCGGCTGGCGCGACGTGCCTTGCGACAATCGCACCTTGGGCGAGATCGCTCGCAGTGCCGAGCCTTTTATCCGCCAGATCTTTGTCGGCGGCAACGGCCTCTGTGACGAGCAACTTGAGCGGCGGCTGTTCCGTGCCCGCAAGCGGGCCGAGCGGCGGGCACGGGTCGATCTGGGGATCACGCCCGAGGCCTTTTACATTCCCTCGCTGTCGTGCAAAACGATTGTTTACAAGGGAATGTTCCTTGCGCCGCAACTGTTCGACTACTATCCCGATCTGGCCGATCCCGAGATGATGACGGCCCTGGCGGTGGTCCACCAGCGGTACAGCACGAACACCTTTCCAAGCTGGCGGTTGGCGCAGCCTTTCCGCATGATTGCCCACAACGGCGAGATCAACACGCTGCGCGGAAACCTCAATCGGCTGAAGGGCTATGAAAAGACCATGGCCTGCCCCGCCTTGGGCCAGGACCTGTCCAACTTGTTCCCTATCGTCGAGCCTGGCGGCAGCGATTCCGCCTGCTTCGACAACTGCATGGAGTTGCTTGTCCGCGCCGGCCGTTCGGCCCCGCACGCGCTGATGATGATGATCCCCGAGGCGTTCGGGCCTGGCTATCATATTTCGCTGGACAAGCAGGCGTTTTATGAATACCACGGGGCCATCCTGGAGCCTTGGGACGGGCCGGCGGCGATGGTCTTTACCGACGGCCGGCTGGTAGGCGGCACGCTGGACCGCAACGGCCTCCGTCCCAGCCGCTACGTCGTCACCACCGAAGGCCTCGTCGTGCTGGCCAGCGAGGTGGGCGTGATCGAGTTTCCGCCGGAGCAGATCAATCGCAAGGGCCGCTTGCAGCCGGGCCGCATGTTCCTGGTCGATACCGAGGAAGGCCGCATCGTCGAAGACAATGAAATCAAGGGCAAGATCGCCCGCCAGAAGCCCTATCGCCGCTGGCTGGAGAACCGCATCGAGCTCCGCGGGCTTTTCCAACCGGCCCAGCCGGCCGATGTCGATCCCAATCAGGTGGCGCAGCGTTTGCGCGCCTTCGGCTATACGCGTGAAGATCTGCAATTGATTGTCGGTCCCATGGCCGCCAACGGCCAGGAGCCGGTCGGCTCGATGGGCACCGACACGCCGTTGGCCGTGCTCTCCGATCAGCCGAAGCTGCTTTTCAACTACTTCAAGCAGTTGTTCGCCCAGGTCACCAACCCGCCTATCGATCCCTTGCGGGAAGGGCTGGTGATGTCGCTCTTAACATTTACGGGCAAGCAGCGGAACCTGTTGGACGAAACGCCCGAGCATTGCAAGCAACTCGAGTTGCCGCATCCCATCCTCACGAATGAGGACATGCAGCGTTTGCGGACCGTGAAACGCAATGATTTCAAGGTGGCCGTGCTGCCGGCCTTGTTCGCCGTCAGCGAGGAAGACCCGGGCAGGAACCTTGCCGAAGCCCTGGCCGAACTGGTCGACGCGGCCGAGCGGGCCATTCACGACGGCGCCTCGCTGCTGATCCTCAGCGACCGCGACACTTCCCCCCGACACGTCGCCATTCCCAGCCTGCTGGCCACGTCGGCCCTGCACCATGGCCTGCTGGAGCGGCGGCTGCGGAGCGAGGCAGGCATCGTGGTCGAGAGCGGCGAGCCTCGCGAAGTGATGCACTTCTGCATGCTCTGTGGCTACGGGGCCAATGCCATCAATCCCTACATGGCCTTCGAAGGCATCTACAAACTGCGGGCCGACGGCGACCTACCGGAAGACGAGCCGGTCGAGTACCTGATCGACCACTACATCTCGGCGGTCAAGAAGGGCATTCTGAAGACCATCTCGAAGATGGGTATTTCCACCCTCCGCAGCTACCATTCCGCGCAGCAGTTCGAGGCTGTCGGCCTGAACCGCGAGTTCGTACACAAGTATTTCTGCGGCACCGCCTCGCGGATCGGGGGGGCTGATCTGGCAGTCATCGCCCGCGAGGCCATGGCCCGGCATCATGCGGGTTTCGGCCGGCGAGAGGCGGGGCAGTTGGATCTCGATCACGGCGGCGAGTACCAATTCCGCCTGGACGGCGAGCGGCATCTCTGGAACCCGACCACGGTCACCACCTTGCAACACGCGGTGCTCAACAACGATCCGCGGCTCTTCGACGAGTTCGCCAAGGCCGTCAACGAGCAGTCCAAGGAACTCTGCACGCTGCGCGGCATGTTCGAATTCCTGCCGGACCCGCAAGCGGGTGCCCCATCGGTGCCCTTGGACGAAGTCGAGCCGGCCAGCGAGATCGTCAAGCGTTTCAACACCGGCGCGATGTCGCACGGCTCGATTAGCGGCGAGGCCCATCAGACGCTGGCCATCGCCATGAATCGGTTGGGCGGCAACGCCAACACGGGCGAAGGCGGCGAGGACCCGGTGCGCTACAAGCTTCTGCCCAACGGCGATTCGCTCAATTGCGGTATCAAGCAGGTGGCCAGCGGGCGATTTGGCGTGACGATCGAGTACCTGGCCAACGCCAAGATCCTGCAAATCAAGATGGCCCAGGGCGCTAAGCCGGGCGAAGGCGGCCAACTCCCCGGCTACAAGGTGACCGATGAGATTGCGCGATTGCGGCATGCCACGCCCGGCGTGTCGTTGATCTCGCCGCCGCCGCACCACGACATCTATTCCATCGAAGATCTGGCCCAGTTGATCTACGATCTCAAGTGTGCCAATCCCGGCGGCATGGTCTCCGTGAAGCTCGTTTCCGAAGTCGGCGTCGGTACGGTGGCGGCCGGCGTGGCCAAGGGCTATGCCGACGAAGTGCTCATTAGCGGCCACGACGGCGGCACCGGCGCCAGCCCCTTATCGTCGATCAAGCATGCCGGCAGTCCCTGGGAAATCGGCCTGGCTGAGACCCAGCAGACGCTTGTCCTCAACGGCCTCCGCGACCGCATCCTCGTGCAATGCGACGGCCAGATGCGGACCGGCCGCGATGTCGTGATCGGCGCGCTGCTGGGCGCCGAGCGGTTCGGTTTCGGCACCTCCGCCCTGGTCTCGCTGGGCTGCATCCTCATGCGCAAGTGTCACCTGGGGACCTGTCCTGTGGGCATTGCCACGCAGGACCCCGACCTGCGGAAGCGGTTCCAGGGCAAGGCCGAATATGTCGTCCGCTTTCTGACCTTTGTGGCCGAGGACGTCCGCCGCGAGATGGCCCGCTTGGGCTTCCGCAAGTTCGAGGACATGATCGGCCGCGTCGAGCGACTCAGTTTCAACAAGGCCATCGATCATTGGAAGGCCAAGGGCTTGGACTTTTCGGCCGTCTTCGCCAAGCCGGACCAGTCCAACGGCTGCGCGCTGCGCCGCGTGCGTCTCCAGAGCGACATGCACAAAGACCACCTCGACTGGTCAATCATCGAGCAGCTTGGGCCGGCCCTGGCCGAAGGCACGCGCACGCACCTGGAAATGCCGATTCGCAACATCCACCGTGCGGTGGGCGCGATCCTCAGCAACCGCATCGTGCGTTGCCACGGCGGCAAGGGCCTGCCCGACGGCACCTTCGACCTGACCTTCACCGGTTCGGCCGGCCAGAGCTTCGGCGCCTTCCTCGCCAAGGGCGTGACGCTGAAACTGATCGGCGACGCCAACGACTACTTGGGTAAGGGCCTTTCCGGGGGGCGGATCATCGTGCAGACCCCGCCGGGCTCGCCCTTCGTCCCCAAGGAAAACGTGGTTGTCGGCAACACGCTGCTGTATGGCGCGACAGGTGGCGAGGTTTATATCAACGGCCTGACGGGCGAGCGGTTTTCCGTCCGCAACAGCGGCGCGATCGCGGTCGTCGAGGGCGTGGGTGACCACGGCTGCGAATACATGACCGGCGGCATCGTGGTCGTGCTGGGCCGCACCGGCCGCAATTTCGCCGCGGGCATGAGCGGCGGCATCGCCTACGTCTTGGATGAGCACCAATTGTTCGATACGCTCTGCAACCTCGACATGGTCGACCTCGAGCCCGTCCACCTCGACGAGGACCTCGACTTGCTCCAAGACCTGATCCGCCGCCATTGCCGCTGGACCGGCAGCCTGCAAGCCAGGATGATCCTCGATCGCTGGCGGGAGATGTCGGGCCGCTTCGTCAAGGTCATGCCGATCGACTACCGCAAGGCCCTGCTCCGCCTCCGCGAACGCGAGCAGGTCAAGAGTGAAGGCGCCGCAACAACCGAAGAAGTGTTCAGATAGTGGTAACTCTTTGGCGGAATAAAGAAGACGACCCCTGCCAGCTTGCCTGGCAGGTGAGAGAGTCTTGTGAGCGAAGAGGCGACGGCCAAGAAATACTTCGTACGACCCTGCCGGCCGGGCACCCTCTGGGTGCCCGGCCGGCAGGGTCGTGGATCGACTGACGTAGGTCTTACTCGCTAAAAAAACTCATTCACCAGCCCGGCAAGCGGGCTGGGGTCTGTTCTTCCATTCCGCTAAAAGTTACAAATTTCGAATTTTCACCGTATAGTTCGCGTTTTTCCCTAAAGACAGCACCGAAATGGGCAACCCCACAGGCTTCAAGCAGTTTACCCGAGCAGAAATCTCCCACCGTCCGGTTTCGGAGCGGATCAAGGACTGGTACGAAATCGACCAGCCGCTGGTCGAGAACGTGCTCAACCAGCAGGCAGCCCGCTGCATGGACTGCGGCATTCCCTTTTGCCACGGCGCCGGATGCCCGGTCAAAAACCGCATTCCGGAGTTCAACGACCTGGTCTATCGCGGCCATTGGCAAGCGGCCGCCGAGAACCTGCACTCGACGAACAACTTCCCCGAGGTGACCGGCCGGGTCTGCCCCGCTCCCTGCGAATCGGCCTGCACCTTGGCGATCAACGACCGTGCAGTGACCATCAAGCACATCGAGTACCAGATCGCCGAGCGGGCCTTCCGCGAAGGCTGGGTCGAGCCGATTCTGCCGCCCACGCGGACGGGCAAGCGGGTGGCGGTCATCGGTTCCGGCCCTTCCGGCCTGGCTGCCGCCCAGCAGATCAACCGGGCCGGCCACGAGACCGTGGTTTTCGAGAAAGACGACCGCATCGGCGGCCTGCTGCGCTACGGCATTCCCGACTTCAAGCTGGAAAAGCGGATCATCGACCGCCGCCTGGAACAAATGTCGTGCGAAGGGGTGCGGTTCCAGTCGGGCGTGGAAGTCGGCCGCGACGTCACTGCCGCTGAGCTGCGCAGCCAATTCGATGCGGTTTGTCTCTGCATGGGCGCCGGTCAAGCCCGGCCCCTGAGTGTGAACGGGGCCGATCTCCACGGCGTACACCTCGCCATGGACTTCCTCAGTCAGCAGAACCGCCGCGTGGCCGGCGACGATCCGCCGGCCGGCCGCGGGCCTGTGCTTACAGCCAAGGGCAAACACGTGATCGTGGTGGGCGGCGGCGACACCGGCAGCGACTGCGTCGGCACGTCGATCCGCCAGGGCGCTATTTCCGTGACGCAACTGGAAATCCTGCCCAAGCCGCCCGATGCCAGCAACAACGAGACCCCCTGGCCGCAGTGGCCGCGGATCATGCGCACGTCCTCGTCGCAGGAAGAGGGCTGCGAACGCCGCTGGAGCGTCTTGACCAAGGACCTCCGCGGCGATGAAGGCCAGGTCCGCGAACTGTTCGGCATCGACGTTAACTGGCTGCCCGGCGCTAAGGGCTGGGAGATGAAGGAGATCCCCGGCACTGAATTCGTGCTTCCCGCTGATCTGGTGCTGATCGCCATGGGCTTCCTGCATGTCGTGCGGAGCGGTTTCGTGGAAGAATTGGGCGTGAAACTCGACGGCCGCGGCAATGTGGCTGTCGACAACTGGATGTCGAGCGTGCCGGGCGTTTTCGCCGCCGGCGACACCGTGCGCGGGGCCTCGCTTGTGGTCCACGCCATCAACCAGGGCCGCATCATGGCCGCCGCCGTGGATAAATGGCTGCGGAAGTAGCACGCGACCGCTGCGAGAAGCTATAATAGGGGCTAATCAACCCGCTTCTCGCACGCGTCGACTATGAACGAACGGCTGACTGGCATCCTGGTAGAGTCGGGAATCGAGGTGATCGCCGGCCTTTTCCTGGCGTACATGGGCTTTCTCAGCCCCGTTTTCCGCCGTAGCAGCGAGCAACTGGCGCCCGATCGTTGGCTGGGCACAGTGCGCGTTTCCTTGCGAATCCTCGGGCCGCTCCTGTGCCTCATCGCCGGACTCAGGGCCGCCGCCGGTATCCACCAGGAAGGCGAGGTCTCGATCTTGCAGTGGCAGGAGTTCACGCCGCCCGAAGGACGATTCCGCGTCTCTATTCCGGGTAAGTTCGACATGAAAGTCAGGGATGTTTTCTACGGAGGGTCGCAAGTCAAAGAATCCTGCTTCGACGTTACGATTCCTGCGCTGAGGTTCCTCGTAAGCTATGTCGATCTCCCGACAAGCATGCTGACGGCTGAACCGAACGAGATATTGACTAAGGAGTTGGACAGCGACGTCCGGTATGCGGGCGTAAAGCTTCTCAGCAAGGAAACAACCCACTTCGCCGGCTACCCGGCGATCCGCTTCAAGTTGCACGACGTGTCGAAAGGCATTTTTGTCGAGGGTATCCTCCTAGTTGCCAAACAGCGACGATATCAGTTGACCGTCAATTTCATCAACGAAACCTCGGCTCGCGACCGCGAAACGTTCTTCGATTCGTTTCAGGTTCTTGAGTCTCCGTGATGTCCGGGTATGACATGGCAAGGTTGCCTGGATTCCGCCGGAGGACGTTGCAGCGGTCTCTGATACGCCATCAACCCCGACACGGCTGGCGCGTCCCTGAGGCCGTAGGGTGGGACCGGGCTAGGGCAAAACTACCCAACTTGGTAAATACTGTTTTGTTCCGAATCTGTTCTAGTTTTCGATGCAGGTTTCCAGACCCCACTCGGCTTGCGGTCTGTCGATTTAGTCCCGCCCCCGCTGGGCTTGCTGGCACGAGATTAAGGCGGAAAGGGTTCCAGCAACACCACTTACGTTTCGGGTACACCCCTGCCGGCTTGTCCGGCAGGTGGACAAGTCTTGTAAGCGAAGTGGCGATCACAGGACCTCTCCAGGACCCCTGCCAGCTTGCCTGGCAGGTGAACGAGTCTTTTGAGCGAAATGACGTTTGCGGAGTTTCTTCGGGAATTGCGTCATCGCCCCCCTCGCTCACAAAACTCCTTCACCGGCCAGACAAGCTGGCAGGGGTCGAACAACGTTGGGGACGTCCGTCGTCTCGCTAGCAAGACTCTTTCACCAGCCCGGCAAGCGGGCTGGGGTCTGTTCCTCCATTTCGCTAAACAGTTGCAGAGACTTGCGATCGATGCCCGTTGCCTCTACGCGATCGTCCTTCCCCCGTCCACCGGCAGGCACACACCCGTGACGTAATCGTTCTCGATGAGAAACACGGCTGCCTGGGCGACGTGCTGCGGCGAACCGGGCCGTTTCAAAAGCGTCGCCGCTACGGCCCCGGCAACCTCCGGCTGCGTTGCATCCTCCGGCACCATCACGGGACCGGGCAGAATGCAGTTCACCCGCACGCGCGGATTCTTCCGCGCAAGTTCTACGGCCAACATACGCGTCATCGTGGGCAGCGAACCCTTGCTGATGTAGTAGGCCGCGTAGTTCAGCCCGGGCCGTTGACAGGCCCAGTCGCCGATCGTCACGATTGCGCCGCCCTGCGGCTGCGCCGCCATGATCCGCCCGGCCTGCTGGCAACACAAGAACGTACCGAGCGTGTTGATCTTGAACTGGCGACAGACATCGTCCGCCGTAACCTCCTCCAGCGGCTTGGGTTCCCAGATAGCCGCTGCGGTCACTAAGGCGTCCAACCGGCCGAAACGGTCCATCACCTGCGCGAACAGCCGGGCAACGGCCCGCTCGTCGGCAACATCGGCGGCAAAGGCCGCGGCCTCCGTCCCCAGGCGTTGAAACTCGTCCACCGTCTGCAAGGCGGCATCCGCCGACTCATGGTAGTGTACCGCGATGCCATAGCCGCGCTCGGCAAGCGCTCGGGCCACGGCGTTGCCCACCCGCCGCTTGCCGCTGCCGGTCACCAATGCGACTTTGCTAGTACTCAACATACGTTGCGACAACGGAACCACGAAAGACACGAATCACACGAAAAAAAGAAAAGAAACTCGCCCTATCACCATCAGCAATCTTCACACCTTTCTTTCGTCCTTTCGTGTATTTCGTGGTTCTTCTTATGTTCTTCCTTCTACTTGTTTCAACTCTTCGAAGTATTCACCCAGCGCTTCTTTCCAATCCGGCATGGCCGGACCGCCGAGGCGATGATAGGCGGTCGTGTCCAACACGCTATACGCGGGCCGCGGCGCGGGAGCCGCATAGTCGGCCGTCGTGATCGGTTCCACCGGCACGTCCAGGCCCGCCAGGCGCACGATCTCGCGGGCAAACTCGCACCACGTGGCCTCGCCCCGGTTGGTGACATTGTAGATCCCCCACGCCGCGGGCGCGGCCCCGCCGACTCCCAATAAATAGACAATCGCGCGGGCCACGTGCGGCACGTAGCTCGGCGTGCAGCGCTGATCGTCGACCACCCGCAACTTGGGCTGCGTGCGTGCCAGCCGCAGGATCGTCTTCACGAAATTGCGGGCCGCAAGATGCGAAGGCCGGGCATAGAGGCCACAGGTCCTCACCACGATGTGCTTGGCCCAGGCCGTCACCGCCCGCTCGCTCTCGAATTTCGTGATCGCGTAAACGCCCGCGGGGATTGGCGGGTCGTCTTCCCGCCATGGCCGCCCAATCCCGCGACTGCCCGCAAAAAGATAGTCGGTGCTGAGCTGGACCAGAGGGCAATCCAACCGGCGGCAGCCCTCGACCAGCGATTCGACCGCGGTCACGTTCACGGCCCGGCAGCGGGCCACGTCAGTCTCGGCTTGATCGACTTGCGTGTAGGCCGCGCAATGGATCACGGCCCGAGGCGTCAATCGCCGCAAGGCTTCCAGTACGGCGGCACGATCGGTCAGATCGAGCGCGTCAATATCCACGCCCGTGGCTTCCCCCGCCAATTGTCGGCAAAGCTCCGCCCCCAACTGCCCCGCCGCGCCGGTCACAAGGATGCTCATAAGCCATCAACAACCTGGATCAATGAACCAATTTATAGTTTGCGCGGGCGGAAATGAGCCGTTGGAGTCCCGCCTTTAGGCGGCTGTTCCGGGCGGATTCCGGCTAACGCCGGGACTCCAACGGTTCATTTCCGCCCGCGTGGAGCATAGACGCCGCCTCTGAAAACGATAGCGGTTACTCCGGCCCGCGCCAAGTACCCTAAAAGTGGTGGCGGGTTGACAACAGCCCAGAGAATAAGGTGAAATAAACTGTTTTGGAGTCTGATTCTATGAATGTGTTGGTTGCCGGCGGCGCCGGCTACATCGGCTCGCATGCCGTGAAAATGTTGTTCGAGGCCGGGCATCGCGTCGTGGCCGTTGACAACCTCTTTCGTGGCCACCGCCAGGCGGTCCACCCCAAGGTGGCGTTTCACCAGGCCGATCTGGCGGAAACCCGCCCGTTGACCGAATTGCTCAAACGCTACGAGATCGAGTGCGTAATGCATTTCTCGGCCTTGGCCTATGTCGGCGAGTCGGTGACCGATCCCCTGGCCTACTACGACAACAACACGGCCGGTACGATCAGCCTGCTCAAGGCGATGCACTCCGCTGGCGTGAAACGACTGGTCTTCAGCTCGACCTGCGCCACCTACGGCGAACCGGAAGGCGTGCCTATCGTGGAAACTATGCGGCAGTCGCCGATCAGTCCCTACGGGTGGTCGAAATGGTGCGTCGAGCGGATCCTCCGCGACTATGCCGCGGCCAATGCGGAGTTCGCCTTTGTGGCTCCACGGTACTTCAACGTGGCCGGCTGCGCCTGCGACGGCAGCCTGGGCGAGGACCATCATCCGGAAACGCACCTCATTCCGGTCCTGCTCCAGTCGCTCTTGGGGCAGCGGGAGAAGGTAGTCGTTTTCGGCACCGACTATCCCACGCCCGACGGCACTTGCATTCGCGACTACATCCATGTCGAGGACCTTTGCGAGGCCCACATCGTGGCCATGAAGGCCCTGCAACCGGGCGACATGCGGTTCTACAACCTGGGTATCGGCCGCGGCTATTCTGTCAAGGAAGTCATTGATTCGGTCCAGCGGGTGACGGGCAAGACGGTGCCCGTGGAATATGGTCCGCGGCGGCCCGGCGACCCGGCCGCCTTGTATGCCAACGCGCAGAAGATCCACGACGAGTTGGGTTGGCAGGCCCGGCACACGGAGATCGACGACATCGTGGCCACGGCCTGGAACTGGTTCAAGCACCACCCGCACGGCTACGCCGACTGACCGATGTCCGGTGTGCGATGCCGCCCCTTGGCTTCTCATGCATGGCCATTCATGGCCATTTGCCGGCGCAGCCGGTATTAGGCCCGTGCTTTAGCACGGGCAAACGGGACGTTAGAATAGATTGTGGCCTCATTTCTGCGGGCCGCCCGCAGAACAAAGCGCGATTCCGCCTGTTGACCCGTGCTAAAGCACGGGCCTATCACCGGCTGCGCCGAGCAATGGGCGTAAACGCCCATAAAGGCCAACTGTGAAACAGAAATAGCATACAAATCACGAGCCGACCGCGTTGAGTGTGGAGATTTAACAGCATGATTCGCAAGGATCCGATACTTTCTACCGACGCCCAAGGGGTCTGGCGTGAGGATACGCCGGGCCATCGCTACGGTATCGAATGGGGAGAGATATACAGAGTCGTCGGCGGCAAGTTGGATGGCATCACCGAGATGAACACCTACGTTGAACTCGAATTTGACTATGGCCATTTTCTTGAGTTCTACGATTGCTGGCCCGGATTCGTAGAGTTGTTGACGCGATTACCAGGAACATCCCCGGAATATCGCCGGATTGGTTCCGAAGGGTCGAGTCGCTTGGAAGCGAGGACAAGCCAATTGTCCTGTGGAAACGGGAATAGGGAGAAACGAAAGAAGATCAGCCAACAAATCCTGCTTTACCAGCGATTACGCCACTTGACAGTTCCACGCGGACAGCAAAAATGATGGCAATACCCGTACACTTACCCAGCAGTTAAGGAGTAGTTCGAATGGACGACATGACCCTGAAACAAGCCCAAGCCGCCGTGGCCGCCGCCCTGGCGAAAGCCGAGCAGATCGGCGTCAAAATGAACATCGCGGTGGTCGACGCCGGCGCTAACCTGAAGGCCTTCGCCCGCATGGACGGGGCCTGGCTCGGCTCGATCGACATCTCGATCCGCAAGGCCCGTACCGCCCGCTTCTTCGACATGAATACCGGCGATATCGGCAAGCTCTCGCAGCCCGGCGAATCGCTGTTTGGCATCGAACACTCCAACGGCGGGCTGATTACTTTCCCGGGCGGAGTCCCTATCCGCAACCAAGCCGGCACAGTCATTGGCGCCATCGGCGTTTCCGGTAGCGCGGTCGAGAACGACCACGCCGTGGCCTCGGCCGGCGCGGCAGCGGCAAAATAGGCGGGAATCCAGCGAAGGACCATCAACCATCCCAATCATCGCCGAGGCCCGAACATGACAAATCGCGTTCTCACTCGTTCCGTCGCTTTCTTGGTCGCCATAGCGGTGCTTCTGGGCAGCCCTGCCTTGCCGCCAGTGCAGGGCGAGACTGTCCAAGGGATGTATTTCGCCAAAAAACAGTATGTCCCAAAGCCATTGCCGACGTTTGCCGAGACCAAGGGCAAGCTGCCCGGCCCGATCTTCGATGAGAACCCTTTGTACGTGCAGATGTACTGGAAAGCGTGGGAACTGGGATTCCGCAACTTCTACGAGCCCAAGCCGGGAAGCGGTTTCGTCAGCCAGTTCATCGACGCTGCCTTCAACAAGAACATCTTCCTCTGGGACACCTGTTTCCTGTCGATGTTCTGCAACTACGGGCATCCACTGGTGCCCGGCATAGGCTCCTTGGACAACTTCTATGCCAAGCAATACGCGGACGGCGAAATCTGCCGCGAGATCGACCGGACGACAGGGCGGGACTACGTTGAGTGGGTGAACCGCGAGCAGAAGGACTTGTTCAGCCGCTGGAGTCACTTCTCGGTGACCTACGTCGGCCGCGACGTCCCCGCTCCGCCGCCGCACCTGACTCTCGATGCCCTGAATCACCCGATCTTCGCCTGGGCCGAGTTGGAAAGCGTTCGCGTAACCGGCGACCGTTCCCGCTTGAAACTGGTCTACGAACCGCTGGTCCGCTACTACGGTGCGCTGCAAACGTACGTCCGCCAAGGAAACGGTCTCTACATCACCGATTGGGCCAGCATGGACAATTCGCCGCGCAATGCGTACTTGGACAAGGGCGGCACGGCCGTGGATACCTCGTCGCAAATGGTCATGTTCGGCAACCAACTGGCCCAGATCGCCGATCTGCTGGGAAAGAAGGAAGAGGCCACGGCATTCCGCAAGGAAGCGGCAAGACTGGCAGGGATCATCAACGCGAAGATGTGGGACCGCAAACGGAAGTTCTACTTCGATCTGACGGCCGACGGCAAGCTGGCGCCGGCGAAGACGGTCGCCGCCTTTTGGACGCTCTTGGCGGGCGTAGCGTCGATCGAGCAGGCCGACGCCCTGGCGGCCGAACTGCGCAACCCCCAGAGCTTTGCTCGCAAGCACCGCGTGCCGAGCACGCCGGCCGACCAGGCGGGCTTTGATCCGGCTGGCGGCTATTGGCGCGGCTCTGTCTGGCCGTCCACCAACACCATGGTCGTTCGCGGCCTGGAACGCTACCGCAAAGATGATCTGGCCCGCGAGATCGCCTGCGAACACCTGCGGATGGTAGGCGAAGTCTTCCGCACGACAGGCACCGTCTGGGAGAACTACGCCCCGGATGCAGCCAGCCCGGGAAAACCGGCCAAGGGCGATTTCGTCGGCTGGACGGGCATTGTCCCGATCGTCTACTTCCTCGAATACGGCATCGGGTTGAGGGCAGACGCTCCGAACAACCGATTGACCTGGGCGTTAACCTCTAAGAAACGTTGCGGCTGCGAGCGGTTTCGCTTCAACGGCCACACGGCCACACTGGTGGCCCTGCCGTCAAGCGATCCTTCGGGGCTGGTCGCAGTGACGGTCGAGTCAGACGGCAAATTTCAACTGCGGGTCGAGCACGGTGGCAAGAGATGGGAGTTTGGCGTCAAGACCGGGATGAATCGTTTCACGCTAGATTGACAAAAGCGACGAAGAGGGCGGAAAGGTCCACCCTCCTCGGTTTCAGCGTGGTCTTGCTCGGCATCATCGCGCTACCGATTGCATGATGGCGCTGGCATGGGTATTGTCGGCCACGGCCATGTTGAGATTACCCTTGGCGGTCCAAGCGGCGGCCCGGCGTACGAAGCCCAGCGGGCGGTTCGGGTTCAGGGCAATGGCTTGCGTGTACGAGGCAATCGCGGCGTCGTAATTGGCTTGGCTGCTCAGAGCGTCGCCTTGGCGGATGTAGAACATGTAGTCCACCACGCAGACCGGGGCGACGACGGGCGCTGCGACGACAATCACCGGCCTGGGGCGGACCGGATAGAAATGGACGTGGTGGATGGGATAGGCCAAGGCGGGAACGGCCGTTGCGGCCACAATTCCACAGACTGCCAGGAGGGTGCTGATGCGTTTCATGATGGTTTCCTTGTGGTGAGGGGAGATGGGTTTGCTGGCACACGCCAGCGACGATCTAAAAAGCAAGGGCCGTGCCAAGATCTAACTCGAACATCGCAAGTGCCAACGCATCAAGCACTTGCGGAATAGTCAGCGGCGCGGCATGCGAATGTGGCGGCAAACGACTGCCATCAGAATGACGACGGTCGGAATCAAAATGACGGCACTTTCCGCGCTCGCTACCGCCCTTCGTAGCCGGGCAAAGCCTTGGCCTCGGGTATGTGGCTGATCTTCAGCGCGGCGTCGATGGCCCGATCGAAATCGGCGGGCGCCTTGCCGATCGGAACCCGGCTGCGGAAGTAGGCGGCCCACTTGAATTCGGCAAACGAATCATTCGTCTTCTGGTAGCCCCCGCGCTTGCGCACCTCCCAGGCGAGGGACCGGTAAGGATCGTCGGTCAACTCGGTGACCTTCTGCGGCAAGCGATCGGGCGATAATGGACCGCGCCCCTGGTTGTCGTAAAGATAGACCCAACCGTGCCGTTGCATCTTCTTCCAGAAGTCGTCCACGCTCAGGTCGTGCCAATTGGCCTCGATGCGGGCCTCGAAATGGTCGGTCACGCGGTTCTTCAGCAACGCCACGGCCAGATGATGGCCATCGATCAGATAGGGCACGCCGCCAGGCCCTACAACCAACAGCGGCAAGTGCTTTTCCATGTACTTCTTGAACTTCTCGGGGGTCTTGCCCACGATGTTCTGTGCCCGTTCCTCGACCTCCCGGTAACCGACGGCAAACTGCGTGGGCCTCACCGCGTCGATCATCACCATGCAGCGGCTCAGGGCCGGCAGGCTCGGACTAAAGGGTGGCGCATCGGAGGCCCGTGCCAGCAGCAGGCAGGCGAGCCAGGCAAGGGCCGTACCGGCGGCAACTCGGCAGCGCAGTCTGCGGCCTTTGCCGGCACTCTCAGACCGCAAGTGCGAACTGTAGCAAGGGGACCAAACCAGCGAGAATAATCCTTGAGAGCGGCACATGATTTAGGCTTGCCTTAGCTTCTCCGAAATTCATTATTTCCCCCTCTTATAGCGAAAATCGCGGACGTTGACAAGCGGGAGCACTCGAAGGACTGGTCCGCATTTTACAAATATCGGGCGTCGCCGCGGGTTGCAGCGGATAAAATGGGCCGTTTGGGTGGGAAATAGGTTGAAAAATCTTGCGATTTCGATTATTAGTAAGGGATTAGACTGAGCGGCAGATACGCCTGGATTACCCTACTCGCGATGCGTTGGGGGACGGACATTTGCCCTGGGATTGATGATCGCGATAAGGAACGGACATTGATGATGGCAGGAAACGGCATGGAAAAAATTCCGACGCCCTTGCGGCTCTATTGGCAGCGGTTTCGATATACGACGCTTCCGCTGATTGGGCTGTGCGCCTTTGCGGCGTGTACGTTGCTGTTGTGGACGAAGCAGGGCGAGATGCCCCACGCCATCGGCGAGATCGAGGCGATCCGCGCCGAGGTGTCGTCGCCGTTGGCCGGCATCCTCGTTCCCTTGCCCAAACAGGAGGCGTGGGCACTCTACGAGACAGTCGAAGCGAACCAGCCGCTCGCCCAATTGGACGATCAGCCCTTGAAGGCCGAGTTGGCGGCCTTCCAGCAGGAATTGGACCGGATAGAAAAGGAACTTGGCGCGGTGAAGGCCAAGTTGGACGTGAGCGAAGCTGACCGAAAGTTGACTTACGCGTCCGACGCGGCCCGGCTGTGGGTGGAACTGGAACAGCACGGCCTGATCGCACTGGAGCGGCAGGCGGAGGTCGCGGTCAACGCCATCGAGGCCCAGCGGAGGACCGTTTACTTCGACTGCCTCAAGCCGCTGTACGACAAGAAGATCGTTTCCGAGCTGGAGTTGAACAACGCCCGCTACCTTCGCGACGAGGCCAAGAAACGCCTGACCGAGAACACCAAGGTGGCGGGGCAGGCGGATTTCCAGAAAGCGGCCGCGCAAACGCGGTTGGACAAGATGGGCAAGTTCCTGCCGGCCGACATCGAGAAGGAGTTGGCGCCCATCATCCAGGCCGCCAAAGTGCAGGAGGCGAAGATCGAGGAGGTGAAAGTCCAGATCGGCCGCTTGACGATCCGTTCGCCCATCCACGGCATGATCGCTGCCATCAATCACTGGCCGGGTTCCGCCATCAAGGCCGGCGATCCGATCTTGACCATCGCCTCGGACGAGCGCCGCTACATCGTCTGCTACGTGCGGCAAGAGCAGCACGTCGAGCCGCACGTGCGCATGGCGGTCGACGTGCGCAAGCGGGCAGCCGTCGCGCCGACCGTGCCTTCCCAGGTCGAACGTGTCGGGGCACAGATCGAGTCGATCCCCATCCACCTGGCCCGCGATCCCAAGTATCCCGAGTGGGGCCTGCCCGTTCGCATCGCCTTGCCGGAGAAGTTTGTCGGTCATCCGGGCGAGCTTTTCGAGGTGACCTTCAAGACGCACTTGAAAGACGGTGGCGAAGACCGGCCGGACAGTAGCGCGCAGAATTAGGTCCGGCCGAAGAAAATCCGCGTTTGGCCGTAGGACTCCGGACGCGGAAGCCCGTCGCCGTCGATTCGGGGCTGCGCGTCGGTCATCGCGGGCTGCCCGGCGGCTCCAGCCTCTTTCGGTTTCTCAAGAAGCACGGCCGAATCCGCCAAGGCTGAAGCGCGGCTGCCGCAGAGGTAGGCGGGAACAAGCTGCCGGCCAGCGTTTTCATTGCGAAGATGCGAAGTCCTCTTGCACGTCTTGCTGGCGAAAGGCGGCAGCGACCTTGGGAAGGAACATGAAAATCAGGAGGAGGACCGGATAAACCACTCCAGCGCAGCCGCCGAACATCGCCCCCACCGCCCCGCCGACCGCCGCGCCCGCTTCCTGCGGCCCGTGAGCG
>Ga0181520_10004759_pt1 | contig 22344 bp, 22 predicted proteins | sample PEATcosm2014_Bin_29_FD_132451 | JGI IMG/M metagenome (GOLD analysis project Ga0181520, IMG submission 132451) | Peatland microbial communities from MTU Mesocosm Facility, Houghton, MI, USA - PEATcosm2014_Bin02_30_metaG | ecosystem: Environmental > Terrestrial > Soil > Wetlands > Peat | place...
GGGTATTCTGGCAAGGGGATGAGCTTGAAGAGGGTTGGTAAGCCTTCGAACCGTCCTACTTGCCGTTAAAGTCTTCCTAAACAGTGCAGTCGGAATAATCGGCAAACTCGTGGCCGTTCTTTGGGTTGATTCTGCCGTTTGCTAAAAAAAGTCGGTTCATTCGATTCAATAGGCAATTTCTGCCGATCTTGTACCGCAAAATGCGATACCGGTTGCTCTGGGCCTCCCCTTGCGACGTAGAGTACGGTAAATTAGAAGACTCTTACGCAATCGTTTCCCGTTTTACAGTTTTTCAGAACAAAAGGAGTTTGCGGTGTCCAAGGAACCAGAAATCCAGCTTGATACCCCCCAGATTACAGGCCAGCCCCAGCAACGCACGCAGGTCGAAATTGACGACACGAAGGCGTTGGCGCTCTACGCCAACTTTTGCCGCGTTACGGGTACGCCCGAAGAACTGATTATCGACTTTGGTCTCAATCCTCAGCCTTTTGGCGTGCCCACGCAGCCGATCGCCATTACGCAGCGGATTATCACGAATTTCTTTACGGCCAAGCGGATGTTGCACGCTTTGCAGTTGACGATTCAACGGCACGAGCAGACCTTCGGCGTGCTGGAAACCGACGTGCAGAAGCGGGTCCGCCCCGGTTACACGGGCCAGTAGTCCCGTGGTGCCAGCGGGCATCACCCACCGGTTCGGCAAAGATCCAAAGGCAGAAGGTCGGGCGGCCATGAGCAGGCCTGGTCTTCTGCTTTATTTTGTGCGCGGGCAGAAACGTGCCTGTTGGAGTCCCGGCTTCAGCCGGTTATCCGGCATATATTCCGGCTAAAGCCGGGACTCCAACGTACCATTCCTGTCTGCGCAAACACCTCTCGCGTCAGTTCAGGTCTTCCGCGGACGGTACAAATCCGTGGCGGTGCCGAAGAAGACCTCGGCGGCGAAGCCCAGCGTTTCGCTGAGCGTAGGATGGGGATGAATCGAGTCGGTCACGTCGGCCACGGCGGCGCCCATCTCGATGGCCAACACGGCCTCGGCGATCAACTCGCCCGCGCCCGCGCCGACGATCCCGCAGCCCAAGACCCGCTGGCTCTCGGGGTCGATAAGCCACTTCGTCAGGCCTTCCGTGCGGCCTATCGCTTGTGCCCGCCCGCTGGCTCCCCAGGGAAATTGGGCCACCTCCACCGTGCGGCCCTGCGCTTTGGCCTCTGTTTCGGTCAGGCCCGCCCAGGCGATTTCCGGATCGGTGAAGACCACGGCGGGGATCGCTCGGGGTTCAAAGGCGACCGGGCTGCCGGCGATGACCTCGACCGCCGTCTTGCCCTCGTGGCTGGCTTTGTGGGCGAGCATGGGTTGGCCGGCGACGTCGCCAATCGCCCAAATGTGAGGTTCTGCCGTTCGCCGCTGGGCATCGACGGCCACAAAGCCTTGTCTGTCGATCTGGACCTTGGTCTTCTCCAGGCCCAGGCCATCGCTGTTGGGCCGGCGGCCCACGGATACCAGCACGCGGCTGAACTGCTGCACCTTTCGATCGACATTGCCGTCGAAAGTCACTTCGATCACCTGGCCCTTGTCGATCAGGGAAACGACCTTCACGCCCAACAGAATGTCGGCAAAATCCTTGCTCAACTTCTTGTGCAGCGGGCGGACCAGATCGCGGTCGGCGCCGGGCAGCAGTCCGTCGGTCAATTCCACCACGGTCACGCGCGTACCCAGGGCGGCGTAGACCGTCCCCATTTCCAAGCCGATGTAACCTCCGCCGACGACCAGCAGCGATTCCGGCACGTCGGCCAGTTCCAACGCCCCCGTCGAGTCCATCACGCGCGGCGTAGGCAGATCGAAGGCGGGTATCCGCGATGGTCGCGAACCGCTGGCAAGGATGCAGTTCTCGAAACGGATGGCGTCATCGGCCAGCGGGGCGTTGCCGACAGGTTGGAGCCGCAATGTCCGCCCGTCCTCGAAAGCGGCCTTGGCCTGGACGAGTTTCACGTTGCGCTTGGCAGCGATCTGCTTCAAGCCGCCGGTGAGCGTGGCAATCACCTTCTCCTTGCGGGCCCGCATGACCGCGAGGTCGACCGCCGGCTTGGCATAGGCGACACCCCACTCGCTCAGGTGCGCGGCCTCCGCCATCGCTTTGGCGACGTGCAAGAGGGCCTTGGAGGGGATGCAGCCACGGAGCAGGCAGGTGCCGCCCAGGCGCGGCTCCAGATCGACAAGCGTGACCTGCATGCCCAGATCGGCAGCTAGGAATGCCGCGGCATAACCACCCGGTCCGCCGCCGAGAACGACAAGTTGTGCATCCATTTTCTTCTTACGCCAGCAAGAGCATGCCGGGCGTTTCCAGGTTATGAATTACTTCGTTGAGGAACCGGCCGGCCGTGGCCCCGTCGACCAGACGATGGTCGTACGAGAGGCTCAGAGGCATCATCAGCCGGGATTCGATGCGGTCGTGGTTCTCGCCACGCACCACCGGCAGCCAGCGGGCACGCCCCAAGAGCAAGATCGCCACTTCCGGATAGTTGATGATCGGCGTGCTGTACGAACCGCCCACCGCGCCGAGATTGCTGATCGTGAAGGTGCCGCCACGCAGGTCGTCGATCCCGAACTGCGACCCCCGGGCACGCTCGGCAATGGAGCCTAAGGCCTGGGCCAGTTGTAAGATCGTCAGCCGGTCGGCGTTGCGAATGTTAGGTACGACCAGGCCGCGGGGCGTATCGACGGCGATGCCCAGATTCACGTAATCCTTGTAGACGACCTGCTCGTTCGGCTCGTCGAAAACGGCGTTCAACGCCGCATGACGACGGAGGACGATGGCCACGGCCTTCATCACGAAAGGCATCATCGTGAGCTTGATGTTCTGACTCAATTGGGCCGCCGGCACACCCTGCCGCAACCGCTCCAACTCGGTGACGTCGGCATCGTCGAAGTTGGTGACGTGTGGAATCGTAGCAGCCGAGCGGGCCATCTGCTCGGCGATAGTGCGGCGGATGCGCGACATCTTCTCGACGCGTATCGGACCCCAGGCATCGCTGGCCAAGTCACCCGGTGGGACGGTTGCCTGCACGGCGGGCGCGGCCGGAGCGGGCGCGACGGGTGCCGACGCCGGGAGCGGCGACGGCGAAACCGCGGCTGGGGCTGTGCGGGAAACGGCCTGAACGTCTTCCATGGTGATGCGGCCATGCTTTCCGCTGCCGGCGAGAGTTCGCAGATCGACACCTTGTTCCCGTGCCATGCGCCGCACCGCGGGGCCGGCAGGAATCGGCCCCGGACGGTCGAGCACGGCTTGTTTGTTTGCCGCGGCGGATTCTGCCGCCAGTTTGGCTTCTCCGCCGGCCTTGGCGGCTTCCGCCGGGGCGGGCGCAGTAGCCGTTGCCGCCGGCTCGACCGTTTCGCCACTGGCAATCGTGAGGATGGCCTGGCCCACCTTGACCGTATCGCCCTTTTTTACCAGCAATTTGGCCACGCGGCCCGCGTGGGGGCAAGGGATCTCCACGACCGCCTTATCGGTTTCCAACTCGACAACGCCATCGTTTGCCGCGATTGTGTCGCCCTCTTGGACCAACACGTTCACCACGTCGCCGCTATGGACATTCTCACCGAGTTCGGGAAGCTTGAAGTCGATATTCATGATTCATGCGTTGGCAATCTGAATGGAGTCGGCCGGAAAACTCCTAGATTGTATGAAGATTATGTCCGCGAGGGTAGTGCCCGTTGAAGAGGCGTCTGCGCAACGAAGCGGGGCAATCGTCCCGCGACGACTGCCCCAGCGGTAATTCCGATAGACCCGACGAAAACGCTACTTCTTGCCCTTGCCCGCCGGACCCTTGCCCGCCGGAGTCTTGGCAGCGGCAGCGGCCGGTGCCGCAGCGGCGCCCTCCGCGCCCTCTTCACCCTCTTCCTTGGCCTTCTTCTTCTTCTTCTTCATGGCCAGTTTGTAGACCCGCACCTTCGGCAGGCCATAAGGGCTATTGCCTTCCTTCCATCGCTCAGCATCTTTGAGCCGCTTGATCCGCTCGTCGCGAGTCAAAACGCTGCGCGCACGGGCCATTCCCGATCGCACTCGAAGGCTCTTGTCCATCGTCATGGTCGTCACTCTCCTAAACTCTGCACAGCTTGAACCGAATCGGTCAAGTATAGATGTTGCTCGGGCTTGCTGCAAGGGGGGCCAATCTTAGCAAAATTGACAAGTTATACTTTGCGCGGATAGAAATGGCACGTTGGAGTCCCGGCTGTAGCCGGCATTTATGCCGGACTACCCACTAAGGCCGGGACTCCAACAAACGCATCTCAACCCGCGCACAGAATATTACTGCGATGGCCCTCAATGCATGGTGTATGCAAGCATACCATTAGACGGGATTGCCGCTAAACTTCATCCCGGTTCACGGTACGAATCACTTGCAAAAACTTCTCCATGGTCGGACAGCGCCGCGACGGTTCGGCCTCCAGGCACAAATGAATCGCCTTGGCCAACTCGGGGTGGAGCTTGGGCCGGTGTTGGCGAATGTCGATGGGCGGGCTGTCGTGCGACATGGCCGCCATGCCCGTGGTTCCCCGCGGCCAAGGCAATTCACCCGTGCATATCTCGTAGGCCGAAACCCCGAAGGCAAAGACGTCCACCCGCTGGTCGGTCGTTTTGCGGCGGACGATCTCCGGGGCCATGTAGTTGGGATTGCCCGTGCGGTTCCCCGGTTGCTGAAATTGCGGCAAAAGTGGTAACGAGAGGCCGAAATCGATTATCTTCAATTCCTTCTTGGCGCGGTCGGCTAGAAGAAAATTCCGCGGGCAGATATCGCGATGCAGGAAGCCGGCCTTATGGATGGCCGCGATGGCCTCGGCGGCCTGGCGAATGAAATGCAGGCGGTTGCCCTCCAAAATGCGGTCCTGACCAACAATCAGGGAATTAAAGTCGGGGCCATCGATAAACTCCAGGGCGATGTACTGGCTGCCGTCGGTGGTGGTACCATGTTCCAGTGTGGCCACCAAAAGGGGATGTTTGAGCTGCGCGCCAATTTCGCCTTCGGTGGGCTTTTTCAGCCCCCGAAATCGCTCCTCAAAGGCCGCCGTCTTGGCCCGGTCGAGAATCTTCAACCCCACAACCTGGTTGGTGCGAAGGTCCCGGGCCTTGTAGAATTTCGACATGGTGCCAGAAATGGCCTCTCGGAGCAGGGCATACCGCTTGGAAATATCGACGCCCGAGTTGGCGACCTTAGCCTTGAAGATATCGAAAAGTCCCATGCTTGTTGGTCCCCCAAACAAGAGCTAACAGAAATCAAACAATCGATCCCTCCATATTTATTGTAATATGAATTATTGTGCAAGGGGCCTTCAGCCCATGTCGAATGTTTGCCGCATGCCTTTGTCCCAGCCGTCCCAGAGGAAATCGTCGGCCTTTTCGTCGGCGATGAGGCGAAAGGCATAGCGGACCTGTTCCTCGTAGAACTCGCAGAATGCGCCCGTTTTGTGCATGCCGCCGTTCATTTCGTGGGCCTCAGCCGGACAGGGCGAACCGCAGAAGTGCCGGATCGCGCAGCGGCGGCAGGGATCGATGTCCTCGATCTTCCGGCCGGTGACGAGCTTGAAAGGCGGACTTTCGAGCACGCCCGGGATGCCATCGCGGAAGAGGTTGCCCCCGCAAAACTGCTGCAAGCCGATGAATTCGCTGCAGGGGAAGAGATCGCCGTTGGGGGCCAGGGCGAAGAAGCACCGCCCGCCGCCGCAAGGGGAGATGTCGCACATCAACCGCCTTGCCGCTGGGGCGATGATTGCCAAGAGAATGTTGGCAAAGTTGCCCACGATCAGTTTCCGCCCGGTCTTCTTGTACAACTCGTGCGTGCGCTCCAGTGCCCGCAAAAAGTACTTGGCCGCCGGGGCGTCGTCGGGCTTCACGTTCCGCGAACGCGGCAGCGTGCAACGGAGGATGTTCATCAGGCAAGTCGGCACTTCGTGCGCGTGCAGGAAATCGACGAGCTTGCTCAGATGCCGCAGATTCTCTGTGGATACCGTGCAAATCACGCTCCAGCCCGGGTAGCCCTGGAGCTGGTCCATCGCGCGGACGACCTCGGCGAACACGCCTTGGCCTTCCCAATTGCTCCGTGTGCGGTCGGCGATTACGGCCGTGGGCGCATCCAGCGAGATGCCGATGCTCACGTCGTGGCTGCGGAGGAACTCGATGGCCGCATCGTCCAGGAGCGTGGCGTTGGTCTGAATGCCGAAACGGAAGTCGTCGGCGTAGCGCTCGATACCGGCGAAGACGGCGTCGCGGTTCAGCAGCGGTTCGGCCCCGTGAAAAATGATTTGCGGCAGCGAGCCCTTGGGAACGGCCGTGCAGAAATAACGCTTGAGGATCGCCAGTGACTCCAGGAGTTTCTCCGCGGACATGTGTTCGCCCTTGCGGCGCATGTCCTCCGGGATGTAGCAGTAGGCGCAGTTCAGGTTACAGCGTTCCGTCGGGTTGAAGTACACGGCCGAGGGCTTTAGCCCGAACCGCAGTGCGGCGATTTCCTTGGCAAAAAGCGCCGCCTTCTTGTGGAACGACTTGGCCAGATCGCCCCCCAGGGCCGCCTCGGCCAGTTTCTCGCGGCGGACCAAGGCCCAGAAGGCCGTATCGGGTTCGATGACGGCCACGTACTCGCTGTGACCGATATCGATCGGCTGGAAGGCCGGACCATTGCCCGTGCCCACGTATCGGCCCCGCGAAGGGGCCGGCACGTCGGCAGCGGGCTTGCGTTTGCCGCCCGCCATCACTTGGCTTTCTTGTCCATCAGGATGTAGTGCGAAAGTCCCGTGCCCTTGGCCGGACAGGTCTTGCGGTAGGCGATCACGTCTTTTTTGGTGTTCTTCATGTTTTTCCTTTCTCGGAGGTTCTCGGGTTGGGGGACAACAATAAAAAAAGATCCCGACAGACGTTAAGCGTCCATCGGAATCCTTTGCCATCAGATTCGCGATTCATGCGGGTTTGAGCAGGTCTACTGGCTTGCGGGTCAGCGGCGGCCCACGGCCTTCCCGCCGCGATAGGTCGCGGCAGTGGCCGGCGTGTGCCTGAGTGGGTCGCCTCGTCGCTTACAGTTGCGGGACAGCCACGGACTTGCACCGTGTTCCGAGATGCTACGAACCCTGTACAGTTGGAAATAACATCGTCCGCGGCCCTGGGCCGCGTTCAGTATCATTTCCCACCGTCGCAATCAAAACCGCCTCCAGTGTACACGACACCCGGCCGCCGTCAAGAGGGGAAGCCAGTTGGGCCGGCTAAGGCCGGGACTACGAACACGGCGCTCGTAGTACCGCGTTCGGCATGGTTCAAGGCCGGGTAACACTATCGCGGGCCGAAATTTGGTAGGGAACGGCCTGCATGCCGTTCCGAACGGGGTGGAACGGCATCGACCCGCAAGCGGGTGCCCCGCCGTTCCCTATAGTGCTACCCAACCGGCCCGCAAATTGAACCATGCCCCGCCTTCAGGCGGATCGTGGGTCGCCCCCATTGGAAGCGCGCTGGCTTGCCCCCGCTCCCGTCTTTCTGTTCCCCATGTTTCTGTCCGCGTATGCCTGGCGTGCAGGGTCATTTATGCCGCCTTCTTCCGCAGCCTGTTCTTCAATTCCCGCCACCAGTGGCGCGCCCGGACCTCGAATCCCGGCCCCCTTTGAGCGCCTGTGGGCGAGACCACGCCGTAGCGGTGCTTCAATTGCTCGTAAATACAGTTGCGGCCGTATCGCGCGTTGCGGTTGAGGTGCTCGCGCTGCCAGCACGAGTGCCAAAGGTGGATCGCGTAGCAACCGGCGGGAACCCGACACGTGGAAATCAAACGCCAAGTGCGCCAGAAGTCGATGGGGTAGAACGCCTCCGGTTCAAGCACGGTGACTAGCCCGCTCATCCGCTCCACGGCCTCCGTCATGAGGCGCGGGCCGATTTGTCCCCAGAGCAACTCCGCCCGATCGACTTTGCGGCTGGCCTCCCAGCAGTATTGCATCAAGGGGCTTCCAGGGGGCGCTTTGATCATGCCGCAAGCGACGAGAAAACCGCCGTCACGGGATCGTTCTTTGGCGAGGACGTGTTCGCCAGCCAAATCTATCGGCCGCATGCAGACGCTGTCCAGGTCGGTCCACCAGCCGCCCCGCTCCAGCAGCAATTTGTAGCGGAAGCCGTTGGAGAAGGCCGCGTAACTTCCTTTCCCGTAACCCTTTTGGTAAGAGAAGATCTGGTCGGCCGGAAGGATTTCCCCACCGCTGCGAACAATCGTTCCGGCGGGAATGCCCTTGACGTCCTGGTAGGTGTAGAGATGAAACTCGTGGCCGTTGGCCAGGAAGGAGCGAATGGAAAGCTGCTCCATCGCCGAAAGCTCGGCGCCGATCCAAAGCGACTGAAATACGTCTCCGGCCATTCTTAGGTTCTCCCGTAGCGAACGGACGGAGATTAACCGAATCGCGCGGCCGTTACAATCGCAAATGGCTGTTTGACGGCTGCTTAGCATGCCAGCTTTGCGGGTACAATGGTCTGTTCCACTGTTGCCCGGACGATAGTGCATGTCAATCGCACCCCACTTGAGAACCATCAATGAAAGTTGCCGTTTTCAGCACCAAGCCCTACGATCGGACCTTTTTTCAGGCGGCCAACACCCAGGCAGGCCACGAGTTGGTGTTCTTCGAACCCCGCCTGACGGGCCAGACCTGCCCTTTGGCCGCCGGCTTTCCGGCCATCTGCGCCTTTGTCAACGATACGCTCGACGCCCACGTGCTCTTGTCGCTGATGAAGCAAGGCACGCGGCTGATCGCGCTCCGCTGCGCGGGTTTCAACCAGGTCGATCTGGAAGTCGCCGACCAGGTGGAACTGACCGTTACGCGCGTGGCGGCCTATTCGCCTCATGCCGTGGCGGAGCACACGTTGGCCCTGATCCTGGCCTTGGACCGTAAGATCCACAAGGCCTACAACCGCGTCCGCGAGGGCAACTTCGCTTTGGAAGGGTTGATGGGCCTGGAACTCTACGGCCGCACGGCGGGCGTAATCGGCACCGGCAAGATCGGCGCGATTGTCGCGCGGATCCTCATGGCCCTGGGCTGCCAGCTGCTGGCCTATGATGTCGTTGAGAACCTCGAGTTGCTGGCGGCCGGAGCAAGCTATGTCCCGCTGGACGAACTCTTTCGCCAGGCGGACATCATTACGCTGCACTGCCCCTTGCAGCCGGAAACGTATCATATCATCAATGAAGAATCGCTGGCCCTGATGAAGCGCGGCGCGATGTTGGTAAACACCAGCCGTGGGCCGCTCCTGGACAGTCAGGCGGCCGTACGGGCCTTGAAGACAGGCAAGCTCAGTGCCTTGGGGCTGGATGTCTACGAAGAGGAGGGCGATTTGTTCTTCGAGGACCTTTCCAATCGCGTGATTCAGGACGACGTCTTCTCTCGCATGCTGACCTTTCCCAACGTGATCATCACCGGCCACCAGGCCTTTTTTACGCAGCGGGCATTGGAGGCCATCGCACAAGAGACGCTTGCCAACATCACGGCCTTCGAGAAAGGCGAACCGCCGCGGGGGCGGATCACAGCGGCGATGGTGAAGAAGTGAGACTACAACAAGCCGGTTCTTCCGCTTTCCGCCCCAAGCCACTACAATAACTCGCGTGAAGGCATGGTTTTCCCTCCGAAGGAGTATCGACATGTTGTGGAAATTTGCGGCTTTTCTAATCCTGTCCGCCGTTCTTGCAGCAGTCGTGGTCGGATGCGGCGATGGCATAAGCCCGGTGAAAGACACTGTACAGGATTCTGCCGCCAAGGCCGCGGACGATGCGGCCGACGATTTGCCGGGCCTAAAGGACCTCAGCGAGGCTGATCGCAAACTGGCCGAGACACAGAAGTTTTGCCCGGTGAGCGGCAATCGTATCGGCACAGCCGGCATGACGCCATACAAGATGACCTTCCAAGGCCGTACCTTTTTCCTCTGCTGCGATGGTTGCAAGGACGAGGTTGAAAACCATCCCGATAAATATCTGAAGAAGCTCGACGCCTTGATGGCCAAGAGATAAGGACCGGCGAATCAATAACTGTCGGAAGTCGACGCCGTAGGGGTGACTTTAGTCGCCCTATTGTCGAAGAGGGCGACTAAAGTCATGCCTACAACACGACACTTATTGATTCGCCGATCCTAAGCACCACGACTGTCCGCACCATGAAACTCCAATTCCTCGGCGCCGTCCGGCAAGTGACCGGTTCGAAATACTACCTGGAAACCGACGGCACGCGGATCCTGGTGGATTGCGGCATGTACCAGGAACGCGACTTCCTCGACCGCAACTGGAACGTCCTGCCGGTCCGCCCGCGGGATGTCGATCTCGTGCTGCTGACCCACGCCCACATCGACCACTGCGGCCTGCTGCCCAAGTTCGTGGCCGACGGTTTTCACGGCAAGATCCTGGCCACGGCCCCGACCTGCGGACTAGTCGACATCCTCCTCCGCGATTCGGCCCAGATCCAGGCGGAAGACGCCGAGTTCAAAGAGAAGCGGCATCGCAAGGAAGGCCGCGAGGGCCGGTTTCCGGTCCGGCCGCTCTATACGCTTCGCGACGTCGAGCGGACGTTGCCCTTGCTGGAGCCGGTCTCGTACCATCAGCCCGTGCGCGTGGGCGATAACGCCTCGGCCGTGTTTCACGAGGCAGGCCATATCCTGGGTGCGGCGATGGTCGAACTGATCGTCCAGGAGTGCGACTGCTCGCGACGGATAGTCTTCAGCGGCGACCTGGGCATGCCGGGCAAGCCGTTTGTGCGCAGCCCCGACCAACTCACCGAGGCCGATTGGCTGGTGCTCGAATCGACCTACGGCGACCGCGATCACGCCGACGGCGGCAGTATCGAAGACCAACTCGCCACGGCGATCAACGAAGCGGTTGACGCCGGCGGCAAGGTGCTCGTTCCCATCTTTGCCGTCGAGCGGGCGCAGGAGCTGCTCTACTATCTGGGCCGCCTCGTCCGCGCGGGCCGCATCCCCAGCATTCCCGCCTACCTCGACAGCCCCATGGCCGCCGACGTGAACAAGGTCTTCGCACGCTTCCGCGACTGGTTCGATCCCGACTTGCAACGGCGACTGGCCGCGGGCGAGACGTTGCTGGGTTTCCCCGGCCTGACGACGATCCACAGCGTCGAGGAATCGAAGGCCTTGAACCACCGCAAGGGTCCTGCCATCATCATGGCGACCAACGGAATGTGTACGGCCGGCCGCGTCAAGCACCACCTGGCACAGTATATCGATCATCCGGAGTGTACAATCCTCTTCGTCGGCTACCAGGGCGCCGGCACACTGGGACGGCAGATCCTTGACGGCCGCCGCGAGGTCCGCCTGCATGGCCGCCTGCGATGGGTGAAAGCCAAGGTCCGGCAGATCGAGGGCTTCTCCGGCCATGCCGACCGGGCCGCGCTGCTGGGCTGGCTGCGACACTTCGCCGCGCCGCCGCAGGTCTTTGTCACTCACGGCGAGGAAGAGGCAGCCTTGGCCCTGGCCCAACAAATTCGCGAGGAGTTTCACTGGAACGTGACCGTCCCCGAATATCAACAGATCGTCGAGGTTTTTGCATGAAGATTCTCGAAATTCGCCCGTTGGCCATTCCCGACGTCAAGGTCGTGCGCTATGCCCGCTTCTGCGACGACCGCGGTTACTTCACCGAGACCTTTCGCAAGAGCGACTTCGCCGGGCGGGCCGACGCCGCCTGTTTCCACGGCGTGGAGTTCAAGCAGACCAACGAGAGCCAATCGCTGGCCGGCGTGGTCCGCGGCATCCACTTCCAGTGGAACCCCGGCCAGGGCAAGATGGTCCGCACGATCGCCGGCCACATCATCGACCTGGCCCTGGACATCCGCAAGGGCTCGTCCACGTTCGGCAAGATCATCGCCTACGATCTGCCCGCGGCGCCTGGCGCCGCCTATGGCGAGTGGATCTGGTTGCCGCCCGGTTTCGGCCACTGCGCATGCATGCTGGAGAATTCGACGATCGAGTATTTCTGTTCGGAGGAATGGGCGCCGGGAAACGAGACGGGCATCTCGCCGCTGGCCGCCGATCTCGACTGGTCGCTGTGCGATCCGGCGCTGAAGGCCCGCTTCGAGCGCACGTTGGCCGCGGCCATTCTCTCGCCCAAGGACCGCGACGGATTCTCGCTGACGGCTTGGAGCGATGATCCACGGTCGGAGTATCTTGTTTACGGGAAGTAATAACTCCGATTACTGCGTCAACATCCGTTGAAACCAACCGCCGAAGAAGGCGGCGGCCGCAGCCAGCGAGAGGACTATGCCGCCGATCCAGGCCAGGTAGTTCGACTTCACCTGCGGGAGTTGGACCGTGGGCTGCACGTGCGGATCGTGCCGCCGGTGCTTTACGGTCGTATGGCGGCGCTGGGCCTCGAGCACATCCGAGTAGCGCAACCGCAGCCCGCGCACCGGCAACGGCTCTTGCTGCGGATCGAAGACGAACTTCAGGCCGCAGTGGGGACAGGTAGCCGCCGTGGGACGGAAGTTGGTTTCCAGAAGAATCGTTTCCCGGCAGAGGCGGCAGCGGACGGCCGTCTTGGCCTTTCCCGCGACGGCTGCGGGCGGGGCAACCGGCTTGACGGATTGGCGATCATCGGGTTCGTTGCGTGTTGAAGTTTCCATGCCTGGCCTCCGCGCGAGATGCATGCTCGCATCACTTTCAGACATCGGCCCACAGAGGGTGGCCGGGTCGGAAAATCGCGCGCGGCCGCTAAATCCGACACGACCGTTCGGGGCGATCCCCCCACATGGTATGTGAGCTGCTCTCTTCAAAAATATGAAGAAAGGCGTTCGCTGGCCCATGTTGGACAGGATTGCTGTTATTGACCGTGCGATTTAGAATAATAAGTGTCAAGCGATTCTTTCCGCATTTGTTAGGCGTCGTTGCCAGCTTGGGTTCCTGGTGTTGTGTTATGTCTACCGTTACCGAATTGTCGCTACAACTACAGCTCAACGAGGTTCAAGGAAGGATTGATGTTCTTGAGCATCAAGTCCATCAGCGATCGACCCTGATTCCAATCCAGGACTTGGAGCCGTCTCCTGTGGAAGTTGTGACGCCGATCTTGGCCGTCGTACAGGAAGAGGACGGTGTCTTTGTGGCCTCGTTTGTCGATGCCAACATGAATGCGAGCGGGGAAACTCAACTCGACGCAATGGAGATGCTGAAGGGTGTCATCGCGTCGAGTTTTCAGTTTTTCTTGAGCAAGGAGAATGTCCTTGGGGAAGAGCCGAAAAGGCAATTGGCAGTCCTCAAGCACTTCGTTCGGATACGATAAATGGGCGGCAGTCCCTTGACCAAGCAGATTGCCGAGAAGGCGCTTGCGAAACTCGAAGCCCGTGAAGAGACACCCGAAGGGGCCGCGCACCCCATTTATGCAATCTATCACAACGGCGTATTGGTCGCAAAAACGGGGCTACGTCATTCATCAAATCGCGACATTCCAGTTCCCCACATCAAGGCTGATCTGCGTGTCAACGCCCAGTTTATCCTTGGCCTTGCCCAGTGTCCAAAGAGCAAGAAGCAGTGGCTGCAAGAATTGGGTATCGTCCCGTTAGATGATGAGGAAGTCAAAAACGACCAGGGCGAGGGGCGTGATGCCTGACGGGCTCTTGCTCGTTTTCTTGGCGACTCCTTGCTCGAATCCTACCCGTTGTCCACGGCTGTCTCGCGAATCATGGCCAAGATGGCCGCCCGCACGTTGCGCGGCAAGCCGGGCCAGGCTTCGATCACGCGAGTCAGATCCTCGACGGCAATATCTGGGTCGGCGGGCGATGCGGACCGAGTCTTGGCATCGTCGCTAGGCCGCGTTTCGTTTGCCGCCCGCCGCCGCAGGCACAAGGATTTGTCGCCCGCAAGCATTTCTGAGAGTTCGGTCTTCGCCCGGGGCATGGCGATATTCGGTGCTGCGACCCGAGCCATGCCGTCCTGCGATAGTACCCGCAGCTTCTGCGGCGGCCCCTTCTCGCCGGCCTGGCTGGCGGCCAGCTTATTGTCCCGCGGACGAGTCTTCGAGCTGTTCATGCTTTGCACTCCGCCCCTTCAAGCAACCTATCAGGCGCTATTCGGGGAGCCGTGCAAGGACAGCCACGCCATGCGGACTTTAGCCCAAATAGCGGACTAAAGTCCACTTTACGGACCTGTTCTTGCACAGGCACAACGTTCCGCTTCCCAGGTTTCCAAACCAGGGTTCACGCGGCTTCCGACTTGCCCTTCATCTCCGACCAGCTTCGCTTGTACTGCAAGGCCTCGAGCAGTTCGGAGAGTGTCAAGGTGCGGTTTTCCAGTTCCAGCGGGATCTCCATGCCGGGATCACAGACCAGATCGACCGTGCCGTCCTGGCCGATCAACTCGTCCATATCTCTCAACAGGCCGTCTTGCACGGCCTGGCGGACGAGGTGGCCGCGGGTAGCGGAGACTTCGTTGGCCTTTTCGCCCAGGCTGTCGGCGGCGCGTTTTGCCAAGGCAGGGAGGAATTCGCTGGGAATCTCGATAATCTTCGGAACGTAGACTTTGACTTGCATGGTGGGTTAGCTCCTGCAAAAATGGCCATCGCCCCCCCAGTTGCGGGAATGGAGAACCGCCGGCGCGCGGCCGGGGCATGGGCGCTCATAGCACCTATCGGCAGGCCGGCCGTGACGATTACACCGATTTTTCGGTTTTCCGGCCAGATTGCGACCAGCGGGCTTCGAGCGCTGAACGAGACCCACTGCGGCTGGAAGACCAGGACGGTCTGGTCGAGGCGGGCCGCAATCTGCGCCGCAGTGTCGCTGGAACGGCCGCCGTAGATGATTGCCGGTACCGGCTTGAGCGAACATTGTGCTTTGAACTGCGGGAAAAGCTCCGCATTGTTCGACAAGGCGGCGCATAATAGTCCTTTCCAGCAGAAAGGACTTAGCGTGGATCCCCATGGTCGTGGCCGGAACTGGTCAGCCAACGGCGACCCAGTCACCTCAAGCCGACGCGCTAACTCCAAAGCAGAAAACTACTTGCGATGCCGAATCCGAGACCGCATGCGTCGCTTCTTGCGGCCGAGTTTCCGCCGGCCCTTCCCCGTTTTCTTGACTCCCACGCGTCACTCCATCAAAGTCGTTAGATACTATATCGTATGAACTTGCGTCCGCCCGGCCCGACTTTCCAGAAGCTCGGGCAACGGATAGTCCCGTAGTATAACAGGCCCAGCGGCCGTTGGACAAGAGGGGGCGGGAGGACTTTCGCGATTCCGGGCAGAAAAGCTTGCCTGCTAACGTTTCCCCGTTGGGAACGCCCTCCGTGGTGTTCCTCGCCGGAACGCCATGACCAACAAGAGAGTGCCCAAGGTTACCTATGGGCAGGCAGTCCCCGGACGGATCAACCGCAACACGCACAGGTCGAACAGCAGCCGCCGCGGCCAACCGATCGCTGGTACTCCCAAGCGGTGCAGTTCCCAAAGCCTCCGCCAGCCGCCGGGCTGCTCCATGATGTGGCAGTAGGCGTCCAGCAATTCCCGCTCCTGGCCAACGCCGGCGTTCCGCTCGTGCAAGCGGTCGCGCAGGGCCTTGGCCTGTTCCAGTGATCGCAGGAAGCTCCGCGAGCCGACATCCCAGCGCTGCCGCCAGGCCGCCAGTCCACCGCGAAACACGTTCCAGAAGGCCATCTGGCTGGCGTTCGCCCCGTGACGGCGATACTCCAACAGGGGAACGTCAAGACACGCAATCTCGCCCGCTCCCCCCGCACACAGTGCCAGCCACCAGTCGTGCGATGCCGCAATCTCGGGCAACGGCAGGGCCAACTCTACCAACGCGCGATTCACGGCACACGCACAACCTAGCACATAGCTGCGGCCCAAGAGCGTGTTCAGCCGCCGGCCGGAACCATAGGGCAGCCGATTCTGGCGGAAGAACGACGGGTGTATCGTCTGCCGCAGGGCATCGACCACCACGGCATCGCAATAGACCAGCCGCGGCGTCCCTGGGCCGCCGCTCTCCGTCATTTGCAGGGCATGCACCTGCCGGGCGACCTTCTCCGGGCGCCAGATGTCGTCCTGATCGGCCAGCAGGATATTGTCGGCCCCGGCCTTCCGCGCCGCTTGCAGGAGCCAGGCGAAGTTCCCCACCGCGCCCCGCCGCAGGCCGTCGTCCGGGGCGATGACGATGCGGCGGTCCGTGGCGGCAGCGGCACGCAGGATCTGCCGCGTGCCGTCCTCGCTCTTGTCGTCCCGCACCAGCAGGGTCCAATCGGAATACGACTGGGCTTGGATACTTACCAGCAGTTCGGGCAGCCAGGCCTCGCCCTGGCAGGTGGCCAACAGGATATAAACGCGCTCGGGGGGCATAGCCCGCACTATAACGCTTTATTGCGACAAGGCAAGAGCCACAACAATTCATCAATGCAAAACGGCTTGGCCAGCACGGCGGCACCGAGCGTGCGGGCCAGACGGACGTCCTGGATTCGCGGCGCGTCGAGCAAGGCCAGCAGCGGAGCCGGAGAAACCGTGACGGACAACTGCCTAAGTTCGGCCAGCCCGGCCGTGTCCAGCGACGCGCCGTCGTAAATCGCGGCCGCAGTGCCCCGCACCCGGGCCGCTTGACGGGGATGCACCCAGGCCGTCGCGTAGCCCGCCTTGCGGCAGGCGCCCGAGAGCAATGCTTCCATTTCAGGCCGCCGTGTCCAGATGGCAATCAGTCCATCGCCCTGCGGCAACGGCGCGTCAATCGTGGCCAGCAGCCGTTCGTCGTCGCTTGCGGTGACCGGCAACCGCCAAGCAGAATCCTCGGCTTGGAGCCAGCGGGGAAATTCCCGCCGAATGCGAAAGGCTGCCTGATGCCAGTACATGCGTATCGCGCCGGGTAGGGGGTGGCCGCTGCGCGGCTCGCCTTCGCACCAGCTTCCCAGTACCACGATGAGCCGCGCCAAGGGCGCTAGGCCGCGGAGCCGGTCGACTGTCGCGGAGGGGAATTGATCCGGGTAGGCCTGGAGCAGCAGGATGGCATGCACCAAGCGTAGATTTTCGTTTGAACCCTTGAGACCGGTTTCACGACTGTAGGGATTGCCCTCCGTGGCAATCCTTCTGTAGGGAACGCCCTCTGTGGCGTTCCATGACGGAAATCCGTCCGTATCAGGCGGAACGCCACGGAGGGATGGCCCAGCAGGCGGAACGCCACGGAGGGCGTTCCCTACAGCAGGACCGTCGCCATTTAACGCGGCAATTGCCGTCTGGACGTCCGGAAAGCGGGTCACACTGGCCAGCTCCTCTACGGCGGCGACGGCCTCGTGGAATTCCGGCCGCGCAACGTCGCCGATGAGGAGAACTCTAAGGGTAAGGTCGGCCATGTCGGTCGAAAAGCTCGCTGGATCACATGGAATACATCTTCGCTTCCGTATCAACAAAGAGCTGCCGTGCCGCTGCCGCATTGGGGGCCGTGCGGAGGGCGTCGATGAAGCCCGGCGTGGTAAGAATGCGGCTCAAGCGGGCCAGCGTGCGGAGATGGCCGCGGTCTTCCGTCGAGGCTAGAAGGAAGAAAACATCAGTCATGGGCACGTCAGCCCCGAAGGGGATGCCGGTCGACGTAACGCCCAAGGCCACGAAAGCCTGGGCGAGGATCTTGGGCAGCGGCCGCCGCGGGTGCAGCAAGGCCACGCCGTTGGCCAAGGCCGTACTGTGCATTTCTTCGCGGGAACGGACTGCCTCGGCCATCGCCTGAGGGTCCCATAGCCAGCCGGTCTGTGCGGCAAGCTCCACCATCGAGTCGATGACCGAGCTCCGCGTTCGCGCGGGTAGGGGGACGGCGATGGCCGCCAGAGGCAGTAGTTCAACGATGGAGATATCTTCCTCGTGCTGGACCGGCGCCGAGCGGCTGAGCACGCCTTCGACCTCCAGCAACTCTTCTTCATCGGAGACGCCGATGCGGTGTTCCAGCCAATGGTGGATGTCGGACTTGGCGAATTTCCATTCCCCGCCCACCTTGCGGCCCGGCAGATGGCCACGGTCTGCCAGCTTGGCTACCTGTTGGGGCGACAGGTGGAGGTAGCGGGCTAGTCCTTGAAGATCGAAATCGCTGTAGGGCATGGTATATCTCAAACTGACCGTCTCATAGAGTAGCGACTTCCTCAGGATATTATCGTCGCAAACGTGGCCAGTTTTGTAAAGTGGGGTCTGGATTGACGCGCGTGCCTCGGATCTGGTCCCAGCCTGCCCTCTAGCCCTGAAGATTACCGTTGTACCACAGATGGAGTGGCGGTAACCCACCATCCATGTTTCGGGAGTATATGCGGTAGATCTGCTAGCGCGCATCATAGGCCTTGTGGCATCACTAATGCAAACGCGACCTAGAATTTCGATGGTGGTGATTCTCGCTCGCGACGGGAGGTTGGTGATGGCGGCAGAAGAAATCCGTGTTTTGGTGGTCGATGATTCGGCGGTGATCCGATCGCTGATTGCCGACAACATCGCCGCAACGCCCGGAATGAAGGTGGTCGGGACCGCGGAGGACGGGCAAAAGGCGTTGGAAATCCTCGAAGCAGCACGGCCCGACGTGATCACCCTGGATGTCCAGATGCCCCGCATGGACGGTCTGGCTACGCTGGATGCCATCCTCGCACGACGTTCCATCCCCGTCATCATGGTCAGTTCGTTGACCAGGTTAGGGGCCGAAACCGCCCTCGATGCCCTCGACCGAGGGGCCGTAGACTACCTGGCAAAACCCGACTACGGGGAAAAAACCAGGACCGCTCTGCGGGACGAATTGCCGCGGAAAATCCGCATGGCGGCCGGCTGCGACGTGCAGCGGATCGTGGCCATCCGCCGCGAACAACGAAAACGAATCGCCCAGCGCGCCGCGCAGCGAGGAACCACCCCGCTGGGTGAGAAGCCAAGCGGCCCCATACCGGCGGAGGTTGGGCCGGGCAAGTCGCACGCATCACTTCCCCCAGAGTTAGCCGAAACCTGCATCGCAATCGGCATTTCTACGGGTGGTCCGCCTGCCCTGGCCCATTTGTTCGAGGCGATTCGGCCGCCGATGCCGCCCATCGTCGTCGTGCAGCACATGCCCCCGAGTTTCACGAAACCGCTAGCTTGGCGGCTCGATTCTCTGAGCGATTTGACCATCAACGAGGCTGCTGCCGGCGATATTTTGCTGCCCAATCAGGTCCTGATTGCCCCCGGCGGCAAGCATCTACAAGTTCGCCGCATGGGTAGTGCCGTGCGGGCTGTGATTACGGACGGACCGGTCGTCAGCGGCCACAAACCCTCAGTCGACGTGATGATGAAAAGCGTCGTTGCAGCCTTCGGCAGCGGCTGCCTGGGGGTGATCATGACCGGAATGGGACGCGACGGGGCCGATGGCTGTCAGGCAATCCGCGCCGCCGGCGGTTTTGTCATCGGCCAGGACGAGGCCACCTCCGACGTCTACGGCATGAACAAGGTGGCCTTCGTGGAAGGGAATGTCGATCGCCAGTTTGCCTTGAATGAGGCCGCCGCGGTGATTGCCCACCACGTGCGACGGTTGCGTGCCGCCACCGCGGCGGTGTGACGGAACCTCGATCGCGGCCATGCGGTTTATCCTGTTTTCGTTCCATCCGCTGTCGGGCAGATCTGGTCGCGCAGAATTGAAGAATAGGGTTCGACCGGAATTTTCTATAAAGCCCCTGCCGCCCTTGCCGGCGCGATGAACTTTCCATCACGTTGCATGATGAACTTCCGCTCTCGTCCGCGCGGAATTTGAAACAACACCCCCCGCACGCCCGAATTTTTGCTCGCTCTAGTGCGGGGATTTTCACGAATCGCTGCCCGGATCCCCTGACGGGCGTGACGAGGATGTTTAATTTTTTGAAACAAAGTGTTTCATTTGCTGGATGTCCCCAAACGGGCAAGTACAAAAATTCCCCAGCCCGCCGGTCCTCGACCCACCGGCCGAAATTGGCAAGGATGAGATTGTAGGCCGGGGCTAACCTGCGCGAAACTACCCAACTTGACAGCCTTTTGTTTCGGCTCTGTTCCTGCTTTCGATGCAGGTTTCCACAATCTCGGCAAGCTCCGAGAATTTTTTCGCTTGCGGCGAATTTGCATGCTAGGGTTACGTACAGGAGTTTCTTCGGGCCAGTTGGCCCGAGAGAAAGGGGTCTGCCGAATTACGGCAGGCCGCCTTAATGGGCGGACCTTGGGTCTGCCAGTTGAAGGCACAGTTGAAGTCGCTCTCTTCATTGAGAAGAGATGGCCTCGACTGTGCCTTTTTTCGTTTTGGGACTGGGACCATGGCATTCACGTTTTTCTTCCGCGATGAGCAAACCCTGAAAGTGCTCTTGGAGCATGCCCTGCCGGTTATGCAGGGACAGGCCTTCATCCGGATCTGGGATGCCGGTTGTGCGCATGGTCCGGAGCCCTACACACTGGCCATTCTGCTCCGCGAGCGGATGTCGGAGATGTACTTCCGCAACGTGCGGATCCACGCCACCGACCTGGAATCACAATTCCGGGCACAGGTTGTCTCCGGCATCTTTCCCCAAGAGGAGCTGCAGCGCGTTCCCGCAGAGCTGTTTCAGAAGTACTTCCGGCCGGCCGACGGGGTGCTTGGTACTCCGGGTCCGGGGCAGTTTCAGGTGGTAGACGAGGTGCGCTCCCGCATCGAGTTCACCCGCCACGATCTGCTCTCGTTGGTTCCGGTGCGGCCGGACCTGTCGCTGATTGTCTGTAAGAACGTGCTGCTGCATTTCAACGAGCGCCAGCGGTGCGACGTGTTGAGGATGTTCCATGGAGCGTTGCGCAAGGATGGGCTGTTGGTGATGGAGCACACGCAGAAGGTTCCCGAGGCGTTGCGACCCCTGCTGGAGCAGGTGGCGCCGCACGCCCAAGTGTATCGCAAGATCGAAGTCCCGGCGGCGGGCAACTCGTGCCGTCTGGATTCCGGCGTGGCAGATCGCGTCGGCCTGTCGGGTGACTGGCCCCTACCACACCGCGGCTCCCCCCACCAAGTACTTACGGACGGCTGACGCAGCCGCCTGCCAACCTACCGAGGGACGTTTTCGCCGGGCCGACCACGAGTACGTGGTGCCCGTCGGCAACGTTCCCCCAATTTCCTACCACAATTGTACCAAGGAGAATGACTGATGTTTACGAACGGTAAGGCACTTACAGCGCTGGTTGCCGAGAGCAAACGGCTTGCGGATTCGATCAAGGAGGGCAAACTCCAGGCTCGCGCCAATCCAGAGGCTGTTGCTCCGCAGTTCCGGCCGGTAGTGGAGGCCATGAACCTGATAGCCGACGCCTTCGCGGCCCCGATCAACGTGACTGCCGAGTACGTGGACCGGATTTCCAAGGGTGACATCCCGGCAAAGATCACCGACACTTACCACGGCGACTTCAACGAGATCAAGAACAACCTCAACCAGTGCATCGAGGCCTTGAGCGGCCTGATCGGCCAGATGAAGCACATGTCGGACGAACACCACAAGGGTGACATCGACGTGGCCATTGCCGCCGACAAGTTCTCGGGTGCCTACCACGACATGGCCAAGGGCATCAATGAGATGGTTGCCGGCCACATCGCCGTGAAGAAGAAGGCCATGGCCTGCATCGCCGAGTTCGGCAAGGGCAACTTCGACGCCGACCTGGAAAAGTTCCCCGGCAAGAAGGTGTTCATCAACGACACGATCGAACGGCTGCGGACAAACCTCAAGAGCTTCATCGCCGAAATGCACCGCATGTCGGACGAGCACAACAAGGGCGACATCGACGTCGTGATCCCCGCCGATAAGTTCGAGGGCGCTTACCGGACCATGGCCGAGGGCGTCAACGGCATGGTCTCCGGCCACATTGCCGTGAAAAAGAAGGCCATGGCCTGTATCGCCGAATTTGCCAAGGGCAACTTCGACGCCGACCTGGAAAAGTTCCCCGGCAAGAAGGTGTTCATCAACGACACGATCGAACGGCTCCGCAGCAACTTCAAGAGCTTCATCGCCGAGATGCACCACATGTCGGACGAGCACAACAAGGGCGATATCGATGTGGTGATCCCCGCCGATAAGTTCCAGGGCGCTTACCGGACGATGGCCGAAGGCGTCAACGGCATGGCGGGCGGGCACATCGCCGTGAAGAAGAAGGCCATGGCCTGCATCGCCGAGTTCGGCAAAGGCAACTTCGACGCCGCGCTGGAGAAATTCCCCGGCAAGAAGGCGTTCATCAACGACACGATCGAAGGGGTGCGGACGAACCTGAAGGCGGTGCTCGCCGAGACGCAAACGCTGATCAAGGCCACCCAAGACGGCAAGCTGCAGACCCGCGGCAACGCGCAGCAGTTTGCCGGCGGTTGGGGCGAGTTGGTGGGCGGCGTGAATAAACTGATTGATGCCTTCGTGGCTCCGATCAACGTGA
>Ga0181520_10004760_pt1 | contig 22343 bp, 9 predicted proteins | sample PEATcosm2014_Bin_29_FD_132451 | JGI IMG/M metagenome (GOLD analysis project Ga0181520, IMG submission 132451) | Peatland microbial communities from MTU Mesocosm Facility, Houghton, MI, USA - PEATcosm2014_Bin02_30_metaG | ecosystem: Environmental > Terrestrial > Soil > Wetlands > Peat | place...
CACCCCGCGATGCCACACCGCCCCCCAAGAAGCCGCACCTCGCGCCCACCGCAACGTCCCGTCGCCTTGCCACCAACGCAGGCACGTGACAAACTCATGGGTTGGGAAGCTATACTGTTACACAAAGACGGCCGACCAAAGCACCGTCGTCGCGGGGCAGATGGCCGGCTACACCGTGACGATCTCGAATATCGGCACCGCCGCGGCCACCGGCGTGACGCTCAGCGATCCGCTGCCGGGCGGCCTGGGCAACGATATCAACTGGAAGATCGATACTTCCACCGGCAACTACCAGGACTTCACAATCAGCGGCGCCGTGGGCAGCCAGGTCCTGACGTTGACCTCCAGCGTGAATACGCTCGCAGCCGGCGCCAGTTTGACCGTACACATTACCGCGGTGACCAATGCCGACGACGTCGGTAGCGCATGTACGTCGCAATGTTCCATCCCAACCAACTTCAACGGAACCTCTATCCCCGGTTCAGACTTCCTGTGGTTCTCCTGCGATATCAATGTCCAGGGATTGCTTTCCAATCAACCGACCACGATCACTTGCACCGGGCAGACGATCTCCTTCACCTCCGGCGGTAAGAACTATACGTTGTCGGTGCCCAACGGCACCATTACCTATTCTCCGAGCTACACGACGGCTACGACCTCCTGCGACGCGGCCGGCGCGAGCTGGATTACCTGCGTTCCTGAATCGGGATTGGCGGGGAATCAGTTCCTCTGCGGCCTCGCCTTCCAGGTTCCCCAGGGCGGCCTGCCCGGAGGCATTCAAAACGTAACTTGGTCGGGGAACTTCAACTCCGAAAACAACTGCACCATCAACACCCAATGGGCTGCCGCTGCCTACTCCTCTTTGAGCACCCAGTGCAGCATCTTGGGCGTCAAGCCGTGTGATGACAACAAGGCCAGCCAATACCAGAACTCCGATCATTGCGGCACGCCCGAAGCCTACAAGAACTATGTGATCGGCGGCGGCTGCGGGGGCGGCGGCTCGAATTACACCGGTTCCGGTAGCGGCACCTGCTCGACGCAGGGCAGCTCGTGTGGCCTTGGCACGGGAACATTGAACAACATCGCCACGGTCACCGCCGGCAACGAGGCCGGCTGCTTGCAGAATGCCCATGCTGCCGCCACGATCAAACTCACGTCGGCGATCACTATCAGCGGCACCAAGTTCAACGACCTCACCGGCAACGGCTTCTCGAAGGACGACCCCGGGCAAAGCGGAGTGACCATCGATCTGTACATGGCGACGAACGGGACGTCGGGCTTGCAAACTGGTACAGGTGGCGACAAGCTTGTGGCTACGGCGGTTACGGACAGCAACGGTGCCTATGCTTTCACCGGGTTGGCTGCCGGAACGACGTACTATGTGCAAGAGGTCGTACCGTGTGGATATGTCCAGACGGGCGGTGGACCTAACGGCAGTGCGGGGAGCACGTACTACACCGTCAGTGCCCAGAGCGGCCAGACTTATACCGGCAACAACTTCGACGATTACTTGATGCCCACGTGCAGTCCCACCAACGTCAGCTATCTCGTCAACGGCTGCACGACGGTGAGCGACATTGGAGGCCAAACCACCCAGGGCAAGACAGTCACAGTTACGTTTACGGTTTCGACGACCGAGCAACTGACCTTGGTGAGCTACATCGCGCCGAGCTCGAGCTGGAACCAGTCGATTGCTTACCAACAGCAGATCTTTGACCAGGCCAGTGGCACGTTTACGCCTGGAACCTATTCGCTGACGGTCCTGATCCCCAACTGTTACTACCAGGTCGACTTTTTCTGCGGTCCGGCGATTGATGTGCTGGTACCCCAAACTTACAACGGCAGTGCTTATGGCCCGGACAACGCCAACATTACGTACCACGCTGAGGGCCGGTATATCGACAGCGATAATGGCGGCACTACTGCCTTCTCGACCAAGTCGGTGGCCAGCGGAGACTTTGCGACGGCCGGTTTCTGGAGCACCACGACCGGCCAGAACGTGATCAAGAGCCTCAACGGCGGCTCCGGCGCAACCGGCTTGGCCAAATGGCTGGCCACCACCTTCCCGAACCTGTACGGGTCGGGCGCCGGCAGTCATTCCCTGGTTAATTCGAACGGCAGCTACTTCACCAACAGCCAGGTAGTGTCCGCTTATGCCAAATTCACAGGCGGCGACCAGCAGGTGCTATCGGCGGCGCTGTCCGTCTATGCCACCAGTACCAGCCTCGCGGGCACCAACGTGCACAACACCGACAGCCACTTCAACACTTCGCCGGCCGGTTCGGGCATGGACACCTACAACGTCGGTGTCAATGGCGCCGCGTTCGGCCTGGCGAACAGTACCACGCTGACGGTGATGCAGCTTTTGATGGACCTCAACGCCAACACCAGCGCCGGATCGGCCGTGGCTTCGGCGGCCAACACGGTCTTCAGCAGCATCAACACTATCGGCAATGTCACGAACGCGGATTCGGTCGACATGGGCCTGGCTTATACCCCCGCCCAGATCCGTTCCGCGTACGGGATCGACAATCTCTCTCTGGACGGCACGGGCCAGACGATTGCCATCGTCGAGGCCTACGACGACCCGGCCATCGCCCAGGCGGTGGACACGTACGATAACCAGTTCGGGCTAACGTCATCAAGCCCCACCCTCTACCAGCAATACGGCCCGGCGTCGTCATTCCTGACGGTGCTCAATCAGAACGGCCAAACCACCTCCCTACCGGCGACGGACCCCAGTGGGCCCGGCACCGCCAACTGGGAAATCGAGGCAGCGCTGGACGTGGAATGGGTGCATGCCATGGCGCCAGGGGCCCAGATCATCGTTGTGGAAGCCAACAGCCAGTCGCTGTCCGACTTGATGGCCAGCGTGGTCACCGCCGCCAATCAACCGGGCGTGTCGGTGGTCTCGATGAGCTGGGGCTTCGCCGAGGGGCAGGCGGTCTTCGCCCAGGATGAAGCACTCTACGATGGCGACTTCACCACTCCGGCCGGCCACCAAGGCGTAACTTTCGTGGCCAGCACGGGCGACTATGGAACGGCCGATCCCGAATACCCGGCCTTTTCGCCCAACGTGCTGGCGGTCGGCGGCACCAGCCTCAATCTCAACGCGGACGACTCGTATAACAACGAGACGGGCTGGGGCTACTTCTCCAGTTCCGTGGGCACTTTGATCGGCAGCGGCGGCGGCACCAGCCTGTACGAAGCGGAGCCGGCGTATCAACTGGCGGTCCAGTCTACGGGTTCCCGCAGCACTCCCGACGTTTCTTTCTTTGCCGACCCGGCCACCGGAGCGTGGATCTCCGACCCCTACAACCTTTCCGCCGACAACTCGTTCGAAGTCGTGGGCGGCACCAGTCTGGCGGCGCCCTGCTGGGCAGGACTGGTCGGCCTGGCCAATCAGGGACGGGCGGCGGCCGGAGAACCTACGCTCAACAGCACGACCCCGACCGATGCCCAGCAAGCCCTTTACAGTCTTCCCCAGGGCGATTTCAACGCCATCACGAGCGGCAGCAACGGCGGCTACAGTGCGGGCGCCGGCTACAACATGGTCACGGGCCTGGGGACCCCGCAGGCCAATCTCGTCGTGCCCGGGTTGGTTGCCTACCAGCAAGCGAGCGATTCCTACCAGTGGGTGGCGCCGACGGCGACCAACGCATCGGTGGCGCCGACGGCGACCGCCGGGGCGGTTCCGGTTAGTGTGGTCAACGTCTTCAATGCCCTGACGGTGACAGGCGAGGCGCCGACCATGTCGCGCACTTTCGGCCCGGCTTCGCCAAGCGGTGCGGTGGGGGGAGCCAACGCCCTGCCGCCCGTCTCGCAGGCCTGGACGAGCATGGCCAACGACGCCCTAGATACGAAGGTCGCCTCGACCGGCGGCATCGCCCACCTTTCGGGTTTCGGGAATGTTTTGCCGAACCGTGCGGCTTTCGTGCTCGATCAACTCTTCGCCGCGTCTCTGTCCCCCGCTGCGGTCACGAGCCGAGCTTCGCTCGAATCGCGGCTGGTCGAGCCGATCGGCTCCGACCAATTGTTTGGCCGTCTTGGCGAAGGTCTCGATGGTCAAGACGCCATGCCAGGCTTCACGAGGGACGGAGCGGGGGCAGCCAACGACTCGGCACTTCAAGCCGCCATGGAGGAATGGTCGGCCGGCATCCTCTCCGACGCGCTCAATCTGCTGGCGACAAGCAACTCTCCTGGATATCACGGCAGCGCCGGCGATGTCAACGGCAGCGGCGAGCAGAGCCCGGGGGAGCAAGCCCTGCTCGATCTGGATGGCCTCCTGGCCGCTCAGGTCAACGACCACGACATCGACTAGTAGACGGCCAATTCCAAAATTGCGTAGCGGGGCAGCTTGCCGTCCGTGTTTGCGATCTAAGGACGACACGGGCCGCAAGCGGCCCCGCTACACGACAGGCCGGCACCGCTGGTCCGCATCTACTCGGAAACCACGATGTTCGCCTGTTCCTGACAACCCCGACAGTTATCGATCCGCAGCCCGTGCCAGACGGCGTTACGCTGCTTGCTCTGCCCGTACGAGTCGATCACGTTGCCAGTAATTGCGAGATGTCGGCAACCGGAAACCCGCATTCCGTCTTCCGCGGACTGGCTGATGCTGTTGGCGGCGATGACGCCGGCCGCGCAGTTCTCGACCAGGAATCCCGGCCCGCCGCTGGTGTTGCGCACCACGTTGCCGGTGGCCGTAACGTGCCGGCAGCCAACCAAGGCAATGCCATAGTCGATCATTCCCTCGACCACGCTGCCGGTGAGCGTGGCGTGTTCGCAGTCTTCCAGGCGGACGCCGAAGTGGTGCCACGGAGCGCCGTCGAAGTTGACTTGCGCGCCCTGGATCGTCATCTGGGCGCACCGCCTGGCGAGGATGGCGTGGGCCGAACCGGTGGCGGCGCAGGAGTGGGCTTGCACGCTGCGGCAATTGCTGAGCGTGATCGCCGCCCGCTGGTTCTGATACCCGTAGCAGTCCAGCAGGCGCAGATTGCCCGAGGCCCAGCCGAGTTCGGCGGTCTCGGCGGAAATGCCGACGTAGTTCAGTTCGCACACGAGATGCCTGAGCCAGGTGTCGGAGATGCCATCGACGCGAATGCCGGTCCCCCACGCGGAGATCCAACAATCGTGAACGGTGACGCCGTTGCTGTTGTCGAGCCAGATGCCATTGGCGCCGCGGTTGCCGCCGACGGGCCCGCCCAAAAAAAGGTCGGAGACCACCGTCATCGGCCCGCCGACTTTCTTCAGGTGCAGGACACCCGGCAGCGGCTTCTCGGTCGACAGCACGGTCGAGCAGTAGCCGGAGCCCATGACGCTCGTGCCGCTTTGCACCACCAGTGGGCGGGTAACGCGGTAAGCTCCCGGCGGAATGAAGACATGTCCGCCCGCCCCCGCATCGAGCGCCTTTTGCAGGGCCTCGGTGGCGTCGGGGTTCTCGGCGAACACCTCGATCTTCATCTTGTCGGGCCGGCACGGCCGGAGCCCAAAATCGGCCGCATTCAGGTACGGCGTCGAGGCCGTCGTCTGTGGCCAGGGGGAAGGCGGGCCGGGCTTGGCAGGCGAGTCCGCCGCCGCGGCCAATCCCCGCGAGGCCTGAAGCCAACCGGTCGCGGCCCCCGTCCAGGCGGCTGCGGCCGCGGCGAACATGCGGCGGTCGATGCGTATCCCGTAATCATGTGTGTCCATCATCTCGATCCCTATCTGCGTTCGGCGGTTCCTGTCAGGCGTCGCAATGCTCGGCCGAAACCTGCCATCCTATCCCTTCTTCCCACCTCTGCCAACGACGCGATGCGCAGATTTCTATTTTCCGATGCGCAATTTCTCATTGCAGCTTCAAAAGACGTGGGGTATACCCTAGTAGTCCGACACACCACAGTCGCGTTGGCAGGGTTTGGCGGGGTACTTGCGCGCCGCGGAAATGGGGCAACTTCCCAATTACACACGGCCAAGCACGCCGGCTAAACAACACAATTTAAGCCCCCCGCCTTGCCCGATAAGGACACTGGCATGTTACGAACCGAGTTCTTCTGTTTCTTTGCGGCGCTGACGATGGGCCTTACCCAATGTGCGTCGGCAGCCACCCTGTGGATTCCGGCCGAGCGGGCCGCGAACCTCTCGCCCACCATGATTTTGGGACAAAAGACGGGCCTGCAGGAGGAGGGCGTGCTGGGTGACTTCCTGGTTCCCACCGTGACGTCGGAGGCCACTCGGCCCGAGGTGGACTGCTTCGCCGAGTTCCACGCCGATATTCCGGAAGCTGGGACGTATTGCGTGTGGGCCCGGGTTCGCTATCGCTGGCTTGGCAAAGCGTCCTTTGGGTTGGTGATCGAAGAGAACGGGAAAAGAGGGCCCGTGTTGGCGCTGGGCGATAGCGATGTGGGCGGCCGCGATTGGCATTGGGACAGCCAATGCCGCGCGGATGGCCGGCCGGGCGTCGGGCGGCTGAAGATTGCGCTCCGGCCGGGCAAGCTGACGTTTCGCATCACCGCCCGCGAGGCCCCCGCATCGATCTACCAGGCCTTGAAGTGGCAGCAAGCCGAGCCGGCCTTCAATCCGCACCTCAACCTGCTCTGCCTTACGACCGACGCCAACTATGTGCCCAGCGATGCCGATGCCGGCCGGGCCCTGCGTTTGAGCCCCCGCCCCGAGCCGGCGCCGTGCCTGGCCCCGGCCGTGCTGCCGCCCTTGTCGGCTGCCGACTGGCAACGGTTCGGCAAGCAGCCGATCCCCGACTGGCTCCGCTGCGGCCGCTGGTATACGAAGGACAGTTACCGGCAGGAGCCGGCCCATCGCTCGGCCGGCGACATTGCGTATCTGGTCCGGCAGATCGCCGCCTGCGGAGGCAACATGTTTCGGCTCTCGGTCTGCTGGGGCGGCAATGCGTATTACCAAAGCCGCGTGGCGCCCCACGCGCCCGGCCTGCGGGACTTGGATTTTCTGCGCGAGGCCATCGCCGAAGGGCACCGCTCGAGCGTGAAGATCATCGCCTATGTGAGTCCGCAAACCATCTACGAAGATCACCCGCTGTTTCAGGAGTGCGGCGCATGGGGACCGGAAGGCAAACTCCCCGCCAGCGACAGTTCCTTTGGCGCCGGCCGCGACTTCGCCGGAAAGACGGGCTGGGTGTGCGTGAACCATCCGCGGTATCGGCAGTTCCTCCGCGATGTGCTCAAGGAAATCTCTACCGAGTATCAACCGGACGGCCTGTACGTCGACGGCGTGTCGACCTACTACACCTACTGCTTTTGCCCCCATTGCCGGGCGAAGTATCGCGAGATGTTCGGCGCCGACATGCCGGTGGCGAAGCTCGCGCGCTATAAGAACATGGTCTCGATTGCCGGTGAGTTGGAAAGCGATTCTCCCTTGCTCGGCGATCCCCACGACCCGGATGCCCATCGCCTCTTGGCCCTGATGGCGCAAACGGCGACCGAGGTCACCGGCCTGATGAGCCGCACGGTGAAAGGCTGCAAGCCGGATGCCGTAACGATCTTCCACGGCTATCCCAAGGCGAACACCATGCAGTTCTACGACGGCACGCTGACGGAGATCACGGGCCATTATCCCGCCTGGCGGCACGGGGCCTGGAAATTCGGCGAGTTGGCCAGCTATTCCAACGTGTTTCCGATTCCCGTCTTTTCCAACATGTATCCGCACGAGCGCTTCACGGCGGCCGAGGCCCGGCAGAAGGCGTTTCAGTCGCTGGCCAACGGCATCTTTCCCAATTTCTGGAGCACCCCCGGCATGAAACCCTTGTGCGGGTTTCTGCGCGATCGAGCGGAATACTATGATTTTGCCCGCACCAGGCCGGTAAAGTTCCTGGCGCTGGCCCGCGACCTGCGCATCACCGCCGCGCAGCACTCCACGCCGCTGCCGCGAGGCGTTCGATATGCTGACGACCGCTTTCAAGCACCCTACGTCGGCGCCTACTCGGCGCTGATGCGGTCCGGCCTGCCTGTGGTAACGCTGCACCGCAGCGGCTTTCAGCGGCAATTGGCCGGATTTCGCGTGCTCGTGCTGGCCAACACGGCCCTGCTCGGCCGTGTGCAGGTGGATGCGGTGCGGGAGTTCGTGCGCCAGGGCGGCGGGCTGATCTGCACCCACGAGACGTCGCTGTACGACGAGGAAGGCACGCAACTGCCCGACTTCGGTCTGGCCGACGTGCTGGGCGTGCATTATCGCGGGGTGCTTCCGGCGGCCGCTCGAAGCCTCCGCATCGCCATGACACAGAATCCGGTGGTAGCCATGATGGGCGAATCTCAGTTAGGCCATAACGAGCCATTGGTGGTCGTCGAGCGCGCTTCGGCCCAGGTGCTCGCCTATCTTCACAACGACAAGTCGCACCTTCCCGAAGTGCCGGCTATCGTGGTGCACCAGTTTGGGCGAGGCCGAGTGGTGTACCTCCCCGGCCGATGGTGCGCCATGCAAAGCCAAAACCTCAACCCGGCCATCGAGCGGCTTTTTGCCGCCGCGGTCGCCTGGGTGGCGCAAGAGTCGGCCCCCGTCGCGATCCGGGCCGAGGCGACGGTGGGCGTTACCTTGTTCGATCAGCCCGATCGCCGGATTTTGCATCTGGTGAATTATCGCCGCGACACGCAGTTCCGCAGTGACGACGTGCAGGCAATCGACCAGGTGGCCGTCACGCTGGCCGTTCCGGCGGGCCGCCACATTGAACGAGTTCACCGACTTTGGAGTCCCGCCGAACTGCGTTTCCAGATGGCCGACGGCCGCGCGACGTTCAAGCTGGGCAGACTCGAAGAGTACGAGGTCGTGGCGGTCGAGTTGAAGTGAGACGAGGGGACGGTCCCGATTTTCGTGGCGTGGAGAACGTTGCGGCGTGAATCAGCTTGGTCGCCGCGAAAATGGGACTGTCCCCTTTGCGCCGCGAGCAGGGGACAGGTCCATGTTTTCGGCCCACCGCCCGTCCAAAAAACACGTCTTCTCGCCGAAAAATGGACCAGTCCCCCGTTAGCCACTTTGCGCCCTGAGGCCCGTCACCCCTCGAAGCACTTCTCGAACTGGGCGATCACTTCGCTTTCTTCCATGTCTTCGTAGATGATCCACCAACTGCCCTCGTAGTTGCAGTAAGCGACCGGCCGACGGCCCCACGCCACTTCGACCGGCAACTCCAGGCAGCGGTGCCACTCCTCGAACTCCTCGGGCGTGAGGACACGGATGCAATGCTCGGCGCCTTGCAAACCATCCCGCACCTTCACCCACCGTCCATGGGCTTCGTGTTCCTCGGGTGGCGGCTTGTCGTGGTAATAGTCCACGACCATGTCAAAGAGGCGTTCGACGTGACGATATTCCACGATCTAGTCTCGCTTTGCGGCAACGGGACAGCGGCTCGATTTGCCAGTTCAACGCGTGGGCAAGTTTGCCGACCCTACCCGCGGATTATAACCGTTTTTCGCCGTTAAGGGAACGAAAAGTGGCATCTACCCCCCGCCGTGGGCATGCCACCTTGCAATTGGCGGGCAAATAACTTATTTTTTTCGGGTTTGCGTTCTCGATCACCCGTAACACCCCCGTTTTCTCCCGCTATGTCCATTATCGTCCAAAAGTTCGGCGGTACCAGCGTGGCCGACAGCAAGAAAATTCTCGCCGCGGCGCGGAAGGCCATCCGCGCCCAAAAAGAAGGCAACCAGGTGGTCACGGTCGTCAGTGCCATGGGCAAGAACACCGACGCCCTGATCGATCTGGCCAAGCAAATCACCGACGAGCCGCCCGCCCGCGAGATGGACATGCTGCTCTCGACCGGCGAGCAAGTGAGTGTGGCGCTGATGGCCATGGCGGTGCATTCGCTGGGCCACAAGGCGATCAGCCTGACGGGGGCCCAAATCGGCATCATAACCGACAGCATCCACACCAAGGCCCGCATCCGCTCCATTTCCACCGACCGCATGCACGAGGCGCTGGACGACGGCAACGTGGTGATCGCGGCCGGCTTCCAGGGGATCGACGAGTCGAACAACATCACCACGCTGGGCCGGGGCGGCAGCGACACCACGGCCGTCGCCTTGGCCGCCGTGCTCCATGCCGACGCCTGCGAAATCTACACCGACGTGGACGGCGTGTATACCACCGATCCCCGCATCGTCCCCGAGGCCCGGCAGGTCAAGCAGATCAGCTACGATGAGATGCTCGAGCTGGCCACGGCCGGCGCGGGCGTGATGCACAACCGCTCGATCGAGTTCGCCAAGAAGTTCAACGTGCCGGTCCACGTCCGCAGCAGTTTCAGCGACAATCCGGGCACGCTGATCGTCCGCGACCCCGAGGCGCCGAACATGCCGGTTTGCGGCGCGGCGCTGGCGAAGAACGAGGCCCGCGTCACGGTGCTGGGCGTTCCCGACCGGCCGGGCGCCGCGCTGAGCATCTTCTCCAAGGTGGCGGCCAAGAACATCGCCCTGGATATGATCGTGCAGAACGAAGCGGCCGACGGCCACGCCGATCTCTCCTTCACCGTGCTGCGCGACGATCTGCCCGGCACGCTGCGGGCCGTCGACCAGGCCGTCAAGGAACTGGGCGCCGAGGGCTATACCTACGACGAAAACGTCTCGAAAATCTCCGTGGTCGGCCTGGGCATGGCCACCCAGCGGGGCGTTGCCGGCACCATGTTCCGCGCCCTCGCCGAAAAGGGGATCAACATCCAGATGATCACCACCAGCGAGATCAAGATCTCGGTGCTCGTGGCCCGCGAGTTCGCCCAAGAGGCCCTGCGGGCGGTTCACGAGGCCTTCGAGCTGCACGTTCCGCCGTCGGACGGCAAAGGCGCGAAAGACGGCGCTCCGGTGGAGAAAGTCAAGCCCGCCACGCTTTTGGCCCGCCTGCAACGCATGGAAAAACTGGTGATCGACCGCATCGATCTGGACCAGTCGCAGGCGCGGGTCACTTTCGTGGCCTTGCCCGACATGCCGGGGCTGGCCGCCCAAACCTTCGACGAGCTGGCCGAGGCCGGCGTGGTGGTCGACATGATCGTGCAAAGCATCGGCCGGGAAAATCGGGCCAATATCTCCGTCACCGTGCCGCGCGAGGACCTGCAAAAGACGCTCCGCGTGGCGGCCGATCTGGCCCAGGCGCTGGGCTGTGCCCCGCCCACGCACTGCGACAAGGTGGCCAAGCTCTCCGTCTTCGGCGTGGGTATGCGAAGCCACACCGACCTGGCCGCCCGCATGTTCCAATCGCTGGCCAAGGCCGGCATCAACGTCGAGTTGATCAGCACCAGCGAGGTGCGGCTGAATGCCGTGCTGGAAGATCGGGACGGCCACAAGGCGCTCACCGCGATGAAGAAAGAGCTGGCCGACGCGATGTCCTAGGAACTTTCCATGATGGGCAACGATCGGCCCGCGGATGACGAGTCGGGCTCGGTCTCCTCGACGCTGCTCGAGCAACTCCGCTGGCGGCGGCCGGAGGCCTGGGAACGATTCGTCCGGCTCTACGGCGGGCTGATTCACCGCTGGTGCCGCCGCTCCGGTCTCGGCGCCGAGGATGCCGCCGACGTGTTCCAAGAGGTGCTCGCCGCGGTCATGTTGCACCTGCCCCAATTCTGCCGCGACCGCCCGGAAGGCAGTTTTGCCGGCTGGCTGGCCGCGATTACGCGGAACAAGGTCCGCGATCACTACCGTCGCCGGCACGGCCGAACCGAGGCCCGGGGCGGCAGCACGGCCCAACGGCAACTGTCCGAAATCCCCCAGCCGCCCGAACTGTCGGCCGAGTCGATTCAAGTTGACGCCGATTCGGAGTCGTGGCTCTCGCGGCGGGTGCTGGAAACGATCCGCGCGGAGTTTGAGGTTCGCACGTGGCAGGCCTTCTGGCGGACCACGGTCGAGGGCCAGCCGCCGGCCCACGTGGCCGATGACCTCGAGATGAGCGTGGCGGCCGTCTACATGGCCAAGTCGCGGGTTCTCCGCCGCTTGCGCCAGGCGCTGGGGGAGTTGCCACGGTAGGGCTTGTAAACAAACAACTTGTTCAATTCTTGCGGCGGTCATTCTGAGCGCAGCGACGAATCTCCACCTGATTTGCGGCGAGATCCTTCGCTGCGCTCAGGATGACTTTGGTCGCTTTGGTCAAGTATCTTGTCAGAGCGCGTTCGGCTATTTCCCGCCGGCCGGAGGCGTGCTGCTGTATTTCAGATCTCCGGCGTCGCTGATGGCGAAATTGGCCGTCCAGCCTTCGGTCCCGGTGGAAGTTTTCACCAGCAGGCAGTTCCAGCCGGACATCAATTGGATTTTCTGGGTGGCGAACTGCTTCCACGGGCCGGCGATCTTCGGCAGGATCAACCGGCCATTGAGCCATGCTTTGCCGTACCAGTCCATGGCGTAGTAGAGGACACGGTCGCTGGGGCCGGCGGGGCAGTACACCCAGGTGGCCAGATAGGCCACGCCGTTGCCCTGGCTGGCGTCATAGGGGAAGTATGTCGCCGGCCGGCAAAGCTAGGGGCGTTTGTCCGTCGAGATCGACCTGCCGCCCGCCTACGCGCAGCAAGGCCTAGCCGTTTTCCTTCACCGCCAGGAAGCGGTACTGACCGGCCTCGGGAACACGCAACTTGGCATAGGCCGCGAACGAACGGCCGGAGTGGTCCATGTTCAACTTGAACTGACCGCCAGCAGCAGCGATGACTCCCGCATGATGCCAGAACGTCGGCTCGCGGTAGTAATGGACCGCCCAGCCCGCGGCGCCGGACTGTTGCGCGGCAGGCTCCGCGGCATGAGCAAGGGCCAAAGCCGCCAAAGAGACGCAACCGAGAAGCAAGGTACGTAGTCGTTTCATGTCAATCGCTCGGTGTGAACGCCGACCTTATTTTCCGGGATCGGCTTTGATGGAGATGTCCTTCTGATTGCTGATCCATACGCAGAAAGAGCTGCCCAGGCTTCCACCCTGTAATTTCACCAGCAGGGTATTGACTCCTGGCTTAAGTTTGATGATAGCCCGTGCATAGTACATGGTATTGAATTCGCATCCACAGGAATCTTTGGCCTTCTGCTCTTGGTCAGACTTGATCCGTTGTCCGTTGAGCCATGCATTTGCCCACCAGTCGACGCCGATGAAGAGCTGCACGGTTCTTTCATCAGGACTGATGATATGCGTGAGGGCGAAATTGAAATCCTGGCTCGGCGAACCGGCCCTGCGCGTGAAATCCACGCCGATCCGGCGTTTGACCCGCTCCCATTGGTTATCCAGCGGTGTCAGTTCGGCCACCGCGGCGCAATCGTTGTCAGATTCCCATTTGATCCGCCGCACGCCGCTCGTCGTAAAGATGGCATCGAGTCTTTGATTTTTCTCCGGGGGATAGCAGGCCTCGAAACCTTTCTTCACGGCGGCATCGGTCATGCCCAGTCGCCCCGTTCCGTTGCCCCAGAAGCCGTCGAACGGGCCTGCGACCAGCCAGTCGCGGGACGGAATTGGCCGCAGAACGGGCGTCCATTTGATGGCGTAGATGCCGAAAGAAGCGTTTCGTCGCAGCGTTATGCGCGCTTTGCCGGCCTTCGATTCGACACGCGGGAAAACCGACTGTTCCGGCACCTTTGGCTGCCGCGTGACCATCGGCGGGGCCAGGCGCGCTCCGTTGATGGAAACCGTGGTGTCACCGGGCTGCTCCGACACATGGCCGATGCTCAGCAGATATCCGCCGTCGGCGGGCACGTCCACGTCGAAGGAGAATGATCCGCCGCCGCACTTCAGCACCTTATCCCCGCCCCATTCGGGATTGATCGAGGCGGAGTCAACAAGCTCGAGTTGCGCGGTGGACGAAACCATCTTCTGCAGTTCCTCGGCCTTGGAAAACGGTTCGCCGAAGACGTAGAATCTTGCGGGCTTCTCTTCGAGTTTGTTCGGGAAGCGGGTCACAATCTGTCCTGCCGGCATGACTCCGAGTTTCACGTAGGCATGCATCATCGGCGCCATGGACAAGGCAGTTCTCGCCCGCCAGTACCATTTTTTCTGGAATGCCTCGCGGGCCGCCGAAAGAGTCGCCGTGAACGCGTTGCGTTCGGCGTCGCTCACATCGTCGTGGCGGACTGCCTTCATCTGGTCGGCCAGGTCCTGCGCGAACGCGAGCCTCTGTTTCACGAAGTCCGAAAGTTCCCGGGGGATGAACGTGTCGGAGGAGACGACCGATGCGCCGCTTTTGCATTTGAAGGCGCGCAACTCGTAAGGAACGAGCGTGAGCCTCAAGACGCCGCTCTTCTCCAGGGGACATTCCTTTCCTGAAGTCAAGGAGAGTATTCTTCCCGATCCCTTGATCTGCAGCGATATCGTCAGCGGAACGCGCTCGCGGTTGACCGCGTAGAAATAGAAAGCACCGTCAAGGTCGGCAAACCAGACGGCAATCGGATCCCTGGCGCTTTCCAGGGGCGTGAACGGCTTCGCCGGGAGCGCTTCGAATTCGGCGAACCAGGGGCGCCAGACCGCGGGATCTCCCTCGACATAGGAATTGCCGCCGTCACGGAGGAACGAGCTATCCTGGTCGGCAAGTACGGCCGCGAATTTTTCCAGCGAATTGCGCCCGCCCGCGTCGACTGCCGAGCAATAGTAATAGTTCTTTGCCTTGACCCCGAGTTTATCGTAAGGCATGCGCGCGCCGAGTTCATGATAGATCATGTAGGCGGCAAAGGCGCGCATGCGGCCGAAACCGATCGCTTTGCTGACAGGGTTCAGGAAGGTATCGTAGTTTGCCTGTTCGCTCTCCGTGGTGTTTCTGGCGCCATAAGAGCCGGTCGGGATGATGGCAATTCCCGGTTCGTGGCACAGCTTGTCGAGATCAACGCCCGCGCCGCGCCACACCTCGCGGGGGTCATCGGGAAACACGTTGATGGCGTCGCTGACGGCATCGCCGGCCACGCCGAAAAAAACGTCGTCGCGGTTGCCGCGAAGCCTGTCGCGGATCTTTTTGTGATAGGCGTTGATGTTGGCGCAACGCCATGCGTTCCATTTCCCGATCATCTCCGGCGCGGTAAGGAACTTGTATCTTTCAGCATAACGGGACGCATCCCCCGCTTTTCCAGGAACGTTCACTCCTGTTTGCCTCTGGAACTGGGCCATGGTCCAGTCGCTATAGCCCCAATGAATTGAGGGAAGCGTGAAGAATCCATTGTAGCACCACACATCCGCGCGGACCGTGACGCCCGCGAAAGCGGGAGAGTCGCGGAGCTTGTCGGCGAGTTCACCGAATGCCTCGACCCAGAAATCCTGCACCAGCGGATGCAATGCGTTGAAATTGCAGGCGTCGACGCCGGGGCCGACCTTGACGCCCTGCCTGCTCATCGGATAGAGATCGTCGGGCGTCTGCGAACGGCTGCGGATGGTTTGCTCGAGCGTGGCATTACTGCCGAATATCTCGGGGACATATTTCATACCGTACTTTTCGCAGAACAGCGCCGCCAGGCGGCATCCGTCATAGGACCGCCCGAAGAGCCCTTCGAGCACCTTGGTGCGGTAGAAGACGCCCTGGTAGCTGACGCCGAATCCACTGATGGCGTTCATGCCGGAGTATCTGGCCAGCCGCGACCAGCGGTCGAGCGTGACGAAATCCGCGGCGATCTCGGGCATGGTTCCGTAAAGGCGGTTGCTGTTGACCACGAATTTGAGGCTGTCTCCTTCCTCGTACCAATGGCAGAAGGTCCTTCCCGAGGGATTGGCGGCCCTCTCGACGGGCAGCTTTCCGCCGAACTTGTAGACCCGTATCCGGGAGGCTGCGGCGCGATGCCCAATCTGCTGTCCCAGGATGCCGACGTTCATCTTCTTCGACACGGCCCAGAACACCATCCGGTGTGCGTTCATTTTCCAAGAAAGGGGGAAGATGCCGCCGGTCTCCCAGGATTTGCCGCTGTAGGAACCGTTGAGCAATTCGCCCTTATCTTCCGAAAGGAAACTGATCGGCACCGTGACGGATCGGCGATCATCGTCAGGATACTCCATCTCCAGGAGATAGACTGCGGAATCGTCGGGCAGATCCAGCGCATAAGCGAAACCGGAGTAGGAACGGGGATCTCCGGGCGAGGCGGGCTTTTCCACCCCCGGCCCCGTGCAATCGTTGCTCTCCCGGTATTTGCCGGCCTTGGTCGCGGAAATCCTGGTCTTGCCGTTGCATTCGAAAAACGTGGCCGGATCGATGGGCCTGCCCAGGTCGGTGTTGGCAACGCAGTCGATGTCGTGGACGATGGTCTTGCGGTCGTCCGGGCGCAGTTTTTCCGCGACATCCACCACGGCGAACTGCCCACCGCGGAATTCGCTGGGACGAAGCAGCTTCCCATCCATCCTCGCCACGACCTGATAGACGCCTTCCTTGGCGCAGTCGATCGCGACCGTCTTGGTCCTCAGTTGGCGGGACGCTGAAAACGTGACTTCGCCGGCCGGAAGCATTTCCGGCGACGCCAAACGGCTCTTCAAAACGATTTCAATTCGAAGATCGCTCTTGGTTGCTCCCGCGGTGACTTTGATCTTGTATTGCTCTCCGACGCGGAGGACATCGAATCCTTCCTTTTCCGCAAAGACAGAGCATGTCGGCTGCCCGGCGGCGGGAACGAGCTCAAAGGCGCTGGGCAGAACACCGGGGAAGCTGAGCCGGCGGAAGCGCAGACGGTGCTTACCTTTGGTCAGCCAAAGATTGCATTCCTTATACCAGCCTTCCTGTTTACCCGGCTTGTTTGCCACATCCTCCTTTTCGGATATCACCAGCGAGAGCAGCATCTTTCCGTCAACAAAGAGGTCGCGGGGCCATTCTGCAACTCCTCCCGTCTCCCACAGTTCATACCAGTTGTCGGCTGGAATGACGACATCATATTCGGCCCAGCCGAACATCTCATTGATGATGCCTTGCTTCTTTTTCTCTTCCGCCTTGCTGGAATCGTACCAGGTGATTTCAGATCGGTCGAAGCTCCAGGCCGTTCTCCTGATCGTCTCTGGCGGATCGGCTGCCGAAAGCGAAATACCCGTTGAACCACAGAAAGCAACGGCAAGCCATGCCGCAGGCAGCAGTCGACTTGAGAGACGCATTGTCTTCGTCCTGTTGTTGCAACGTGATTACTTTACCATGAACTTGACGATTCGCTGGTTGCCGACGTCGGCCACATACAGCCACTGGCCGCCCTGGCCGTCCGCGATGACCTTGAGCCCGGCGGGGCAGCAAAGATCGATTCCGCTGCGGTCGTCGATGGTGCCACAGCGTCCATAGGAGGCCAGGAAGTTGCCGTCGCCGTCCAGGCACAGGATCCGGTTTCGCGACATGTCGGAGACCCAGATCCGCCCGTGCGAGTCCCTGCTGATGCCCATCGGCTGCCGGCAGTCGAACGTGCCGGGAATATAGCAGGTGTTGTAGGTCTTGCCCCATTTGACCGAACCGTCCGCAGCGAGATGCCATAGGGAGCGCGTGGCCCCGCCGGCGACCAGCAGATCGCCGTCGCGCTGTAGTTCCAGGCCGCACTCGCCGCTTCCGGCGGCGACGGTGCCAGCGTCCAGCAGATGCTCCGCTTTTCCCGTTTCGGGGGACCAGCGGAACAGGGAGAGCAGGCGGCCGTGCGGATTGTTCTTCTCGGTATAGAGACGGAGGATGAGCCTGCCCGAGTCGTCCGCCTCCATGTCACCGATGACGAAATAGGGGTTCGTATAGATCGGCTTTCCGCCGTTGAGATACTCCAGCTTGCCGTAACCCTGGTCGTTTCTCCGCGCGCGGTAGACGTTGGCCCCTCGCGAGCTTCCATTCCAGTGGGAGGCTAGATAGATGTCTCCGTTGGGGGCGAAGGCGAACGCCTCGAACTGGGCCAAGTGTCCAGGCCACTGCGGATCGTAGACCAGCTCAGCCTTGTCGGCCCCGGGTACCAGGCTCCATATCTTTTTGTGCGCGGCGTAGAAGATCGACCCCTTTGCCGCTTTGAGTTGCGTGAATGCGTCGAGGCATTGGGATTCGATGGCGCCAAGGCCCCGCGCGGCGATGGCCTTCGCTTCCAGGCCGTTCGTGGAGACGTCGTAAAGACGCACCACCGCGCCCTCGGGATCCTCCTTCTTGAATCCGGCTACAAGGGGGCCGTCCTTGAGCAAGACGAGCGCCGAGATTTCGGCCTTCAAATCGTGGGTCCGGGCCGGGGCCAGCTTGCCGTCCTGGCCGCGACGGAAGCTGATGATCTTCGATCCTTCGGCGGCGAACAGCACGGCGCCATCGGGGGCGACCGCCAGGGGACCAAGCTTCCCAGCCCCCGGAACCGACTCGATCTCCGCGCCTCGGGGTGCGTAGACTTTCAATCCGCCGGCCAGCGGCGCTAGGTAGATGCGGCCTTGCGAGTCCACGGCTTCGCCGTTGGCTCCGGAGTCGGTCAGAAGATTTGTGGGCGGATTCGAGCCGAAGTCAAAGGCCCCCGAGCCGTCGGCCTTGAATTTCCTCACGCCTGGCTCGTTCCCATTCCATGCCGTGTAAAGGCTGTCGTCCGGGCCGGATGCCAGGACGGCAGCCGGATGCACCATGGGAAAGCCTTCGCCTGTGGGCAGCCTGCCGTAGCGGGCGAGCGGCTGGGTGTAGTGGTAGAGCGGAGTGCTCCAACTTCGGCCGCCAAGTTGCCCATCCGGCAAGGTGGCGAACTGTGACGGCTGGAGTAAGGACTGGATGGACAGAGAATAGTAGCGAAGGTCCCCGCTCACTTCCAACGGCGCGAAGAGCTGCGTTGCCGAGAGGTAGCTTCCGTGGGCGTCGAAGCGCATGGCCTGACTCTCCGACGCGGCCCAGAAGCCCCCTTCGGCAGTTTTGCCGATTCCGATGCAGGAGGCGAGATGTCCCCGGACATCGCCCAAAATGCCTCGCTCGCCGATTGGTTCCAGCTTCGGGGCTCCCTTCTGGTTCACCGTGCCGTGCGGCACGCTGCGCTCCCACATTCCCGGCGGGAAGCGGCCATCGATGCAGTAGGTCTTGATCAGCGGAAAGCGGTCGATGCGCCAGGCCTTCCAATACTCGCCCTTGGCAAAGCCCTCGATGGCTTCGTCGAGTAGGCGGATGGCCTCCTGCGCGTCGTTCTGGGAGAGGTCCGGCGCCGTCCGGCGAGCGGCCAGATCGGCGCGCAGCGTCTTGGCATAGGCGATCTCGGGCCTGATCTTGTCCACGAATTCCGCGGGAACGGAACACGTGCAGGCGGCGAGCCCGAAATCCCGGCTTTCGGAAACGAAACTCTTCAGCATGTAAGGCGCGAGCGTGAAGCGCAGCCCCTGGCTGCCCAGAACAATGAGATTGCCGTCGACGGGCGATTTCAGCGTTTGGCTCTGCCCTCGGACGGAGATCGTTATCGTGACCGGCACCGGCAAGCGGTTGACCGCATAGAACACAAAGCCGCCGTTTTGCCGGTCCGGTTTGTGGAACCAGATCGCCACCGGGTCGCGCGCCTTGTCCCAGGGCTGGAACTGAACCGCGGGAAGTGCGCGATACTCGCGGAGAAACGGCTGCATCAGCCCCGGCGTGCCAAACATCCAGCCCGCCCCGCCATTGATGATGAAAGACGAGTCGCCGTCGGCCAGTGCCATGGCGTACAGCTCGCGCTGATTGACGCCGGAGGGGACGCAGCAGTCGTTGATGAAGACGTCCTTGCCGCCCAGCTTGTCGAATTCGGCCGATTTGCCATATTCGAAATAGGCGGTGTACATACAGCGGCCCCGGCCGCCCCATTTGGAAATCTCGATGGCTTGCCGATCGTAGAGCGAAGGCTCGATTACCTGGGCGTCGGCCAGGGGCGTGGAATAGCGTCGGCCATACATGCCCCCTTGGATGACGACAATGCCGGGCTCGGCCGCATACTGGGCCGGATCCATGCCGACTTCCCGCATCTGCCCCAGCGTGTCCGTGGCCAGGACGGCGCGCGTCGAAGGGCCAAAATAGGTGAGGAACAGTTTCGCTCCGGGGCTTGCCTGCCGGATTCGCTTCAGCAGGCGTTTGTGCAGGTCGAAAATCTTGTCGCAGCGCCAGGCCAGCCAGTGCTCTTTTTGCGAACCGGTGAGGAAATCAAAGCGGCGGCGGAAGCGGGCCGGATCGTCCTGCGAGACCGGAACCTTGATGCCCGTCTCCTTTTCGAACAGCGCGACGGTGAAGTCATCGTAGCCGTATTTCAAGCCGGGCAGGGCGTTGAAACCGGCCCATTGCCAGTCGAGCATCAGGCGGCAGGAAATTCCCGCGAACGAGGGACAGTCCCGGACCTGGTCGGCCAGCTCGCCGACCAACTCGATGTATTTCGCCTGAACCTTCGGATGCAAGGCGTTGTAGGAATAGGGACGCCAGGCGATTTCGCCGCTGCCGTTCAGATCGCGAATGATCACTTCATCCGCATTCGGGCGGAGGCTCACGATTTTCTTGGATTTGTCATCGTACGTCAGTCCGAACTGGTTCCTCTCGAACTGGTCGCTGCCGCTGACGTGGATCTCGGGGACGAACTTCTGCCCGTACTTCTCGGCCACCAGCGCGAGCATCCGCGGCGTGTTCTCCGGGAATACGGTACCCCAGCCTTCGGCGGCGCGGCTGGGCCACATGATGCCGTTGTAGACCATGACCGTGGGGAAGAGGAGGTTCGCGCCCAGGTAGCGGTTCCACCGCGCCCAGCGCTCCATGGTCTCGATTCCGGGGAGCATGTCGCTTTCGTCCGTGCCCGCTCCGCCGCCAAAATAGGTGTGCCAGCGGCCACCTTCCTCGAAGTAAAAGCCCATCAGGCGCCCGTTCGAGGCGCCTGGGGCGGCGGGCAGGCCATCATCGACCCGTTCGATCCGTATCCTTGCCGCGGCGGCCTTCCAGCCCGGCAGCAAGTTGACCACCGCCAGAACCAGTCCCTTGGTTTCGCGGCAGAAGAAATACGCTTCATGCGTCAGCATGGAGTGCGTCAGAGGATAGTGGTCGCCGGTCTCCACGCCGCCGGTTTGTATATAGCCCCCCTTTTGTTCCGGAAAGTCCTGCAGGTGAAAGCCCATCGTCCGGCGATCATCGTCGGGATAATCGACCAGCACGCGGTAAACGTGGTCCTTGTCCGGCAGGTCGAACTTGTAGGCGAAGGCCTCGCAGCCCCAGTGGGCGGCGTAGCGCTGTTTTTGCGGGTCGTCCGGGGGAGAAGCCTTGTCAGGGGTCAACTCCCGGTAGGTGAGCCCTCCTCGGGAAACGACCGCGGTGCGGCAGCGGTTTTCAAAATAGTTTTTCCCTGCCTCCAGCGATTGCCCATTGATGGTTCCCTCGACGCAGTTGATGTCGATGGCCAGGGTTGTTTTCAGCTTCGCTGCCGGCGGCGGGGGATTCTTCGTGTCGATGATCACGAACCGTCCGGCCTTGAGGTCGGTGGGGCGCAGGCGTTGGGCTGCCGACTTGCCCACGAGCAGGAACTGGCCCTGTTTGGGGAAACTGATCGCGATCGAACGCTCGACGGGGGCCTCGGTCGCGGGGAACTCCAGGGTGCCGGCCGGCGTGGTTTCGCCGCTTTGGGTGTTCTTCAGTTCCAGGTCGTAGGAGGTCGCCGCGGTGGGCATGCCTCCACGGAAGGACATTTTGATCTTCGTCCCTGCCCGCTGCACGTTCGGCCCCACCGAGCTCGCCCTGATGCAGGCTTCGGGCCGCCCGTCGGCCGGCTTTAGCATCCAGGCCGAAGGGAGACAGGGCGGGAAGGCCGTCCGGCGGAAACGCAGCGAGTGCTTGCCCTTCTGGAGCCACAGGTTCGCCTCCTTGGTCCACTCCTGGCGGCCGTCTTTCAGCAAATCATCCTTGGTGGTGTAGGATAGATAGAAAAGCAATTGACCGTCGACGTAAATGTCTCGGCTCCAGCCCCAGACGCAGACGGAGTAGAGTTCATACCATCCAGCGGCGGGAATCTGGAAATCGTATTCCGCCCAGCCGGCCACGCCGCCGAGCGTCCCCTTCGCTTTCTCTTCGTCAGGCTTGCCCCAGGGGCACCAATCCAGATGCGAGCGGTCGAAGCTCCAGGCCTGGCGTTGGATTACTCCGTTGGCGTCCTCGGCCGCCATCACTTGGAGTTCGGAGAGGGCCAGCGCGATGGCCAGAAACGTTGCGATCTTCACGGTATCCTCCTATGGCTGATCGATCGAGGTTGTTTCCCCATATGTAACCGTTCACACCGTGACGGGGACTGGTCCATTTTTCAGTGTACAGACACGTTTTGCGAATAAACGGTGGGCCGAAAACACGGACCTGTCCCCTTCCCGCGAAAATCGGGACAGTCCCCTGTGAACGGTTGCCCCCATGTTAGCGGGGGGACGCACGGAATTCCATCCCTGAAAGAGTTTTTCGTGTCAAGGGTCTCCTGGCGATTTTCTGCGCGCACGGTCCACACCCAAGCCCGGAAGGGCTTTTTACGGATGGTTTTGGTCTGGTGGAGGAATCG
>Ga0181520_10004761_pt1 | contig 22338 bp, 16 predicted proteins | sample PEATcosm2014_Bin_29_FD_132451 | JGI IMG/M metagenome (GOLD analysis project Ga0181520, IMG submission 132451) | Peatland microbial communities from MTU Mesocosm Facility, Houghton, MI, USA - PEATcosm2014_Bin02_30_metaG | ecosystem: Environmental > Terrestrial > Soil > Wetlands > Peat | place...
ATTTTGTACCGGAGGCCGGACTCGAACCGGCACCTGGTGTGAGCCAGACTGGATTTTGAGTCCAGCGCGTCTACCAATTCCGCCACTTCGGCTTATTACCAATTAAAAATTAGCGGTGTAAATCTATGCCTTATTTGCTTTATTATCAAGTAAATTGCAAACTGAATTTGAGCATATTTTTATTATTATGTACATTTACTGGTTAAATTCATATTCATTTAAAAGATTGATAATATAATGACTGAGATAAATACACCTTTAGAAAATCCAAACGAAAGAAAACCTAAGAATTTTATTTATGAAATTATTGATGATGATATAAAAACCGGTAAATGGGGAGGCCGCGTACATACCCGTTTTCCTCCTGAACCAAATGGCTATCTTCATATAGGCCATGCAAAATCAATATGTCTTAATTCTGGCATAGCAAGAGACTATGCAGGAAAATTTAATCTCCGTTTCGATGATACAAACCCGGAAAAGGAAGAGGTTGAATATGTTGAATCCATTATTGAAGATGTGAAATGGCTGGGAGGAGACTTTGAGGACAGGATTCTTTATGCATCGGATTATTTTGAACAAATGTTTAATTGGGCTGTTGATTTGATTAAAAAAGGCAGGGCTTATGTTGATGAACAGACCGCTGATGAAATTCGTGAAAACCGTGGTACCTTAACCGAGCCGGGAAAAGAAGGTCCTTACCGCAACAGAAGTGTTGAAGAAAATCTTAATCTGTTTGAGAGAATGCGGAATGGAGAATTTCCGGACGGATCCAAAACTTTGCGTGCAAAAATAGATATGGCTTCACCTAATATAAATCTGCGTGATCCCATTATGTACCGGATTATTCACGCCGAACACCACAGGCAGGGAAACAAATGGTGCTTATATCCTACTTATGATTGGGCCCATGGTCTTGAAGATTCACTGGAAAATATTACTCATTCTATATGTACTCTTGAATTTGAAAATCATCGTCCGTTATACGACTGGTTTATTAATGAACTTGGAATTTATCATCCACAGCAGATAGAATTTGCACGTTTGAATTTAACATATACGGTTATGAGCAAGAGAAAACTATTGCAGCTTGTAAAGGAAAACTATGTGGATGACTGGGATGACCCGCGTATGCCTACTATTTCAGGTTTCAGGCGCAGGGGATACACCTCTGAAGCAATAAGAAACTTTGCGGAGAGTGTAGGTGTGGCAAAACGTGATGCTCTTACAGATATTGCATTACTTGAATTTGCTATCCGTGAAGATTTGAACAAAAAAGCTCAGCGTGCGATGGCAGTTATGCACCCTCTTAAAGTTGTTATAATAAATTTTCCCGAAGATGCAGTTGAAGAATTGGATGCAGTTAATAACCCTGAAGATCAGTCAATGGGAACAAGGAAAATTCCTTTTGCAAGAGAAATCTATATTGAACAAACCGATTTTATGGAAATTCCTCCAAAGGGGTACCATAGATTAATTCCCGGTGGAGAAGTAAGGTTGCGCTACGCTTATATTATAAAATGTGAAGAAGTAATTAAGAACGGCAAAGGGGAAGTAATTGAGCTTCGTTGTTCGTTTGATCCCGAAACAAGAAGCGGTACCGGTACAAGCAAGAAAAAGGTCAAGGGTACAATTCATTGGGTCTCGGCGGAACATGCTTTTAATGCAGAAGTTCGTTTGTATGACAGATTATTTACTGTAGAAGCTCCTGATGCTGATAAAGAAAAAAGTTTTCTTGAATTGTTAAATCCTGCTTCATTGGAAATAATTTCAACCGCATTGGTAGAACCGATGTTGAAAGATTCAAAACCCGGCAGCCGTTTTCAATTTGAAAGACATGGATACTTCTGTGTTGATAACAAATATACAACTAATGAAAAACTTGTATTTAATAGAACTGTAACATTAAAAGACAGTTGGGGTGCAAAGCAGAAATAAGATAATTTTAAACCTGTTTTTTTTGCAGGCATTTGAATAGCATGCCAGGCGCTGTGTGAATTAAATGTTCTGCAAATTTATTTTATTTTTTCCAATGCTCTGTCAATTCTTCTGATTACTTCTTCTTTTCCTAAAATATCTAAAATATCATAAACTCCGGGGCCGGTACTTATGCCTGATACAGCAAGTCTTAGAGGATGTATTAATTTGCCCGCTCCAATATTAAGTTCAGTAGCAGCCTGTTTAAGTGCATTTTCGAAATCTTCTTTAACCGGCTTATTTAATAATGCAAAATCATTTCGTAATTTTTTAATCTGTTCAGGAGTCTTAGCTGTCCAGTTTTTAATCCTGGAACTTATTTCATACTCAACAGGGGCTTCAAAAAAATATGGGCTCTTAGATAAAAACTCATAAATAAAAGTAACCCTTTCCTTCATTGCATTAATTATTTTTAACAAATATTCATTTGTGTAACTTGAATTCTTTAATTCAGGGTTGTTTTGGATTTCGTTTTTAAGCATCATTATAAGTTCTTCATCCGGTTTGTTCCGCAGGTGCTGAGCGTTAAGCCAGTTTAGTTTTTCAATGTCAAATACGGCTCCGGATTTATTTACTCTTTCAAGCGAAAACTTATCAATTAACTCAGGCATGTTATAGAATTCTTTATCGTCGCCTGCATTCCAGCCAAGTAATGCTACAAAATTAACAAGCGCATCTTTTAAATATCCTTTTGCACGGTAATCTTCAACAGCAACATCTCCCTGCCGTTTACTTAATTTTGAACGGTCGGGATTTAGAAGGAGGGGGAGGTGTGCAAATACCGGCTTCTCCCAATTAAAGAAATCATAAAGTAAAATGTGTTTAGGAGTGGAAGACAGCCATTCTTCTCCGCGAATTACGTGTGTTATTTTCATTAAATGATCGTCAACTACGTTTGCCAAATGATATGTGGGGTAACCGTCGCTTTTTATAAGCACCTGGTCATCTACATTACTGCTTTCGAATTCTACTTTGCCGCGGATTACATCGTCAAATATTATTTTTTGGCCCGGTTCAACATTCAGGCGTACTACTTTAGGGATTCCGCTTGCTAGTTTTTCCTCAATCTCTGGTTTACTTAAATGTAGACAATGTTTATCATATTTTGCCTGGGGAAACTTTTGCTGCTGTTGTTCTTTCTTTAATGCTTCCAATCGATCCGGTGTACAGAAACAATAATATGCGTGGTTCTTTCCGATAAGTTCTTCTGAAGATTGCTTGTAAAGAGCAAGTCTTTGAGACTGAAAATAAGGACCGGATTTTCCTTCCTTTACAGGCCCTTCATCATACTCTAATCCGCACCATTTAAGAGCCTCAATCAAATTTTCAACGGCGCCTTCAACATAACGGTTTCTATCTGTATCTTCAATTCTTAGTATAAATTCTCCTTTGTTATGTTTTGCAAACAGGTAATTATACAGTGCAGTTCTTAAACCGCCTACATGAAGATAGCCCGTCGGACTTGGTGCAAATCTTACTCTTGGAATTTCGTTTATCATTTATTTGTATTATTTTAAATTAAATTGAAAGTTAAAGATTGAGGCATTAATGGTCAAGATGATTTTAAAAAAGTTCTATCGGTAGATCGCAGCGTACTATTGACAAATAGAGAAATTTTATAAAAAAGAAAATCTAACTCGCTTTCAGCCTGCTCTCAGTAAAATATTTAATTTTCTCGATGAATTCCTGGCTGTCAATAGGTTTGGGAATATAATCCGTTGCGCCGGCTTCAAGACATTTTTCCCTGTCGCCTTTCATTGCAAATGCTGTAAGTGCAATAATTGGAGTCTCTTTATAATCGGACATCTGTCTTATCTTTTCAGTAGCTTCAAAACCATTCATAACGGGCATCTGCATGTCCATAAGAATTAAATCAAAGTGCTGTTTCTTAACTGCTTCAACTGCCTCAGCCCCGTTTTCTACAACTACGATTGATTCAAAATTGTTTTTCTTTAAAAGCCGTGTAACAATAATTTGTGAATGCTTATAATCTTCCACCAGAAGAATTTTAACACCATCTTTCTGAACTGTAATTTCTTCAACCGTCGGCGGATCATCAAACCTATTAATCATCTGGTTTATTGTTTCCGAAAGCTCTTCAATATTTGTACTGCTTTTTTCAAGAAGATCGGCAAATAATCCGTCAATTTTTTTAAGATCTTCCTGGTAATTCTCTTTACCGGTATATATAATAATAGGTAGTTTTGAAAATTTAGGTTTGGATTTGATTTGCTTTATCAGGTCAAAACCGTTCAATTCAGGCATATCCAGATCAATAATAGCTATATCGAGATTTACGGCATCAATCAGGTCAATTACTTTACTTGAATGCGCCTCCGGGATAGCATTAAATCCGGCTTGTTCCACGGCTTCTTTTATAAGATTTAAAGTCGGAATATCATCATCAACAATTAATATATTGGAATCTTTCTTTAAACGGTAGCTTGTAAGAACTTCAACTAAAAATTTGTACTTTATAGGTTTTACAAAATATTCCACGGCTCCCATTAAAAAGGCCTTCTGCTGCTCCGCTTCAACAGAACATACAATAACCGGAGTATTTTTAGCATTTTTATGTTCTCGTATTTTCTTAAGAAGTTCAAAGCCGTTTAAATCAGGCAGTACAATATCCATTAATATTGCAAGGTAAATTTCTTTATCAATCGCTTTTAATGCATGATCAGCGGAATTAACTATAGTAGGTTCATAACCCCACTTATTTAAATAATTACTTAATAGACGTGAAGTAGCATAATCATCTTCCACCACAAGAACTTTATTCTTTTTCCCCGGCTTGGGCAGAGTTGTTATTTGTGATTCAATTGCGTTGAGCTGTTCAATACCTATAGTAAAGTTATATACCGTTCCTTTACCTACAAGGCTTGAAATTGAAATATTACCCTGAAGAAGTTCAATATATTTTTTAGTTAGAATAATTCCCAGGCCGGTAGTATTGCCGATTCGTGAATTTGATAACTCTGTTAAAGCAAATGGTTTGAAAATTTCACCAAGTTTAACTGTAGAAATTCCACCGCTTGTATCGGATATTTTAAAATTCAGTTTGTTTAGCCCGTTTGCTGTAACGCTAATTGATATTTTACCTCTATCCGTCATTCTTAATGATGTAGTAATCAGGTTAACAAGGATATAACGGAGTTTTGGAGAATCTAACCTTACAGAACTTGGTAAATCTTTATCAATATTAACGATAAATTCTAATTTACTTTTGTTTATTTTATCAGAGAATAGATTAACCACTTCATCAATAAAATTTTTAATATTGACGAGAGTAAAAATCTCTTTACTTATTCCGGAATCAATCTTAGCTAGGTCAATCAGATCATTTATCAGGGACAGCAAATAAAATGCGCTGTCTTTTAAAGTTGAAACGTATTCTGCCTGAGAAGAGCTAAGATTATCTTCAGATAACAATGAAGCAAAACCCATTATGCTGTTTGAAGGTGTTCTAAGTTCATGTGCAATTTCTGAAATTATTTGGCTTGTTGTGATTGAGTCCGAAGGATTTTTACCAATCCATAATTTTAGCAAGTTGCTTAGTGCTTCACCAATAGTTTGAAGATTATCCCTTTCGATATTTGTAAACGGTGTTTTCTTCGCAATTTTTAATAGTGCATCTTCTTTTTCGTCTAATTTAATATATAAACAACCTTCATACATCATATATTCTGAAGCCATAATCTCACAATCGGCTGTTACTTCAAAAAAAGATGGAAGCAAATTGCTTTTTACAAATTTATCTGCTGAATATGTGACTGAAGAATCATGGGAATAGCTTTTCTTAGCTTCACTTGACCGGCCTAAATAAGTCAGGTTTTTTTTCTCTTTCATTTTAAATAAAAGAACTGCCTGAAGGTCATATTCACTTACTAAAAATTCACAAATATCATCAGGTAGCTTCTTTGAAGAATTAAGAGCTTGTTTCAGTAAAGAATTATATTTTGTTAAAAATTCTATCTTTGAACTCTGCATTGCAATCCTGCTTTTTATCTTTCATCCATGATTCACAAAAATTAAATAATAACAAATATAAATATATAAGCTGCAAAAAGAAAAAAACAAATATTTTTACAGTTTATTAACGCTTATAAATTATTATACTGCTCCAATATCTATTATCGAAAAGAATACTAAAACATTTATGGTTAAAGTAAAAAATACCATTATTTTGAGCTTTCATTGCCTGGTAACCAAATATTGTTATCGTTGTTAACATCCGGCAATATTTTATCCGGGTCAACAATAACTGAATCAACTAGGCTTGTGGAGTTATATTTGAAAGTAAATTCACCTGAACGTTGCCAAATTTCAACAGGAAGATTGATTCTCCCTGTATTACCGTTTTTTTGTTTAATTTCAATTGTAACAGGCATAACCATTTTTCCGAGATTTTCAATCGTAATAAGAATTCCTTTAGTTGGGTCGTTATCAATATATTTTACATCTTTTACTGCCTGATCAAGCAACCAGTCTTCAAAAAACCATTCTTTCCAGAACCAATTTAGATTTTCGCCTGCTGCATCATTAATTGTCCTGAAAAAATCAGTCGGGGAAGGATGTTTGTATGCCCACCTTTTTATATAGGTACGAAATGCATAATCGAACCGGGTGCTGTCTAATATATAATTTCTTAACAAATAAAGCCCTACAGAAGGCTTATAATAAGCATCCAATCCAAGATTTTGAATAATCAGATTATCGGGATAGGTCATTATTGTCTGTGGGTCTTTTTTCAATAAATATTGTAAAATCTGCCTGGCATTATTGCCCCGGGGTTTAAATTCGCCGTTGTTAAAATATATGGTTGAATAGATGTTAATGAAAGTATTAAGGCCTTCATCCATCCAGGCATATTCCCGCTCATCTGAACCGACAATCATTGGGAACCACGTATGGCCAAATTCATGTGTAATAACGTCCCATAGCTCGTCTTTCTTCGCTCTCCAATCACAAAAGACAATACCCGGATATTCCATCCCACCGACAACTCCTGCCACATTTACTGCAGCAGGATATGGATATTCATACCATAACCTTGAATTTATTTCAAGAGTAGCTTTCACGTATTCAGTTGCCCTTTCCCAGGTTGAATCCGTATAAGATTCAGCGGGATATACAGACATCGCTAAACATGATTTGCCATTGCTTAGATTTACCCTCGCCGCGTCCCAGATAAATGAGTTGGAAGAGGCCCAGGATACATCTCTGGAATTATTCATCTTAAAATGCCAGGTTAATTCCTTTTTACCTGCCGCATATATGCTTAGATTATTAAGTTCTTCGGGTTTTATAATTAAAACACTTTTATCACTTTTTGAAGCTTCTTTTAATCTATTAATCTCGGTTTCGGATAATACTTCATTCGGATTTTGAAGTTCTCCGGAACCTACTACAATTTGATCGCTGGGTGCGGTTATAAAGTAATCAAAATTTCCATAATCCAGATAAAATTCTCCTATTCCCAGATAAGGAAGTGTATTCCAGCCTATAATATCATCATAAACTGCCATTCGGGGGTACCACTGTGCAATTTCATAAATAATCCCTTTTTCGGTACGTATGTAACCCATTCTATCAGAACCACGTTCAGGGATAGTAAAACTATATTTAATTTCAATTCCAACTACACCTCCGTTCGGTTTTAACGGATTTGGTAGTTTTACTTGCATACGAGTATCATTTACAATATATTCTGCAGTATTTAAATTTCCATTTAGTATTAATTTGACTGATTCAATCTTATATCCATGTGTATAATTTTGATCACCAAACCGGTATCCATTAACCGGGGAAGTTAATGAACCCCGCGAATCTTCTTTATAAATATTTTGATCAAGCTGGAGCCATAAATAATTTAGTTCATCGGGACTATTATTGGAATAAATTATAGTAACTGTGCCGTTAATTTCATTGACGGCAGTATCTAACGAAGCTCTAATTGTATAATCGGCGTGGTTTGTCCAATAGTTTGGTCCCGGAGCTCCATTTCCGCTTCTATAAATACTACCCGGTGAATTTAAAAAATTGGGATCAAATATTTCCGCTGGATTATATTCATTCTTCTCCTGTGCATAAGAAATTCTAAATAATGCAAATGAAAATATAATTAGCTGAAAAAAAGGAAATAATCGATTCATAATCCGTCTTTCGGCCAATTTATTTGTTTTCTCTTGACCAAATATTATTCGAAAGGTCAATATCCGGTAGTAATTGGTCAGGATCTATTATAACCGAATCTATTGTTCCGGTTGAATTATACTTAAATGTCCACTCGCCCGATCGTTCCCAAATCTCAACCGGTAAATTTACTCTGCCTGTTTTGCCGGTTTTCTCTTTTATTTCTACAATGACCGGCATTACCATTTGGTTGTTGTTTACAATTGTAATCAAGGATCCTTTAGTGGTATCATTATCAACGTATTTTACATCTTTAACTGCCTGATCCAGTTTCCAGTCTTTAATGAACCACCCATTCCAAAACCAATTTAAATTTTCACCGGCTGCATCATTAATTGTTCTGAAAAAATCAAATGGCGAAGGATGTTTATATGCCCATCTTCTTATATATGTTCTAAATGCGAAATCAAATCTATCATGCCCCAGCACATTTTCTCGTAGTATTACAAGTCCTAATGCTGTTTTATAATATTCAAGCTGGTGCGTATAGGGTCCCGGTATAGCATCGGCATAAGTTAAAATTGGAAGAGAGTGGGGGCTTAATAAAAATTCTACTATTTCTCTGGCTGGGTTGCCGCCATTTGGGGCATACTCATGGTCCCTTTTGGGTGAATATTCTCCGTGATTGAATTGATCCGTAGAATATATATTAATAAAAGTATTAAATCCTTCATCCATCCAGGCATTTTCTCTTTCGTTAGAACCCACAATCATTGGAAACCAGTTATGGCCAATTTCATGTGTTGTAACCATCCACATGTCTTTATTTCTTGCCTTGTAACTGCAAAAGATTAGTCCGGGGTATTCCATTCCTCCGACTGGTCCGCAAACATTTACGGCTACTGGATACGGATATTTAAACCAGTCCTTAGAATAAATTTCAACGCTGCTCTTTAAATACTCGGTAGAACGCCCCCAGGCGCTGTCGCCGCTAAACTCTGCCGGATAAACCGACATCGCTAAGGCATTTTCATTTTCAGGTAAATTTATTTTTGCAGCATCCCAGATGAAAGCCGACGAAGCTGCCCATGACACGTCTCTTGTATTATTCATCTTAAAATGCCAGGTCTTTCTCTTACTGCTTAATATATTTATTATTTCAGTGGAATCTCTTATAATTATTGTTTTATTACTTTGCCGGGCCAAATTTAATCTTTTTATTTCTTTGCTGTTCAAAACTTCATTAGGATTAATAAGTTCTCCGGAACCGGCCACTATCATATTTGAGGGGACGTTAACAAAATAGTCGAAGTCCCCATAATCAAGATAAAATTCGCCTGCTCCGAGAAAGGGTAGAGAATTCCAGCCTTTAATATCATCATAAACTTCCATTCGCGGGTACCATTGCGCAAGTTCATAAACTGTGCCGTTCTTTGTATCCATATAACCGCATCTTGCATAACCCTCCGGTGGAATTTTGAAAGAATAATCAATTTTAATAAAAAGCTTTCCGGTTTTAGCTCTTAAATCTTCAGGAAGTTTTATTTGTAAACGAGTATCTGAAATTAAATAATCAGCATTAGATTTATTACCTTCCATTTCAATAGTAATTGATTTTATATCGAGACCTCCCCTGAATGTTCTATTAAGTGGTCTTGGAGGAGAAGTTAAAGCTGATTTTGAACTATCTTTCAGACTATTCTGTTCTATCTGAAGCCAAACAAATGAAAGATTATCAGGACTGTTATTAGTGTATATTATTTCCTCATTACCTTCAATTGAATTATCAATCTCATTCAACCGTGCACTTATTTTATAATCAGCACGGTTTTGCCAATAGCCTGGTCCTGGTTGTCCGCTGCCGCTTCTGTAGAATGTACCCGGCTGACTATTAAATAAAGGATCGAAAGCTTTGTGAGGATCATATAAATTATTGTCCTGAGATAGTAATGGAAGTGAAGAAAGAAGTAGAGAATACAAAAGGTAGAAGTATTTATTCATATGTGTAATAGTATTTTTATTTATATAACTAAAATCTAACAAAGAGATTATTAAAATTCACTCTAAACTCAAATATTTTATTATAATAAAATGTGATACTTTAGATATTTTCCCCCCTTATTAGCCTTTAATGAATTAGTAACTTTAGCCGGAGGTTGCTGATATTTTAGAAGCATTGTATATTAAAGAGCAGCCGTCTTAATACCTGCAAGTGGGTAAGAATATGAAATTATTAAAATTATCATTATAAATTTTAAAGGACCGGCAACTTTTTGGCTTTTCATCTTCAATTAGGAAAAAAGAAAACTTATTTTAGCTCAATAAATATTCAGAATAAAGTATTTGGATACCGGATTCACTTATCCGGATTTAAAAATATAAAATAATTTTACTAATAGATACCATCTTTTCTTTAGTTTAGTTAAATTTATATTGCTAACAAAATTGCAATGAGTGACATGAATTTTTCCAAAGAAACATCGGGGGATGTTCTGATCGAAATAATTAATATAAAAAGAGCTACTGCAGCAGAAGCTGATGAGTTTAGAGATATCCTTTTAAAAGATATAGAAACCGGCTGGAGAAGAATTGTGATTGATTTTGAGGATAACTCATTTATTGATTCTACTTTCTTAGGTGTGATTGTTACTGTTTTAAGAACTTTATCAAAACTCGGCGGCGATTTAAAAATTTCATCTGTCCATGGTGATGTAAAAAATATTCTTGAGCTTACCGGATCATTTCGGGTTTTATCATCTTTTGATACCAAAGAGGAAGCTGTTTTGAGTTTTCAAAATAAATAGAGAAATATATTCTAATTATTTTTAATAAAAATCATTACGGCCTGAAAGATTTTTAGTAGGTTTTGTTCTTAATCATAAAAATAGCTTTGATTCATTCGAATGAAGGAATAAAAATCCTTCTGATTATTCATTTCATTAAGGAGTAATATTTATGGATGTAGTAGTACTCTCTAGAATACAATTTGCGATGACGGTGGGTTTTCACTTTATATTCCCGCCGATCTCTATAGGGCTTTCCTGGCTTTTAGTTCTTATTGAAGCTTTTGCATGGAAAAGAAAAGATGAAGTCTATGAAAAAATTGGGAAATTTTTCAGTAAAATACTTGCGCTTTCCTTCGCTGTTGGTGTAGCAACCGGTATCACAATGGAGTTTCAATTCGGCACAAATTGGGCAGAATATTCAAAATTTGTTGGTGATATATTCGGTGCACCTTTAGCAGCAGAAGGAGTATTTGCATTCTTTCTGGAATCTGGTTTTCTCGGGCTTTACTTATTTGGAAGAAAGAGGGTTTCCAAAGGCACTCACTGGTTTTCAATTTTAATGGTTGCAATTGGTGCAACTATATCCGCTTTCTGGATCATTGTTGCAGGTTCATGGATGCAGACACCTGCTGGTTATATTGTAAGAAACGGTAGAGCGGAACTTACTAATTTCTGGGCAGCCGTTTTTAATCCTTCAACAATGGTAAGATTTTTTCATACAGTTGACGCCGCTTTAATTACCGGGGCTTTTATGATGGCTGGAGTTTCGGCATATCTTATCCTGAAAACTAATCATGGTGTTCTTGCTAAAAAATCTATGAGGATTGCTGTAGTTTTTGGACTAATAGTTTCATTACTGGAATTATTTCCATTCGGCCATTTGAGCGGGAGGGAAGTAGCCCAACTTCAACCTGAAAAATTTGCTGCAATACAGGGACTATATACTACACAATCCGGCGCACCTTTAGCAGTCTTTGCCGTCCCGGTTTTGCCGCCGCCGCAGTTAAAAGCTAAAATTGAAATTCCGAGTTTATTGAGTTATTTAGCTTTTGGTGATGCAAATGCCAGGGTAAAAGGAATAAATGAATTTCCTCCGGAAAACATTCCACCGTTATTTTTAACTTTTGTATCTTATCATAATATGGTTTTACTGGGTATGCTTTTTATACTTTTAACCGGTCTGGGTACTATCCAGCTTTTCCGTGAAAAGTTATGGGAAAGTAAAAAATTGCTAAAATTATTTATTTGGGCAATACCATTCCCCGTTTTCGCTTGTGAACTCGGTTGGATTTCTGCTGAAGTAGGACGTCAGCCATGGATTGTCTATAATGTTATGAGAACCGCAGATGCTGTTTCCACTTCAATTGTTCCCGGCGATGTTTTGTTTTCAATAATCATGTTTGGTCTTATTTATCTGCTTTTAGGTTGTCTTTTTATTTATCTGCTTGTAAAAGAAATTAAGCATGGTCCTGAACAATTAGTTAATTCCGGCGAAATGGCAGCTAAAAAGGAGGTGTTGTAATTATGGATCTGAATGTAACGTGGTTTTTGCTGGTTGGGGTTTTGATTATTGGTTATGCTATACTTGACGGCTTTGACCTCGGAGTAGGTGTTATTCATCTCTTTACAAAAAATGAAAACCAAAAAAGAATCGCAATGAATTCGATTGGGCCGGTTTGGGACGGAAATGAAGTTTGGCTGCTGACTGGTGGAGGTGCTTTATTTGCGGCCTTTCCCATCGTATATGCAACTGTATTCAGTGCATTTTATATTGCATTTATGCTGCTACTTGCCGCGCTAATCTTTCGTGCGGTTGCGTTCGAATTTCGAGGCAAAGTTGAATCGGCAGTGTGGAGGAATATGTGGGATTATGCCTTTGGTATCGGTAGTCTGCTGCCCTCAATACTTTTCGGAGTTGCAATAGGAAATATTCTACGAGGATTGCCTATAAATAATAATGGCTATTATACAGGAACATTTTTAGATCTGTTGAATCCATACTCAATACTGATAGGCTTGTTAAGCCTTACAATGTTTATTATGCACGGTTCTATTTATCTGGCAATGAAAACTGAGGGGGATTTCAGGCACCGTGTTATCGGTTGGATAAATAAAGCATGGGTTATATTTATTTTACTATATGTAATAGCAACTTTCGTCTCTCTTTTTGAAGCCCCGTTTTTGTTTGAGGGAATTTTAAGAAATCCAATTTTCTGGGTATTGTTTATTCTGTTGCTCATTTCGGTTCTTTATCAGCCAATTGCAGTAAAAGCTAAAAGATTTTTCCAGGCATTTATGGCTTCATCTATAACAATTGCATCCATGATCGGGTTGGTTGCAGTTAGTTTGTTTCCAAGGCTTGTTCCTTCCAATATCAGCTTGGATTTCAGCCTCACTATATATAATTCTTCTTCGTCTCAAAATACTTTAACTGCAATGCTTGTGATAGCTTTAATTGGTATGCCGATAGTAATTGCTTACACAATATTGATTTACAGGGTGTTTAAAGGGAAAACTGTTATTTCAAAAGAAAGCTATTAGTAACTAAAGTTACTCAGATTATATTTAAAGTAGCCCCGGCACCTGCCTGCCATCAGGCAGGTGCATGTCGGGGACTTGAAATTACAAATGAGTGTCGGCTTTTGCGCCAGAGGCGGATTAGCCTTTGGCTCAAGCCAAAATTAAATGAAAATTGTTGCTAAAATAGAAAAAACCTGGGCTTAATTATTCACCTGAGTTAAACCTGACTGGAGATAGGCAGCACTCGGCTCTACTTAATAAAATTTTTAATATATGATTAACTTCCATAAGTAATTTCAATTTTATTTTAATATTTAAAGTTACTTTTAAGAATAAAAAATGCCTTGCTGTTAAATTCAGGAAGGCATTTTTGATTACTTAAGGATTTATATTCACAACATTCTAATTAGCTCTAACGTCTACCTGACCGTTTATATGTTTGGTTTTATCAATTATATTCCCGTTGGCATCAACTACTTCAGCGTGGCAGCTAACACAGGAACTAATTGGCCAATTTTCCTGATACCCTATATGGCCTTTAGGAGGCAAATCATGACAGCTTCCGCAAACAGCTTCCGATTCGCCAACTTGAGTCCATTGTACGGTTATATTATTGCCAACCATAACTGAGTCCGTAAAAGCAAAATAATTTTCAGGAAGAGCTGAAGCTTTTGTGAATGAAAAATTTCCATGACAATATGTATTTGCGCATGAGCCGTTCGGTGAAAATTTGGCGTTGTATGCAATATTAGTGGAAGCTAGCCCCTGCAAAGTTATCAGGCTTGATGAATTAATATGTCCTGAGGAAAAAACGGATTGAGGTACATTATGGCAGCTTGCACAGGGAACTACGCTAAGTCTATTAGAATATAAATGGCTTGTGTGTGCTCCTACTGCAATATATGATGTAGCAGTATCTCCATTTAAAGCTCTGGGTGGAGCTATCATGATTGAGTCATTAAATACGCCATGGCAAGTGTTGCATGAAGCAGGTCCACCTGAAAAAGTATGGCAAGAGTTGCAGCTTACACCTGTTGTTCCACCACTGAAATTTGCAGCATGACAAGTTTGACACTGCTGAATATTCCAATTGTTGTTCGCAATATAAATACCGTGAAAATTTTGCGATGTAGGATCCGCAAATCCCACACCATGTGCAGGAGGAATTGCAGTTTCAACAGGTAGATTTGATTTTAACTCACTGCAGCCTATTATTATTATTCCCAATGAAAAGGCAAACAATATATTTTGTAAAAGGTATTTCATCTTTGATTCCATAGGTTATTTAGCACCATGACAGTAACCACAAAATCCAACTCCTGATGGGGAAGATGGTTTAGAGCCCGTATGGCAGTTGAAACATATAGATTGCTGGCTAGTGTGCCAATCGCCGTGAACACTTCTCATATAGTTAGCTGGATGGGTTTTGGGATTGGTGCCTTGAATACCATCCGGATCTGTATGGCAAGAAATACAAATAGGATCTCCGCCTTGTGTATCATGGCATGAAGCACAGCTTTCAATATCTCTTTTTGCCAATTTTGCATGTTCTCCACCACCTGAGCCTACACCTAAAACCATAAAATCTGTTTGCAAGTGAGAATATGGTGCAATGCCGCCAATCGAATAATCGCCCTGTTTTCCCTGATGACAGTTAACACAGAAAGTTTCCGTTTCATGACACGATTGGCATTCAGATGTTTTACCCTTAGCATCAATTCCGTGAGTGTACGCGTAGTCTAAACTATGCACACGTGTTATCTGTTGTATTTGTGTTCCTGTACCTTGGTTACTCGGCGAATAAGGCTGATAAAAACTATTTGGAGTGTTATGTTGTGTTATAGTTGTCGTTGACGCGTGGCATTCCTGGCATGATGCATTATCATGGCACATAATACAGTTTGCGTTGAACTTACTTGCAGCAAATTTATGAGATGATATAAATGAAGAACTTCTATGAGATTGAGGTATTAAATCCGCGGTTGATATATGGCATGTTTCGCATGCATTTGACGCTATTATTTTTCCGGATTTTTTGCTGTCTGTAATTAATGCGCTGTCTGCTTTGCTGCTTGTTGTATTACCGTTATTATGGCAAGTGTAACAAGTCTCCATTGAAGGAAATACTTGAGGCGCATCTTCAGCGTACTCAACATCTGTTACACCTTTATGACAGGTTTCGCATTTCATTTTTTGCTGAATAATATGCGAACTATGATTAAAAATTAGCTTTGATCTATATTGTACTAAAGGTTTATTCACATTATCAAAATGGCAAGTCTTACAGCTTTTTTCATCATTTACATCATGACAGTCCTTGCAATTATCATGGTTAGGGAGTAACCTGTCGCTTAGAGATTTGCTGGATTTCACTGCTATATGACATGATTCACACTCTGTTACATCTTTATGTACTTTATGGGAAAACTTTATAATGTTTTTATTTCCTTTCCCAAAGAAATGTTTTCCTGCCAACTGGCTGTTAGAACCACTGGAACACGAATAGAAAAATAATAGTATACCGGCAATCGGTATGAGGAAATAGAATAAAGTATATTTTAATTTCATATTACATCATTCAAAAATTTGAATTAAACCAATAATTGAGCTTAAGGAAAAACCTGAAATCATTTTTGTAAATTTGATTATCCATATACTGTCCCTGAAGATCAAAAGAAAGACTATTAAGGGGTCTTACATTTACTCCGGCTAGAAAAGAAGTAAGATCATAAGTCGGTTGATTTGGATCTGGCGAAAGTTTGTAATTAGTATATGAACCTCCTATTGAAGGAGTTAATAAACCCTGGAAAAATGCATAAGCACAATATAAAGATATAGCATCAAGTTCGCCGGCATAACCAAATGTCTTACTATAATTTAAGCTGCCATAGATAGAGCTTAGTCCGACAGTTACTCTCGCGGAATTGGCATCTTCATAAACAACATCACCAAATTTTCCGGTTAATGTAATATTCTTATTGATTATATAATCAGCTCCCGCTTCAATATCCTGTGTACTTCCGTAATCAAAAACTGAGAAAATTGAATTATATCTTATAAGGGGATTACTGAAATTATAATATAAATCAATTTTTAAATTTTTTGTCGGAGAATAGTTCCCATCTATTTCAACTTTGGATGTTTGGTCAAAATTCAAATCATAGTCATAGTCCGTAACTATGGATAACTTATCTTTTGAATCATCATATGCTATTTCGGCTGAAGCAAATTGATACTGGGTGGAATTATTATCAATTAAATATTGTATCGGGTTAAGCTGGGCGTCTAACCTGGTTGCCCAATATGATTCCGGGAGAAAATTTTTATCAATATAGCTAAGCGCAAATTGAAAATCTGTTATTACGTCCGTAGAAAATTTACCGCCGAAAATAAAGTCCTTCCCCAAATTATTAGTAAATACTAGTTTTTGGTATGCAGGCACATTTCCGCCTCCATAAACATTGAATTTATAATCATCTTTATTCAAATCTACATTCAAACCGTCAAAAATACCTCCTGCAGCATTGTTGAATACAGGCTGCCTGCCTATTTTTATGGTTGCTATATCAAATATGTTACGTACCTCAAGGTATAAATTATAAAACCTCATCATCGGGCCGCCGTCAATATTATCACCCAGGTCGCTTTCATAATTCATAAACGCTCTGAGCGAAACATTATCTTTATTAATATTCAGATTTAGCATTTGGAATGAGGTAACATAATTACCGGAAAGGGAAGTTGTATCAAATCTTTCAAATGAATATACCGATGAAGAAAATCTCCCATTTATATTAAAGTCTTGGGGAAAGACTAAGGTTGAAATAATACAGCAAATTAGCAGTAAAAGTTTTTTCATCTTTGTTAATTCTTTTATTCTATAAATAATCCCGAATTTATATTTAATAAATTATAACTCGAACAAAAGAGAAACTTCTACGACTGATTTTAATCCGGCTTATATAAGTTGTGACGAACAGTTCAATGAAGTTTCAATTCTAAAGGTTTAAATGAATTATTTAGCTTCTGCCGGAACCGGATGTTTTATTAAATCCCACATTGCGGTTACATTGGGAGCTGATTTAAATGTTGGACTCTCAGAATTATGGCATTTCACACAAAAGGTCTGTAAATTATCATGCAACTGAAGTCCGTTTTTAACGGCAAGATCTTTATCTTTCATAACATTCATGGCTTTATAATCAGCTCCGGCTCCGTGGCATGTTTCGCATTGAACGCCGTCTTCAATTTTAAATTTTGCCCCTAGTAATGACGGATCTGCATTGGAGCCGCTGGTATGACACTTCAAGCATTCCGGAGTTTTAGCTGCAGGAGTATTAAATCCTTTATCTTTCGCTATTTTATTTGCCGAATCCGACTCCAGGGTGAGATATGCTTGCGCATGTTTACTGGCTTTCCATATATCTAATTGTTTGCCGGCTTTTTCGCTTCTATGGCACATTCCACAAACATCTTTCCCGACAAATCCATGCGATGATAAATTAGTTGATGTGGAATCATTTTCAGCACAAATGAGCGGGAAGGCAATTAACAATACCGAAAGAACTATTTTACCGAACATTTTTCCTCCTGGTGGTATTTAGCATTTTCCAATATTATAAGAGACTCACTATAAAAGTGAGTCTCTCATTGAACTTAATATTTTATCACTTAAGCAGAACCATTTTCTTAACTGTATTAAAACTTCCGGATTCAATTCTATAAAAATACACACCTGATGCATTATTCATTGCATTCCAGGTTATATTAAATGTACCGGCCGAATAATAGGAATTTATAAGTGTTTTAATTTCTTTACCACTTACATCGTAAACTACTATTTTTACATTTCCGGCTTTAGCAATAGAAAATCTTATTGTTGTAGTAGGATTGAATGGATTTGGATAATTCTGATCAAGTTCAAACTTAACAGGTAACTGAGTTTCAGTCTTAACGCCCGTAGGAGTGAAACTTGCAAGAGCATCCCTCAATAACTTTTGAACTAGAGCTGTATTATGAACACCCATACTTCCTTCACCATTGATTGCCGCCAAATTATAGTTCGCTTCTTTGAATAATTTGGTTAAAGAGTCTGCGTGTGTCATGCTGTTCAGTTTAGTCTGTAAAGCATTTATTAAGCTGTCGGTTGTTGTTTGAACACCTCTGTAATCAAACATCTTTCCATCTTTAGCTGATGTATCGACAGTAGTATAGTAATCGCTATGACATCCTGCACAAGCCTGAACGCGAGGAGCAAAAGTATGTCCTGTATTTACTCCACCGTCGGGATTCGGAGTCATATTAACGTGGCAGTTAACACATCTTTCTGTTGCAGCGTACGTATGCGCTGAGTTAATGTATGTCTGGCCGGGATACCTGTATCCGAATAGTGGATCACCGGTTAAGCAGGGACCTGTTGTTTCATGAGGTGTTGTGTTTATATTAACCGAATCTATATTTTCATAATGGCATTGGTCGCATATTACAAGTGCAGGGGTAATATCAAATCTTAATTGGCCGGGATACTTAGCGCTATGTGGATCATGGCATGCAACGCATGTAAGAGGTTGAACAGCCGATCCGGTTACCAGAATTGTATCTTTGTATGCAGCTGGGTTACTCGCAAGCAAAATAAAATTCTGAGCAACATGGCACCTCGTACATGATTTCATAGTTGGAGTTATGGCGCATGCACCGGATGTAGTCTGTGAATGAGCAGAAGTTGACCATTGTTCTATATAGGGAGAATGGCCTGAATGGCATTTTCCGCATAGTGCAGCCGAATAATTTAGTGTATTTGTGGTAGTAAAACCCCAGTGATCTGAGCTAAGTGTATGTCCTGATGTTCCTAGAGGACCGTGGCAGGCTTCACATTGGACATTCTTGACATTATTGAAACCGGCGGTATTTGTAATAGAGTAGCCGGCTTTTACAGAAGTGTCCTTAACTACATATTCGTTCGCCCCAAAATTAACAAGGCTTGAATCCTGCGTCGTATGACATTGTAAACAAGAAAAACTCAATTCACCTTTTAAGGAATCAAATGATTGTGAATGTTTTGTTAATTTCCATGTATCATATACAGGATAATCACTTCCTCTTTGACCATCAGGTAATGTAGAATGACACGATGAACATGAAGAATCTGAGTTCCAGGTTCCGTTCCCAACACCTAAATAATAATTCTGACTAAAAGAAAGTGTTGAAGCCAGAACTATTATAGACAAAATGGTAAAAAATTTAATTTTCATCTTCACCCCGAAATATTTAATCAAATAGAAACTATTTATTTTTCTAAATTTACAATCAAAAAGTAAACCAGGAAAAATGTAGGAAATTTCATCATTAAATTAAATGATAATTACCAGATTAGAGAAAACACAAATTTTCTTCTCGTTTCAAAGAATTCACTAATTATTCTAAAAAATTAAAAAATAGCTAAATATTAGATATTAATTTCAAGATTAATGAACTGTATATTATCTCAACAATGCGATAAGTTTTAATTATAATTGAATTTAATGTTATAATTAGTCGTTTTTCCTTAACTCTTTACATAAATAAAAATATGTACACTTTTGTACACTTTATAATTTTTATTATTTTAATTTTCAATCAATCCCTTTTTAACATTTAGAAAAAAAAGAAAGGAAAAAATAGTCCAAAAGTCTATTAGTTTTAATTTCATGTTAGTATCTTAAAACTAAAAAGTCTCGTTTTTGTACTGGCAATAAATATTTCGAAAACACTTTACTTTATATGTATGGGCATATTATTAAATCCATTAAATGATATTCCAATTAACGGAAAAATCATTTATAAGAATTTTAATTAAATATAAGAGTATTTATTTAATAATCAAGTGATATATGTTGCTAATTGATACTTCTTACCTATTTTAATAACTTTGATTATATTATTTAAATACAAAGAGTTTTATGAAACAAATATCTATATTTTTATTTGCATTATCTTTTTTAATGCTTTCAGGCTGTACTAAAAAGACCGATAATTATTATATAAATGAAGCAGCCAAGGCATTAAGCATGAATAATTTCACGTTAGCTGTTTCTGCTTATGATAAATTAGTAAGCGAATACCCGAACAGCCCCAAAGCACCTTTTGCTCTTTTCCAGACAGCTACATTTTATCAAAATAAACAAGTAAAACTGGAAAATTTAACAGATGCCAAGTCATTTGAAGAGGCAGTGGCTAGGTTTAGAAGATTATTTGATAGCTATCCAAATGATAGGCTTTCATCCAGAGCACTGTTCATGTCCGGGTTTATTCAGGCTAATGACCTAAAACAATATTCACAGGCTGCTGCTACGTTTAATCTTTTTCTTAAAAAATATCCTGATAATGAATTAGTCGTTTCTGTAAAAGAAGAATTGAATAATATGGGGCTTTCTCCGGAAGAAATTATTCAAAGGAAAGAAAGCTCAGTGAAAAATGTCTCTTCAAAACAATGATTACAGAAGGTATTTAAATCCTTCTATCATTTCCAAACTTAATTCTTTGGAATTAAGAGCAAGATTAGTTGTTGAAGGATTTATGGTTGGTCTGCATAAAAGTCCTTACCATGGATTTAGTGTGGAATTTACTGAACACCGTTCTTACCAGCAGGGGGATGCCATCAAAGATATTGACTGGAAAGCATATGGTAAAACCGAGAAATTTATTATTAAACAATACGAAGAAGAGACAAATTTAAAAAGTTATATTCTTTTGGATACAAGCAGTTCTATGAAGTATAGTTCTGAAGGAAATATGTCTAAGTTGGAGTATGCTACTACACTTGTAGCAGCTTTAAGCTATTTAATGGTAAAGCAGCAGGATGCTGTGGGTTTGACACTTTATTCTGACAAAGTTAATAAGTATTTCACTCCAAAAACCAGCCGGGCATATCTTCAGGAACTGCTGAAGCAATTAACAGATTTAACAGCATCCGATAAAACGAATACAGCATACTGCCTCAATTTAATAGCTGAAAAAATTAAGCGAAAAGGTTTAGTCATTATTGTCTCTGATTTTTTTGATGATGTAAATTCAATTCTCTCTGCATTGAAACATTTCAGGTATCAAAAAAATGAAGTAATCGTATTTCAGATTTTGGATCCGCTTGAACGAAACTTCGCTTTCGGCAATGATGCAATATTTAAAGATCTGGAAACAGATGATGAGCTTACCACACAGCCTTACCAAATTCAGAAGGTGTATATGGAAGCAATGGCAGCATTTATAAATAAAATAAAAACTGAATGCCTTAACTCCCATATCGAATACAACCTAATCGAAACATCGGAACCATTTGATAAAGCACTTTTCAGTTACTTACAAAAGAGAAGCAAACTTTATTAATGCGGTAATTTCAAAAATGAAAATATTCAGGTTATATATTAAAATTAACTCATAAATTATAAAATAAAATTATGAAAATTCAAGATGTCCCATTTTGCATTATGGATTGGAACAAATCCATTGCAACAGAACATCCGGGTATTTACGGGAAAGCCATCTGGCATACTTTGGAAATTGGAAACATTCGAGTGCGAATGGTCGAATATACTGCCGGATACATTGCAGATCATTGGTGCAACCGCGGACATGTTCTTCTCGTTTTAGAAGGAGAACTCACTACTCAATTAAGCGATGGGCGAAAATTTACATTAAAACCTGGAATGAGTTATCAGGTTGCTGATGAAATAAATCCACACCGCTCCTCAACAAAGACAGGAGCTAAATTATTTATTGTGGATTAATATAAATAAATCAATCATTTATTTAATATATATAGATTAAAACATTTTTTTTATTTCATTCAAGTAATTATCCGAAAATTCTTCAGCTAAAGATATTGATTTTGCCTCTGTAATAATTCTAATAATCGGCTCTGTATTTGATTTTCTAAGATGTACCC
>Ga0181520_10004763_pt1 | contig 22332 bp, 16 predicted proteins | sample PEATcosm2014_Bin_29_FD_132451 | JGI IMG/M metagenome (GOLD analysis project Ga0181520, IMG submission 132451) | Peatland microbial communities from MTU Mesocosm Facility, Houghton, MI, USA - PEATcosm2014_Bin02_30_metaG | ecosystem: Environmental > Terrestrial > Soil > Wetlands > Peat | place...
GAAAGCCGAGTGGACTTTGGCGAGCAGCAGGCTCCAGCCGTATTCGTGGTCAATTTTATAAACATTGTCCAGCACGAGGATCTGCTGCCAGGATTTGCCGCTGACGGCCTTGCCGGCGGCGCGAAGGGCGTCATCGCCCGGCAGAAAATCATAGCTGATGATCTTGAGGGGAATCAGGAGGAGGGTGAGGAGGACGACGATCCAGACCGCCAAGGGAACATATCGGCGGAACGGTTCCAGCCAGGCAGGCGCAGCGGGTTCGGGGGTGGGTTCCATGGGGGCGCGAATCAGTTTCGCCCCATCAGAACACCTTTGGCACGCCTTCGTCGAGGATTTTTATTTGCGCCGTGAGCTTTTCGGCCGCGGCGATTTGCATGAGCCAGCGCGGCGGCTCATCCATCGCTTCGAACGACAGCTTGAAGGAGCCGTAATGCATGGGAATAAAAACCTTGGCGCGCAGGTCCTTGAAGGCGCGTACCGCGTCGTCGGGGCCGATATGGACGCGGCGGAAGCTGGCGGGATGGTAGGCGCCGATGGGCAGGAGGGCGATCTCGGGCGCGAATTTGCGGCCGATTTCCTTGAAACCGTGGAAATAGGCGCTGTCGCCGGCGTGATAGATCGAACGGCCTTGGTGCTCCAGAATAAATCCGCCGTAGCCGCGGTGGAGATCGCGGAGGACGCGGGCGCCCCAATGTTTGCTGGGGACGAAGGTGACGCGCCAGTCGCCTTGGGAGAAACTCTCCCACCATTCGAGCTCGATGATGCGGGAAAAGCCGAGACCGCGGGCAAGGTCGCCGACGCCGCGCGGCATGATGCCGATTCCAGGATGGGGCAGGCGGCGGAGGGTGGGCTTGTTAAAGTGATCGAAGTGGGCGTGGGTGAGGAGGACGACATCAATGGGCGGCAGGTCGCTGATGCGGAGGCCGGCACGCTTGATGCGCTTGAGGAGGAAGAGCCAGTTGGCGAAATTGGGGTCAATCAGCACGTTCAGGTTGGTGAACTGGATGAGGAAGGAGGCGTGGCCGATCCAAGTGATGGCGACCTCGCCGAATTTGAGCTTGGGAAAGACAGGGTGGTGTGACAGTCCTCGGCGCGGCGTGAACCAGGCCTTGAGGACCAGCTCTTGGAAGAACGTGCGCGGGTTGAAATGCTTGGCCGGCGTCAGGTCCTTGAACGAACGCGGAAGCCGCAGGCGCGGCGCCACACGACTGGATTTTTCTCTTCCCATCAGGAGAGTCATTTTACCACTTTTTCGGGCGGGCGACCAATTTGATTTTTTCGCAGGGCGGGCTCGACGGGTCGCGGGACGGCGATTAAATTTGTGCCATGGCTGAACTTGATCCGCAACTCGACAAATTTCTGCGCCGGCGGCCGACCATCGGCAAAAACGTTTACCTCGCCAAGACCGCGACAGTCATCGGCGACGTGACGCTGGGCGCACAGGCCAGCGTGTGGTATGGGGCGGTGCTGCGCGGCGACATCAACCGGATCGTCGTGGGGCACCACAGCAACGTCCAGGACAACGCCGTGCTGCACGTGGCGGACGAGCTGCCGTGCGTGCTGGGCAACTGGGTGACGGTGGGCCACGGGGCCATCGTGCACGCGTGCAAGGTGGGCGACGAGGTGCTGGTGGGCATGGGCTCGGTGATTCTGGACGGCGCGGTGATCGGCAAGCAATCCATCATCGGCGCCAAGGCGCTGGTGACGCAGGGGACGAAGATCCCGCCAGGCTCGCTGGTGCTCGGCGCCCCCGCCAAAGTGGTCCGCAAGCTTTCCCCGGAGGAGCGGGCCGGCCTGAAATGGTGGGCGCAAAAATACGTGGACAACGGCGCGTACTGCCTGAAGCACGGCATCAGCCTGGGCGCGCCGCTGGCGAGCTAGCCCCGGCTGCTTTGGCGGACGCAGGCGGAACCGCCGCAGCGCAGGTTTCCAAACCTGCTGCATCGCCGATTTCCAAATCGGCAGGGCGTCGCAAGGGCGAGGACGTTGAGAATAGAGAGTGTCTGCGGGTTTGGAGACCCGCGATACTCAGACTTGGAACTCTGCGCCACCAGACTGCCCGTAAAATATCCGGGCCGGCGCCGGCTCATTTCGGCTTCAACTGCGGGAACAGGATCACGTCGCGGATGCTTTCCTGGCCGAGGAGCATCATGCACAGGCGGTCAATGCCAATGCCGATGCCGCCGGCGGGCGGCATGCCGTGTTCGAGCGCCACGATGAAATCCTCATCCAGCTTTTGCTGCTCGCCGCCGGCCTGGTGCTCCAGCGCGGCGCGCTGCGCCACCGGATCGTTCTGCTCGGTGTAACCGGGCGAGATTTCCTGGCCGTTGATGCAGCACTCGAAGACCTCGACCGTGGTCGGGTCATCCGGCGTGAGCTTGGCCAGCGGCACGAGTTCCTTGGGCAGATGCGTGACAAAGGTCGGGTTGATGAGCGTGGTTTCGATCAGCTTTTCAAACACCGCGCCGGTGACTTCGAAATCCTCGTAGGTGGCCGCGATGTCGCCGCCGAGCTTCAGGTCTTCAATCGCGCGCCGGCGCCGTTCGGCGGGCGTGACTTCAAACCAGTCCGCGCCGGCCTTTTCGCGGACGAGGTCGCGGTATTTGGCGCGGCGCCAATTGGGCGTGAGGTTAATAATTTTGGCCTCCCTTTTTCCAAGCTCGAGTTGATGCTTAACTGAACTGAAATATTTTTCTAATTCGGCAAGCTCTTGGCTAAGCTTTCCGAGAGCATCTTCCTTAGAATTTTGAAAGGAAGCCCGCTCAAGTGAAATCCCAATCATGAGATCATTTATCCAACGATCCGCATCTTCAAACGCGGCTTGAATGCTTTGCTTGCCTTGCGAATTTTTACATTTCACCAAATTTTCGCGCCACACTTTCACGTTAGAGTTGAAATTTTCGGCCTCGGCACCACTTCTCTTCTTTACCAAATCAACAATCGTTTTGTCTTCGAGGCGATTGAGTTGTGCGAGTGTTCCCTCAATTACCCTTGCCAGTGCGTTCCAACCATGTTCGATCACAAGTGTTCCCAGAACTTTCTTCGCAATTGTTGTAATCAAAGTTTCCACTGTCTCCATCATGGACGCGTAATCGCCATAGGCGCAGTAGGCCTCAAGCATGGTGAACTCGGGGTTATGGCGCCGGGAGAGGCCTTCGTTGCGAAAGTTTTTACCGATCTCGAAGAGGCGGTCAATGCCGCCGACAAGGAGGCGCTTGTGGTACAGCTCGAGGGCGATGCGCAGGTAGAAATCGCAGCCGAGGGCGTTGTGATGGGTTTTGAAGGGCTGGGCCGCCGCGCCGCCGGGAATGGGCTGCATCATGGGCGTCTCCACCTCCACGTAACCGCGCCCGTGGAAGAAATCGCGGATTTCGCGGATGATGGCGCTGCGCTTGAGCATCACGTCCTTCACCTCCGGATTGGAAATCAGATCGAGGTAGCGCTGGCGGTAACGGATCTCGGTGTCTTCGAGCCCATGCCACTTGCCGGGCAGCGGGCGCAGCGCCTTGGCGAGGATGGTGAAGCTGGAAAGCTTGATGGAGATTTCGCCGGTCTTGGTGGTGAAAAGCGTGCCCTTGGCGCCAATGAAATCGCCGAGATCGAGGTGCCTGAAAATAAGAAACTGCTCCTCGCCCAAAACGTTCTTTTGGGCGTAGCATTGGAGGCGGCCGCTCTGGTCGCGGACATCAATGAACATGGATTTGCCCATGTCGCGGTGCGCGGTGATGCGGCCGGCCACGGAGACTTCGCGGCCTTCGACGTAGTGGTCGCGCGCCTGCTGGCAGGTTTCGGCGGGGGTGAACTTGTTTTTGAACGGGAAAATGCCCCGGGCTTCCAGCGCCTTGAGCTTGGCCCTGCGTTGTTCGATCAGTGAATTGGTGTCGTCCATACGAATCAGAGTCGTAAATTAAACCAGAAATCGGCCCCGGGCGCACGCAAAAGGTTGCGGCGCATTTGACGCTGTTCCGGGCGGAAGACCGCCATGACTCCCCGCGCAATTCCGCCGCGCCCGACAATCCCGTTCGCGTCATGGACTGCGCCGGCAAAGCGCAGCGACGACGGCGCTTTCGCACGCACGCGCAAGCCGCGAGCTGTTGCGAACCGTCGCCCGCACGAAAGCGGCGTGACGCTCCGCGCAATTCCGACGCGCGCGGAATGATCGGGCGGGCGGCGAAAGATTTTTAGGGGTGCCAAGGGTTGACGATGCGGGGTTTTGCTGGGCCTTAACTAAGTGCCATTCAGCCATGACCCCGTCACAGACATGATCTGGCGGCGGGCGGATTCCAAAAAACGCCGCAAAATGTAATGGCCGGACTGTGACCCCGTGACTAGACTCGGTTCATGGCCCAGATGTCCAACCGAGGCGCACAGCTTTTTTGTTCCTTGTTCATCGTCATCGGCCTGGCCGCCGTGGGCGTGGGGGGGTGGCTCCTGATCAGAAGCATCCGCACGGAACATTGGCCGGTGACCGACGGCATCGTCCAATCGGCGGAGCTGAAATCCCATTCGGGCAATCACGGCGGCGTGACCTACTCGGCGGAGGTCACTTACTCTTATAAGGTGGCGGGCGCAAGTTACACAGGCGACAAGGTTTCCATCGGGCAGATGTCCTCGTCATCGGAATATGCGCGGGGAATCCTCAACCGCTATCCCGTGGGCAGAAAAATTTCCGTGCATTACTCGCCGGGCGACCCAGCGGACGCGGTGTTGGAGACGGGAATCCACGGCGGCATGTGGATTTGTCTCGGCGTGGGTACGGCGTTCACGTTGGTCGGCATCCTGTTCCTGCAAATCTTCCGCGCCGCCGCCAAGGCGCAACTGCCGGGCGCGCCGCAATCGTCGTCGGTCACGGTGCAACCGGATGGCCGGGTGACGATGGACAAGCCGCCGGTGCTGATGGGGGTGATATTTCTGCTGGTGGGAACCGGCATTTGCTTCGTGCGGCCGGACAGCGGCAAGCCGGGCTGGCTGATGTATGCCGTGGGCGGAATGTTTGCGTCAGCCGGGGTGATGCTGCTGCTGATGCGGCTGGAGAACAAGGCCTATTCCAAGATTGCGATGGCTCCCATGGTGCTGGCCCTGCTGGCGGTTTTCCATTGGGTGGCCTTCGGCGGGGGCCAACGCATCGGCACCGTGAGCACGCCGTTTTCCTGGACCCATGGCGTGGATGTGCGGACGCCGTTTGCCATCATCACCATTCTGATGGATCTGCTGATTGTGGCGGGAGTGGTCCATTGGCTGCTCAAAAGGCGGGCGGAAGTGACCGGGCAGCCCATGACACAAAATAAATTGAAATTGCCCTTGGTGGCGGGGCTGGTTTTATTGGTGGCAATAACCGCGTTCTTTTTTGTGCGTCATCGCAGCCCTGCATCGCCTAAAAGCTTCACGCCGCCGGCGAAACTTTTTGTTTCCACCCCGATTGACGACGCGTTCTGGCTCAAACTCGACCGCCGTGGCTCCGACAAATATCGCAAGCAGCTCAAGGCCGCGCCGCCGGTGCTCGTGGTGCGTGAAACTCATTATGCCTTCAATCCCGCGAACGGCATGGGCATGCATTGGGGCTGGCTGGATGGCCGGCTCGCGAACCTGCACATCACCTTTTCCGAACTGGTGGCGGTCGCTTACGGCAAGGATTATACGCACACGGAATTTCCCGAGGAGTGGACGCGCGGCGGTTGGACCAATTGCTATGACGTGATTGCGACCGTCACCAATCAGCCCCAGGAAGCCCTGCAGTCGGCGGCGAAAACATTTCTCCGGCAGCAGTATGGACTGTCGTGGCATCTGGAGACCCGCGACACCGATGTGCTGGTGCTCCGCGCCAAAGACCCCCAGTTGTTGGAATCCAAGGCCACCCAGGATTTTTCCGGCAGCAAGTCCATTCCCGAATTCACTCGCGAACTGGAAAATTATTTCAGCCAGCCCGTGATTGACGAAACCGGGGCGACCAACCGCTACGACAAAACGATCGGGGATGTCCCTTCGCGCTGGGTCAACGGACGTTCCACCGATTTGAGGTTCAATAATGAGTTTTTGGCCACCGTCGGGCTGGAGCTGGTTACCGCGAGCCGGCCACAGGAATGGCTGGTCATGGACCGGTGACGGCGTTGCCAAGCGAATACTCGCGGTGGCGGCGTGAGCCGGAAGCTGAGGTGTTGCCGGTGCGGGTGGAATTGGGCAAACAGCGGGCGGGGGTTGGGGGAGGAAATCCAAGCGTCCGCGCCAAACCCTTACGACCGGATCTGCAACAATATTGCAATCTGATTAACTGACACCAGCCTTAATGGGTGATCTTATACCGCCTGGCATCGGACTGGTCATCTCCCCGTTTTCGGGGATGTTGCAGGCGATCGGGTTGGCGGAAAGTGGAATATCGTTCGATAACGCATGGAATTATCATCAGGCAGCGGTCCCCCGGCTGTTCAGCCAGGTGGAAGCCGCCGCCCCCTTGGTCATCATTTGCCGGCATCCTCCCGGAGCGTTCGGCGGACATTTAAATCTAAATCATGAAACTGAAAATATTCATCCTTCTGGCAGCCATTTTGGCAGGAAACTTATACGCGCAATCCATTCAGCTCCCGCCCCCGCAGCGCAGCGGTGGCATGCCCCTGATGGAGGCGCTCTCCAAACGGGCCACCGCGCGGTCTTTTGCCACCAACGACCTGTCGCTCCAGCAGATTTCCAACCTGCTCTGGGCTGGCTTTGGCATCAATCGTCCGGATGGACGGCGCACTGCGCCCTCGGCGATGAACTTTCAGGAAACGGACCTCTACGTACTGCTCCGGCAGGGCGCCTTTGTTTATAATGCGGCATCCAACCGACTCGATCAAATTGTGACCAATGACATTCGCGAACTCGGCGGTGTCCAGTCGTTTGTCAAGGACGCCCCGCTCACACTGGTTTTCGTGGGTGACTTGGCCAAATGCGGGAATAACGAGGGCGGCCGCAACACGGCCAACGTGGATGTCGGCTACATTTCCCAAAACATTTACCTGTTCTGCGCTTCGGAAGGACTGATCACGGGCGCGCGCGGCTCGGTAAACCGCGAGGTTTTGGGCAAGCGGCTTAAATTGCGCGACAACCAATTGATCGTATTGGGCCAATCCGTCGGTTATCGCAAACCGGGTGAGGACCGAACGATCCCGTGAAAGCAAACACCGCATTGAATATCCCGGCACGATGAGCCATCCGCCTTGGCTATGGCGTCAAGGGGTCACCCATAGATTGGGTCGTTTTGGATCGCCCGGAACCTTTCTTTGCACTGAATTCACTTCCCGCCCAACCATTTACGCATTTCCCGTTAGCCGCTAACTTTGCGATTCCGCAGACTCTGCTAAAATCGTTCTGGCTGGGAAACCGCCCCCGCCACGATGAGGCAGCATGCTCACATTCGAGTCCGGCCACAGACGGCTCGCTCCCTCGGCGTCCGCCCGCAAGAATTCTTTGTCCCGCCACCACGCATCCATTCGTCGGATTGGTCTCATCCCGTCCCACAATTGTCCCTTTGTGTCTCCGCGTCTCGGCGGTTAGCCACATTGGGCTCAGCGGGCCGGAGGGAGACAGGATTTACAGGATTCAGCGGAGAGAATTCCAATCCTGTTAATCTTGTTAATCCTGTCAGAATTGCCCCCCTGCGCCGGGTTCCTATGAGCGTGAATTAGTGTATTTTATGTCTAGTTTTTGGGCAGAATTGCCCCCGAAAACCCTCCGATTTCGTTCCCAAAAATCTGCGAAAACCCCAGCAAAACCCCACATCGTCAAGCCCCGTCAACCCTAAAAATTTTTTGGCGCCGGCCCGGCCCGCCGGGGGTGCTCTAACCCCGATATTTCTCAGTGGCTTGGGCGGACGCGGACAGAACCGCCGTAGCGCAGGTTTCCAAACCTGCCGTATCGCCGATTTCCAAATCGGCAGGGCGTCGCAATGGCGTGGCGGCTGCGGGTTTGGAAACCCGCGATACAGGAGACTTGGAAGTCTGCGCCACCGGATTGCCCGTGAAATATCCGGTTTACGGCGCGGTGATGTTGAAGGGCACGGCGGGAAGCGTGGCCACGATCGCGGCCGTGCGGATGCCCTTTTTCTTGGGGTTGGCCGGGCCGGGGTCCCGGCGCACGACGTCGCAAATCAAATTGCCCAGCGAACCGGCTTTGATTTTTTCCGCGTCGCAACTGATCACGAGCTCCAGGCCGGCCGGGATGGGCGAGACGTTGGTGAGGGTGATGCCGTCGGGCGGATTGTCCAATTCCAACTGGAAGCGCTCGGAGAATGCTGCAGGCGCGCTGACACGCACGCGGGCGGTGCCGCCGGCGGGAATCCGCACGGGGGTGGCGCTGAGGATCTTGAAGGCGTCGCGGAGGAAGGGCCGCTCGGGGCCGGCGACGATCACGGCCAGCTCCCGGGCGGGGACGAGATGGCGGTAGAAGAAGGCCTGCATGAGGTCTTCGGCCGGCGTGGCCTCGCGAGTGATAAGCCGGCCGTCCAGCGTGGCGCGGCCTTCGATGGCGATGGTCACGGGCGTGTCGGTGGGCTGGGCGGGCGCCTTGAGGGTGAACTGGGCCTTGTCCTGGTTTTCGGCGATGCGGGCGCCGCTCAGGGAGAATCCCTTGGGGGCATCCTTGAGCGCGAGGGTGATGGCGTTGGTGAAACCGTCGCGGCGGAGGGCATAGACGGTGAGCGGCGCGCTCATGCCGGTGCGCAGGCTCAGGCTGGAGGGGACGACGCGCAGGGCGAAATCCGGCCGGCGGTCGCTGAGGCGGAGACGATAGGCGAATTCCGGGCCGCCCTGCCCTTGGGTGTCGTTGAGGTGGATGAAATAAGTGCCGTCGGCGGGCAAAGTATTGGTGAGATAGGAATCGGCGTGAAAGGTGTTCAGGCCGGTGCCCTTGTCCTCAAAATCGTCGTTGAAGGCGAGCTGTTTGCCGGCGGCGTCGGTGAGCCGCAGGAAGGAATCGAGGGGCGAATCAAGCCGCCGGGCGACAATTTCGGCGACGATGGTTTCACCGGCATGACCCTGGAACTTGAACACCTCGTTCTCGCCGGGCCGGCTGACGCGGCCGTTGATGATGACGGGCAGCGTGACGCTTTGCGCGGTGTCGGTGGAATGATTGGATCCGTCGGCGAGACATTCGGGCAGATCGTCCACGGCGAAGGGGATGGAATTGAAAAACTTTCCCGGGACGGCAATCACGCCGGGCTGGGCGGCGGATTCATCCAGCGTGAGTTCCTTTTGCGGCAGGTTCCAGCCGGTGAGGGCGACGGAGGTTTTTTGGCCGGCCGGGCCGCCGAGGGGGAAGCTGCCGGTGACAAACGGGAGTTCGCCGACGGTGAGGCGATAGACAAAATCCTCGCGCCCCCGAAAAATGGAATCGTGAATTTCAACCGTGTAGAAGCCGTCGTGCGGCGCCTCGAAATGGAGGACCGGGTCGGGCTTGAAGCGGTAGCGCTCGGCGCTGGCCACTTCGGAGCCTTTGGCATCGAGGAGGGTGACGCTGGCCTCGAACCAGCCGGGGACCGCGTCGGCGAGGTAGGGAATGAGGGAGCGGGCGTTGACGACGAGGAGCAACTGCTGGCCTTGGCGGGCGAAAAAACGGTAGCGGTCCACGCCGCCGGGCATGATCTGGCCGTTGACGGTGACGGGGAGGGAAATCTGGGCCTCGTGCTTGGGCGTGCCGGTGGGCGCGGCCGGGCCGCCGATGCGTTCCAGGAACCGGTCGAGATCGGGATTGGCGGGTTTGGCGGCCGGGCGGGAGATTTCCGGCAGGGTGCCCACGCAGAAACGCATGGGGTTGGAGAGCGCGTTGGGAGTGACGAGGCGGATTTCCCGGTCGCCGGGCTCGGCGCCGGCGGCGATGGAGATTTTGATGGTGACGGTATCAAGCATGGCCGGATTGGCCGTGCGGTTGGGCGGGTTGCGGATGATTTTGGCGCGGATATCATCGCGCTCGCGGGCATCGGCGTCGGTCCAGGCGTTGGTGCCGGTGCCCAGAAACTTGTTCTGGCGCGCGGTCTGGAACTTGTCCTGCAACGCCCGCAAGCGGTCGCGCAGGTCGTTGAAATCCTTCTGGTTCATGGGCCGGCTGCGGTCCAGGACGGAGGCCGTGATGCCGGGTCCGGTGACGAGGGCGTTGGAGACCGCGAGCAGGAACTGGCCGCCAACGGTGATTTGAAAAGTGGTGCCAACCTTGCCACCGGCGGGGTAAACGTAGGCGAGATGGGGCACGCCCTGTTGGGCCCGCGCGGGAAGGGCCGGCGTGAGCAGGGCCAACAGCATGACGAACGCGGCCGCAAGGCGGCGCGGCCGATTCATTGGGGCTGGCGCACTTTTGATCATTCGTTCCCTCTAGACGGACATGATTTCCTTGAGCAGGCCGGCCGACTTGATCTCGTCGGCGGGCTGGGGCATCACGAACGTGGGCAAGCCCTCGGGGTTGGGCAGCTTGGTGGTGGCCGGGATGCCGAGCTGCGCGTAAATGCTGCCGATGAGATCCACGGGATAGACGGGGCGATCCTTGACTTCCTCGCCCTTGGCGTCGGAGGCGCCGACGATCTGGCCGCCCTTGAAACCGCCGCCGGCGAGGACGGCGGAGAAGACCTTGCCCCAGTGATTGCGGCCGCCATTCCAGGGGGCCTCCCACTGGACCTTGGGCGTGCGGCCGAATTCGCCGCCCCACCAAACAATGGTGCTGGAGAGAAGGCCGCGGTCGGAAAGATCCTGCAACAGCGTGCCCATGCCCTTGTCCATTTCGGGCAGTTGGCGGCGCATGGTCTGGAAATTCTCCTTGTGGGTGTCCCAGCCGCCATAGTTGATGGTCACGTAGGGAATGCCCTTCTCGACCAGGCGGCGGGCGACGAGGCACGACTGGCCGAACTTGGTGCGCCCATAGCGGTCGCGGAGGTCGGACTTTTCCTGGGACAGATCAAACACCTTGGCGCCGTCGCCCAGGATCATGTCGTAAGCCGTGTTTTCGGCCTGGGTGTTGGCGGCGATTTGCGGGTCGTCCGGGACGGCCTGGGCGAGGGCATCGAGATGATGCAAGAGTTCGCGGCGGCTCTTTTGGCGCTGGTCGGTGATGCCGGGGGCGATGACGCCTTCGACGGCGAAGGGCGTTTGGGCGGGATTGCCGCCGGTGGCGAAGGGCTTGTAGCGCGACCCGAGAAAACCGGCTTCGTCGAAGCGCCCCTGCGGCTCGGTAAGCACGACGTAGGGGGGAATGAGTCCCTTGTAGCCGGCGTCGTAGCCGCGGGCCAGGGACACGACCGCACCGACGCAGGGGAACACGAGGCGTCCGCCCGGCTGCCGGCCGGTCTGGACGAGGTACGACGCGGTTTCGTGGGCGAAGTTGTTATGCGTCATGCTGCGAATGATCGAGTATTTATCGGCCTGTTTGGCGAGCAGGGGCATGAGCTCGCCGATGCGGATGCCGGAGACGTTGGTTTCGATGGGGGCCTTGAGCGGGCCGCAATAGTCGTAGCCGGCCTCGGGCTTGGGGTCAAAAATATCCACGTGCGGCGGGCCGCCCCACATCCAGATCTGGATGACGGCCTTGGCGGGCGCCGCGGAGGCCGGGGCGGCGGCGAAGGCGCGGAAGGAGATGTGCTCGGCGAGCGCGAGGCCGCTGGCGGCGAGCAGCGCGCGGCGGATGGCTTCGCGGCGGCTGAGGCGGGAGTTTTGTTTCCCGAAGTCAAAGTGGGATTTGTTCATAACGGGATTGAGGGGTTAATGACGGTAGAGAAATTCGGAGCTGTTCATCAGGGCCCAGGCCAGGTCCACGGTGGCCTGGCGCCGGCCGGCGCCGGACTGGAAATAGGCGGTGGCGGTGCCGGTTTCGGCGGCCGTCGGGAAACGGGAAAGGATGCCGAGATACATGGCGCTGACGACCTCGGCGGGCGGGCGGTTGGTGGACGTCTGGAAGGCGATCATGCGGGACGATTCGATTTTGCGCTGCATGACGCTGGAGTTGAGCAGCCACAATTTCTGGGCGGAGGTGATGCGGTTGTTGCGCTCGGATTCGAGCCCGGTGTCGCGCGAGGGCCGGCCGAACATCTCCAGGAAGGAACTGGTGATGCTGCCATCCGGCAGCGCAATGGAGCGGAGATTGTCCGGGACGAACGTGTACGGTTCGGGGATGGCGCTGGAATAGAGCTCGTTGGTGCCGGTGATCTGGTCCACCGCGTCAATGAGCACCTCGGCATCGAGCCGGCGCAGCGGATACGAGGCAAAATTGGCGGCGGCGGCGGGATCGTGGCTGCGGGGCAAGGCGGAAAGCTGGTAGGTCTTGGAATTGAGAATCAGGCGGTAGAGCGCTTTGACATCGAAGCCGGTGGCGGCAAAGTTGGCGGCCAAAAAGTCGAGCAGCGCGGGGTTGGACGGCGGGTTGTCGGGGCGGAAATCATCGGGCTCCTGCACGATGCCGCGGCCGAGCAGCCAGGACCAGGTGCGGTTGACAATGTTCCGGGCAAACTGGGGATGCTGGACGAGCCAATTGGCAAAGACGACGCGGGGATCCTGGTCGGGCGAGAGCGTGACTTTTTGGCCGTCGGGAAAGACGGCGGCGCGCGGCGCGCCGCTCAGGGCGCCGGCGTTGGTGGCGGCGGGGTTGAAGAAGACGATTTCCTCCTTCCACTCGCCGGTGGATTTGTAGTCGAGGTTGGCAAAGAAGACAGACAGCCGGGCGAGATCGGCGGCGGACCAGTGGTCGGCGCGCTCGCCCAGGAGCGTGAGGGCGACGGCCTGCGCAATGCCGGCGGGGGTGCGGGTCTGAATGGCGCGATAAAAATTCACGGGGGGCACCTCGAAGTTACTGCCACTGGCGGTCAGGAGGTCGCGGGCGAACTGGTCGGCGGGCTCGTTGGTGCGCACGGCGTCGCGAATCCAGTGATAGTAGGCTTGGGCGGCATTGGGCCAGAGGTTGATGGGAAACTCGGCCTTGATGCGGAGGACATCGCCCCACTTCAAGGCGACGTAATCGGCGAATTCATCGCGCGCGAGCAACTGGTCAATCAGCTCGCGGCGCTTGGCGGGGTCGCGGTCGAGGATGAAGCGCTCGGCCTCGGCGCCACTGGGGAGGGTGCCGGTGACATCGAGATAAACGCGGCGGACAAAGACGGGATCGGAGCAGAGGCGGGCGGGCGGGATATCGAGCTGTTGGAGCCGGGCGAAGACCAGCTCATCAATTTTATTCTCGGGGGTGAGCTCGGCGGGACTTTCAAAGGGGGTGGCGGCGGAAGCCAGGACGGCGCCGGCGGCGAGAAGCAGCGCGCCCAGCCAGCGGCCCAAGCCGGCGGCGAACGTTCTGGCGCACCGTTTCATTGCTCCATCAGACGCAGCCGGCTGGTCAAAAGCTTCAAAAAAACCAACCCGTATTTTGTCATTTTTCGGCCAAAATATGATTAGGTTTGCAAAATCTCCAACGATTTTGGCAAAAGCCGGGCTTGTAACTATTGGGCCGGCCGGGACGTCGTATGGGGTGATGTCACTACTCGTTGCAACTTCCGGTCCGGCGCCCATGCAGCCGGAGGCCACGCGTGCAGCCAGACTGGTCTCCGTGACGGTGCAGCCGCGGCCGGAAGAGGGCCTGGCGGAACTGTGCGGCCGGCTGGCCGCGCAAGTGCGGGCCGCCGGCGCCACGCCGGTGCACCTGCAGGCGTTCGGCCGGTGCCGCGTAAGCGGGACGGTGCAGCAGAAATTGCGGAACGTTTTTGGGCGGCTGGACTGGCCGGTGACGTGGGTGGAAGGCGAGGCGTGCGGCAGCCCGGCGGTGGCGGGCTTGCAGATGCACGCCTTCACCGGCCAGGTGGAGCGAATCGAGCTGGACGGGCGGGTGGCGGCATCGGTGTTTACGGACGGGGGCGCGCGGCAATGCGTGGTGGGCGGGCTGATGCCGGAGCGGACGAGCCTTTCGCGGAGCGCACAGACGCGCCGCACGCTGGAACAACTGCAAGCCGCGCTGGCGAAAGCCGGATTCGACCTGGGCGACGTGGTGCGGACGTGGTTTTACCTGGAAGACATTTTGTCGTGGTACGACGATTTCAACCCGGTGCGGACGAAGCTGTATTCGGGGGTGAAGTTCCGGACGGGCTCGCTGCCGGCGAGCACGGGCGTGGGGGCCCGGAACCCGGCCGGCGCGGCCCTGGCGGTGGCGGCGTGGGCGTTTCAGCCGCTGGAGAAAAACGCGTACGCGGAGGAGGTGGCTTCGCCGCTGCAATGTCCGGCGCCGGCCTATGGCAGCTCGTTCAGCCGGGCGATGGAGATTTCGACGAACGGCGGACGGCGGCTGTCCATTTCCGGCACGGCGAGCATTGCGCCGGGCGGAAAGACGATGTGGGTGGGCGACGTGCGCCGGCAGGTGGCCCTGACGATGGACGTGGTGGAGGCGATTTTGCGGTCGCGCCGTTTTGGGTGGGGGGATCTTTCGCGCGGAACCGCTTATTTCCGGCGGCCGGCGGATGCGCCGGTGCTCGGGGAATGGCTGGCGGCGCACGGGCTGACGAACCTGCCGGTGGTGCCGGCCCACTGCGATGTCTGCCGGGACGATTTGCTGTTTGAACTGGAAGCCGAGGCGCGGGCGGGGATTTAGCGGGGCGGATTTTGGAAGGTGAGGGTGACGCGGGCCTCGGCATTGCGCCGGCGAACATCCAGCTCATCCAGTTTTTTGAGCGTGGTGGCGAGGCTGGCGCGGGCGGGCACGGGGACGCCGTGCTTGTTGGCGACGGAGGCCTGGCGGGCGCGGGGCACATCGCCGAGAAAATCGGCCAGCACCACGCGGTAGCCGTCGGCGAGGGGGCCAAAGGGGGGCGCGAGCCGCAGTTCCACGAGCGCGAGATCGCGCACCTTGGTGCGCACGATGGCGTCGCGCTGGTTGGCGTCCAGATTCCGCAAGGCGGATTGGAGGGAGATTTCCGCGTAATCGGGCAGGGCGTTGGTGGCGTAACGAAATTCCACCGGCACGCTCAACAATCCCTGAAGCCGGGCCAGGCTGACATCGGTGGTCCAGCGCGGGCCGATGGCGTGGCGGGCAAAATTGACAACGCGCAAGGCCCACCATTTTTCCACGTCGAGGGGCCGTTTGAAGTCGGCGCCAAAGGCGGCGAAGAAGGCCGTCTGCCAGTTATAACAGCCGGGGAGGCCGGCCAGGAAGGCGCGGAGATTTTCGTGGCCGTTTTTCAATCCGAGAAGCTCGGCCTGGAACAACTGGGCGCTCGCCAGATAGACGCCGCCATCGGCGCCTTCCATCTGCTGATCGGTGGGCCAGCTCAACTGGTCGAAGGTGAGGGCGGGGGTGTTTTGGAGCAGGTGGCGGGCGCCGGCAAGGGCATCAAAGCCCCGCTCGGCCTGGTTGAGGCGGCTGGCCGCGAATTCCTGGCCCTTGCTTTTGGGCGCGGAGAGCACCACCGCCTCGCCGTCGGCGGCGAGGATCTGCCGGGCCATCCCATCCACCAGCCAGGGGGGAATCTCGGCGACATGGCCGTCCGGGGGAATGTGGCGGTTGGCGAGTTCGAGAAGGAGCACCCCGGACAGGGCGCGGGCGTAGCGGGTTTTCTGGAGGGTGTCGGGGAGGTCGAGCTCGTAGTTCCAATGATCGAGGAAGCGGCTGGAGGTGATGGTGACGGTGTCGTCGAAAGCGCGGGCGGGATGGAGGCGAAGATAAATCCTGCCCGACCAAGGGGCGTCGGCGCGGAGGCCGAGCTCGCGCCAGAGGTCGGTTTTGAACCGCTCGACGGCGACGGCCAGCAGGGCGGTTTTCAACTGGACGACGTTGGTATTGGCGCCGGGGTTGAGGGCCGGGGCGGGCGGCCCGGCGTCGGCCGCACTGGAAACGCTGAACTGGCCGGAGACGCTGCTGACGGCATTTTGGTCGGAAAACGAGAACTGGCCCCGGGCCACAGCCAGGGAAAAAAACAGGCTGAGAAACCACGCGCAGACTTGGCGCGTTCGGCTCATTTGGCGCCAAGTTTGGCCGGCGGTTTGGCCCCGGGCTTGGCCGGCGATTTGGCGTCAGGCTTGGCGGGGGGGCGGGAGTCGCTGACGGCCTTTTGGGCGCCCTGCTTGTAATTATCGCTACGGTAGTCGGTGCTGTAGAAACCGCTGCCCTTGAACAGCAGGCCGCCGCCGGCGCTGATTTTCCGCCGCACGCGGCCGTGGCCCCATTTTTTTTGGGCGCATTGGTCGGCGGGACACTTTTTTAGAGGTTCGGCGGAAATGGGTTGATGGATTTCAAACTCATGTCCGCATTTATCACAAACGTATTCGTAAGTCGGCATAACTACAACTGCAAGAAAGCAATCCTCAATGCGCGGGACCGTTGGTCGGGCCGGCGGGCGGGATGACTTTGACGGAACCATCGGAGCCAATCTCCACATTGAGATCGTAATTGGTGGTGGCCAAGCGGTGCGGCGGCGGCACGTTGAGGGGCGCGGTGTGGTTCATGAGCAACTCGGCACCCTTCTTGTTGCCGTTGTCGTTCTTCATCAACTGCACGCGGCGGGCCACGAACATTTCATCCTTGATCTTGTGCACCTGGGCGCGGAGTTCGTCAAGGTCGTTGAACTTGTGCTCGAGTTCGGCCTTTTCGGCGAGTTGTTTCCGGAGCTGGGCCTGGAGGAAGCTGGCGTTGGTTTCCGAAACGGCCAACTGGTTCTTGGTGTCCTCGATCTGCGCGGTGAGATGGGTGAGGGTGTTGCTGAGCGAATCGGCCTGCAAATCGAGCGCCTTGTTTTGCGTCTCGAGGTCGGTGATGCGCGCATTCAGGTTGGTGACGAGCTGCTCGGCGCTGGCGAGGGAACTCTTGGCGTCGGCGAGCAGGGCATTGGCGGCGGCGAGGCTGTTGGATAGCTGCACCGTCTCCTCCGTGTTGACGGTCAACTGCTGCTGGCTGGATGCAAGGTCGTTGGAGAGCGTCAGGTTGACTTGGCCGAGTTCATCCAGATGCTTGCTGGCCAACACCACCTGGTTGGAGAAGTCGTTGATGGAAACGACGTCACCAGTGTGCTGGTCGTCCGCCTTTTTTTTGGTGGCAAACAGGGCGACTGCCAGACCAACGCACGCGACGGCCAGAATGACAATGACAACCTTGAGTTTCATAGGCGCCTAATGTGAACATCCGGCGCCCTTTTGGCAAGCCTGCTTAATACAAGTCCGCCAATTTTCAAGCCGGGTCAATTATTCGTGCCGGCCGGTTTTGCGGCGGCGGCGGCGGCGGCTTCAGCCGCCTGGGTGGCCTGCATCTGCTCATCGAGCGCCTTCAAGTTGGTGTCCGTGATTTCAACGTGCTGGCCGGCGCGGAGCTTCTTGACGTAATCCGGCGCCAGCTTGGAGATCTTCAAGCGTGCGAGGCCGTCCTTGATTTCAGGCTCGGCGGTCGCGAAATCAATCCGCTTGGCGGGGGTCTTGTCGAGAACCTTGATCAGGTGGAAGCCGAAAACGGTGGTCACGACTTCGCTGACCTGGTTGGAGGAGAGCGTGAAGGCGGCCGCTTCGAATTCCGGCACCATCTGGCCGCGGGAGAACTCGGGCAGTTCGCCGCCGTTTTCCTTGGAGCCGCGGTCTTCGGAATATTCCTTGGCGAGCGTGGCGAAATCCTCCCCGGCCAGGATGCGCTTGCGCAGGTCCTGGATCTGCTGGCGTTTGGAGGCCACGGTGTTGGTGCTGAGCGGCTGGCGCGTCTCGGGATCAATCGTCATGAGGAGAATGTGGCGGGCATGCACCAGTTCGGGCTGCTCGAAATCGGCGGGATGCTGGTTGTAATAAGCCTTGGCGTCCTCGTCGCTGGTGTTGATGTTCAGCTCGCGTTTGAGGGCGGCCTTGGCAACGGCCTCCTGGACGGCCTTGGCGCGGAGATCGGCAACGGTCATGCCGACGGCCTTGAGCTGGCGGTCAAACGCCTCGGGCGAGGGGAATTTCTTGACGAGATTGGTGAACAGGACATCGGCCTCCTGGGTGCCGGCCACCCGGTCGGCGGGCGTGGCGGTCTGGAGCAGGGACTGGATGGTGATCAACTGGTCCAGCACGGAGACCGTGAAATCCGACGGCAACTGCTGGCCGGCGGCGGCGGCATTGGCGCGGGCGCCGGTGACAACCTGGTCCAATTCGCTTCGCTTGATTTGAAAGCCGTCGGCCTTGACCACCACGGGATCGCCAAACAAGGCGGACATGGCCGTCTCGGGATTGGCATTGGTGGTGGCCGCCAGGTTCTGGGTGGCCGCCTGGGAGGACACGAGGCCGGCCATGAGCACGGCCGAAACGAACGACGTAATTTTCATTTAAAAGTCAATTTCACTGGCAATTTTCCAATAGCTGTTCAAAACAGAATTACAACTGTACCACTTTCACGTTGGTGATGTCATGGTCTTTTTTAATCTCGTCCAGGAGGGCCTGCGGCGGGACGCTGTCCAGGTGCAGCACCGTCAGGGCGAGGCCGCCGGCGGTGTCGCGGCTCAGGCTCATGCTGGCGATGTTCACGTGGTGGCGGCCCAGCAGGGAGCCCAAATTGCCGACGATGCCGGGCTTGTCGGCGTTGTTCAGCAGCAGGAGCGTGCCGCTGATGGGGATTTCCACCGGCTGGCTGTAGAGCCGGACGATGCGGGGATTGTTGGGCGAGCCGAAGAAGGTGCCGCCGGCCGAAATGAGCTTCTTGCCGTTGTTGAACACCTGCACATGCAGCCATTCGTTGAACGTCACGGGCTCGTCGGATTTTTTCTCCTCGACGGTGATGCCGATGCTCTGGGCGACGCTGCGGACGTTGACGTTGTTGACGTCCTTGAGATTGCTGGTGGAAAGGAAGCCGCGAAGGACGGCGCGGGTGATGGAGTCGGTGTTGGGGAGTTTGCGCGCGTTGCCGCCGTAAGTGATGTAGAGGCGGCTGGCGTTGGTGGGGGTGAGCTGCGCCAGCAGCTTGCCCAGGGCCTCGCCCAGCGGCAGGTAGGGCTTCACCTGCTCATAGGTCTTGGCGTCGAGATAAGGCAGATTGACGGCGTTGCGCACCTCGCCGGTGAGCAGATAGCCGGTGATGACCTCGGCGACTTCGATGCCGCATTTTTCCTGCGCTTCCTTGGTGCTGGCGCCCAGGTGGGGCGTGAGTATGACATTGGGCTGCTTGCGATACGGATGGTCCGCGGGGAGCGGCTCCACGGCATAGACGTCCAGCGCCGCGCCGGCGACTTTCTTGGATTCCAACGCCGCAATCAGGTCGGCCTCGTTGATGATTTCGCCGCGGGCGCAGTTCACGATCTTGACGCCGGGCTTCATCTTGGCGAAGGCGGCGGCGTTCAACATCTCCTTGGTTTCCTTGGTGACGGGCATGTGGACGGTGATGAAATCGGCCTGGCGGTACACGTGGTCCACTTCCGGCGCGAACTCGGCGCCGACGGCCTTGGCGCGATCCTCGGTGAGATAAGGATCGTAGGCGATGACGCGCATGCCGAAGGCGATGGCGCGCTTGGCCACTTCGGTGCCGATGCGGCCCATGCCGAGGATGCCGAGGGTCTTGCCGTGCAGTTCCACGCCCTGGAACAGTTTGCGGTCCCACTTGCCGGCCACCATGGAGCCGTGCGCCTGGGGCACCTTGCGGGCGAGGGACAGCAGCATGGCAAAGCTCAATTCGGCGGTGGTGACGGTGTTGCCGCCGGGAGTGTTCATGACCACGGTGCCGTGCTGGGTGGCGGCCTCGATATCAACGTTGTCCACGCCCACGCCGGCGCGGCCCACGACGCGCAGCACCTTGGCGGCCCCGATGATTTTTTTGGTGATCTTGGTTTCGGACCGCACGATCAGCGCCGTGGCGTCGGCCACCAGCGGCAGGAGTTCCGCCTCGGTGAGCCGGTTGGGCAGCACGACGACATTAAATTCAGGCCGCTCTTGGAGCAGCGCGATGCCTTTGGGGGAGATGGGGTCGCAAACGATGATTTTCATAATGGTTTGAAAATTGGCAACAAATTCTAGGAAACCGGGGGCCGTTGGTCAAACCACGAATCCACAAAACGGCGGGGCCGGCGTTTTTGGATTGAGGATTGACGGTCCGCGCAATTCCGACGCGCCCGGCAATGCCGTTCGCGTCTTGGACTGCGCCGGCAAAGCGTAGCGGCGACGGCGCTTTCGCACGCACGCGCGGGCCGCGAGCTTTTGAGCACCTTTGCCCGCACGAAAGCGGCGTGGCGTTCCACTTCCCGCCGCAGTCCATGACGCCCCGCGCAATGACCAGGTGCCGCCGCTGTTCCCCATGGCCGGGAGGGACGGGGGGCCAAAAGGGTTTCAGGGTTTACGAGGGTTGACGATGGTGGGTTTTGCTGGGGTTTTCGCAGATTTTTGCGAACGAAATCGGAGGTTTTTTGGGGGGGCAGAAGGAAAGGATGAAGGATAAAGGATGAAAAGAGGAACTGGCGCGATGTTTTGAAGCTGGCCAGCGCGTTGGACCTATCCCAAAGGGATTGCATCATCCAGCCCGGGGTTGCGAGGAACGAGCTACCCCGGGTGAACGATAAATAATCCCGACCAACCCCAACGGGGGAATGGCGCTTAGATAAGGCCTAAAACTTTCTTACTCAATTGTTTGCTGCGTTTGATTCCTGGCAAGGTGGTGAAAATCTCCTCGCGGGAGAGTTGCTGCATTCGCTTGATGATTTGCTTGGTTTTCTTCCAGGTTTCGATGGCTTTGGTCAGGGCGTCAAATTGCTCTTCTGAGAGCGCCACACTGACAGTCTTGCCTTTGACCTTTCGGGTCCACTGAAAGCAGGGGCCACCGGCCCCTCGGCCGCGGTTCTGAGCATAGCCTTCGCTGATCCAGCCCAGGCCCGATAGCTGCTGGCGGAGGGCCTGATATTCCTGTTGCCGTTTTTCTGGTGTCATTTCAAAGAATGGTATTGCCTTTGTCAATAGGGCGGTATATATACCGCCCTTATGACCTGTGACTTCCCGCAATTGAGGCCGGTGCTGGCGCCCTTGGGAGCCCGTTCCGTTGAAGCAACGTTGCAGCCGCTCCGCCACGCGACCCTCTCCCAGATTGAGACGCGCCTGCGCCCCATCCTCCCGGCCGGCTGCCTGGATAACCATGCGGCCAAAGGCCACAGCCGCGACCGGCTCCTGCCTTTGGACCGCACCTTCTGGTGTTGGCTGTGGCAAATTCTGCAATGCAACACGTCCTGCCGGGAAGTCATGAAACAGGTCAATATGCTGTTCGCGCTCCACGGCCGATCCATGGCTGAAAACAGCTCGGCCTATTGCCAGTCTCGCCAGCTGATCCCGCCGGACCTGGTGCAGCGCATTTACCTGCATGTCGCTCAGGCGGCTTTCCGCCGGGCGCCCGCTGCCACCGGCTTGCAAGGCCGGCGACTCAAGGCGCTGGACGGCACCTCGGTCCGGCTGGCGGACACGCCCGCAAATCAGGCGGCTTGTCCCCAGCCCCAATCCCAAAACCCCGGCGCGGGTTTTCCGGTCATGAAAATCGTGGCCTTGTTCTGTGTGGCCAGCGGCGCCATCGTGGGCCAGGCCACGGGCAATTTATGGACCAGTGAGATCAGCCTGGCAGCTCAATTGCTAAACTCTTTGGCCGCAGGGGACGTGCTCATCGCGGACCGGGGCTTTTGCAATTACACCCTGGCCGTGTTGCTGGGCACCCTCCGCGTCGACCTGATCGCCCGGGTGCCCACCACGATCCGGCACATTGACTTCCGCAAAAGTAAAAAAAGACTGGGGAGTAAAGACGCTTGGTTTGTTTGGAAAAAGGGCCCACACCCCTGCCGCTGGATGGCGTTGGACCAATGGCTCGGGTTGCCCGAAACGTTGACGGTCCGCATCCTGCAGGTGCGCATCAAGAGTGCCGGAAGTCGCGTCAAGACGGTCATGCTGATGACGACGCTGTTGGATCCCACGCTCTATCCGGCCAAGGAAATTGCCCAAGCCTATCGGCTCCGGTGGCGGGAGGAAATGTGCTTTGATGATGTGAAAACGACTTTGCACATGGCCCACCTCAAGTGTCTGAGCCCGCAAATGGTCCAAAAGGAAGCGGGCATGTTTTTGATTGCCCACAACCTGTTACGTTGGCTGATGGCGCAGGCCGCGGCGCAAGCTCAGCTCCACCTCGAACAGATCAGTTTTAAAGGGACGCTGGATGGCTTTCGGCAGTGCTCCATCGCCTTGGCGCAGGCCAAATCCAAGCCGGTGCGGATCGCCGTGTGGGAAACGTTTATGGCCGGTCTGGCTGCGGATCGCCTGCCCGTCCGCCCCGATCGCATCGAACCCAGGGCGGTCAAACGAATCATAAAATACCCCAAGTTAACCACTTACCGAAGACTCTACAAAGATCGAATGAGCCGAAATAAAAGGCGTAGCCGCGCAATAAAAA
>Ga0181520_10004764_pt1 | contig 22332 bp, 22 predicted proteins | sample PEATcosm2014_Bin_29_FD_132451 | JGI IMG/M metagenome (GOLD analysis project Ga0181520, IMG submission 132451) | Peatland microbial communities from MTU Mesocosm Facility, Houghton, MI, USA - PEATcosm2014_Bin02_30_metaG | ecosystem: Environmental > Terrestrial > Soil > Wetlands > Peat | place...
AACTCAACTTCTCTGCCTGATGCACGCTGACGTTCACTTCCCAGCATGACTAACCCTTCAGGCTCATCTTGTGTTGGAATCAGCTCCCCTCTTCAGGCTCATCTTGTATTGGAAAAGAGTGCGTCTTGACACGGCCCGGTCCGCGCGTATCTTATCTACAAGGCGCTCTTTTTGGAATTCGGCTGAAATCCGCGCGAAGGGTCAGCGCGGTTTTCGGGTCCGGCATCCAGAGGAGGGCCATGTCGAACAGGAAGCAGACGGTAGTTGGGTTTCAGGTTTGGATGCGAGCGCGGGACTGAATCGGTCCCCGATCCGCGGCAGCCGGACCTTCCTTCCAGAGCCTGTGCCGGGCGATTTATACGGCCTGGGCCAAGCCAAGTCCATTCCCGGAGACTATGATTGCAGAGGCGCCCGGTTCAAATGCCGGTACGCCTGTGCCCTGAACGGCGGCGCAGGATCGCGGCCGGGGGCCAGCAAAGGATGAGTGTGGCGACGAGCATTGCATGGTTGGCGGTTGGACCTGGCGGGGCAGGCGGAGGCATCGTCGGGATGCTGCCCGTGCTGCTGATCGTTCCGTTCGTGTATTTTTTCATGATTCGCCCCCAGCAGAAGCGCCAGAAGCAGTGGCAGGAGATGCTGGCCTCCATCAAGGCCGGCGACCGGGTGACGACCGCGGGCGGCATTCGCGGCACCATCCTCAGCCTCAAGGACGACGCCATTGTGTTGCGCGTGGCGCCGGACAACGTCAAGCTGGAAGTGACCAAGAACGCGATCGCTTCGGTGACCGCTCCCGACGATTCCAAGTAGGGGCCTTTGGCCTCTTGCGTTTGGACGAATGAGAAATGGAAGCAGAGAAACGGAACCATGAAGAAGAATCTCAACGGTAAAATTGCACTGATAGTTGCGGTCCTGGTGATTTTCTTTTACGGCATCCTGGGGATACCTTCGGGCGTCACCGGCGGCGCGCTGAAGGATGCGTTGGCCAAGCGGATTCACTTGGGCCTGGATCTGCGCGGCGGCGCTCACCTGATCTTGCAGGTGGTGGTCTCGGAGGCTGTAAGCGCGGAGACGGACAACACGGCGGTACGGATTCAGCAGGACTTGAAGACCGCCAAACTGAGCTTTTCGCAGGTATTCAAGCCCGATCCATCGAAACCTGAAGCGATTCGCGTCGAGGGCGCGCAGCCAGGCAAGGCCAACGACGTGCGGTCGCTGCTGGAGAGCAAATACGGCAACCAGTACGACGTGACCGGCGGCGGTGCCGACAACAGCTTCACGCTGACCATGCGCCCGCCCGCTGTGACTGCGCTGGAGGCCAAGACCGTGCAGATGGCCATCGAGACCATCCGTGAGCGCGTGGATACGCTGGGCGTCAGCGAGCCGGTGATCCAGGAGTACGGCCTGGGCAAGGATGAGATTCTGGTCGAGTTGCCGGGTATCGACGATCTGGACAAGGTGAAAAGCATTATTCAGTCCACCGCTCGGCTGGAGATTCATGCCGTGGCCGGCGGCCCCTACAAGGACGATCAGGAGGCCCTGGCCAGCGCCGGCGGCGCGACGCCCCCGGATCAGATGCTGGTGCACGGCTCCGGGACCGTGGGCAGCGGCTCGGATACCGACTCGGTATACCTGGTGCAGCGCATCTCGGTCGTCTCCGGCACCGACTTCCGCTCCGCCGAGCAGGGAACCGACCAGACCGGGCGGCGCAATGTGCGCTTCACCCTGACCAACGAGGCGGGCGACAAGTTCTACGACTACACCAGCAAGAATGTGGGCAAAAGCATGGCGGTGGTGATGGGCGGCCGGGTCAAGGAAGTGGCCACCATCCAGAGCGCCATCCGCGACTCCGGCGAGATTACCGGCAGTTTCACTCCGGAAGAGGTTGAAATCCTCTCCAAGATGCTGAGGACCGGCGCGTTGCCCGCGTCTCTGAATTATTTGGAGGACCGCACCGTGGGCGCATCGCTGGGCGCGGACTCGATCAACGAGGGCGTCCGCGCCGCTGTGGTGGGTGTGCTGGTGGTCATGGCCTTCATGCTCGTCTATTACCGCGGATCGGGGATCAACGCCGATCTGGCCTTGCTCTTGAACCTCATCATTCTGCTCGGCTTCCTGGGATTTACCGGGGCCACGCTTACTCTGCCGGGCATTGCCGGCGTGATTCTGACCATCGGCATGGGCGTGGACTCGAATGTGCTGATCTTCGAGCGCATACGCGAAGAGGTGAGGGCAGGGAAGGCCGCCGCCGCCGCCGTCGATCAGGGCTTTGCACACGCCTGGGTCACCATCATCGATACGCACGTGACCACCATCGTCTCGGCGGCCATCCTCTTCGTCTTCGGCAGCGGGCCGGTGCGGGGCTTTGCAACCACCCTCACCTTCGGCTTGCTGGCCAACCTATTCACGGCTGTCTTCGTCTCGCGGGTGATCTTCGACGCCCACTTGAACAAGATGAAGCCGGGGCAGTTGGTGTCGATCTGAACGACAGCTTGTAGCTGCTAGCCTCTAGCTTCTAGCCCTTCCGAGGAGAATCTAGGAACCAGGCCGGCGCGAGAAAAAGCTGGTAGCTAGAAGCTAGTAGCTGGAAGCTAGGAGAAAAAGCAGTGGAATTGTTTCGTGGCGTCAATATCGACTGGCTGAGGCTGAAGTGGTACTTCCTCGGCTTTTCCTTGATCTTCAGCGTAGCCGGTGTGGTCTCGATGAGTATGCGCTATGCGCAAACCGGCAGCCCGGTTCCGCTGGGCGTGGACTTTCGCGGCGGCACTCAGGTGCAGGCGCAGTTTCAGCAGACCCCGGACCTGAACAAGATTCGCGCCGCCACCGAGGCCGCCGGCATCAAGGATGCCAGCGTCGTCACCTACGACGATCCCGCCAAGAACGAGGCGCTCATCGGCCTGCCGGAGCAGATCAGCGAGACTTCGCTCGACACCGGACAGAAGCGTATCGTCGATGCCCTGCGCGCCAATTACGCCGCCAATCCCTTCACCGTCCGCAATGTGGAAGTGGTAGGCCCGACGGTGGGCAATCAGCTCAAGAAGCAGGCCGCGCTGGCGACCGTCTATTCGCTCGCCGGTATGCTGGTTTACCTCTGGTTCCGCTTCCAGTTCATCTACGGCGTGGCGGCGGTGATTGCCTGCTTTCACGACACGTTGATCACCGTCGGCTTCTTCTCGCTTTTGGGCAAGGAGATCAGCCTGACGGTGATTGCGGCCATTCTCACTCTGATCGGCTACTCGATGAACGATACCATCGTCGTCTTTGACCGTATCCGCGAGAATCTGCGCATGAGCCGCCGCGAGTCGCTGCCCGACGTGGTCAACCGCAGCATCAACCAGACATTGAGCCGGACCGTGCTGACCTCGGGACTGACCTTCCTGACCGTCCTGTCTCTGTACATTTTTGGCGGCCAGGTGCTCAACGGCTTCTCTTTTGCGCTGGTGGTGGGCATTCTCATCGGCACGTATTCGTCGATCGCCGTGGCCGCGCCCATGCTGGTGGCCTGGCAGCAGTGGCGCGTCCAGCAAGGCAAAGCCACCGCTCTGCCGGCGGCGAAACGGTCGAGAGCGTAAAGGAGATTCCAGAATCTGCCTGCTCGTCGCACTGGTTTTGCAGCACATTTTGCCGATGGGCAGGGAGTCTGTTAAGGTGATACCAATCTCAGACTCCCCTGTTTTGGCCCACGGGAACATTTTCCGCACCAATGGTGTCTAAGTTAGAAGTACCCAAACATCCGATTGAAGAGGCTGGCCATGTTTGAAGATTCCACATTCGCTTCCGGGAACAGGATCAAGAGCACGAGCGGTCCCTGGATGCTGGTAACGAGCGTCATTGAGGTTTCGCTGCTGGTTGTGGCGATCCTCATCCCGCTGATCTATCCCGAGGCGCTGCCCAGGGCCGCCATGCTGACGCAGTTGGTTGCGCCGCCGCCTCCGCCGCCCCCGCCGCCGCCTCCGCCCCCGCCCGAGGCGGTGCATATAGTCCATGTGCAATCGGAGATGATGAACAATCAGTTGACGGCGCCCACCAAGATTCCGCACAACATCATGGTTGCCACAGCGAGGGAAGCTCCGCCCTCGACCGGCGTGGCGGGCATGGAAGGCCTGGGCGGCAACTCGAACGGGGTCATGGGCGGCTTGTTCGGCGGCACGGGTAACGGGCCGGTGGTCAAGGTTGCGCCTCCCAAGAAGATCAACATCTCCGGCGGTGTGGCGGCCGGCAATCTGCTGGTGAAGACCCAGCCTATTTATCCCCCCATCGCCAAGGCCGCCCGCGTTCAGGGCACGGTGGTGCTGCAAGCCACCATCAGCAAGACGGGAACCATCGAGAATCTGCGTGTGCTGAACGGGCCGGCCATGCTGCAGGATGCCGCCATGCAGGCCGTGCGCACCTGGCGTTACAGACCCTATCTGCTGGACGGAGAGCCGGTGGAGGTGGAGACCACGGTGAATGTGATCTTCTCCCTGGGTGGATAAGTTATCTCCCATTGGCCCATTTTCGCGGTACGGGAAATGGGCTTCGCTTTTGACCCGAATGCGAATCCGCGAGGATGCGCGTTCCCAGCAACCGCAAGGCAGTCGCAACCCACAAGAAACTCCTTAGGAGGAAAGATTCAGTGATTCTCGCTCAACTCGCACACTTCGCTTCGCATTCCGCCGCCAATCTGGCATTCTTCTTCGATGGTGAGGAGCAGCAGGTCAGCTTCACTATCGGTGGCCTCTGGCACAACATGGGCATTCTGGCCAAAGGCGTGGCCGTCATCCTTTTCATCGAGTCGATCTGGTCTCTGGCCGTGATGATCGACCGTTACCTCTACTTCCGGGCCGCTCGCCAGCAGTCGCGCGAATTCGCTCCCAGGGTAGCCGGCGCGCTCAAGGACGGCAAACTGGAAGAGGCGATCAAGATATCCGATCGCAACAAGAAGTCGCACTTGGCCGAAGTCGTCACCGCCGGCTTGGCCGAGTTCCGTTCCTCGCAGAGCCTGCCTGCGGAACTGGCCATCGATAGCTGCCATCGCGCATTGGATCGCGCCGAAGCCATCGTTCACGCCAAGCTGAAGAGAGGCCTCGCGGTTCTGGCCACCATCGGCGCCACCGCGCCCTTCGTCGGACTCTTCGGCACCGTCGTCGGCATTCTGAACGCCTTCCAGCAGATCGCCACCGCCAAGTCTTCCGGTATCGCCACGGTTGCCGGCGGTATCTCGGAAGCGCTGGTCACCACCGCCTTCGGTCTGGTCGTGGCCATTCCGGCCGTTATGGCCTTCAACTACTTTACCGGTCGCGTGGAAGCCTTCGACGTGGAGATGGACAACTCCTCCAGCGAATTGACCGACTACTTTATCAAGCAGAACCAGTTGAGCCAAAAGCGCTAAGCGAAGCGGCTGGCGGCGAGAGCGGGAAACTTGCGGCGGGCGGCGGAGCCAGGACTCTCTTCCGCCCACCGGTTTCAACCTCGCGCCGAAGCGGGGCTTGTTACTCAAAAGCCGGGAAGCCATCCGGAATAAAAATTCTTTAGGCATGGAGCCAAACAATGGCGCAGGCAATTCGCAGCGAAGCCAAGAACATCAGTTCCAATATCAACGTCACGCCGATGGTGGACGTGATGCTGGTGCTTCTCATTATTTTCATGGTCATCACCCCCATGCTCCAGAACAAGGTGCAGATCGACATGGCCAAGGTGGACAACCCCGTCGCCATGCCGGATGCCGACAAGGAAGACGCCATCGTCGTGGCCATCACCAAGGACGGGAGCGTTTACCTGGGGCAGAATCACGTCGCTCTGGAGGAACTGGGCGGACAGGTGCGCGACAAGCTGGCCGACAAGCCGGGCAAGACCATCTTCGTGCGCGCCGATGCGCGGGCGCAATTCCTGGCGGTTGAAAATGCCATCGATGCCGTGCGAACAGCAGGCGTGGACGACGTGGGCTTGCTGACCCAGAAGCGCGAACCGGGCAACATCGGCGGCGAGTAACTGCGGCGAGTAACTAAGGTTGCGTCCGGTCCGTCGCAAACGATTTCGAGAAACGAGGAGTTATAAGACATGGCAATGACAATGGGGGGATCGAGTGGCTACTCGTCCGACATCAATGTAACGCCCATGATCGACGTTTTGCTGGTGCTGCTGATCATCTTCATGGTCATCGTTCCGGTAACGCCCAAGGGCCTGGATGCGCTGGTGCCTCAGCCGCCAAAAGATCCGCAGAAACAGCAGACTCCGTCTGACCGCACCATCGTGGTGCAGGTGCTGTATTCGGCTGGCCATCCGCCGCAGTACAAGATCAACGAGACGCCTTACAACAAGGCCGACTTGCTGCCCAAGCTGACCGAGATTTATGCCAACCGCGCCGAGCGGGTGATGTTCGTCAAGGGCGACGACGATGTGAAATTCGCCTCCATCGCCGAGGTCATCGATATCGGGCGTTCGGCGGGCGTGGATCACATCGGCATGATGACGCCGAAGATTATGGCCGGCCAGTAGCCGGCCCGGCTGGCGATGGGAAGGCTGGGGCGCTGAAATGCCCCCGCTCGATCCCGAAGTTGCCGCCCGCCCGGAGGCGGTCGATCCGCGCGGAACAGGATACAATTTATCTGTCTTGACTTTCGACACTGCGCTTCGGTTTCTCCCGTCCGCGGCCAGGTTTATGAGATTCCAGACGCGCCGAAGATAGGCGCGCTTGTAAGGAGAAGGATACGAAGATGAATGGACCCGCACGTATTACGGCGTTCGCGGCGGCCTTGGCCGGCATGGCGATTTCCCTGAGCGGGTGCGACAAACTCGCCGCCCGCGACCAGTTGAACAAGGGAGTGGAAGCGTACAAGGGCGCTCACTACGAAGAAGCGATCAACCACTTCCAGCAAGCCGCGAAGCTGGACCCCAGCCTGCCCACGGCCAAGAGCTATCTGGCTACCGCGCTGGCTCAGAACGTGGTGCCCGGCCTGGAAACCGCGGAGAACGTCCAAACCGCGGATCAGGCGATCGCCATCTTCCAGGAAGTTCTGGCCACGAATCCGAACGATGTGAACAGCATGAAGCAGATTGCCGGAATCGACTTCAGCATCAAGAGGCTGGACGAAGCCAAGAAGTGGCAGAAGCAGGTGCTGACCGTCGATCCCAAGGATGCCGAGGCTGCCTATACGGTCGGCGTGATCGACTGGACCCAGGCGCACCAGAATCTGCTCAAGGCCCTGCTCCCGGCTGGCGTAAGCGACGACGGCGAGGGCAACGTCAAGGCCCCCAAGCAGGTAATGGAGCCGATCAAGGCGGTGAACGGTCCGCTGGTGGACGACGGCTTGCAATATCTGAATCAGGCGGTGGCCGACCGGGACAACTACGACGATGCCATGACCTACCTCAACCTCATCTACCGCAGCAAGGCGGACGTGGACTGGGGCAACGAGGCGGCCCGCAAGGACGATATAGCCAAGGCCGACGATTGGCGATCCAAGGCCATGGGTACCCGCAAGGCCAACGAAGAGAAGAAGAACAAGGGGCCGGGCGGCATCACCATGGATTCGAGCGGCAACTTGAAGTAGGAAGAAGGCGTTCCCGCGCAAATCAAGACGGCCTCCGCAAAGCGCGGAGGCCGTTGTCATGTACAGCCTGGATTCTTGTCGGCCACGTTCAGGCACGGCGCTCCGCAAAACTCCCCGACTGTGCAAAGCGCAAAGCAAACTCGCCCGGAACGCTACGATAGTCTCTGATAAAGATGCCGCTGCTCGATCCAATTCCGTCGCCAGTTGAAGACGCGGACTATGCCGCTCTCGAGTGGGAGCCGCTGCTAGCGTTGGTGGCCGGCTTTGCCGCTTCGCCGGTCGGCCGCCAAGCGATTTTAGACCTCAAGCCTTCCACCGACGAAGCCTGGATCGCGCGCCAGCATCAACTCACCGCCGAAGTGCGTCTCGCTCTCGCCGAGCAGGTTTCCATCCCTCTCGGCGGCCTCTTCGATCCCACCCAACTCGCCGCCAAAGCTCAGATTCCCGGCGCTGCCATTGAAGCCGGCGAACTCCAGGCCGTCGCTCGCCTGGCCAACGACGTGGCCTCGTGGCAATCGCTGCTGCAATCGCCCCCGGCGCGTCTAGTGGGCAGGCTGCCCGGGCTTTCCGAGCTTTCCGTGGCGCTGGCGGGCAGCAGCCTGCGCCCGCTCGCCGAATCGATCGAGCGCACCATCCAGCCCGACGGTTCGCTGGCCGACAATGCCTCGCCCGAGCTGGCCCGCATCCGCCGCGACCAGGAGCGCCAGCAGCGCGTCATCGAAGAGAGCCTGCGCGCCGCCCTGCGCAAGCTCTCCAGCGACGGATCGACCCAGGAAGACCTCATCACCATCCGCGGAGACCGCTTCGTCATCCCCGTTCGCGCCGAACTCAAGCGGCGCATCTCCGGCGTCGTCCACGGCGCCAGTTCCTCCGGCCAAACCGTCTACGTCGAGCCGCTCGAAACCATCGAGCGGAACAACGAACTGGTCCGCCTGCTTGAAGAAGAGCAGGCCGAGATCCACCGCATCTTCATGGCCCTAACTCGTCAGGTAGGCGGCCATGCCGCCGCGCTGGTCGCCGGAGCGCGCGTACTCGCTCTAGTCGATAGCCTGCAAGCCCGCGCCCGCTACTCCCGCGACTACGACTGCGTGGCCCCAACCGTAGCCCCCGATCTGCTCCGCCTCGAAACCGCCCGCCATCCGCTGCTGGAAAAGCGCCTTCGCTCCACCGGCGGCAAAGTTATCCCACTGACTCTGGAGCTAACTTCCCGAGCGCGCCAACTTATCGTCAGCGGACCCAACACCGGCGGCAAAACCGTCACCCTCAAAACCGCCGCTCTGCTGGCCATGATGGCCCAAGCCGGCCTGCCCATCCCCGCCGCCGCCGCCAGCTTCCCCGTCTTCACCGCTTTTCTCGCCGACATCGGCGACGCCCAGTCCATCGAAGCCGCGCTCTCCACTTTCTCCGCGCACATCGCCAATCTCGACCGTCTCTCGCGCCTTGCCGGACCGCACTCGCTGGTCCTGCTAGACGAACTCGGTTCCTCCACTGACCCCGAAGAAGGCTCCGCGCTCGCTGTTGCCATAGCCCGCCACTTTCTCGATGCCGGCGCATGGTCGCTCATCTCCACCCATCACACCTCGCTCAAGGTCTACGCCGCCAATACCCCCGGCGTCCTCAACGCGGCGGCAGGCGTGGATGAACTCACGCTCGCGCCCAACTACCAACTGCGCCTCGGCGTCCCCGGCGCCTCGGCCGGCATCCAGACCGCCGAGCGCCTCGGCCTCAACGCCGGCATCGTCGCCGCCGCCCGTCAGCGCCTCGGCACACAGCAGGTCGATCTGACCCGCTTCCTCGATAAACTGCACAACGAACTCACCCAACTCGAAGCCGAGCGCAAGGCCGCACGCGAACAGCAGTACGCCCTGAATCAGGAAAGAGCTAAACTCGCCCGCGAAGGCGACATCGAGTTGCGCAACCGCACCCGCGAACTAGAGAACAAACTCGCATCGCTGCTCAAGGACTTCGAGTTTCAGATGCGCGAGACCGTCCGCGCCATCGAAGACCGCGTTGGCCAGCAAAAGCTCTCCAAAGAAGCCGAACGCCGCATCCTCCGCCTGCGCCGCGAGTTTCAGGAGAGCTTCAACCAGACCGTCGTTGCCCACCGCACCGGGGCTGACCAGGGCGACGCCAATGCCCAGCCCCACATCCTCAAGCACATCGCCGCCGGCGATCAGGTCCGCCTCAAGTCCCTGAACAAGATCGCCGTTGTGCAGCGCGAGGTCGAGAAAGATGTTTTTGAAGTCGCCCTCGGCCCCATCAAGATGCGCGTCAAGCGCGACGAGTGTTGCGCACCTTCGCCAAACTCGGATATGGAGCAGCGCCCCGATCCATTAGCCGCCGCCCGCCGCCAAAAGAATGTCCACGTCACCGTCACCAGCGCCAACAGCGACGATATGCGCACGGAGATCAACCTGATTGGACGCACGGTGGACGAAGCCACGCAAGAGTTGGAGAAGTATCTCGACCGCGCTTTCCTGGCTGGCCTGCCCCGTGTCCGTGTCATCCACGGTCACGGCGCCGGCATCCTCCGTCGCGGCGTCCGCGAGTTCCTGAAAGGCCATCCCCACGTAGCCACCATCGCCGAAGCCCCGCAAAACGAAGGCGGCCAGGGCGCTACGCTGGTGGAGTTGCGGCAGTAGTTGCAAAATAACTGAGATGTTACTGTTGAAGACTCGCCGCTTCCTGAACTGGAGGCGGGCACTGTTTTTCAGAAAGAGTGGGAGCCACGTCCCGTCCGTGCCCTTTTTCGCGCTGGGCAGTGCGGCTATTCCCTGTTTCCGCTATCTCGCTTACCATGTATCTCATGGTCTACTTTCTCTTCAAGACCGAGCCGGACGTTTACTCTTTCGACGATTTTCTCCGCGACCGGGAGACGATCTGGGATGGCGTCTCCAACCCCACCGCCGTCAAGCATCTGCGCGAGATGAAAGCCGGCGCGAAGTGGATCTTCTATCACACCGGCGACGAGCGCGCCGCCGTCGGAACCGGGTCGGTCGTCAGCGTGGACCCCGCCGATCCCAAGGTGCCCATTGTCAAGGTCAAGGTGGGCAAGCGCCTCAAGCAGCCCAAGCCCCTGGCCGCCATCAAGGCCGAGGCGCTGTTTGCCTCTTCTCCCCTGGTTCTTATCGGACGCCTCTCCGTGGTTCCACTCACCGAAGATCAGTGGGAATGGTTTGTAGGATAGTTGGGTAAGTCGCAAGTTGTGAGCAGGAATTCCAAAGGAAGGGGACGGCAAGGTGCGGTCCACGACGCGACGATTCTCGCATTTCCGAATCGCTTCATTGGTACTTGGGGTCTTCGTCCTCGGGGCAATCCCTGGTCGGGTTGCGGCGGAGCCGTCGCCTGCCGCCGTGTCGACATTCAACGCCTATATAGGGTCGGTTGAGTCGCGTCTATCTCGGCAACATAAGTCGCAAAGCTCCTTCCTTGTTTCGGTTGCAGCGCAAAGCGAGCTTAGGCTGCGCAGCGGGGATATAGTTGTCGAAAAGGTCGAGTCCGCCACAGGCTCCGGTTTACCGGGAGCCATGCTCTTCCACTGGCGCGGCACGGCGTTCGCTCCTGGAGCGAAAACCGCGGATTTTGAACGGCTGATGCGGGATTTCGAGGCCTATCCGCAACACTTCTATCCGCAGGTGATCCACGCCAAAACCCTCGCGCACAAAGGGGATTTCTTTCAAGCATCGATGCGAGTGCGCCAGCGCCATGTCATCACGGTGGTCATGGATACGGCTTACGACATTGTCTTTGGACGGCTCGATGAAAGGAATGGATACAGCATCTCGCGCAGCACACGGATCGACGAGATCGATGAGCCTGGGGCCAGGAACGAACACGCGCTCCGCCCCGGCCAAGAGCACGGCTTCCTCTGGCGCCTGAACACGTACTGGAGTTATGAGGAGACGGACGGAGGGCTGTATATGCAGATCGAGTCAGTTTCTCTGACGCGCTCCATACCGCTCGGTCTGGGTTGGGCGATTGGCCCCTTCGTGGAGAGCGTCCCGCGCGAATCGCTGGAGTTTACCTTGCGCTCCGTCTGCAACTCGCTTCGGAAATAGTCGTGCCGCTGGGCAGGTGGCGGAAGCGAAGGATCGCGGTCTCGTCGGGGGGGGGGGCGGCGGCCGCACCAAGATCGACTCCGGCGAAGCGGCGCAAGGCGCGCGAGTCATGGAATGATTCTTCCTTGCCGGGGGGCGGACAGATTGAACCACTGTTAGAAGAAGCAAGTCCGCGGCATGATCGCATGGCCCGCCCCTTCGGCTGCGCTCAGGGCAGGTTTTGCCGCCCGTTGCCCGCCTTGGGGCGATGCGGCTCTAACGGTGCCGACAACTCCGCCCGCGGAACCGCCTGCTACATGGTGCCGAGAGGCTGCGCCGGGGATGAACCGCGCATACTTTTCATAACTCGCCTGTGACGCCAGTGTTTGTTGCCGCATCGCCATCTACACCCAGATATCGTTGGATGCAAGCCCGGCGCGGGTGAATGACTAAATCGGAGGTTCCTTGGTGCGCTTATCGCCGAAATGTTGCAAGAGGCACATCTGAGAAAAACTATTGTTAAACGCTCTCAAGGTTTGAATGAGCAGCGCGTCCGCGACGGCATCGGAGCGGCAAAGGAGCGGGTAACGTGCAACCTGTCCATCACCACATAGCGAACGCGCTGCCCCTCCAGGGTTGCGGGCAGTTGCGCGGGAAGTTGCTTGCGGTCCACGTAGACGAGCAGCGCCGCCTCCTTGGGATTGTCCAAGCTGCGGCCCACTCCCACTCCGAAGAAGGCTGGATTGCGCCTCATCAGGCTTGCCGCGACCCGTTGCTTCACGGCCAGGGCGGCATTCAGCGCAGCCGCGGAAGGCCCAGCCGCGAAAGGAGTCTGCGGAGCCGAGCCAAAGGCCACAGCGTGGGCGTTGGTGGGAATCACCAGAGTTCGAACGCCGTCTACCGTCGCTGGCGGCGCATTCACGGCCATGTTCTCGTCCACATACAAAATCACCGCGCTCTCGCCAGGACTATCGTTGCTCTTGCCCATAGCCACGCCCAGGATGCCCGCCGAGGGGTTCTCCAGCAGCCGGGCCTGCGCCAGCGCCTGCTGCCCCCGCGCAATCTGAGCGTCGCCCAGCGCGCGCCCCTGCGCCGAGGCCACCGTGCCGTCGCCGTAATTGAGGCAACTGACCTCGTGATCGGCGCCGCCGACAAAGGCATAACTCGTCCCGCCGCCCGTCTGCGCGCCCAACTCGCTCAACACCTCGCCTGCGGGATTGGCCACGGCCTGACTTACCCCGGCGGCATCCACGCCGCCGGCAAAGAGCACCCCCACCGGTTCGGCATCCGTCGCGTCCACCACCAGCGCCCCGGAGTCGCCCGCATCGCTGAAGGCATTGCCGGCGATGGCCAACTGATTGGTAAAGGTTTTGGTCAGGTAGGGCTTGGTCTCGGCGCAGTCCAAGAAATAGTCCACGTTCACGTCCAGGTCGAGCGCGGAGATGCCGCCACAGGTCAGTCCAGTCGTTCGCCCGCTCTTGGCTACCGTCCAATCGAGGCTGGCCGTCTCGCCCTTGCCGCCGGACGAAGAGATGCCCGGAGGAGCGGCGGCCAGCGTCCCATCCGCCTGCCGCGCGCCCAACTCCAGAATGCCGCCGGCGGGGTCCACGGCCCGCGAGGCGACCTGGGCGATGGCCGCGTCCGCGTTGGTCGATTTGGCGCTGAGCGGAAGCCAGCTGGAAAGCGTGGCCACCGGCGATGCGCCGGGACCGTCGGGTGCGCAGTTGTTGTCGATCAGCCCCGGCTGCACGATGGTGTCGCCCGCGTTGGCGTGGTCGCTCGTGGCCAGCACATGGTTGTTGCTCAAGACGTACTGACGGCCTCCGGAGTCCTCGACCAGCGCCCCTAGCGTTCCTCCGCAGCAGTCCACAACCCGGTTGCCCTGCGCGTCGTAGTCGCCGATGTTGCCGCCTGAACTGCCCAATTCCACGGATCGCGGCAACTGCCCCTGATGGGTCGCGGGATTGCTCGCAACCCCCTCGGCATTCAGCAGCACGGCGGTCGCAACCCTGGAGTTCGACGCGCCCGCTGTAGCCACCACATAGATCACTCCCCCGGCCGCGACCGTCGGCGGAGCTGTATACGTCACCGAGCAGGCTGTAAAAGCGGCGCCGCCGCGCTGGCAGTTGACCGCGCCCAGAGTTCCCAGCGCGCCGGACTGGATGGGGTCCTGGCCGTCCGCAGTGCTGGAGAGCGTGAAGCGAATGCCCGCGCCGCCGCCCGCCTCGGCCAGCAAGCCGGCAATGGTTGCGCTGCCATTGGCGCCCAGAGCCAGATTCTCCGGCGTCAGCGGTTGCAGGAATCCCGGTGTGACGGTCAGCGCCGCGCCAGCCTTGGCACCGGCCTCAGGCAAGCCCAGGACCGCCATGCCGGAGTCCAGCGTAGCCGTCACCAGCACTTCGGCTCGGTCGCCGGTGAGATAGCTGGGCGGGGTATATTGGCCGTCGGTATCGATGGTCCCCGGCCCGCTAACCGGGTCGCCGCCGGAGACCGACCAGACGACGGTTGCCGGGCCTCCGCCACTGAGGGTTGCGGTAAAGCGATGCGCTAGCCCACCCCCCGGACGTGTGGCGTTGCAACCGGTGCAATTGGTATCGATGGAAGCCGCGCCGGGTGATATCGAGAAGGCGGCGTTCGAAAAGTTGGCGGATACGCCTCCTCCTCCGCAACCGGCCGCAATCAGCAGCGCCGGAGCCAAGATCATCGACAATTTCCGCAAATCCCGGCCGCGCATGATCGTAAGTCCTATAGTTTCCATTATCGACCAATTTGACCGAAAAAGAGAAGCGAAGTTCCTGTACGCCAATGAATATGCGAACAAATCGGTCGGAAGGACCAAACCGGGCCGCCCACCAGTCCGTCTTCGAGCGCGTCTATCGCATTGTTGCGGACGCATCCGGCCTTCGAATCAATGCGGATCAGCCCGGCGTCGGCCAGAAACGCCGTATCGATTCGAGCCGTTTGGGAGAGCTGATGAATCCATAGATAGGCGGATTGCTTCTGGAGGAAGAGTGGACCTGAGACTGACCGGCAAGACGGCGCTGGTGACCGGATCGACGGCGGGGATAGGATTTGCGATTGCCCGGTCGCTGGCCGGCGAGGGCGCGCGCGTCTATCTGAACGGGCGCACACAGGCGCGCGTGGATGCGGCGATTGCGGCCATCCAGCCCTACGCGACGGCGGGCAAGGTCGAGGGCATTGTCGCGGATTTTTCCGGTCCAGTCGGCGCCGAGACGACCATCTCGAAGCTACCAGCGGTGGATGTGCTGGTGAACAATGTCGGCATTTTCGAGCCGAAAGCGTTTGCGGATATCTCCGATGCGGACTGGTACCGTCTTTTCGAGATCAACGTCATGAGCGGAGTGCGGCTCGCGCGGCACTATCTGGTGGGAATGCTGAAGAAGAACTGGGGCCGCATTCTATTCATTTCGAGCGAGTCGGGGGTGCAGATTCCGGCTGAGATGGTGCACTACGGCATGACCAAGACGGCGCAGATTGCCGTGGCGCGCGGCATAGCCGAGTCGGTGGCCGGCAGCGGCGTGACGGTGAACAGCCTTCTTGCCGGACCGACCGCTTCGGAGGGTGTGGGCGCGTTTGTCGAGGCGTTGGCGAAAGGACAGAACAAGTCGAAGCAAACGGTGGAAAAAGAGTTCTTCGAGCGAACGAGACCCACGTCCTTGCTGAGGCGCTTCGCCTCCGTCGATGAGATCGCGGCAATGGCGACCTACCTTGCCAGCGAACTTTCATCGGCCACCAATGGCGCGGCCTTGCGGGTGGAAGGCGGCATTGTGAAAGCGATTCTCTGACCGGTCTGCCCTGCGGAAATAGCGATGCCGCCTTAGCGCGGACGCAACGACTTGATCGCCTCAGGCAAACGTTCTTCGATCAGCTTAGCGCGCTCGGCGGCAATGCCGCCCAGATAGGATGGGACCGGCGTGGCCGCGCACACCAGCAGGAAGGCGATCGCCGAGAAACAAAGCCCCGCAACGCCCGCCGAAACAAGCATATGGTAAGTGTCGGCGATGTCCAGGCCAAGTACGCGGAAGGCTACCAGTTCCAGCGGCTTGACGTGGATCAGAACCGCAAGCGCGAAGAGGAAGAAAAAGAACGCCAGCGAGGTCAGAACCGCCAGGCTCACGTCCAGGCTGCGATGGAACTTCTGCCTCGCTCTGCAATGGCTGCATTCTACGAAATGATGCTCGTAGTCCCTCCGCATATCCGGCGAAATCTCAGAGATGTCGTATCGCCAGCTTGCGAGGATGGCGCCTACGATTCTGTCCGTGCATCCGGTTTCAGCCATATATCTGAAGACTCACTTTGCAAAGGATTTGTTCAACCGCTACAGTTTTCCGCGGCGTAGCGGTCGGCGGAAGGCTCAAGGATTGTATGCTCCACGAACTGCCTTCGGTCGTGCCGCGCCCCGCTCAACTCAGCCGCGTCCTCTGAAACCTTCTCGCCGATTTTCTAGCCAACCAGCCTGGCCAACCAAACCTGATATAGAGTGATGCCTATTCTTACCATTGTAACGTTCCTTTCCTAAAAGTAAAGAGAAGCAAGCGGTTCGTGTTGCTTTGCCAGCAACAGCATATTGGCCAACAGACTCGCCCTGCCGTTCAGCGCGCGTTCCGCCGTCACGCGCGCCAACTCTGGAAGATTATTGCTTTCAGATAGATGCGCCAGAATCACGTAGGCTGCCTGGCCGTCGTAGCCGTCTTCCAGAAAGTCCGCTGCCGCCTCGTTCGACAGGTGACCTACGCGCGAAAGTACCCGCTGCTTTACCCGCCAGGGATATGGGCCGTCGCGTAGCATCTCCAAATCGTGGTTGGATTCGAGCAGCAGCAGATCCAACCCCTTGAGCTGCGCCTTCACGTTGGGCGGAATATAGCCCAGGTCGGTGGCGACGGCCATCCTTACTCCCTCTGCGTGGAAGACAAACCCCACTGGGTCGGCGGCATCGTGGGGAACGGTGAAGGGGCTGATGGAAATATCACCGATGGAAAATGGTTCGCCGGCCTTGAAGAATTCGACGACTGGCAGCCAGGTGGGGTCCGCGCTCTTGGCGGGAACCGTCGACTCGTCCGCTTCCTTTCGCGCTTCCACGGCAGCGGCCAGCGCTTCGGCGGGGGCAATCCGGGCCATCTCTGCGGGAACCGCGGCGGAATCGCTGGCAAGATCGGTCTCGTCCGCCTCGTCCTCATCGGCTGAGGCCTCTGCTTCGGCCTGGCGCTCGGCTGCCTGCTTGCGGCACTGCTCCACCCACTGCGTATATGTCATCTGCCGCCGTGGCGACAGCCAGCGCATCCAGGCGCGGTGTGTGCCTTCGGTGAAGTAAACCGGAATGCCCAGCTTACGCGCCGTTACGGCGACTCCGTTCACATGGTCGGAGTGTTCGTGAGTAATGACGATCGCATCGAGCGTCTCCGGCTCCTCGCCAGCCAGTTTCATGCGCCGGAAAAGTTCGCGGCAACTCAGCCCGCAGTCCACCAGGATGCGTGTGCGGCCCGCGGTGACAACCGCGCTGTTGCCCTTGGACCCCGAAGCCAGCACTGTGAAACGCACCATGTTTCGAGGATACCGCGAAGGACTGCGCATATGCGGAAGGCTGGAACGAACCACATGGAAAAATCGGCGGTCAGGGCCATACTGCGGCAACATCGAACTCAATCAACTCTTTTTTTGAATTTCTCTTTCGGATGGTCCTGCATTCTATGTTTGAGAATCCTAACTGTCGCAACATTTCCGCGTAGAGCTGCTCGACGGGAAGGAGAATGCCATAGAAGGTCGAGTTTCCGACGATGTAATGAATCTCCGCGCCGCGATTTAGTACCGGCCTCAAGCCCATTAAATGCACCCATATATCGCCAAAATATTTCTCTACATATTTCGACAATAACTCTCCATTTTTGTTATCTTGGTGCGCAATCCGACCGACGGCCCAATCGAGGATACTGCTTTGAAAATGTCCAGCAGTCGCTTTCCAGCCGGTTAACCGACTGGTCGCTATTCCCCAAGTTCCGCCAATTGCGGCCCAGTCGAGTTCGCCGGCATCCCGGCCATCTTTCAGAAAGCCTAGCCAATACATATAGGGGCGAAGTTCGCGAATATAGGACATACGATTCGCGTATGGCGGAGACGTTATAACGCGGTCAAACAATCCATCAACGCATTTCGCAACGCTTCGACTGTCGCCAATGCTAACCCGCCCTGAACCGTCGGGGTTATGTTCCGCGCCCCTCAATACTGTCTCGACGTCGTGCTCAAACAAAGCGTGCAAATCGATGTCTATATTCAACTGGAACTGATCATCGTCCTTGAAGCTCATGGATTGATGGTTAAAGGCCGCATTCGAAACGGCTATGAGCGTTCTACAGAAAGCGACGAACAAGAGAGATCTTTCAGGCGTACCCTCCTCGGTTACCGTTTCCAGAGCGCCTTTCAACGCGCATAGAAACCTCAAAGAGTTCGACGACCACCACCGTTCAATGTTATGAATGGGCGGGGGAGAAGAGACAAATGCTCCGTTCGTTTTTTCTTTGAGAAACCCGAGTGCGCATACGCACGCCTTTCGTGTTGCCACAATGTCTTTGGGAAAATAGTGGGCCGTTTTTGCCTGCCCGAGCCAAACCAAAAAGGGGTTTATATCCGTGGTGACGCCTTGGTGGCCGTGATATGCGGCGATTAAAGCGGTTGTGGCCGTACCGCAGAAAGGATCGAGAATTCTCATGGGTCGGCCACAACTCTCGATAAGTTCCTCAACGATCTTTACAGAATATGCCGGAGTCAAACGTAGCCAGCCATGGCGTCCCGCATTCAGATTGTGCTTGTGAGTATAGTCCGCCCTCTGTTTCAGTTGAGCTGCGGTCGAGGCCATCAGTTCGCCTCCGCTGTGAGAAGAGCTTTCAACACCGCGTCAATTTCATTGTGAAGCGTCTGGCTGTTGCGTTCGAAAAATGCCGCTAAATCGTATCCGACCACATCCCGCATGAAATCGTAAGTGGAAATCAAAGGGTCGTTGGCGCCTTCGATCCCGGTAATAATTCCCCATTTCTCCATGCGATAACGCAGGAGGATGTCGCCGTCAATTTGAGCGGAAAGAATTACCGCGCAGGGTAAATAGCCCTTTGTATACGCCGCCGCCGCGTTGGCGATATCGGCGTTCTGGCGCTTGGAATCCTTGCTCTTGTAGCCTTGTCTAACTTCGAAGACGGTTCCCGTAAGACCTTCAAATACCTTGGTGTCTATTCCGATTCTCTCTCCATACTGCCGCATCCACGACTTGAAGCGGCGTTTCTTTGCGGCATCGGCAATCTTGTTCAGGGGTACGTAACCATCAAGAGAGAGGGACCGCGTCTTTCCGCTGGCGAGAGGAACCTTGTACGACCACGCAACGTCTAACGCCGCCAGATCGAAAGAGTCCATGAGAATTGTTCGGAACAACTTTTCGCATCCGATTCCAATTTGACGGTACACACTTGTCATGCCTCCCGCTGCTTTGTGCGCAGCATACATCAGGGGATTATCGAGTCCAAACCATGTATAGAAAGCGTCGCCTTGGTATAACTTCTGAAATTGAACAAGCGTTAGCCCGGCTTCCTTGGAACCCTGTCCAAACTTCGGTTTGTATCGGGCACTGACCCTGATAGGATCCAGCACAATTTCCAAGTAACGAGCGTCTTCAGGTGCCAAGGGGACAATTCCTTTCAGCTCATTATGGCATTTTTCCATTGCGATTACGATGAAGTCCCGGACAGGTTCGCCGGAATCTCGATCGAGACCAGCGTCCCGCGCCCGGGGCTGCTGACCACGGTAAACCGCGCCTGATTGCCGTAGAGGACTTCGAGGCGCTCCCGCACATTCTTCATGCCGATGCCGGCGCCGGAGCGGGGCAGCGCCGAGGCCGGCTTGTTTCCCATGCCCACGCCGTCGTCGGCTACCTCGATCAGCACACGGTCTCCATTGAGCCGGCTGCGCAAGGTTACCGTGCCGCCGTGGATGCGCGGCTCCAGACCATGCTTGATGCTGTTTTCGATGAGCGGCTGAAGCAGGATGCTGGGCACCAGAACTTCCAGTGTGCGCGGGTCGATCTCTTTTTCCACGCGCAGCTTGTCGGAGCCGAAGCGGACCACCTCGATGTCCAGATAATCGTCGGTAAAGTCCAGCTCCTCGCGGAGCGGCACGTAATTGTCGTGGTCCTTGAGCAGGGCGCGGAGAATGTTGGCCAGCTTGACGGTCATCTCGCGGGCCAGCTCCGGCTTCATCCGCGCCAAAGAGGCGATCGAGTTGAGCGTATTGAAGAGGAAGTGGGGGTTGATCTGGCGTTGCAGGGCATCGAGCCGGGCCTCGAGCAAGAGGCGCTTCTGTTCTTCCAGCTTGAGTTCGATACGCAAAGCGTTCCAAACCTTGATAGCGATGCCTACCACGATGGGCGCGGAGAGCCAGACCAGCGCTTGCAGCCAGAGTTGCGGGGTGAGCATGGCGAAGAGCCGATGCGGAAAGGCATGGGCAATCCAGTCGCGGCAGGCCTCGGCGGCCGCGATGAGAAAGAGCATGAGGAACTGGCGGTCGATGCGGGGCTGGCGCAGATTGCGGCGCACCCAGCGGTAGAGGCTGAGGTCGATGAAGGGCGTGAAGGACCATATCTCTTCTCTCTCGACGAACTGGCCGAGCAGGCCCGCGCCCAGCCCGACAAGAACGTTGAAAGGCAGAGCCAGATACTCGTGGTGGTAGACAGCGGGTAGCGAGAGCACCGCGCCGCCCAGCATTGCCCAGGCCGGCCCCACAAAGAGGCCGAGCAAAATCGCGGTTTCAAAGGAGATGTCGGCGGCCAGAAAGTTGGGCACCATGATGCGCACCCACACGCCCAGCGTGAGCGGCGCCAGAAAGAAGGCCAGCAGCGCCAATGTTTGGCGGTGTGTGCGCCGCTCGGCAAAGAAAAGCCGCCGGAAGCTGCTGGCTCGCGCCAGGACGCTGGCCACCGAGGCCACCACCCCCAGCTTGACCAGCAGGGTAATCAGAATGAGCCTGTCCGTCACTCCCTCACTGTATCGCGCCGCGAATAAGCGGGCCAATCGGAGGCAATTTCCGGAAAGAGGTATCTATTGCAGGGAACAGGCAATTTCCCCTTGTACGATAAGTGGCGGCTTGCCTCCTAGCGCGGAAACGGTTTGAAATCGCGTACTCGATAGCGTGCTCGGCCTGGCTTTCCCTCACCATCAATGACTGTCTCCAGGATTTGATAGGCTGGATTGGCACATTTCTTGCACTGATTGACGTGCTTGGGACTTGGCTCGGCGTGGTCTGTGGGAACGACGCTGCCGTCGGGAAATCCTGGAAACGTCCCTTGCAATATCTCCTTCATTTCGGTTTTGGAAAGCGTCATCCCGATCCGATCTCTGAAGGCCATCTCAAAATCAAGATGCAAATTGTCTCTCTTCATTTCTTTTCCTAACCCAATATTGCATCCATGATACGCCCCTTGCCATAAGTTGCAACAGATTTTGGGACGGTCTAAGGTAGAAACGTTCACGAGCTTTGATGAACAAGAGCAATCGCTGAGGGAGGAGAATCCATGCGTTGTTGGACCGCGATGCTGGTCTGTTTGCTGTCCGTGGCGCTGCTGCCGGCGCAGGAGCGGAAGCGCGAACCGCTGACCGAGGCGCAGATCGAGCGGATTCGGGAACTGGGCACCGATCCGGGGGAACGGATCAAGTTTTATGCAAAGATTCTCGACGAGCGCGCGGATACGATCAAAGGGCTGAGCAATCGCGCCAAATCCGCCGCGCGCGGCCGCAGGCTGGACGACGAATTGCAGGACTTTACCGCGCTGATGGACGAGCTTGGCTCGAATCTGGACGCATACTCCGAGCGCAAGGCGGACCTTCGCAAATCGCTCAAGCTACTGAACGAGGCTGCCCCGCGCTGGGTGGGAATTCTGCGCGCGCTGGCCGGCGAGCCGGGCTTCGATCTGGCCCGCAAGGAGGCTATCGAGAGCGGCGAAGAGTTAGCCGACCAGGCGGCGCGGCTGCTTACCGAGCAGACCGAATACTTCAATCTGCACAAGGACGAGCAGGGGCAACAGCGGGCGGAGCCGAAGTGAGGCGGGTAACAGAAAAATGCGATTCTTTCCGCAGGCAGCATCCAGCGCGGTATCCGCTTTTTCTTTGCGGTGAGCGTCGTGCATATCATGCGACACTGGGCGCATCACGCGGATTCAAGCGGATGGTTCAGATTCCGTCTGCGCGCTTCTCAGAGGGAGCTCCATTTGTTCCAGACCAAGGAAAGAGAGAACGATGGTCCCAGTAATCAGTATGTCCGCCAAGAGATTTGTCTTTAGGACGATCCGAGGTGTTCGAGAAGTTCCCTTCGAGTACCTGAGCGAATTGCACAATCTCACATTCAAGAAACCCCTTACCGCTTCAAGGCGGTGACAAACGGGAAACTCTATCTCTCGGTTCCGGCCCCGGCACGGAAACTTGGTACACTGATTAGGCCGGACCGACTGGAGGCTAGCCGTTGAGTTACCCAAAAGACGAAACACAACTGAAACACTGGAAGGAAGGTTTAGCAATTGCGTTGCTCAATGACCGAGCACCATGGGATGTTTAGGGAACCTCTGAACAACGCCGAGTTACAGGAGCGCCTGACTGAAGTTTCAGCGTTCTTGCTTGAAGTCGGCGTGTGGAGGGTGGTTGTGGCGCTTGTTTTTGCCCGCCGGAGGCCGCTTGGGCCTCCGGCGGGCACACTACGCCCCTTGAGGGGCCAACTGT